>Ga0187890_10000106_pt1 | contig 57539 bp, 45 predicted proteins | sample June2016WEW_21_1_FD_133005 | JGI IMG/M metagenome (GOLD analysis project Ga0187890, IMG submission 133005) | Peatland microbial communities from SPRUCE experiment site at the Marcell Experimental Forest, Minnesota, USA - June2016WEW_21_10 | ecosystem: Environmental > Terrestrial > Soil >... | reverse complement strand
TGGCTCCCCGGGACGGATTCGAACCGCCGACCAACGGATTAACAGTCCGTCGCTCTACCACTGAGCTACCGGGGAATTCGGAGGAGGCGCGGATTGTCGAGAAGGCCGCCGCGCAAGTCAAGGATCTAAAAGCCCTTTAGCTACTGAAGCTACTGATGGCCGGCGACAGCGTGCGGGGCATAGGGTGCCTCGAGCTGCGCGATCTCCGCTGGCGTGAGATCCAGGGTGAGGGCGGCGAGGGCATCGTCGAGATGCTGGGGCTTGGAAGCGCCCACGATCGGGGCCGTGACCACGGATTTCTGTAGGACCCAGGCGAGCGCTACTTGCGCGCGGGGTACGCCGCGGGCGGTGGCGATGGCGCCGACTTGCTCTACGACCTTGCGATCCGATTCCGTCGATCTCGCAAACAGCTTGTTGCCGTAGGTATCGGTCTGGATGCGAGGGGTTTCGGCGTCCCAGGGACGCGCAAGGCGGCCGCGCGCGAGCGGGCTCCACGGGAGAACAGCGATGCGCTCATCGGCGCACAGCGGCAGCATTTCGCGCTCCTCCTCGCGATAGAGAAGGTTGTAGAAATTCTGCATGCTGACGAACCGAGTCCAGCCGTTCTCGCGCGCGAGGTGCAGCGCTTTGGCGAATTGCCACGCATACATGGAAGAGGCGCCGAGATAGCGCGCCTTGCCCGCCTTGACGACGTCGTGAAGCGCCTCGAGCGTCTCTTCGATCGGCGTCGTCGGGTCCCAGCGATGAATCTGATAGAGGTCGACGTAGTCCGTGCCGAGCCGCCGCAGGCTCGCATCGATCGCGGTGAAGATCGACTTGCGCGAGAGGCCGCCGCCGTTGGGCCCCTTGCTCATGGGGAAGAAGACCTTCGTCGCAATCACGACTTCGTCGCGGCGCGTGTAGTCCTTGAGCGCCTGGCCGACGATCTCTTCGGAAGTGCCATCCGAGTAGGTGTTGGCGGTGTCGAAGAAATTGATGCCCATCTCGATGGCTTTGCGGATCAGCGGACGGCTCTGCTGCTCGGGCAGCGTCCAGGGATGATCGCCACGCTCGGGCACGCCGAAGGTCATGCAGCCCAGGCACAGAGATGAAATCTCGAGCCCGGTGTGCCCAAGGTCACGGTAGTGCATAATATGTTCTTAATTCAAAATGTTACGAAGATAACTTCATGTAAATTTACGCACATGAAGCCGACATGGCGCCCGGCGAGCTGCTCGAAAATTGTCCCGCGCTCGGCGGCCTCTAGAACAAGGCGCCGCTTCAGCGCAGCGTCTCGCTCAGCCGACGCGTCTCGCCGGCGCGGTCACCGCACGCTCGATGCGTCCGACCGCATCCTCGAGAGTCTTCATACTGCAGGCGAACGAGAGGCGCATGTGGGCCGGGGCTCCGAAGCCCGATCCGGGCACCACGGCGACGCCGGCCTCGACGAGCAAGTACTCGGCGAAGGCGTTGTCGTCCTTGATGCCGAGTGTGCGCATGGCACCCGAGACATCCGCGAACGCATAAAAGGTACCGGCGGCATGCGGACATTTGATTCCGGGTATGGCGTTCAGGGCCGCCACCACGAAGTCATGACGCTCCTTGAACGCCTTGTTCATTTCCGCGACGCACGCTTGGTCCCCGTTGAGGGCGACGGTGGCGGCACGCTGCGAGATGCTCGAGGCGTTCGAGGTGGATTGACCCTGCACCGTGCTCATCGCGTTCACGATGTCCTTCGGGCCACCGCAATAACCGATGCGCCAGCCTGTCATCGCGTACGCCTTCGAGACACCGTTGATGGTCACCGTGCGTCCATAGAGCTGCGGGTTCGCCTGCGCGAAGCTCACGAACGGCTCGGGCGCCCAGAAGATGTGCTCGTACATCTCATCCGTGGCGATCACGACGTGCGGGTGCTTGTCGAGCACGGCACCGAGCGCCTTCAATTCGGCACCCGTGTAGGCAGCGCCCGTGGGGTTGCTCGGGCTGTTCAGAATGAACAGCTTGGTGCGGGGCGTGATGGCCGCTTGCAGCTGTGCCGGGGTAATCTTGTAGCCCTGGTCCGCGCCCCCATGAACGATGACGGGGGTCGCGTCCGCGAGCAGCGCCATGTCGGGGTAGGACACCCAGTAGGGGGCCGGGATGAGGCACTCATCACCCGGATCCAATAGTGCGGCGCAGAGATTGAAGCAAGTCTGTTTCGCGCCTGACGAAACGAGGATCTGGTTGCGCTCGTAAGTCAGGCCGTTGTCGCGCTTGAATTTGCCGATGATCGCGTCCTTGAGCTCCGCAGTGCCGTCGACCGCGGTGTAGCGCGTGAGGCCCTTGCGGATCGCCTCGATGCCGGCTTCCGCAATGTGCTTGGGCGTGTCGAAGTCGGGCTCACCCGCCGACAGGGCGATGATGTCCTTGCCTTCGGCCTTGAGCTTGGCGGCGCGGGCCGACATCGCGAGGGTGGGGGAGGGCTTAACCTTCTGAACGCGCTTGGAAAGTGACACGGTCAACGGAGTGGTTCCTGCTATGTCAAAAAGGGGGCCTGGAGTGTACGAAAAACAACGCAGCGGCGCCAGGGCACGCGTGGTCGCTACCCCTCGTAACATGAGAGAATAGGCCGATGCGTTTTGAATTGTTTTCCGACTATCTCCCCGCGGGCGATCAGCCTGAGGCGATCGAGAAGCTGATCGAGGGCTTGGGCAGCGGTCTCGCTCATCAGACCCTCCTCGGCGTCACCGGCTCGGGCAAGACGTTCACGGTCGCGAACGTCATCCAGCAGCTGCAGCGCCCGACACTCGTGCTCGCCCACAACAAGACGCTCGCCGCGCAGCTCTACGGCGAGTTCAAGGTGTTCTTTCCGAAGAACTCGGTCGAGTATTTCGTTTCCTACTACGACTACTATCAGCCGGAGGCTTACGTCCCGGCATCCGATACCTTCATCGAGAAGGACGCCTCGATCAACGAGCACATCGAGCAGATGCGCCTGTCGGCGACCAAGGCGCTTCTCGAGCGCCCCGACTCGATCATTGTCGCCACCGTTTCGGCGATCTACGGCCTGGGCGATCCGCAGGCCTACTTGAGCATGGTGCTGCACATGTCGCGCGGCGACATCCTCGATCAGCGCAAGCTTCTGCGGCGGCTCGCCGACATGCAGTACACGCGCAACGAGATCGACCTGCGGCAGGGTACCTACCGGGTGCGCGGCGATGTCATCGACATCTTTCCGGCGGAGTCGGAGAGAGAGGCGGTGCGCGTGGAGCTGTTCGACGATCGGATCGACAGCTTGAGTCTGTTCGATCCGCTGACGGGCGAGGCGTTGCGCAAGGTGCCGCGGCTCACCGTCTACCCCTCCACGCACTACGTCACGCCGCGGGAACGCATCCACTCGGCGGTAGATGAGATCCGGGAGGAGTTGCGCACCCGTCTCGCGGAACTTCACGCCGCGGGCAAGCTGCTCGAGGCGCAGCGGTTGCAGCAACGGACGCTCTTCGATCTGGAAATGATGCATGAGGTCGGCTACTGCGCCGGCATCGAGAACTACTCGCGTTTTCTCTCGGGACGGCAGGCGGGCGAGCCGCCGCCGTGTTTGTTCGATTATCTGCCGAAGAACGCGTTGCTGGTGATCGACGAGAGCCACCAGACCATCCCGCAACTCGGCGCGATGTACCGCGGTGATCGATCCCGTAAAGAGACGCTGGTCGAATACGGGTTTCGTCTGCCCTCGGCGCTCGATAACCGGCCGCTGCGCTTCGAGGAGTTCGAGCGTCTCGCGCCGCAGACCATCTACATCTCGGCGACCCCCGGCCCCTACGAGAAGCAGATTTCCGGCCAGATCATCGAGCAGGTCGTACGTCCGACCGGCTTGATCGACCCGGTGGTGGAGGTGCGGCCGGTGCGCGCCCAGGTGGACGATCTACTGTCCGAGATCCGGCTGCGTACGCAGCAAAACGAGCGCGTGCTCGTGACCACCCTCACCAAGCGCATGGCGGAGGATCTGACCGATTATCTGAACGAGCACGGCGTCAAGGTGCGCTACTTGCACTCGGATATCGAAACGGTGGAGCGCTCGGAAATCATCCGCGATCTGCGCCTCGGCAAGTTCGACGTGATCGTCGGCATCAACCTGCTGCGTGAGGGGCTGGACATGCCCGAGGTGTCGCTCGTCGCCATCCTCGATGCCGACAAAGAAGGGTTCTTGAGATCCGAGGGCTCGCTCATCCAGACCATCGGTCGGGCGGCGCGCAACGTGCGCGGCAAGGCCATTCTGTATGCCGATCGTGAGACGGGCTCCATCCAGCGCGCCATCGCCGAGACGGATCGTCGACGCAACAAGCAGATCGAATTCAATGCCGAGCACGGCATCACGCCACGCACCATCGTCAAGGCGGTGGGGGACGTCATGGAAGGGGCGCGCGCCGTGCCGGAGGGTCTTGTGCGCGAGTCCGATGCGGACTACGCGCTGGCACCGGAGCAGGCGGTGAAACGCATCAAGAAGTTGGAGGCGGACATGATGAAGCTCGCGCGAAATCTCGAGTTCGAGCAGGCGGCGCGGCTGCGCGACGAGATTCAGCGGTTGCGCAGATCCGCGTTCGGCGCACCGAAGACACTGGCCGGCTAGGGGGCGATATGGCATTCGACATCAGTCAATCCAAAGAGAGCGAGCTCGATCGGACAGACAAGCTGCCGATCCTACAGGGCATCTCGATCGATGAGGACGTCGAGGACGACTCGGTGCGCCTCGATTATGCCGCGACCATGCCCGGCACCTCGATAGTCACGACCCCGCTGCCCGCAGACTATCGCGCGGGCGCGCTGGATTTGCCCTCGCTTGCGGAAAGCGTGCGCTCCGTGGAGGAGCGCATCGCGCGGCAGAATGCCGATTACGAGGCACTCAGCCGTTTGTACGAGAGGGCGCGGGATGCGCAGCTCGCCGCGGGCACACGCGCCGACGAGCTCGCCTCCGAGCTCGGTGCGGCGCGTTCTGCGCTTGCGGTCGAGCAGCATCGCGCGCGCGAGTTGCAGGCGGCGCTCGCCGAGAGAAATGCCGCCTCGGAGCAGACACGCGCCAAGGCGGAGGAGACCTTGCGCGAGTCGGAACGCGCGCAGGGCGAGGCGCGCACGCTGCGCGAAGCGCTGCTCTCCCGCGACGCCACCATTGCGCAGGTCCTGCATTCGCTGGGCGAGCGCGATACCCAGCTCTCCGCCCTGCAGCGCGAGCACGCGAAAGTGGTTCCCGATCTCGAAGCCCGCTCGCAGGCGACCATACTGCTCGACCGACAGCTCAAAGAGGCGAGGGACAAAGCGGAGGCGATTGCCCTGGAGTTGAAAGCGAGTCGCCAGTCAGTCGCCGAGCTGATTGAGCGGGTCTCGCGCGGGGAATCCGAGCTCAAAGCCAATCGACGCGACTTGGCCGCCGCCGCGGCTCAGGCGGAATCCTATCTGGAGATTCTGCGCACGCGAGAGTGGCGCGGCGGCTTCAACCAGAACTTGTTTCGCGAATGGGACGAAAAGATCAACGCGGCGCAGAGCGGCCGCGGGGCGCTGCAGGCGGAATGCGATCAGCTGAAGCTCACGGTCGCTGCCATGACCGCCAAGGTGGCCGAGCAAAACGAGGCGATCGAGAAGCTGAACGCATCGAAGATGAGTGAAGCCGCGGCCTTCGCGAAGAAGGCGCAGGAGGCGCAGGAGATCGAGCGAGGGCGCGGCGAGCTTCTCGCCCAGATCGGAGAGCTGAATACAGAGCGCGCGCGGCTCGAAAGCGAGATTGCGGTGCGCGCACGGGACGTGTCGGAGCTGCGCTCGCAAGTCGCCGCGCAGACGAAGCGCGCCGAGGAGTCGGTCGCCGCCACGGAGGCGGCACGTGCCGAGCTCGCGGCACGCATCGCGATTCTCGAAACTGAAGCCAAGACCCACGAGGAGGAGATGACGGTGCTCATGGCGCACCTCAACGAGGCGCGGCGGCCGGTGCAGGCCGTACAAGCGGACGTCAAGCGCCTGAGCGATGAGCTCGCGCAGAAAATCGTGAGCCTGGAGCAGTTGACCGAGGAGAACCGCGCGTTGCGCACCAACCTCGAGCGCACGCGCGGCCACCTCGAGGAGCGCGACCTGTTGATCCGCCGGCTCGAGCGCAGCGCGAGCAATAACGCCAACGTGCTCGGGCGGCTCCAGACGAGCATCGAGCGCCTCAGTGGCACGCCCCCGGCGGGTCCGGCGGGCGTGCCGGACTACCAGGCGGAGCTCGTGCGCATCGATTGCGAACAACCGATCATCTTTCCGCTGGCGCGCCGTACTCGCATCGGCCGGGCGCCGGGCTGCGAGCTGCAGATCGATTCGCAGTCGGTCAGTCGCAACCACGCCATGATCCTCAAGGGAGCCCGCGAGCTCATCGTGGAAGACTTGAACAGCACCAATGGGGTGCTGGTGAACGGTCGCAAGGTCAACCGGCACCTGCTCAACGACGGTGACGTGCTCACCGTGGGCGAGATACGGTTCCGCTGCGTGCTCAAGCCAAAGCCCGCTGAGGCCCCGGCGGACCTCGCCTCGACGGGCTCGCATGCGGCGACGGGCTCGCATGCAGCGACCGGCTCGAATGCGCCGGCGGCGGTCACGAAGCGCCCGGAGCTGCGCCCCGCCGATGGCGGGAAGGGCGAGTCAACCCCCTGAGATTGCATCCGCCCTTTATAGAAGCCCTGGAATCCGGTATCTTTCGCGCCCTTCGAGCGCGCTTAGCTCAGCGGTAGAGCATCACCTTGACATGGTGGGGGTCAGTGGTTCGATCCCACTAGCGCGCACCACTTAAACGGCGGAAACCAGGGTTCTATGCCCGTAATTACACTTCCCGACGGCAGCCAGAAGTCGTTCGACCACCCCATCACGGTGGCCGAGCTTGCGGCCGGCATCGGCGCAGGCCTCGCCAAGGCGGCGCTCGCGGGCAAGGTGAACGGCCGCCTGGTCGACACCTCGGCGACCATCGATCATGACGCCGCGGTGAGCATCGTCACGGACAAGGATCCCGAGGGCCTCGAGATCATCCGTCACTCGACGGCCCATTTGCTCGCGAACGCGGTGCAGGAGCTCTTCCCGGGCGCCCAAGTGACCATCGGGCCCGTGATCGAGGACGGCTTTTATTACGATTTCGCCTACAAGACGCCGTTCTCGAGCGATGATCTCGCCGCCATCGAGAAGCGCATGGCCGAAATTGTGGGGCGCGATCTGAAGGTGCACCGGCGGGTACTGCCGCGCGATGCCGCCATCGAGCACTTCAAGCGCATCGGCGAGCACTACAAGGCCGAGATCATCGCGGCGATCCCGGCGGGCGAGCAGATCAGTCTCTACGGCCAGGGCGATTGGGAGGATCTGTGCCGCGGGCCGCATGTGCCGAGCACCGGCAAGCTCAAGGCGTTCAAGCTCATGAAGGTGGCCGGCGCCTACTGGCGTGGCGATTCGCGTAACGAGATGCTGCAGCGGATTTATGGGACCGCGTGGGCCACGACCGCGCAGCTCAAGGAATACTTGACCCGCCTCGAAGAGGCCGAGAAGCGCGATCACCGCCGCATCGGCAAGGAGCTCGATCTCTTTCACCTGCAGGAGGAGGCGCCGGGGGCGGTGTTCTGGCATCCGAAGGGTTGGGCACTGTTTCAGCAGCTCATCGGCTACATGCGCCAGCGCCAGAACGAGGCCGGGTATGTCGAGGTGAACACGCCGGAGATCATGGATCGCGAGCTGTGGGTGAAGTCGGGTCACATCGCGAATTTCGGCGAGAACATGTTCATGACCGAGACGCCGGATGAGCGCATCTTCGCGATCAAGCCCATGAACTGCCCGGGCCACATCCAGGTGTTCAAGCACGGCCTGCGCAGCTACCGCGAGCTGCCGCTGCGTCTCGCCGAGTTCGGCAAGGTGCACCGCTACGAGCCCTCGGGCGCTCTGCACGGGCTGATGCGCGTGCGCGCCTTCACGCAGGACGATGCGCACATCTTCTGCACCAACGAGCAGATCACCTCCGAGGCGGTCAAGGTGACCGAGCTCATCCTCAGCATCTATCGCGATTTCGGCTTCAACGACGTGCGCATCAAGTTCTCCGATCGGCCCGCAAAGCGCGTCGGATCAGACGCGGTGTGGGACATCTACGAGAGTGCCCTGAAACAGGCGGCGGCGGCGGCCGGCATCGAGACGACCCTCAATCCGGGGGAGGGCGCGTTTTATGGCCCGAAGCTCGAGTTCGTGCTGCGCGATGCGATCGGCCGTGAATGGCAGTGCGGGACGCTCCAAGTGGACCCGAATCTGCCCGAGCGGCTCGGCGCGAGCTACATCGGCGAGGACAGCCAGCGGCATACGCCGGTCATGCTGCACCGAGCCATGTTCGGCTCACTGGAGCGATTTATCGGCATTTTGCTCGAGCATCACGCGGGAAAACTGCCCACTTGGCTCGCTCCGGTGCAGGCCGTGGTGATGGGAATTACGGACCGCCAAGACAAATACTGTGCCCAAGTCACGGAAAAGCTTAAAAATCATGGGCTTCGGGTAGAGACCGACTTGAGGTCGGAGAAGGTAGGCTTTAAAATCCGCGAGCATACACTTAAGCGTGTCCCCTACCTCCTGGTCGCTGGTGACCGAGAAGTAGAGGGGCATACCCTGGCCGTACGCACGCGTAGTGGCAAAGATCTAGGCAGTCTCTCGCTCGATGAGCTGGCCGCCTTGCTTTGCGACGAAGTCGCGAGCCGCGGCCGTCTTGTTTTGGAGGATCGTTTATCGCAACGTCGAAGCGCGTAAGGCGCAATGAGGAGATCGCCGCACCCTCGGTGCGTGTGATCGCAGCGGATGGAAGCCAGGCAGGAGTCATGACGCGCGCGGAAGCGCTACAGATGGCAAGCTCGCAAGCACTGGACCTCGTCGAGGTCTCGCCGATGGCGGAGCCCCCTGTTGTTAGAGTCATGGATTTCGGCAAATTCTTGTTCGAGCAGAACAAGAAGGCGCACGCGGCGAAGCGAAAGCAGAAGCAGATTCAGGTCAAGGAAGTGAAGTTTCGTCCCGGGACGGAAGAGGCGGACTACCAGGTCAAGCTGCGTAGTATCGTCCGCTTCCTGACCGAGGGTGATAAGGCCAAGGTGACGTTGCGTTACCGCGGCCGTGAGCTCGTGCATCAAGACATCGGCCGGCGCTTGTTGACGCGGATTTCTGAGGATCTCGCCCCCTACTCGGTGGTCGAGCAGAACCCGCTCATGGAGGGCAAGCAGATGGTCATGGTGTTCGGGCCCAAAAAGAAGTGAGCGGCAAGCCTTAACAGCTTGCCACATCCGCCGGTGAGCGGCGCTCGCGGTGCCTGCAGAGGGGCGCCCGGGTGCTTGTGAGCCCAGGCTACAATTAGGAGTCGAGATGCCCAAGTTGAAAACTAAACGGGCTGCGGCGAAGCGTTTTCGCAAGACAGCGAACGGCTTCAAACGCGGTCAGTCCCACCGTCGTCATATCCTGACGAAGAAACCGAGCAAGCGTAAGCGTCAGCTACGTCGCGAGATGCACGTAGATGAGACCGATGTGAATCGGATCAAGCAGCTGCTTCCGTACGCCTGATCGAGGGGACATACCATGGCACGAGTCAAACGAGGCGTCATTGCTGGACGCCGGCACAAGAAGATTCTCAAGAAGGCGAAGGGCTACTACAACGCGCGGCGTAAGGTGTTCCGTGCGGCGAAGCAAGCGGTCATCAAGGCGGGCCAGTACGCCTATCGCGGGCGTCGCGAGAAGAAGCGCGAGTTCAGAGGATTGTGGATCACCCGCATCAACGCCGCCGCGCGCCTGTGCGGCATGAGCTACAGCACGCTCATCGACGGTCTGAACAAGGCCGGGTTGGCCATCGACCGCAAGATCCTTGCGGATCTCGCGGTGCACGATATGCCGGCCTTTACCGCCATCGCAGAAAAAGCCAAGGCTAGCCTGACGGCCTGAAGAACCGAGGGGTCGAGATCGGCTGCTTGCAGCCGATCTCGAGCTTTGGAGGGTGATCCATGGCTGAAGATCTCGGCGGTCTGCTCGAGCAGGCGCTGGCCGATGTAGACGCATCGCGCACTCTTTCCGATCTGGACGAGGTACGCGTGCGCCTGCTCGGCAAGAAAGGCTTGCTGACCGAGCAGCTCAAGAGCCTCGGCAAGTTGCCCGCGGAAGAGCGGCCCGCTGCCGGCCAAAGGATCAACGAAGCCAAGACCGCCATTCAGGCGGCCATAGAGGCACGCCGCGAGCGTCTCGATCGGGAAGCGCTCGATGCCGAGCTCGCGCGCGGCACCATCGATGTGACCCTGCCGGGGCGCGGCCAGGAAACGGGCAGTGTGCATCCGGTGACGCGTGCGCGGCTACGCATCGAGCGCATCTTCATGCAGGCGGGATTCGAGATCGCGACCGGCCCCGAGGTCGAGGACGACTTCCACAACTTCGAGGCGCTCAACATTCCCGCCAATCATCCGGCGCGGGCGATGCACGACACGTTCTATTTTCCCGATGGGGGACTTTTGCGCACTCACACCTCGCCGGTGCAGATCCGCGCCATGCGTGCGCGCAAACCGCCGATGGCGCTGATCGCGCCGGGTCGGGTGTACCGGAACGACTCCGACATGACGCACACGCCGATGTTCCACCAGGTCGAGGGCATCGTGGTCGGCGAACATGTGAGCTTCGCCAACCTGAAGGCGATGCTGCACACCTTCGTCGAGCGTTTCTTCGAGCAGCCGCTCGGCATGCGGCTGCGCCCGTCGTATTTCCCGTTCACCGAGCCCTCGGCGGAGGTGGATATCGAGTGCGTGTTCTGCCATGGCGCGGGTTGCCGCGTGTGCAAGCAGACCGGCTGGCTCGAGATTCTTGGCTGCGGAATGATCCACCCGAACGTGCTCGCGGCGGCCGGCATCGACAGCGAAGCATGGCAGGGATATGCCTTCGGCATGGGCATCGAGCGGGTCGCCATGCTGCGCTATGGCGTGGACGATCTGCGCCTGTTCTTCGAAAACGATGTCCAATTCTTGAAGCAATTTCCGTGAAGATCACTTACTCCTGGCTGAACGAGTTCACGCGGCTCACCGTGGCGCCTGCGGAGCTTGCGCAACGGCTCACCCTCGCCGGTCTCGAGGTCGAGTCGCTCACACCGGTAGCGCCGCCCTTCACCGGGGTCGTCGTGGGCGAGGTCCTCGAGTGCCGCCGCCATCCGGACGCGGACAAGCTGTCCTTGTGCCAGGTGACGACGGACGGCACCGATCGCGTGGGCGTAGTCTGCGGCGCGGCGAACGTGCGCGCGGGGTTGAAAGTCGCCGTCGCCCGCGTCGGCGCCAAGCTTCCCGGCGGCCTCACCATCAAGACCGCGAAAATCCGCGGCGTGGAATCGACGGGCATGCTCTGCTCGGCGCGCGAGCTCGGCCTGGGCGAGGAGCATGACGGGATCATGGAGCTGGCCGCCTCGCTCCCGCTCAGCGTCGACGTGCGCAAGGCGCTCGATCTCGACGATACCGTGCTCGAAGTGAATGCCACGCCGAACCGCGGCGATTGCATGAGCGTATTCGGGATTGCACGCGACTACGCCGCCGCCCAGGAGCATCGCTTCCTCAAGGCGCCGGTGAAGCCCGTGGCGGCCGCGCACGATGCGCTCTTTCCCGTGCGCATCGAATCTGCTAGCGGTTGTCCGATTTTCTGTTCACGCGTGATTCGCGGCGTGCGCCCCGACGCGACGTCTCCGGCGTGGCTGCGCGAGCGGCTGCGCCGCGTGGGACTCGCCAGCATCTCGCCCATCGTCGATGTGACGAACTACGTGATGATGGACCTTGGGCAACCGCTGCATGCCTACGATCTCTCGCGGCTATCCCAGGGCATTGTGGTGCGCAAGGCGCGGCCGAGGGAACACATAACACTGCTCAACGACGCAGAGTATCCGCTCGACCCCGAGTTTCTGGTCATCGCGGATGCGAGCGGCCCCATCGGCCTCGCCGGCATCATGGGCGGGAAGGGCACGGCGATCGGCGAGGGCACGACCGATGTGCTGCTCGAAGCAGCACACTTCACGCCCGCGGTGGTGGCCGGCCGAGCGCGCCGCCTGGGTCTTTTGACCGATGCCGGCCAGCGCTTCGAGCGAGGTGTGGATCCAGCTCTTCCGCCGATCGCACTCGAGCGCGCGACGGCGCTGCTCATGGAGATTGCGGGCGGCGAGGCTGGGCCCGTGCAGGTGACGCGGGCCGAGCCGGAGTCCCCGGCCGAGGAATGGGTGCGGTTGCGGCGCAGCCGCCTCGCACGACTCCTCGGAGCGAGCGTTCCCGATGCGGAGGTGGGTCAGGTCCTGGGGGCGATCAGTGAGCGCGTCGAGCCCAGCGGGGATGGCTGGCGCGTGCTGCGTCCCTCACATCGCTTCGATGTGCGCATCGAAGAGGATCTGGTCGAGGAAGTCGCGCGTTTGCGGGGCTTCGACAGCATCGCCGAGGCGCACGCCATCGCCCCGCAGGTCGCCGGATACGCCACCGAGACGCGACTGTCCAACGACCGGGTGCTTACGGCGATGGCCGACCGCGGATACCGCGAGGCGATCACCTACACCTTCGTCGATCCCGCGATTCAGGGCCTGCTGTTCCCGGACACGCCGGGTCTTGCGCTATCGAATCCCATCTCGGCGGAGCTCAGCGAGATGCGGGTCTCGCTCTGGAGCAGCCTCGTCCCGGCTTGTCGCGACAACATGCGCCGTCAGCAAAGCCGTGTGCGGCTGTTCGAGATCGGCAATAAGTTCGACGTATCGCGGGGCGCGCTTCGCGAGATCGAGACGCTCGCGGGCGTCGCCACCGGCGCGCGCTTTCCGGAGCAATGGGCAAGTCCGCGCGAGGCGCTCGATTTCTACGACGTGAAAGGCGATGTCGAGAGCGTCCTTGCGCTTGCGGGGAATGTAGAGGCGTTGCGTTTCGAGGCCGATGCCTTGGGCTGCCTGCGACCGGGCCGCGCCGCGCGCATCTGGCGCAACGATGTCGCCATCGGATGGCTCGGCGAGTTGCATCCGCGCTTGATGAAGGCGCTCGGCCTCAACAATACAATATTTTTATTTGAGTTAGAGTTAGAATCATCTTTTTCGTCTAAGCCACCGCAATTCAAGGGGATTTCTAAGTTTCCAAGTGTGCGGCGTGATCTGGCGGTGGTGATCGATGAAAACGTCCCTCTCGCAGTTTTGCGGGAAAATGTTACTGTTAGCGCATCCGGTCTCTTGAGCGATCTGAGGGTGTTCGATGTATATCGAGGACCTGGAATAGATTTTGGACGAAAAAGTATCGCTTTAGGCTTGATTTTACAGGACTCCTCCCGCACTCTTACTGACGTCGACGCAGACGCCGTGGTGACCGCAGTAGTCGCCCGGTTACGGGATGTTTTGAGCGCCACGATAAGAGATCAATAAGCATGGCAGCCCTGACGAAGGCAGAGATGGCTGAGGCCCTGTTCGATCAATTGGGTCTCAACAAGCGCGAAGCGCGTGAATTGGTCGATCTGTTCTTCGAGGAAATCCGCGCGGCCCTCTCGTCCGGGGAGCAAGTGAAATTGTCCGGTTTCGGCAATTTCGATCTCCGCGACAAGAATCGGCGGCCCGGCAGAAATCCAAAAACCGGCGAAGAGATCCCCATCAGCGCGCGTCGCGTCGTTACCTTCCGGCCTGGCCAGAAACTGAAGGCGCGCGTCGAGGCGTATGCTGGAACCAAGCAATAACAGCGAGCTACCCCCGATACCCGGGAAACGCTACTTCACCATCGGCGAAGTGAGCGATCTGTGCGGGGTGAAGCCGCACGTGCTGCGTTACTGGGAGCAGGAGTTTCCGCAACTCAAGCCGGTCAAGCGCCGCGGCAATCGTCGCTACTACCAGCGTCAGGACGTGCTCGTCATTCGCCAGATTCGCAGTCTCCTCTACGAGCAGGGCTTCACCATCGGTGGAGCGCGCAATCGCCTCACGGGCGACGATGCGCAAGTGGACCTCAATCAGAGCCAGCAACTCATTCATCAAATGCGTCTCGAGCTCGAGGAACTCATCAAGATCCTGCGCCGCTGAGGGGGCCAGGCCGGAGCGCCCCTGCGCCCCTGGGGCGGCGTCGCAACAGAACCTCTCGGCCGTATTTCGGCTATCATTCGCATCCGGTCGGGGCGTGGCGCAGCCTGGTAGCGCACTTGCATGGGGTGCAAGGGGTCGGAAGTTCGAATCTTCTCGCCCCGACCAATTTCTACGTGACGATGGTTTTCTTTCTTTTGTGTCCGCCTCATGGATGAGGGTAATGAGCGCAATCGAACCGCAGTTTCGTGGATCAGGCGGGACACGCATCAAGCATCACGGCACCACGTTGATAGAATTAGTGCGTTCAACATGATGACCGAAGGACTCTCGAAGCCACGGAGGCTTGCTACGACGGCAGGTGGTCTGATTGTCGCTCTCGGGGCCGTAGTGCTTGGGCTTTGAACCGCGACGCCTTCGGGGGCATCAACCTCGGATGGACGAAAATGGCGCCGTTGACTGCGCTGACATTTGTTTTTTGCGGGACGGCACTCCTCTTAGTCGTAGGTTTAGTCCCGAGAGACACGGGGAGGAGTTCCAAGCCGGCTTGGCATCCAATATTGGTGACCTTGGCTTTTGTGGTGGCGTCCATTGCGCTGCTGAGACTCGGTGACCACTTACTGGGCTGGAATCTCGGCATCGATCGTCTTGGAATTCGCGCAGTGCCCGCGTCGGCCGACTCCTGGTCCGCGTCGCAGATGGCTCCGGCTACGGCTTGTGCTTTCTTCCTCGTGGGGTGTGCGTTGTATCTGGCGGCACGGCCCGACTCACGGGGCGCGCCGCAGCTGCTCACCATGCTGGCGGGATTATTCGGTTGGCTGGGTCTATGCCGCTATGTTTTCGGCGGTTACCCAATCGCAGCGTTTGCAGACATGTCGATTTACACTGCGCTGGGATTTCTCATTCTGAGCGCCGGCCTTCTGTGTGCGCGCGCCGACTTCGGATTCGTCTCGTTGCTGCTGAGCGACGGCGTTGGAGGGAAAATTGCACGGCGCCTGCTCCCCCCCGTGCTGGTTGTCCCAATGCTGATTGGCTGGCTGCAACTCGCCGGGCAGCGGGCGGGTTGGTTCAGTAGCGCGTTTGGAACCGCACTCTCCGCAGTGACCACGATCCTGGTATTTGGCGCTCTCATCTGGTTCATTGCCAAGTTGCTTCAAACCGAGGCCGGGCAGCGCAATGAGGCGGAAAGCGCAGCGTGGAGAATTCACCAATTGGCGAGCTCCATAATCGAGAATTCGACGACCACCATACACGTTAAAGACCGTGCCGGTCGCTACCTGCTCGTCAACCGTCAATTTGAAGAACTATTTAATCTCCAACGTACATCAGTCATTGGCAGGACCGATTACGAGCTGTTCACGCGAGCGCAAGCGCATGAATGGCATGGGATTGACGAAAAAATCGGTGCATCAGGCGAAGTGACGCAGGTGGAGCAAGCTGTCCGGCAGGATAACCGTGTACGAACGTTTGTCTCTGTAAAGTTTCCCCTGCGCGATGCGCAGGGCGAGATCAACGCGGTGGGAAGCATCTCGACGGAGATCACCGAACGCAAGCAGATCGAGGAGTCGCTCCTCGAGAGCGAGGCGCGGTTTCGTACGCTTGCGAATGCCGCGCCCGTGATGATCTGGATGTCGGGCACAGACAAACTCTGCATCTTCTTCAACAGTGGCTGGCTCAATTTCACGGGCCGAACGCTGGAGCAGGAGATGGGCGACGGATGGACGCAAGGCATTCATCCGGACGACGCGGCGCGATGTCTCAGAATCTACACGACCGCGTTCGATGCAAGGCAGCCCTTCACCATGGAGTACCGGCTGCGTAGGCACGACGGTGAATATGCCTGGATCATCGATTCCGGTACCTCGCGACTAGCGGGCGACGGCACTTTTCTCGGCTTCATTGGTTCTGCCATGGACATCACCGCCCAGAAACAGGCGGAAACGCGCTTTCGCCTCGTCGTGGAGGCGTCGCCAAGCGCGATGATCATGACCGATACAACCGGCCTTATCACCCTAGTAAACGAAAAGGCTACAGCGGTGTTTGGTTATTCCCGCGATGAACTGCTGGGTCTGCCGATCGACTCGTTGCTTCCGGAGCGCTGCCACTCTGCGCATCCGCGGCATCGGCACAATTACGCGCTGGCGCCTTCGGTGCGAGCAATGGGGGCGGGGCGCGATTTACGTGGTCGGCGCAAAGATGGCAGCGAGGTTCCTTTGGAGATCGGACTGACGCCGATCGACACCCCGCAGGGCCGCACGGTATTGGCTGCAATCGTCGATATCACCGCGCGGCGGAACGCAGAAGCGGAAATGGCGCAGCAGCGCAACGATTTGACCCATCTGACGCGTGTCGCCCTACTCGGGGAGCTGTCCGGCTCGCTGGCCCACGAGCTCAACCAGCCCCTCACCGCCATCCTCAGTAACGCCCAGGCGGGATTGCGCTTCCTAGCGCTGGACCCTACCAACATTGACGAAGTTCGCAACATCCTTAGTGACATCGCGGAAGACGACAAACGCGCAGGCGAGGTCATTCGGCGGCTGCGCACGTTGTTCAAGAAGGGCGAAGGCGCGCGCCGGTATCGAGGGGATCACCGGCGACATTCTGAAAATTGACGGTCATGGAATTCTTATCGGCAATATAAACCTTGCCCTTCACCTTCATGAACCGATGCCCCTTGTAGATGCGGGCGTCGAGACATGCCGCAGGAGCTTTCGGATATTTGGCTAGGAATGCCTGACTGTAGACGAGATCGGAACATTTCACTGCCGGCAATGTTTCCGGATCGACATCGTGTGGTACTGCGAACGCGGCGCTCGATGCAAGAGCGAATATCGCAGCACATGTCATATTTCGAACAGGTGGCGGCCTCAACCAAAGGTAGGTATCGAATGACCACCTCTCGCTTCGCAGTTCGAACGCACGCGCTGGTCGTGTGCGCCATGGTCACGGCGGTGATGTTCGCACCTAGCGGCCTCCTCGCCGCAGGCCTTGATTTCCTATCGAAGTCCGCGGAAGGTAAATTCAACGATGAGGACGTGCGGATTCTAAAAGCGACGGCGTTGGCCCTCCTTAACGACGGAGTGGTTGGTCAAAGTCAGCACTGGGCCAATCCGAACACGACAGCCAGCGGCACGCTCACGGTCGTCAAGGTTTTCCAGAGCACGGAGAACTTTCCGTGCAAATCCCTGCGCGTCGAAAATAGCGCGGAGGGATTGCACAATCGGGCCACATTCCCGGTGTGCGAGGTCCAAGGGAAGTGGAAGATCCACAGTCAGGCACGGCCGGTGACAACGCCAGCGGAATGATCGTAGCTCGCAGAGCGGCGAGCCTCGGTGAGTTCCGCTTGCCCAATGAGCTGCGCGCACCGCCGGGCTATTTCTCTTTCCGGAATTGTGCGCGGCCGTCGAAGCCGCAGAGAACTGGGGAACTATGTTACGGCGCGCGCAGTGCGGCAGGCGATCGGCCGTCGGCGTTGTCCGGGAAGGATCTCCTACCGATCTGTTGGAAATGGACTGCAACCCGATCGCGAACATACGGTTGATCGAGGATTCAAACAAAACCTTCGTGATGATCATGAAGGACGGGAAGATCTACAAGAATTCCCTCAACTGAGCCGACTCCCTCTCGTCGGGAACGGCTACCGTGACGACCCGCGGCCGTGATACGCTCGCCTCCCGCACGTCGAGAGGGCGAGATCATGAGCACGATCAAAACGAAAGACGGCGTCGAAATCTTTTACAAGGACTGGGGCAGCGGCCCACCCCTCGTGTTTTCCCACGGCTGGCCGCTATCGGCCGACGACTGGGATGCTCAGTTGATGTTCTTTCTGAAGCAGGGATATCGCGTGATCGCTCACGATCGGCGGGGCCACGGACGCTCCTCGCAGACCGCGGACGGGCATGACATGGATCATTACGCGGACGACCTGGCGGCGGTTACGGCGCATCTCGATCTCAAAGGCGCTGTGCACATCGGCCACTCGACCGGGGGCGGCGAGGTTGCGCGCTACCTCGCGCGCCACGGCGAGAGCCGCGTCGCGAAGGCGGTGCTGATCAGCTCCGTGCCGCCCGTCATGGTCAAATCCGACACCAATCCGGGCGGTCTGCCCAAACAGTTCTTCGACGATTTTCAGGCGAGCGTCGCCGCCAACCGCGCGCAGTTCTACCGTGACCTGGCGGCCGGGCCGTTTTATGGCTTCAATCGCCCGGGCGCCAAGGTCGACGAAGGGGTTATCCAGAACTGGTGGCGACAAGGCATGATGGGCGGGATCAAGGCGCACTACGACGGCGTCGTGGCTTTTTCGCAGACCGACTTCACCCCCGATCTCAAGAAGATCTCCGTCCCGATGCTGGTCATGCACGGCGATGACGACCAGATCGTCCCCTATGCGGATTCAGGGCCGCTCACCGCCAAGCTGGTGAAGGGCGCGACCTTGAAAACCTACAAGGGCTATCCGCACGGCATGTGCACGACGCACGCCGATACGATCAATCGAGATCTTCTCTCGTTCGTTCGGGGCGAGCAGGTGGGGACGCCTGGGTAAGCGCTAGCAGGAGCAGGTTAGGCGGGCGAAAGCCCGCCTAACCTCTGCGAGTCGGCCGACGACGTCTTCACGCGCGCTTCAGGCCCTCTCGCCGGTGCCATGAGCTCGCCCCATCCATATTCCACAATTTGCGATTCACTCAATCAAGTCGCGAACCAACACAGTGTGATATGGTCCTTTGAAGATGATGCTGCGAGTTACTGGAGACTGAGTGATTTTTGGTAAAATTTTCAAAACGATTGCCGCTTATGGGATTGCAGTCTTCGCAGCAATTTTAGCCGGTGCTCCCGCGGTCCGGGCGCAGACTCCTTCGCCGCTGCAGGAGTGGCAATACTCGAGCGGAATCGCCCTGCAGAGGCTGTTCGAGCCCAACGTGCCCGATTGGACCGTAATGCTGGGTGCGGCAGTCGAGCACAAGCCGCTCTACGATGGTGCCTCGCTCACGCGGACGCTCGGAGGCCCTGTAATCAACGTTCGCTACAAGGATCGTTGGTTCGCCTCGATCGGCGAGGGTATCGGCGTCAATCTGTGGAGTGGAGATCATTACCGCGCGGGATTGGCCCTGACTTACGATCTCGGGCGCTACGTACACGACGATGTGACTCATCTGACCGGCCTCGGCGATATCAAAATAGCGCCGGCCCCCAAAGCATTCGTCTCGTGCGTGATTTCCAAGTCCTTTCCGCTGGTGGTGCGCGCGGACGTGCGGCAGATCATCGGGGGCGCCGACGGCATGGTCGCCGACATCAGCGCGTATCTGCCGCTGCCGGGGAGCTCGAAGCGCTTCATCATGTTCGCCGGTCCTTCCTATACCTACGCCGATCATCGCTACATGCAGAAGGAATTCGGGGTGACGCCCAGCCAGTCGATCGCCTCGGGCTATCCTGTGTACGATGCGCACTCGGGATCGAATGCGGCGGGATTTGGATTCAGCTCCACTTTATTCATTACGTCACGCGTGCTCCTCAATTTCGATACGGCCATTAACCGCCTTCTCGGATACGCGGTCGATAGCCCGATCACGCAACGCAGGACTCAGCACGTGTTCGTGCTGTCGGTGGCGTACTCCTGGGGGGCTTGGGGGGATTGAAGAGCCTTGTCGCGTGCGCTAGAGCGGCATCTTGCGCGTGATGATGTCCCACCACAGACGCCAGTCGCCCATCAGACTCAACCAGGGATGCTTGAAGGTCGCGGGCCTGTTGTGCTCGAAGAGTGGAAGGCGCGCTCGCTACCCATGCTCGAGTCACTCCGTTGAGAGCCCGCCGTTCTCTGCGATGGTGCGGCCGATGCCCGACCAATCGATTTCCTCGCCGTGGGCGTCAATGGTCTGCAGCAGGTGGTCCCGCAGTACGTTGAGCACGGGCATGGGCACGCGTAAGGTCTCGGCGGACTCACCGACTAGGCGCATATCCTTCAGTCCGAGAGGCGCTGCAAATCCCGCGGGCTTGAAGCGTTCCTCGACCAGCGCGGCACCGTAATTGCGATAGAGGGGCGCATCGAAAACGGTGCCCGTCATGACTTCGAGGAAAAGTTTCTTGGGCACGCCGCCTTTCCGGGCCAGCGTCATCGCCTCCGCGAGAGTCTCGATCGCCGCGAGGATCGCGAAGTTGCCGCAGAGCTTGACGAGATTGGCGGAGGAGGGCTTATCGCCGATATAGAACGCCTTCTGACTGATGGCCGGGAACAGGGCGCTCGCGGCGGTGTAGTCGGACTTTGCGCCGCCGGCCACGATGAAAAGCTTTGCCGCGGCTGCGGCTTCCGGACGCCCAAACACGGGCGCGCTCAGATAGCGCAATCCACGATCCTGATGCAGCTTCGCCACGCTGTCTGTGGTGGCGACTCCGATCGTGCTCGAGGAGACGTGCAGGGCGCCGCGCGGAAGCCCCTCGAAGACGCCGTCATTGCCCTGGAGCACCGCCTCGAGCGCCGCATCGTCGGCGAGCATGCTCACGATGAGCTCGCGGCCCGAGGCGGCCTGCCGCGGCGTGCGGGCGAGCACCGCACCCTGCGCCACGAGCGCCTGGGCTTTGTCTGGTGAACGATTCCACACCGTGAGCTCATGACCCGCGCGCAGGAGATTGGCCGCCATCCCGGCGCCCATTTGTCCGAGTCCCAAAAACCCAATTTTCATGATGAGCCTCCTTTTGAGGTGCTGCTCCAATGGACCGTGCGGGGCGAAGCGCGTTCCGTGCCGCCGTCCCTGGAGCTTATCGGAGGCTCAGGGGGGTTTGGTATCCCGTGAGCTCGAGGTAACCGCGGCCGGCGGCATGTCCCGGCTCGTAGGCCTGCACCGCGCCTTCCCAGTACACGGCGCCCGTGGACAGGCGTGTGTCGTTTTCTTGATCGTCCATCAAGGGTTTGAGGTCGAGCTCGCGCGTTCCTGCACGTACGTGCCATTCGACCGGGTAAGTGGTCCCGGTGCGCGGCGATCGCCAGGTGCGCCGCGGCAAAAAGCTCACCTGCCCGGGTGCAAGGATCTGGACCGCGCCATCGGCGGCCCTGAGCGTGCCGCCGGACCAGCGCGCCTCATGGTGTGCGCCGCGAATTTCAAACGCCATGAGCGCCGCGCCGTCGGCGAAGTTGATGCCGATCCAGTCCCACCCGACGGCGCCGCTCTCGAGATACTCACTCGACCATTCGTGATCGAGCCACGCCTCGCCACGCACGGCGTCGCGCCGGCCGTTACGTATGATGGTGCCTCGCACTGCGAGATGCGGCAGGCTGTAGTAATAGCTGGCGGCTTGCGCGGCGGCGCCTTTGCGGCTCACACCGTCCTCGCCGTTGAGGAGCGGTGCCTGAGTGGGCGCGAGCTCGAGACGCAGCGTGAAATCCTCCGCCGCGACGTCCACCGCATACACCGCGTCGGCGCGCCGTAAGCTCCATGACTCGATCTGGATGTCGGTGTCACCCTCGGCTGCTCGAGCCAAGCCCATTCCAGCCCGCCTGATTTTCTGGTCCTGCCACAGCCTCCCGCGCTGCGGGTCACTGAGTGCGCAATGCGCGATCAGCAGCTGATGCGGCGCGAACGCACTCGGATTCGCCGCATCGATCGCGGGGCGTGTGCGAAAGAATGTGACTTGAAACCCGAGCGATTCGCCGGCGTTTGCGCTTCCAGGCAACGTGAGCCAGCCGGTCGCGTACCACCACTCGGTGCGAAAGCTCGGATGGCTGCCGAAGTCGCGTGGAAACTCGATGGGATGACCTTTCGTGACGGTCGCATAAGGCGGCTCTGGCGGGGCGCCCTCGGCACGGGCGGTTGCGCTCGCGCTGGCGGCCGCGATGCATATGGCGGCGAGCCGCAGGGCGAGTTTGCCGCCCCTTGCTCGAGTCTCTCGCGTTTTCACCAGTCTTCCCGCACGGCGCGCACCGCCTCATGACTCATGGCGCTGCGCCCGCTCCACACGGCCGTTATCGCGGCCGCCGCGATCAGCGTGACCGAGAGCACGCCGAGCTGCCAGAGCGGGACGGCGAAGTCGATGCTCCAGTTGAACGACTGGCGGTTGACGACGTACACGAGAACGAGACTCAAGGCGCCACCCAGGATCAGGCCGTAGATAACACCGAACGAGCTCATGAGCACGCCCTCGCTTGCGAGCATGGCGATCACCTGCCGGCGGAGCATGCCGATGTGGCGCAGCATGCCGAACTCGGCGCGCCGCGCGAGCGCCGTCGAGCTCGCCGCAAAGCTCACGCCCATGAGTCCGATGATCACCGCGACCGCCTCGATCCCATACGTGATCGCAAACGCGCGATCGAAGATGCGCAAGGACCGCTCGCGCAGCGCCGTGCTCGTCAGGACCTCGAAAGAGCTCGCGCTGGCGGAGGCCGGCGCGCCGCGCGCGAGCGCCACGCGGAGCTCCGACTCGACGTGAGCGGCATCGCTTCCCGGCTTGAGCCACACCGAGCCCTCGTTGGCATCCGCATCGTGGGTGGCTGCGATGTATGCCGGTCGAGTGATCACCACGGCGCCGAACACGCGCGCATAGTCGCGCCAGATGCCTGCGACAGTGAAACGCCGCATCTGTCCGCCGAGAGGCAGATTGATTTGCGCGCCGGCCTCGTAGCCGTAGAGATCGTGCACGGACTCGGAGATCCACACCGGGGGTGCATCGTTCGGCAGCGGGCCGCCGAAGCTTTGCAGCAGCGGCAGCTCATCGCTCACCTGTCGAGCGCTCGAGCCGCGTGCAATGAGCGTGACGGGCGGGCGCGCCGGATCGAGCAGCAACGGTCGAGTGCGGCGGAACTCGACGCGGGCGACGCCCGGCATCGCCGCCGCAGCTTGCTGATCCTGCGGGCTCCAGTACGCCGTGTCGTTGCCGAGCGCCTCGCGCAACTGCAGGTCGGCGGGCAGCAATTTCCCCAGCCAGTCCTCGAACGACACCCGGAACGAGTAAACCATGATGGCCATGGCCACCATCAGGCTGAAGCTGACGATGACCGAAGCGAGGCTCAGCGTGGAGAGCGGGATATTGTCACGCAGCTGCGCGAGCGCGGTGTCGGGCACCACACGGTCGGTTCGCGGTGCCATGCGCAAGATCGACACCGTGAGTCGCGGCACGAGCAGCACGGCGCCGAGCAGAAGGGCGCCAACGGCGGCATAGCCGAAGAACGGCAACCCGCGGATGGGGGGCAGCCGCGCGAGGATCGCCCCGGCCGCGAGCAGGCCGAGCCCTGCGATCCAGCTCCTGCCGGCTATGAAAGTCGGTCCCTCGTCGCCGCCCTTGAGCGCGCGGGCAGGGGCTTGCCGGGCCGCGGCGCGCGCCGGAGACCACGCGCCGGCGGCGGCGATGGCCGTGCCGATCACGGTGAAGGCGAGAAGACTCGCGGGAGCGGCCTTGAGCGCCGCGCCCGCGACGTGCAGCTGCGAATTGCCGAGATCGCCGTTCAGCAAACGCAACAGGCCCGCGGCGCAGGCGAGCGCGAGCACGGCACCCGTCACCGAGCCGGCGAGCCCGAGCAGGGCGCCTTCGCCGAGGAGGGCGAGCTCGAGCTCGCCCCGGGTGACGCCGAGCGCGCGCAACAGGCCGAAGGATCGGCGTCGCCGCAGAGCCGACAGCGACTGGGTCGAGAACACCAGGAACGCTCCCGTCCAGAGCGCGACCAGCGCCAGCATGTTCAGATTCACTCGATACGCGCGGGTTACCGTCGCCGCGCGGTCGCGCTCGGCCTGCGGCGCGATGGCGAGCGTTCCCACCGGCAGATGCCGATTGAGCGTGGCGCGAAACGAGGCCGCGTCGACGCCCGGCTTGAGCGAGAGGTCGATGCGATTCAGGCGTCCGACTTTGCGAAACAGCCATTGGGCCGACGCAATGTCCATGATGCCAAGCGTCTGGGTGTAGGTTCCCTCGGGCAGCACGTCGATGACGCGCAGATCTCTCGTCCCATCGCCCACGACTACTCGCAGCCGATCGCCGGGGTGCACGCCGAGCTGCGCAGCAGCTTGATTGCTCAATACGATCGCGTCCGGCGCGAACAGATCCAGAGCGCGACGCTCGACATCACCGATGAGGACGGGCTGCAGCGTCGCGGCGACGAAGGGATCGAGACCCAGGACCTTGAGCGTGTCGCCGTTCGCGGGCAGCGCCACTTCCAGCTCGAGCACGGGGCTGGCCGCGCGCACGGCGGGATTTTGCGCGAGCTCGCCATACAGGCTCTCGGCAAATCCGTCGCGCGGTCCGCGGATCACGACGTCTGCATCGCCCACCAGGCGCTGGGTCGCCAGGCCGAACTCGTTGAGTGCCGCCGCGTTCACGAGATACACCACGGCCCCGAGGGCTACGCCGAGGGCGATCGACAGCACGGTGACCGCGAGACGACCGGGTTGCTCGCGCAATTGCGAGAGCAGCAGCATGCGGCAGAGGCTGAGCGCGGGCGCTCGACTCACGGGGTGCGTGCCCAGGGCGAAAGGCCCGCGGCATCGAGGACGAGGATCCGGTCGGCGGTCTCTGCGGCGGCCCTCGAGTGCGTGATGAGAAGCCCCGCCCCCGCGCTCGCTTTTATCTGGTCTCGCAGCAAGGCGAGAATGTGGCCGGCCGTGCGCGGGTCGAGGTTCCCCGTGGGCTCATCGGCCAACACCAGGCGCGGCCGATGCACGAGGGCCCGCGCGATCGCCACGCGCTGCATTTCTCCACCGGAGAGCTCGCGCGGATAGCGGTTCGCAGCGGCCTCGAGCCCGACGGCACACAACATTTCGGCCGTGCGCCGGGTGCGTTCGTGCGCAGCGACCGCGAGAAGCTCGAGAGGCAAAGCGACGTTTTGCGCGACGCTGAGATAGGGCAGCACGTGAAAGGCCTGAAACACGAACCCGACGCTGTGCCGGCGCTTGAGCGTGCGCGCATCGTCGCTCAACGGGCCGAGCTCCTCGCCGTCGAGCCAGATGCGCCCCGAGCTCGGGGCTTCGAGACCGGCGAGGACGTTGAGGAGGGTGGACTTGCCCACGCCGGATTCGCCCATGACGGCGAGGTACTCGCCGGGTAGAAGCGTGAGCTGCAAGCCCTCGAACAGCGGCGCGCGCGCGGGGTAGCGCTTACCCAGATTCTCGAGCCTGAGAATGGCGTGCTCGAGCGCCGTCTCCTCAGGCGGCATCGACGCCGATGACGGCCTTGACCTCCAGGAAATCGCGCAAGCCGAACTCGCCGTATTCGCGGCCGTTCCCGGACATCTTGAAGCCGCCGAACGGGGTTTGCATATCGCCCGACGCGCCGTTGAGTGCGACCTGCCCGGCGCGGATGCGGGCGCCGACGCGCCGCGCGTGGGCGTTGTCCTGCGACCAGACGTATGCGGCGAGGCCGTACGGCGTGTCGTTCGCGATCTCGATCGCCTGCTCCTCGCTCTCGTAGGGCAGAATGCAGAGTACGGGTCCGAAGATTTCTTCGCGCGCGATGGTCATGTCGTTGCGTACGTTCGAAAAGATGGTCGGCTTGACATAGTAGCCCTTCGACAATCCCTCCGGTCGGCCGGCGCCGCCGGTGATGAGCTTCGCGCCCTCCGCAACGCCCTTCTCGATGTAGCGCTCGACGCGGTCGAACTGCACCTTGGATACCAGCGGCCCGACGGTGGTCTTCTCGGAGGCCGGATCGCCGACCACGACGCCCGCGGTGACGCGCAGCGCGATGGCCTCGACCTCCGCGAGCCTGGCCGCGGGTACCAGCATGCGCGTCGGCGCATTGCAGGACTGGCCCGAGTTTTGGAACACGTGCAACACGCTGCGCTTTATCGCGCGCTCGAAATCGGCGTCCTCGAGCAGCACGTTCGGCGACTTGCCACCGAGCTCCTGGTGCACGCGCTTGACCGAGGCCGCGGCGTTGCGCGCGACCTCCGTGCCCGCACGCGTCGAGCCGGTGAACGACACCATGTCGACCTCGGGGTGCGAGGAGAGCGGCGCACCGACGTTCGGCCCATCGCCGTTCACGAGATTGAACACTCCCCGCGGAACGCCGGCCTCGTGCATGACCTTCGCCCAAAGAACGGCGCTGAAGGGCGCATATTCGGAGGGCTTCAGGACCATGGTGCAGCCCGCGGCCAGCGCCGGCACGACCTTTGCCGCCACCTGGTTCATCGGCCAGTTCCAGGGTGTGATGAGCGCACACACTCCGACCGGCTCTTGCACGAGGCGCGTCGTGCCGCGCATCTCCTCGAACTGGAAATTCTTCAGGACCTCGATCATGGCGCTGATGTGGCCCACGCCGATGCGCGTCTGCGAGCCCTTGGCGAGCGAGATCGGTGCTCCCATTTCGGTCGAGATGGCGTGCGCGATCTCATCGTAATGGGCGTTATAGGCTGCGAGGACGCGCTCGAGGAGGGCGAGGCGCTCGGCCGGCGTTGTGCGCGAGTAGCCGTCGAACGCGCGGCGCGCCGCGCTGACCGCCCGCTGCACGTCCTTCGCGCTGCCCATGGAAATGACCCCGGCCGGGCTCTCCGTGGCGGGATTGATGACCGTAAATTCCGCCGGCTCCGCCGGATCGACCCAGGCGCCGTCGATGTAAAACTGCCGGTTGTCGTACGTCATCGAATGCCCCTCGAGTTGCCGCTGATTGCGCCCACATTCTACCCGCTGGGCGCCCTGCTGAGACCCCAGATTGTCGCCATCCGCCGACAACGACCGAGGCTGCGGCTCGCCCGACCGTCATAGTTTGAGGTCGCAGTTCGCAATTTCGTAAGTCGAGAACCCCTCGATTTTGATATCGGATTAGCCTTACGGACGGTCTGGGCGCGCAGCGCGCCCCTGGGAGCGCATAAGCATGAATCGCCTCGCGAAGCTGGGTTCGGCGGCCGCCCTGGCGGGCGCCCTCACCGCAGCTTTCTCGACAGCATCCGCAGCCGAGGCGTCATTTGCACCCGCGGCATCGTCTGCGCTCGCCGAGTACAACCCCGTGCGCCGCCCGCCCGTGAGTATCGGTCCGCGAGCGCATCGTCTGATCGTGGGGTTTCGCGCCGCGCCGGACATGGAGCGAACGGTCATGGTCCGGCGCCGGGGACACGCGGTGGTGCAGGCGCAGACGAGCTCCGCCGATGTCGACGCACTGTTGGCGCGCGTGGGCGTGCCCGTCGCGAAGTCGCGTCAATTCACGCCGAGCATGCACGTGCTGTTTCTTCCGAAAACCCTCTACGGCGCGGACGTCGACGCCGCGCTCGCGAAGCTCCGTACCGACCCGGCGGTGAAATTCGCGGAAGTGGATGAGATTCGGCACATCGAGGCCGTTACGCCGAATGACCCCTTGTTCTTGCCGAGCGTGCAAGCGAGCCCTGCGGCGAGCGGCCAGTGGTACATGAACACGCCGAGCTCGACGCCCGTCGTGCTCGAGGGCAACACAACCGAGGATCTGTCGGCCACTGACGCGGTCAGCGCCTGGGGCATCACCACGGGCAGCCCCGGCATCGTGATTGCCGATGTCGATACCGGGGTGAGATTCGACCACCCCGACCTCCTGCGCGCGGGCCTCGGCGGTCGGTTACTGCCGGGATACGATTTCGTGGGTGAAGACCTCAACCCGGGCAACGGGACGCCCGAGGGCACGTTTCTGATCGCCAACGACGGCGATGGCTGGGATCCCGATCCATCCGACCCGGGCGATTGGATAAGCTCCAGCGACACCTCGAATGCCCTGTTCGCCAACGCTACGGTCGAAAGCAGCTCGTGGCACGGCACGCGCGTCGTGGGTGTTTACGGGGCGATCACCAACAACGATATCGGCGTTGCGGGTATGACCTGGGGCCCTTGGGTGCTGCCGGTGCGGGCGCTCGGCAAGGGCGGCGGCTATGACTCGGACATCATCGCCGGCATCGAGTGGGCAGCAGGGCTCCCGGTCACGAATCCCGACGGTCCGCCCGTGCCGAATAATCCCTACCCCGCGGACATCGTGAACCTGAGCTTGGGCGGTAGCGGCTCCTGCCCGGGCGACTACCAGGATGCACTCGAGCAGGTGACGGCGATGGGCGTGCTGGTCATCGTCTCCGCGGGCAACGGCGGAGCCCCCGGTGCTGCCGCGCCCGTCGATGCGCCCGCGAACTGCAGCTTGCTGGTGCCGGGCGTCGTTGGCGTCGTGGGATTGCGAAATGTCGGCACCAAAGTCGGCTATTCGAGTTTCGGCTCGGGCGCGAGCATCGCGGCACCGGCCGGCAATTGCGTGCAGACCGCGGGCGATTGCCTGCGCTCCATCGACACGACGACCAACTCGGGAACCACCACCCCGGGCGCTAACGGCTACACCAACGAAGTGAGCGTGAATCTCGGCACCAGCTTCTCCGCGCCCATCGTATCGGGCGTCGCCGCGCTCATGCGTTCGGTGAATTACAATCTCACTCCCGCTCAGCTGGCCGCGCGACTCGAGGGAAGTGCCAGCGCGTTTCCGGCCGGCGCCGCCGGGGTTCCGACCTGCCCGACCACCGATCCCACCAGCGGCGAATGCGCCTGTCCCAACGATGGCAGCCAATGCGGCACCGGCATGGTCAACGCTTTGAGCGCCGTGAAGGCGGCGCAGCGGCCGATCGGCGTCATCGTGATCCCGAAAAACATTACGCCTGGCGTCATGTTCGATGCGAGCGCGAGCGTCGCCGCATGCAACGGCAGCTCGACGGCACCCGCGCCGCTGAGCATCGCTTCCTACGCCTGGACGGCGTCTCCATCGAGCCTCATCGTGAGCGGCGCAAACAGCGCGCGGGTGACCGTCGATCCCGCCCCCGGCACCTTGACCTTGACCCTGACCGACTCGGCCGGAAACCTCGACACCGAAACCGTCACGCTCACGGCGACCAGCGCCACGAGCACCGCGCCCGCCACCGCGGGCACCAGCGCCACGGCCTGTCCGGCGGCCATCACCGTGCATCCCGTACCGCCCACGGTGAGCGAATCGTTCTTCCCGGCAAAGACGGCGACGAGCTCGCCATCGACGCTCACCCTCACCCTGTCGAATACCAACGGCTTCGCGCTCACGCAATCGAGCTTCGGCATGACGTTGCCGGCGAATCTCACCGTTCCCCCATCCAACTCTCCGACGACCACGTGCGCGGGCGCCGATGCCTCACTCACCTTCACGTCGACGTCGGTGACGCTTGCCGGGGCGAACATTCCCGCCGACGGCAATTGCACGATCACCGTCCCCGTCGAGACCGAGACGACAGGGAGCTACACCGTTTCGGTGGCGGCGCAGGCGCTCATGACCGCTCCGGCGGCAGGCAACAGCGCTGCCTCCTCGGCAACCCTCACCGTGACCTCACCGCCCGCCAGCGGGGGCGGCGGGGGGGCGGTGGACTGGCTCGACATCTTATTCGTCGTCGGCGTGCTCCTTGCGGTACGGCGGCCGGCCACCCGAGGGGCGCGCAGCGGACGTCCTCGCCTGTAGAATGAGGCGCATGCCCCAGACCCAAGCGAACTCTTCTCAGACCCGCTCTGATGCCAGGCCGGGCGGTGTACACATCGAGTCGGTGAAGACCCACCGGGACGCTCGCGGCAGCCTGTTCGAGCCGCTGAACGACGTTGAGCTCAAGTCACAGAAGAACGTCCATGTCGTGCTCACCGCCCCGAACGAGGTGCGCGGCAATCACCGGCATGCACGCGCGGTGGAAATGACGACCCTGGTCGGCCCCTGCCTGGTCAGGCTCAAGGAAGCCGGCGTGATTCGCGACGTCGAGGTGCCGGCCGGGGAGACCTGGCGTTTCACCATTCCGCCGGGTGTTGCGCACGCCTATCGCAATACCGGAAGCGAGCCCATGGTGCTGATCTCGTTCAGCACCGAGGTGCATGACCCCAACGCGAGCGATACCATCCGCGAGCAGATCCTTTAGGCGCGGCCGGCCAGGCGCGGCCGGCTAGGCCATCCGGCACGCTTCTTCGAACGACAGCCGCGGGTTGCGCGGAAAGAGCATCTCAGTCGTGCCGACGCCGAGCGCGCACAGGAAGTTCGACTTGTACGAGGTGCCCCCCAAAAACACCTCATCGACTTGCTCATTGTTGAAACCCGACATGGGGCCCGTGTCGAGCCCGAGCGAGCGCGCGGCCAGGATGAAGTACCCGCCTTGCAGCGTCGCATTGCGCATCATGTGCGCTTTGCCCGTCTTCGGGTCTTTGAACATCTCGGCGATCTCGGGTTTGTGCGGAAAGAGTTGCGGCACTTTCTCGTAGAACTTCTCGTCCATGGCGATGATGGCGGTCACCGGCGCTTGCCGCACCTTGACCGCGTTGCCTTCGGAGACGCACTTCATGAGCTTCTCCTTGCCCGCGTGGCTGGCGACGAACACGAACCGCGCCGGGCAACAGTTGGCCGAGGTCGGACCCATCTTGAGCAAGTCGTAGAGCGCGCGGAGCTTGGACTCCGGTACGGGGTCCTGGGTCCAGCGGTTATAGGAGCGAGCGTTACGGAACAGCGTATCGAGCGCAGCATCATCCAGCGGCGTTTTCATGGGGAGCCTCTACGGTTGCGAAACGGGGAACGCGAGCTCGTAGCCGCGTTTGAAATCGCGGATATGCTTTTCCATCCAGGTACGCGCGAGCTCGCTTTGCTCGCGCTTCACCGAGTTGACGATGCGGGTCTGGGCCTCGCCGATGCGTGCTCGCGCCTGCGGCACGCGCTCGATGATTTCCGTGAGGGTGGGGGCGAGGAGGCCGTTGAGGGGTGCCTGGGCCAAGGCCAGGACCTGGTTGCCGCTCGCGCTCGCCACGGCGTTGAAAAAATCGAGTACGGAGGCCACCGCGGCTGCGGTGTCGGCGGCGTCGCGCCTGAAGTGCGCGCTTGCACGCACGATGGCTTGCAGTTGCGCCGCGGTGCGCCGTGTTGCGGCGTATTGCGCCGCGGCGGGCTCGATCGCCATCATCGCTTCCCATAGCTCGAGGTAGGTGACATCGTTCAACGCGAGCGCCCGGCTCACGCCTTTGCTCACGTGCTTGGCCTGTGGCCGCGTCACGCGCAGCCGCTTTTCGCCCCGGCCGCGGCCGATAAGGCCCTGCGTTTCGAGCTCGCGGATGGCCTCGCGAACCGTCGAGCGGTTGACGCCGAACTGCCGGGCGAGATCGCTCTCGGAGGGCAGCGCATCGCCCGCGCGCAGCACGCGCCCCACGATGCGCTGCTCGATGAGCTTGGCGATCTGGCGGTAAGCGGGATGATCGTCGAGCGGCTCGAAGATGTCGCCGTCCACGCGCAGGCTCGGCCGCGCCGCGCTCACGCAGATTCCCCGAACAACTCGCGGCCGATCAGCATGCGCCGGATCTCGGAGGTGCCCGCGCCGATCTCGTAGAGCTTCGCGTCGCGCAGCAGCCGGCCGGTCGGATAGTCGTTGATGTAGCCGTTGCCGCCGAGCAATTGAATGGCATCGAGGCCGGCGCGCGTGGCGGCTTCGGCGCAGAACAAGATACAGGCCGCGGCGTCCTTGCGCGTGGCATCGCCGCGATTGCAGGCGCCGGCGACCGTGTAGGCGTAACTGCGACAGGCGTTGAAGGAGGCGTACATGTCGGCGAGCTTTCCCTGCACGAGCTCGAAGGTGCCGATCGGCTGGCCGAATTGCTTGCGCTCGCGCACGTAGGGCACCGCGACGTCGAGGGCCGCAGCCATGATGCCCAAGGGTCCGCCCGAGAGCACCACGCGCTCGTAATCGAGCCCGCGCATGAGTACTCGCACGCCTTGGTTTTCGGGGCCGAGGAGGTTCTCGGCCGGCACCTCGCACTCCTCGAACACGAGCTCGCACGTGCTCGAGCCGCGCATGCCGAGCTTGTCGAGCTTTTGCGCGGGAGCGAACCCGGCAAATCCGCGCTCGATGAGAAAGGCACTGATGCCGCGGGACCCGGCGTCCGGATCGGTCTTCGCGTACACCACCAGCACATCCGCGTCGGGGCCGTTGGTGATCCACATCTTGCGCCCGTCGAGCACGTAGCGGTCGCCGTGCTTGCGCGCGCGCAACTGCATCGACACGACATCCGAGCCCGCACCCGGCTCCGACATGGCGAGCGATCCCACGTGCTCGCCGCTCAGAAGCTTCGGCAAATAGCGGCGCTTCTGTTCCTCGTTGGCATTCAGCGCGATCTGGTTCACGCAGAGATTGGAGTGCGCGCCGTAGCTCAGCCCGACCGCGGCCGAGGCACGCGAGATCTCCTCCATCGCGACGGTATGTGCGACATAGCCGAGGCCTGCACCGCCGTGCGCCTCCGGTACCGTCATCCCGAGCAGTCCGAGCTCGCCCATGGCGGGCCACAGATCGCGTGGGAACTCGTTGCTGCGATCGATCTGCGCGGCACGCGGCGCGATGCGCTCGTCGGCGAAACGGCGCACCTGGTCGCGCACGGCGTCGATCTCCTCTCCGAGACCGAAATTGAACTCGCGGTAAGCGGCACCCGGCATGGCTCTACCCCGTTGTCATCCGACCCAAAATCGTTGGATAATCCGATTGTCCGACAATTTTGCGCCTCGCGCCCTGGAATGACAATGGCAACCCGCCGGGGCGCTCAAGGGAACGACCATGGCTAAGATCGCTTCGAGCATCGATGCGCGCGCGCCCGAGTTCGCGGCCAATCGGGCCGCCATGGCGGCGCTCGTCGAGGATTTGCGCGCGCTACTCGCGCGCAACGCGCTGGGCGGCAGCGGAGCGGCTCGCAACAAGCACCGGGAAGCGGGCAAGCTGCTGGTGCGCGAGCGGGTGGACGCGCTGCTCGACCCCGGCTCGCCGTTCCTCGAGCTCTCGGCGCTCGCGGCGCACCAGGTGTACGACGACGATTTGCCGGGTGCCGGTCTGGTCACGGGCATCGGCAGGATCTCCGGGCGTCCTTGCATGGTGGTCGCCAACGATCCGACCGTGAAGGGCGGCACGTACTATCCGCTGACCGTCAAGAAGCATCTGCGCGCCCAGGAAATCGCGGGCGAGAATGCACTGCCTTGCGTCTACCTCGTGGAGAGCGGCGGCGCGTTCCTGCCGAAGCAGGACGAGGTGTTTCCCGACCGCGACCATTTCGGGCGCATTTTCTTCAACCAGGCGCGATTGTCGGCGCAAGGCATTGCGCAGATCGCCGTGGTGCACGGATCCTGCACGGCGGGCGGCGCGTACGTGCCGGCAATGTCCGATCACGCCGTGATCGTGAAGAACCAGGGCCGGATATTTCTCGGCGGGCCGCCGCTGGTGCGCGCCGCGACGGGCGAGGAGATCGACGCCGAGTCGCTCGGCGGGGCCGACGTGCATTGCCGCCGCTCCGGCGTCACCGACTACTACGCACAGAACGATACTCATGCGCTCAGCCTTGCGCGGCGCGCGGTGGCGCGGCTGCGGCCCCCCGCGCTCGCACTGCCACTTACGGCCTCGAAGGAGCCCGACTACGACCCTGCGGAGATCTACGGCATCATTCCGCCGAGCTCGCGCAAGCCCTACGATGTGCGCGAGATCATCGCGCGCCTCGTCGATCGCTCCTGGTTCGACGAGTTCAAGGCGCTCTACGGCACGACCTTGGTCTGCGGCTTCGCCGACATCCATGGCATGCCTGTCGGCATCCTCGGCAACAACGGGATCTTATTCTCGGAGAGCGCGCTCAAGGGCACGCACTTTATTGAGCTCTGCTGTCGCGAGGGCATTCCCCTGTTGTTCTTGCAGAACATCTCGGGTTTCATGGTGGGACAGGCCGCGGAAGCGGGCGGGATCGCGAAGGACGGCGCCAAGCTCGTGACGGCTGTCGCCTGTGCGGCGGTGCCCAAGTATACGGTCACCATCGGGGGCAGCTTCGGCGCAGGAAATTACGCCATGTGCGGGCGCGCCTACGGGCCCCGCCTGCTGTTTCAGTGGCCCAATGCCCGCACGTCGGTGATGGGCGGCGAGCAGGCGGCGAGCGTGCTCGCCACCATCAAACGCGATGCGCTCAAGCGCACGGGCGGCGACTTGAGCGAGGCCGAGGAGGAGCAGATCAAGGCGCCAATCCGCGAGCAGTTCGAGCGGCAAGGCCATCCCTACTATGCGTCCGCGCGGCTCTGGGACGACGGCGTGATCGATCCGCTGGACACTCGCCGCGCGCTCGGGCTCGCGCTCGCACTGAACAGCGAAAGCGCGGCGACGCGCTTTGGCATTTTCCGAATGTAGCGCGCGCGGCATCCATGACGGCAAACAGCTCGAAGCGTCTTCTGATCGCCAACCGCGGCGAAATCGTCTGCCGCATCGCACGTACGGCGCGGCGCCTGGGCTGGACGGTGATCGCCGTTTATTCCGACGCCGACCGCGGCGCCAAGCACGTGCGCGAAGCGGACGAGGCCTACTACCTAGGCCCATCGCCGGCCGCGCAGAGCTACCTCGACCGCAAGCGCATCATCGAGCTCGCGCGTCGCGTGCGCGCGCACGCCGTGCATCCGGGGTACGGCTTTTTGTCGGAGAACGCCGACTTCGCTCAGGGTTGCATCGACGCGGGCTTAATCTTCGTGGGACCGCCGCCGCAAGCCATCCGGGCGATGGGCTCGAAGAGCGCCTCCAAGGCCTCGATGGCCGCTGCGGGCGTGCCGGTGGCGCCGGGCTATCACGGGAGTGATCAGTCGCCCGCGCACCTCCTGGCGGAGGCGCAGCGCATCGGCTTCCCTCTCATCATCAAGGCGAGCGCGGGCGGCGGCGGCAAGGGTATGCAGGTGGTCCATTCCGCCGCCGAGGTCGCCGCCGCGGTCGAATCAGCCCAGCGCCTCGCGCGCACCGCATTCGGCGACGACCGGCTCTTGTTCGAGCGCTACTTCCCGGCGGCCCGGCATGTCGAGGTGCAAGTCTTTGCCGATTCGCACGGCGAGACCGTCGCGCTGTTCGATCGCGACTGCTCAGTGCAGCGGCGACATCAGAAGATCATCGAGGAAGCCCCTGCGCCCGGACTGCGCCCGGAGGTGCGCGCGGCGATGTCACTGGCCGCCATCACCGCGGCGCGCGCCGTTGGCTACGTCGGCGCGGGCACCGTCGAGTTCCTGGTGGATCCCGCGCAGCAGTTCTATTTCATGGAAATGAATACGCGGCTTCAGGTGGAGCATCCGGTCACCGAGCTCATCACGGGCGTCGATCTGGTGGAGTGGCAGCTCGAGGTCGCCTGCGGCGGGCACCTGCCGAGCGGCGCGGCGGCGATCGTGTCGCACGGGACCGCCATCGAGGCGCGGCTGTACGCCGAGGATCCCGCGCACGAGTATCTGCCGAGCGTCGGGCGCATCGCGCACCTGCGCTGGCCGGACTCGACCGTCGGCAAGCTGCGCCTCGATGTGGGTGTCGATGCGGGCGATGAAGTGTCGCCGTTCTACGATCCCATGCTCGGCAAGCTCGTTGCGGGGGGCGAATCGCGCGCGCAGGCGATCGACACGCTGCATCGCGCACTGGCCTCACTCGAAATCGCCGGCGTGACGACCAACCGCGCGCTGCTGCAGAGCGTGCTCGCCGATGCGCAGTTTCGAGCGGGCGGTGTCACCACGAGCTTTCTCGAGACGCGCCGGGATCACTTGTCCTTCGGCGAGCCGAGCCCTGCAGCCGTCGACTACATCCTCGCCGCGCTGTGGTATGCCTCGGCGAACGCGGACCCCGGCGTGCTCTGGGCGGATACGTCGGGATGGCGATTGTCGGCGCCCGCCCTCACGCGCCGGCGCTTCGGCGAGCGCGTGGTAGTTCTCGAGCGGCTGGACGCGCAGCATTATCGCGCCCGCCTCGGGGACGAGGACTACGAGGTGCGCGTGATCGGCCGCGGGGAGGGCGCGCTCGAGGCCGAGATCGGCGGCAGCCGCGAGCTTGCCCGAATCCTCGAGGCGGGGGCCGCCCTCGAGCTATTCCGTACCGGCCGGCACACGACCCTGACGGCGAGCAGCACTGAGGATGCGCTCGAGCCCACCGATGAGGCGGACGCGGGATCGCTGGTGACCCCGCTCCCCGGCACCGTGGTCGCGGTGCACGCGAAGTCGGGGCAAAGCGTTGCGCGCGGCGCGCCGCTCATCACCATCGAGGCGATGAAGATGGAGCACACCGTGGCCGCCCCGTACGCGGGCACGGTGGAGCGGCTGCCGTTCGGCCTGGGGGATCGGGTGGCGGCGGGATCGGTGCTCGCGGAGCTCAAGCCCGACGTTTCATGACCTGCGTCTGCTCGTCCGGGCTTTAGCCGACAAGCTCGAGGGCCGGGGCCGCGGCGAGCGGCGGCAGAGTGACTTTGAAACGGGTCTCGTGGCCGAGCAAGCTCGCGAGCGCCACCTTACCGCCGGCTTCATGTACATAGCGGCGCACCAGGGCGAGCCCCGTTCCATGCGCGGCCTCCCCTGGGGTATTGGGGAGCGTGGAATAACCGGACTTGAAGATGAGCTTGATCGCTTCGCGATCGCGCAGGCGCGCGGCGTTCTCCCCGGTCAGGATGCCGCGCGCAATGGCGGTGGAGCGCACCTGCTCGGGATTGAGCCCGCAGCCGTCGTCCTCGAAGAGAAGCTCGAAGTTGCCGTCCACAGTGTCTTTGAACTCGAGCCGCATGGTGCCGTTGGGTGCCTTGCCGGCGGCGATCCGCTCCTCCGCCGGCTCGATGCCGTGCATCACGGCATTGCGGATCAGCTGAATGGCGATGTTCTTGACGGCGGATTGATAGGCCGAAGGCACCCGGGCGAGCCCGGTCGCTTGCAGCGTGACAGTCTTGTTGTGCTCCTGCGCCACGTGATCCGTGAGCGCTCGCAATGTGTTCTCGAGACTCCCTGCGGGCGCGGAGAGCTGCGCACCCGGCACGGGCGCGTGCCGCGCCGCATCGGCCATGAATTTCGGTGACTCGATGACCTGCGTGCCGTTCGCCGTCACGCTCTGACCGGCCGGGGTGGCCTCGCCCGGACGCGGCCCTCCGGCCCCTGCGCTCAGCGTCTTGAGCAGCGCGAACTGCCCGTAGAGCTCGTCGAGCTTCACCGCGAGCGGGAGGAAGTCGCTGCCGCTCAACGCGGGACGGCTGCGCAGCTCGTGCAGCGCGTCCTCGAACTGCCGCGCCGAGGCTTCCAGCGCCGAGAGCTGAAACGCGGCGGCATCGCGCCGCACCCGGTCGACTTCCTCGAGCGTCTCCTCGAGCTTGTGGCGAAATGCTTCCTGCTCGCGGGCCGGCTTCTTCAGCACGGCGTTGATGGTCTTCATCGAGGCGTCGGCTCGATGCAACAAGGCGGCAAAGCGCGCTCCGCCCACTTGCAGGACGCTGCGCAGGATTTCTCCCTGCGTCTGCACGTGAATGCGCAAATCCTCGAGCTCGCGCACCATGTGCCCCTCTTGGGTGATGTCGGTGACGCGCACGAGCCAGGCGCGCTGCTCTTTCGCGAGCTCGACGGCGCTGAACTCGAATGAATATTGCGCGGAATCGTAGGTGCCGTCCGTGTTGGGCAGGCGCACCTCGACGTTGCTCAAGGGATTGGCTTGCGCCGACTCGGCGCTCGCGGTGCCGCCCCCGTCCTCGCGCGGCGGCGCGGTGCCGAGGAGCTGGGCGATATGGTTTCTTACCGTGCTCAGCGTCTTTGCAGTGACCACCGGCGCGAGCAGTTTCTCGAAGGTCAGGTTGGTGAAGTCCTCGCGACGAAACAGCCGTGCAAGCGATTGCGAAACGTGGGGTAGGACCCGATTGCGCGCGTCGAGGAAGAACAGTCCCTGGTCGGTATTTCGCAAGACGGCGTCGGTGATGCGATTGCTGGCGCTGAGGAGCTCCTGCTTCTCGCGCTCGTGGCGGGTGCGGGTCATGAACATATCGACTCCAGCGTGCCAAAGGGCTCGCCGGACCGACGGGAGCGGTGTCACAGCTTGAGCGTAATTTTTACATATGCCGCAGAGCGGCTGGAACCGATGTGACGTGCGTCACATGCGGCAATCAGGCGACGGCGGCTACGACCGGCCCTAGATCGGCGAGCAGCTCGTCGGCGGAGGCATAGCGGTGCTCCAGTTCCTTTGACATCAACCGGTCGACCAGCGCCTGCTGCAACGCCACATGTGGGGGCAGCCGCGGGACAGGGGCGGTGGCGTGCTGCTCCATGATTTCCATGGCGCTCTTACCGATGTAAGGCCGGTGACCGGTGAGCATCTCGAAGAACATCACGCCGAGGCTATAGAGATCGGTGCGCGCATCGACTTTGAGCCCCTGCGATTGCTCGGGGCTGATGTAGTAGGGAGACCCGAGCACCTGTCCCACACTCGTAGTGCCGGCCTCTACCGAGCGGCGCGCCAGGCCAAAGTCGATGAGCACGGGCGAGTTGTCCTCGCGCAGCATGACGTTCGCGGGCTTGAGATCGCGATGCAGGATGCCGAACACGTGGATGACCCGCAGTGCCTCGGCGATGCTGCGCAGGTAGTACAGGCTGTCGTCGATGCTCATGGGGTTACGCAGCCGATCGCGCAGGTCGCCGCAGGGGATGTACTCCATGGCGAGGTACTGATGACTCGGCAGCGCGCCGAAGTCGTAGATCTCCGCGATGGCGCGATGCTGTATGCTCGAGATGATCTCGTACTCGCGCTGGAATCGCTCGCCGTCGTCGATCTCGCGCTGCGTGGTGCCGCGGCTCATTACCTTGAGCACGACGTTGCGCCGCAGGCGCTCGCTGCGCGCCAGAAAAACCGAGGAGAAGTTGCTGGTGGCGATTTCCTTGACGATGGTGTACCCGGGTACCTTGATGGACGGTGCATCCTCGGTCGGGTTGAGCATGGCACCGGAGGCGAGCGCGGCGGCGCCTTGCTTGGCGCAAGCTTCGGTGACCGCTTTGAGGAGCAAGTCGCGCGTGACTCGGGCGAGCGGCAGGTAGTCCTTTGCACCACATTTGAGCGCTCTTACCGCCGACAGCTCGCTGCCGTGCTCGGCGAGTATGATGCAGTGTACGCTCGGCTGCGCCCGCAGCATCTGCGTCAGGTGACTCAAGCCCATGCTAGCCAGCGCTTCGTTGCTGAAATCGATCTGCATGATCACCGCGTCGGGCGCCCGTTCCTGGACGAAGCGCGCCAGGGAAGCCGCGTCCGTGCCGGGCGCGGTCGTGACCTGGGCGCTCGGCCAATGGCTCGTCACATGATGGTTCAGCCACTGCAGGCGTTTGGCGTCGCCGCCCACCACCAACAGCACGGGACCGGTTGCATCGGGCATACGCGGCGAATGTGTGCGTTCAAAGAGCCTCAGCCTAGCTGCGGCGCGGGGGCGGGACCCGTCGAGAAGTCACATTTTTTCGGGACCATTGTGGAAATACCCGGGAATGGAAGCCCAAAAACCTGGAAAATTGAAACGACGGCCTCAAGTCGGGGTCAATTAGCGACAGCCCGAGGACACCTTTGAGAGGACATATTGCAATGGGAAGCGTGAGAACCTGGTCGCTCGCGGTGGTCGCCGGCATTTTCGTGGTGGTCGTGGCTCACCAGCGCTCGAATGCCGACGCGGGCGAGGGTGCGGCGCCCGTTCCGGCGGCCGCGGCCCCCCAGGTCGTTTCTGCAGCCCCGGCCTCCCGGGTCACCGGTTTGCCGGACTTCTCGGGCCTGGTGGCCGATAACGGCGCCGCCGTGGTCAATATCAGCGTCGTGGAGAAGCCGCAGCAGCACGTGGGCGCCTCCTCCGGCGGCGACGAGAGCAACGACGACGACCCGCTTTCGCAGTTCTTTCATCGTTTCCAAATGCCGAGCCCCGAGCACATGCCGCCGGCTCACGGCATCGGCTCCGGATTCATCGTGAGTCCCGACGGCTATGTGCTCACCAACGCCCATGTCGTGGCCGACGCCTCCGAAGTGACGGTGAAGCTGACCGACCGGCGCGAGTTTCGGGCCAAAGTCGTCGGCGTCGACAAGCGCAGCGACGTCGCGCTCATCAAGATCACGGCGAGCAACTTACCGGTGGTGCGCTTCGGGGATCCGGCGAAGCTGCGGCCGGGCCAGTGGGCGATCGCCATCGGCTCGCCCTTCGGTTTCGATAACAGCGTCACCGCGGGAGTCATCAGCGCCGTCGGCCGGCCGCTGCCGGACGACAGCGGCAGCTCGTTCGTGACCTTCATACAGACCGACGCGGCGGTGAATCCGGGCAACTCCGGCGGTCCGCTGTTCAATCTCGACGGTCAGGTAATCGGCATCAACGCGCAGATTTACAGCCGCACCGGCGGCTATATGGGTATGTCGTTCGCAATTCCGATCGACATCGCCCTGAACGTGAAGGATCAGCTGATGAAGAACGGCAAGGTGAATCGCAGCCGCATCGGCGTGTCCGTGCAGGACATCGACCAGCAGCTCGCGCTCACCTTCGGCTTGACCACGCCGCACGGCGCGTTGATCAGCTCGGTCGAGCCGCTGGGTCCGGGCGAACGTGCGGGCTTGAAGCCGGGCGATGTCATCACCAGCGTGAACGGCAAGAACATCGAGCACTCCTATGATTTGCCGAGCGTGATCTCGCAGCTGCCGCCGGGGAGCGATGCGCACCTCGGCGTGTGGCACGATCGCAAGGCCACCGAGGCGACGGTCAAGACCGTGCTGCTCGAGGATACGCCGCCTCAGACGGCGCACAACGGTGCCCAGGACGGCGGTGGTGCTCTAGGGCTCGCCGTTCGACCTCTCGATCCGAGCGAGCAGAAGGAGCTTCACACCCGCGGACGCCTCGTGGTCGAGGATGTCTCGGGGCCGGCGCTCGCGGCCGGGCTGCAGGCGGGCGATGTGGTGCTGGGCGTGAACGGCGCCGGTGTCTCGACGGTTGCGGATTTGAAGCGCGAAGTCGCCCGCGCAGGTCGGAGCGTCGCGCTTCTGATCCAGCGCGAGGATGCTCAGATCTACGTCCCGATCGATCTGGGCTAGATCGGATCGGCGTGCCCGCCCCGGCTCCCCTGTTCTCGAGCGAGGCCGCGCCGCGGCCTCGTGCGGCTGCTCCGTTCCTGCCGACGACCGTTGCGGAGATGCGCGCACGCGGCTGGTCTCAGTGCGACATCATCATCGTGACCGGAGATGCCTACGTCGATCATCCGAGTTTCGGCATGGCCATCATCGGGCGCGTGCTCGAGTCGCACGGCTTCAAGGTAGGCATCATTGCGCAGCCCGACTGGCGCAGCACCGAGGATTTTTCGAGGCTCGGAGCGCCGCGGCTCTTCTTCGGAGTGACCGGCGGCAACATGGATTCGATGGTGAATCGCTACACGGCGGATCGGCGCGTGCGCAGCGATGACGCCTACACCCCGGGCGGCGTCGCCGGCAAGCGGCCGGATCGGTGCGTCATCGTGTATTCGCAGCGCCTGCGCGAGGCATTCAAGACCGTGCCCATCGTCGTCGGCGGGATCGAGGCGAGCCTACGCCGCATCGCGCACTTCGATTACTGGTCCGATCAGGTGCGCAGGTCCGTGCTGGTCGATGCGCAGGCGGACCTTTTGGTGTACGGCAATGCCGAGAGGCAGATCGTCGCGCTCGCCGAGCGCCTCGATGCGGGCGAGCCACTGTCGAGCATCACCGATTTGCGCGGCACCTCCTTCCTGCGGGGAGCCGTCCCCGACGACTGGATCGAGATCGATTCGAGCGAGCTCGACACGCCCGGGCCCCTAGCACCGCCCGTGGATCCCTATGCCGACGAGGCTGCGAGGCTCGCAGCGCAGGCGCCCGCTCCCCATCAAGTCGTGAGATTTTTCCGCAAGGTGCCGAACGCCGCTCGCGAGCGCAGCGTGATTCGCATGCCCTCCTTCGAGCGGGTGAGCGAGGATGCGGTGCTCTACGCCCACGCCTCACGCATCCTGCATCTGGAGTCCAATCCCGGCAATGCGCGCGCGCTCGTGCAGCGGCACGGCAATGCCGAGGTCTGGATCAATCCGCCGCCCATTCCATTGAGCACGGCCGACATGGACGCGATCTATGAGCTGCCGTACGCGCGCCGGCCGCACCCGTCCTACGGCGATGCGCGCATTCCCGCGTACCACATGATCCGCTTCTCGGTGGCGATCCAGCGTGGGTGTTTCGGCGGCTGCACCTTTTGCTCGATCACCGAGCACGAGGGCCGCATCATCCAGAGCCGCTCCGAGGACTCGGTGATCCGCGAGATCGAGACCATTCGCGATCACGTGCCCGGGTTCACGGGCGTCGTGTCGGACCTCGGCGGCCCGACCGCCAACATGTACCGTCTGCACTGTAAGAGTGCGGCGGTGGAGTCCGCTTGCCGCCGCCCCTCGTGCGTGTATCCCGGCATTTGCCCGAACTTGAACACCGACCACGCACCACTCATCAACTTGTACCGCCGTGCCCGTGCGCTCAAGGGCATCAAGAAAGTGCTCATCGCCTCGGGCGTGCGCTACGACCTCGCGGTCGAGTCGCCGGAGTACGTGAAGGAGCTCGCGACGCATCACACGGGCGGCTATCTGAAGATCGCGCCTGAGGCGCTCGCCGAAGGGCCGCTGTCCAAGATGATGAAGCCGGGGGTGGGCGCCTACTACAAGTTCAAGGAACAGTTCGAGAAGTACTCGAAGGCGGCGGGCAAGGAGCAATACCTCATCCCCTATTTCATCGCCGCACATCCGGGCACGCGCGACAGCGACATGCTCGAGCTCGCGCTGTGGCTGAAGAAGAACGGGTTTCGAGCCGATCAGGTGCAGGCGTTTCTGCCCTCGCCGATGGCGACGGCGACCGCGATGTATCACTCGGGCAAGAATCCCTTGAGACGCATCACACGGGCAAGCGAGGCGGTCGTCATTCCGAAGGGCACGCGCGTGCGGCGTTTGCACAAGGCGTTCCTGCGTTACCACGATTCGGAGAACTGGCCGCTGCTGCGCGAGGCGTTGCGGCGTATGGGGCGCGCGGATCTCATCGGCAACGGCCAGCACCACTTGATTCCCGCCTACCAGCCCGTGGGGTCTCGCATCCCGGGACGCTCATTCCGCACTCAGCACACCGGCTTGCCGAAGTCCGGCACCGGCAGCCCCCGCCTGAAGAACCGCGCCAAGCGCTCGCGCGCGGGCCGTGCGGGGCAATCCTAGGCCTTGCGCCGCATTCTCGGGCTTTTGTGCTTGCTACCCCGGCCGCCCTGCGATTAAAGTTCCGGGCTGTCTAGCGGTTGCCGCCCGCGAATCATCAATTAAGGACACCCCTTAGGTATCAACGCTCAAGCGGTTTTGAGCGCGTGTGAAGTATGGACAAGTGGATCGTGCACAAATTCGGCGGCTCGAGCGTCGCGGACGCGGACTGCTTCCGCCGCGTCGCCGACATCATCGAGGCCTCTCCCAATGCGCGCGAGGCAGTGGTTCTGTCGGCCTGCCGGGGGGTCACCGACGCGCTCTTGAATGCGGTCACGCTCGCCGAGCAGCCCGACGGGGACATGGCGGGGGCGATCGAGCAGCTGTGGAAGCGGCACGAAAAGCTCGCGACGGAGCTGTTGTCGCCGTCCGCCTGCGAGGCCTATTGCATGCAGCTCGCGCGCGATTGTAAGGACATCGCGGGCGTGCTTCAGACGGTGCGGCTCATCCGTGCGGCCACCTACTCGATGCGCGATGTGATCGCGGGATACGGGGAAATCTGGTCGACCCGCCTGTTCGCGCCGTTCCTGCGGGAGCGCGGCCGCATACCGGGCGAGGTGCTCTGGGTCGATGCCCGCGCCGTCATCATCGTCGACTGGGGTCCGCTCGGCCCGATCGTGCAATGGGCGCAAAGCGAGCGCAATCTCGAGAAGCTCATTCCCGCAGGATTTCGCGGGCGGCTCATCGTCACGGGCTTCATCGCGACCACCACGAGCGGCATCCAGACCACGCTCGGGCGCAACGGCAGCGATTTCTCCGGATCCATCTTCGGGGCGCTGCTAAAGGCCCCCGAAATCATCATCTGGACCGACGTCGACGGTGTGCTATCGGCCGACCCGCGCCTCGTGCCGAACGCCCAGACGATCGACCAGCTCTCCTACAACGAGGCCATGGAGCTCGCCTACTTCGGCGCCAAGGTCATCCATCCGCAGACGATGGAGCCGGCGGTGGCGCGAGACATTCCGATCTGGATCCGCAACACGTTTGCGCCGCAGAAGGTGGGCACGCTCATCTGCGCGAGGCCGGTGTCGGCGCTCCAAGTGAAAGGCATCACCACCATCGACCCGGTGGCGCTGGTCAACCTCGAGGGCGCGGGAATGATCGGCGTTCCGGGTACCGCTCATCGGCTGTTCGGCGCCTTGCGCGATGCCGGTATTTCCGTCATTTTGATCTCCCAAGGTAGCTCCGAGCATTCGATCTGCTTCGCGATTCCCGCAGCGCAGGCGCAGCGCGCCGACGATGCGGTGCGCCGCGCATTCGATTCGGAGTTGCGCGACGGGCAGATCCAGCACGTCGATGTGGCGCGCGATCTGGCGATTCTCGCCGTCGTGGGCGACGGAATGGCGGGTGCGCATGGCGTAGCGGCCAAGGTCTTCAATTCGCTGGGCGATGCCGCGATCAGCGTGCGAGCGATCGCTCAGGGCGCCTCCGAGCGCAACATCTCGCTGGTGGTGGACGGCAAGTTCGCCGCCAAGGCGCTGCGTGCGGTGCACGCGGCCTTCTATCTGTCGCCGAGCACGATCTCGATCGGACTGATCGGTCCGGGCACCGTCGGACGAGTACTGCTCGAGCAGATCGCGAGTCAACTCGAGCGTCTGCGGGCGTTGAAGCTGGATCTGCGCGTGCGCGGTATCGCAAGCTCCACGCGCATGCTGCTCGCGGAAGGCGCCATCGATCTTGCGCACTGGCCCGCGCTTCTCGCGGAGAAAGGCACCCCGGTCGATTTGGAGAAGTTCGCGGCGCATGTTCAAGCGGATTACATTCCGCACTCCGCCCTCATCGATTGCACGGCGAGCGCGGAGGTTGCGAGCCGTTATCGGGATTGGCTCGCCCGCGGCATCCACGTCGTGACGCCGAACAAGAAGGCGAACAGCGGCGCGCTGCCGGCCTACCGCGCACTCAAGGAGGCGGCACGCGCCGCCGGCACTCATTATCTCTACGAGGCGACAGTGGGCGCCGGCCTGCCGATCATCCACACGCTGCGGGACCTGCGCGAGACGGGCGATGAGGTCATCCGCATCGAGGGGATTTTCTCCGGCACGCTCGCCTATCTCTTCAACGTGTTCGACGGCACCGAGTCGTTCTCCTCGATCGTGCTCGCCGCCAAGCAGAAGGGATACACCGAGCCCGATCCGCGCGACGATCTGTCGGGCATGGATGTGGCACGCAAGCTCATCATTCTCGGGCGCGAGATGGGGTTGACGCTCGAGATGAGCGACGTCGAGGTGGCCGGCCTCGTGCCCGCGGCGCTCGACGGCTGCAGTGTGGAGGAATTCATGCGCCGCCTGCCGGAGTTCGACGCGGCCATGGCCAAGACGCTCGCCGAGGCGAAGGCCCAAGGACAGGTGCTGCGCTACGTCGGCCGGGTGGATGCAGACGGCAAGGCGACCGTCGGGTTGACACGTCTCGACGCGAGGCATGCCTTTGCGAACATCGCGCTCACCGACAACGTGGTGCGCTTCGCGACGCGCCGCTATTGCGACAATCCGCTCATCGTGCAGGGCCCCGGTGCCGGTCCCGAGGTGACGGCCGGGGGCGTCTTTTCCGACCTGTTGCGCCTGTCGGCGTATCTTGGCGCACATTTGTAGCGCCCGCGAACCAATGCAGAACGAGGTCACTGCCTTCGCTCCCGCCACCGTCGCCAACGTGGGCATTGGCTTCGACATCCTCGGGCACACGGTCGAGAGCGTCGGCGATCGGGTTTGGGTCAAGCGGATCGATGAGCCCGTGGTGCGCATCCGTGCGGTCAAGGGAGTGGCCGGGGAATTGCCGGTGGATCCGAAGAGCAATACCGCAGGCCGCGCGCTGCAGGCGATGCAGGCCGCGCTCAAGCTCGAGCACGGATTCGAGATTGAAATCGACAAGGGCATCCCGCTCGCTTCCGGCATGGGCGGCTCGGCCGCATCGGCCGTCGCCGCGGTCGTCGCGGCCAACGCGCTCATCGAGCGCCCCGCGCCGTCGCTGCGGCTTCTCAAGTTCGCGATGGAAGGGGAGATCGTCGCAAGCGGCTCCGCCCACGTGGACAACATCGCGCCGTGCCTGTACGGAGGTCTCGTGCTCACGGTTGGGATCGATCATCCGCGGGTGAAGCAGATTCCCGTGCCGCGCTCGCTGCGCTGCGTGCTCGTGCACCCCCACATGCACCTCGGCACGCGCGAGGCGCGGGCGGTGCTCAAAAGCGACGTGACGCGCTCCGATTTCGTCTGGCAGAGCGCGAATCTCGCAGGCTTCATCAGCGGCTGCTACTCGAACGACCTCGACATGATCCGCGATTCCTTCAACGACGTCATCATCGAGCCGCAGCGCCAGACTTTGATCCCGGGATTCAAGGATGTGCAGCGCGGCGCCATGGCGGCAGGCGCGCTGGGATGCTCGATCTCCGGAGCGGGTCCGACCATATTCGCATGGGCCGAGGTGCAGCATACCGAGGCGGTGCGCGCCGCCATGATATCGGCCTTCTTGAATCACGCCCTCAAGTCCGACTCTTGGATCTCCACGATCGACAACCCGGGCGCGCGCGTGGTGAGCGCCTGATGGCCGAGCTTCGCTACTCGAGCTCGCGCGGCGCCGCGCCCGCGGTCACGTTGAGCGAGGCGATCCGCCAGGGCCTCGCACCCGACGGCGGGCTGTACGTGCCGACGCGGCTGCCCGAGGTCGATGTCGGCGCGGCCGCCCGCTCGACGCGGCTGCCCGACATCGCGCAAAGTGCGCTCGGCGGATTCTTTCAGGGCGATCGGCTGGAGCCCAGGCTCGGTGACATCGCGCGAGCGGCCTTCGATTTCCCCGCGCCGACGACGGCGGTCGAGAAATGTCCGGACCCCTTGTTCGTACTCGAGCTCTTTCACGGCCCGACCGCGGCCTTCAAGGATTTCGGCGCGCGCTTCCTCGCCGAGACACTCGAGCGCGCGCAATCGCCGTCCGAGCCGCCTATGACCATTCTGGTGGCCACGTCGGGCGACACCGGCGGCGCCGTTGCGGCGGCCTTTCTCGGGCGTCCCTGGGTACGGATCGTGATTCTCTACCCCAGGGGGATGGTGAGCGACCGGCAGGAGCAACAGCTCACCTGCTGGGGAGAAAACGTGCGCGCCTTGCGCATCGGCGGCACCTTCGACGATTGCCAGCGCCTCGTGAAGGAGGCCTTCGTCGATGCGCGCCTTCGCGCGCGCCATCATTTTAGCTCGGCGAACAGCATCAACATCGGCCGCCTGCTGCCGCAAATGGTCTATTACGTGGCCTCGAGTCTCGATGTCGAGCGGCGTACGGGCAAGAGGGCCTCATACATCATTCCGGCCGGCAATCTCGGCAACGCCATCGCCGCCATGTGGGCGCGCGCCATGGGGTTTCCCATCGGACGCATCATCCTCGCGCACAACGCCAATCGTACGGTTCCCGATTTTCTGCGCGACGGCGAGTGGCGGCCGCGTCCGAGCATTCAGACGCTCGCCTCGGCGATGGACGTGGGCAATCCCAGCAACATGGAACGGGTGCGCGCGCTCTATCCGACCTTCGCCTCGGTGAGCGAACACTTGAGCGCGGAAAGTGTCGATGACGTTACAATTCGGCGCAGAATCGGAGAGGACTTCATGCGATTTGGACGCGAATGGTGTCCGCACACGGCAACCGCTGCGGAGGTCTATCAGCGCTTGAGCGCGGATGAGCGGCGGGACAATCCGTGGATCTTGGTCGCGACCGCGCACCCGGCCAAGTTCAACGACATCGTCGAGCCGATCATCGGCAGGCCCGTCGATGTCCCGCCCGCGCTCGCGCGGCTGCTCACGTTGCCGCGGCACTTCACCGATCTATCGCCTTCGCTCGAGGCGCTGGCCGCGGCACTCGGATGAGCGATCTGCACATCGATCCGGAGTGGCTCGCGGCGGGCGTCGCGATCGCGCTGGTCGGGGCCGGCGGCTACGTTGCGGTCGGCGCGTATCAGCGCCGCGCGCGGCGCAAGCAGCTGCTCGCACGACTGGATCGAATCGCCTATGAGTCCGCGCATCAGGTGCTGGTGCCCGACGGGATGGGCGGCTACATCCACATCGATCATTTGCTGCTCACGCCGCGCGGGCTCCTGGTCCTCGACACGCGTCGCGTTCCGGGTCTCATCTTCGGCGGCGACCAGATGAGCGATTGGACCGTCATCGGGCGCCGTCGCTTCACCTTCGACAATCCGCAGCCCGCGCTCTACGATCGTATCGCCGCAGTGAAGGCGCTGGCGGGCGACTTTCCGGTCGAGGGCCGGTTGCTGTTCTCGAACATCGGCAAGTTCACCAAGGGCATGCCCAAGTACGTGATGATGCTCGACGGCATCGAGGTCGAGTTTCCGCAAGTCGACCGTAGCCTCAAAGGCTCCGCGGCGCTCGAGCCCTTCGCGGAGGCTTGGAGCCGGGTGGTAACCCAGCTCAAACCAAGCCCGCATTTATTCACCAACCTCTAGCCGGTCGAGCCCGAAGAGCCGCACGGCATTTTGCGTCGACGCAGCGGCTATGGCCGCGAGGGACTCACCGCGCAGCGTTGCTACCATGGCCGCGATGTGCGGTAGATTGGCAGGCTCGTTACGGCGCGACTTCGGTGGCGGCTTGAGATCACGCGGCAAAAGGTAGGGCGCGTCCGTCTCGAGCACCAGCTTCTGCCGAGGTATGAGCGGCACGGCCGTGCGCAAGGCACCACCGCGGCGCTCGTCGCAGACCCAGCCCGTGATGCCGATCGACAGATCGAGAGCGAGATACGCTTCGAGCTGCTGCGGGCCGCCGGTGAAGCAATGGGCCACGCCGCCGCGCAGCGCTGCCCGATGCTCGGTGAGTATGGCCGTGAAGTCCTCGTGCGCGTCGCGCTGATGCAGAAACACCGGTTTGCCCGTGCGGGCGGCCATCTCGAGCTGCGCGATGAAGGCGGCTCGCTGCGCGGGGCGCGGCGAGAAATCGCGAAAATAATCGAGCCCGCACTCGCCCACCGCCACCACTCCGGGCCGCGCCAGGACCTCCTCGAGGTGGGCACGAACCGCCGGCTCGAACGCGGCCGCGTGATGCGGGTGCACGCCGGCAGTGCTCCAGAGCATGCGCGCATGACGAGCGGCAAGATCGGCGGCCGCGAGCGAGCTCGCAAGATCCGTTCCGGTCACCACCAGACCCGTGACTCCGGCCGCGACGGCGGCACGGATTACCTGGTCGAGGTCCGCAGCGAAACTCGAATGAGTCAGGTTGGCCCCGATGTCGATCAACTCGTGCGTCAAGAACCGCCACCTCGTTGTGCTATCTTCGGCGCGTATCGTACACGCGGCTAGAGGGAGAGGGAGCGCGCATGCGGTCAGTGAGAGGTGTGGGAGCGGTGCTGTTGTTGTCGCTGTCGTCGGCCGCGGTCGCACAGGAGGGCGGCGACTTGCAGGCGCAGATCCTCTACGCCTATCAGAGCGAGGATTTGGGCGAGCTCGGCAATTTGGTGCAGAGACTCGGCAATCAGGTCAAGGCGGGAGGCGCGGATGCGGCGCTTCACTATCACCTGGCGCACGCGGACTATCGCTTCGGCTTGCTCGCGGAGCTAAAGCGGCGCAAGGCCGCTGCGCCCGCATTCTCCGACTGCATCGATCAACTGAAGCCGGTCATCGACCAAGACGCCAAGTCGGCGGAGGCGCTCGCGCTGCAGTCGGCCTGCTATGGCGAGTTCGCCAAGGAAAGGCATCTGGAGGCCGTGCTGCTGCGGTCCCACGCGCAGGAGAGGCTCAAGTCCGCCTTCGAGCTCGCGCCCCGCAACCCGCGGGTACTCTATCTCGTGGCCATGGACGAGTTCGCGCGGTCCAAGCCCAACTCGCCCGAGAATCAGCGGGCGTTCGCGACCCTGCAGCAGGCCGCCCAGCTGTTCGAGCAATCGTCCGCGACGCGCACGGACGTGCCGGGGTGGGGGCATGCCGAGGCGTATCTTGCGCTCGGCATGCAGCTCGCGGCGCGCGGCGACCTGCTCGGCGCGCGCAACTGGATCGAGAAGTCCCTGATCGTGGCACCGGACTATAAGGCGGCGCAAAGGCAACTGGCGGCGCTGGTCAAGCGCTAACCGGCACGACCGCTGCTCGCGTCGAACCTGGTATCATCGTGGGCGATGAAGGCAGAGGGAACGCAACTGTCGCTGTTCCAGGCGCGCAGCACCGGCGAGGCGTTTGCGGTTCGGGTGAGCGCTCGCGCGCGCCGCCTCACGGCACGCGTGCACGTCGGCGGCCGCGTGGAAATCGTCGTGCCGGTCGGCGTCAAGGCGCGAGCGGTGCGTGATTTCGTACAGCGCTTCACGCCCTGGATCGATCGCAAGGTCGCCGCCATGCAGTGCTTCACGGAGCCGGCGGCCAGCGTGCCCACGCGCATCGAATTCGCCTATACCCAGGAGCATTTCGACGTCCACTGGCAGCAAGCCCCGCGGCGCGAGCTTTCGCTCGAGGCGGGCAGGTTGTCGGTGCGCGCACCCGATACGGATCAGGCGCGTCAGAAGCTCAAGGATTGGCTGAAACAGGCTGCTCAGGAGCGGCTCACGCCGCCGCTCTTGAGGCTCGCGCGCGATTTGAATTATTCCATCGAGCGCGTGGCCATTCGCTGCCAGCGCACCCGCTGGGGGAGCTGCTCGACGCGCGGCACGGTGAGTCTGAATTGCTCGCTGGTGTTCTTGCGACCTGAGGTGGTGAAATATCTGTTCGTCCACGAACTTGCGCACTTGAGGCACATGAATCACTCGCCCGCCTTCTGGCGCCTGGTGCAGACGCTCGAGCCCGACTACCGGCGCCTCGATCGCGAGCTCCTCGCGGGCTGGCGCACGGTACCGCTCTGGGTGTTCGGAAACTAGCCCATGAGCGAGATTAAGCCGGCAGCCAAAGTCGACGTGAGCGGCGAGGACATTTATTGGGACCTCACGAACTCGCTGAGCTACTCCCAGTACCTGGGCTTGGACAAGCTGCTCGATGCACAGCGTCCCCTGTCGTACGAGCACGACGAGATGTTGTTCATCGTGATCCACCAGGTCTCGGAGCTGTGGATGAAGCTCTGTCTGCACGAGCTCAATACGGTCATCGACTGCGTGCGCCGCGACGATCTCGGTCCGACGTTCAAGATGCTGTCGCGGGTGTCGACCATCCAGCAACAGCTGCTGCAGGCCTGGGACGTGCTCGCGACGATCACGCCTTACGATTATTCGGCATTCCGCAACACGCTCGGGCGGTCGTCCGGATTTCAATCGGCTCAATATCGGCTGCTCGAGTTCCTGATCGGCAACAAGAATGCGGACCTCATCGAGGTGTTCCGCGCGGACCTGCCGACCTACGAGACGCTCGAGCGTGCGCTGCGCGCGCCGAGCTTGTACGACGAGGTGCTGCGCCTCCTGAGCCGCCGTGGCCTCGATGTGCCGCCGCAGGCGCTCGACCGCGACTTCTCGCAGCCCTATCAGGCGAACAAGCAAGTCGCCGCGGCCTGGCTCAGCGTGTACCACAACTCCGTCAAGGACTGGGATCTCTACGAGCTCGCCGAGCGACTCGTCGATCTCGACTACAAGTTTCAGCTGTGGCGCTTCACGCACGTGAAGACCGTCGAGCGCATCATCGGCTACAAGCGCGGCACCGGCGGAACGAGCGGAGTGGCCTATCTCACCAAGGCGCTCGATCTGAAGTTCTTTCCCGAGCTTTGGACCATCCGCACGTCGATGTAGCCCAACATGGCCGAGTTCCAAGACCGACTGCAGAACGTCAATGTCGCCTCGAGTGACTTATTGGCGACCCCCGAGGAAGTGAAAAGGCGCTTGCCGCTCAGCGCGCGTGCCGCCGAAACGGTACTGCGCGGCCGCGAGGCGGTGCGGGCGATTCTCGAGCGGCGCGATCCGCGCCTCTTCGTGGTGGTCGGCCCATGCTCGATTCACGATGTCGCCGCGGCACGCGAGTATGCGGAGCGGCTGAAGGCGCTCTCCGACCGCGTTGCGTCGACGCTGCTCTTGATCATGCGCGTGTATTTCGAGAAGCCGCGCACGACCGTGGGCTGGAAGGGCCTCATCAACGACCCGGATCTCGACGACTCGTTTCACATCGAGAAAGGCATAATGCTCGCGCGCGAGCTGCTCTTGTACGTCGCGGAGCTCGGTCTGCCCGCGGGCACCGAGGCGCTCGATCCCATCATGCCGCAGTATCTGTCCGAGCTCATCACCTGGACGGCAATCGGGGCGCGTACCACCGAATCGCAAACCCATCGCGAAATGGCGAGCGGCTTGTCCACACCCGTCGGCTTCAAGAACGGCACGGACGGAGCGCTCGCCACCTCGATCAACGCGCTCGAATCGGTGCGCCATCCGCATCATTTTCTAGGTATCACGCAACAAGGCCAGTCCGCCGTGTTCCGCACGCGCGGCAACCCGCACGCCCATCTCGTGCTGCGCGGCGGCGGCGGACGCGTCAACTACGACGCGGTGAGCATCGCGCTCGCGGAGCGCCAGCTCGCGCAAGCGAATCTGCCGACCAACATCGTGGTCGACTGCAGTCACGGCAATTCCAACAAAGACCCGGGTGTGCAGCCGCTGGTTGCGGAAAACTGTGTGATGCAGATCCTCGACGGCAATCGCTCGATCGTCGGTCTCATGCTGGAGAGTCACTTGAAGGGGGGTAATCAGCCCATCCCGAAGGACTTGAGCACGCTGGAATACGGCGTGTCGATCACCGATCCGTGCATGGATTGGCAGAGCACCGAGGCGCTGCTCATGAAGCTGCACACCTCGCTCAAGAACCGCCCGCGTTAGAGCCAGTCCGGCGCCTCGCACATCCGGCTGCTCAAGGCCAATCGGCCGTGGGTATGCCGACCCGCGCCGCGCCCCGGCGGGCAGCTCTGTTGCCGTTGACGAGCAGCGCGCGGTCGGCGCGCTCGAGATGGGGAATATCCGAGAGGCTGTTGCCGTAGGCCGTCACCGGGGCCCGTGCATACTCCTCGCGCAGCTGCTCGAGACAGCGCACCTTCTCCTCGCCTCGCCGGTTCGCGGTGCGCAAGGCGCCGTCGAGGCGCTCGCCGTCCCAGCGGATCTCGGTGCAGACGGTGCGCTCGAAGCGCAGCACGCGCCCGATCAGGGTTACGTACAGATCGGGGCTCGCGGAGAGGAGCACAAGACGATCGCCGGCGCTGCGATGGGCGTCGAGCACCGCGAGTCCTGCCGTCCGAAAAGCGCCCTTGGAACGCAGGTCCGCCACGAACTGCTCGGCCCACGCCTCGACGACCGGCCGCGCGGCGCCCCCCATCACGGCGCGGATCGCGCGAGACTTCAGTTGCCCCCGGTCGCGCCCGGCGAGCGCATAGCGCAGGACCGCCGGCACGAGACGCCACAGCCGCAGAAGCCGCACCGGATGGCGCACGAGATAGCCCGCGAGGAACGGGAGGCATGTGTCGTGATGCGTGAGCGTGCCGTCGAGGTCGAAGAGTGCCACGGGACGGGAAGTATCGAGCGAGCGGGCGCTTGGGACGGGTGCGTTCAGATAATTACCAATAATTACAGTTTCTTATGTTACACGAACGCATAGAATATCGCGCCCGCGCGCGAGCGGCTCGGCGGTGGTTGCGGGCCTGATACACGAGGAGATTCGATGGCGATCAGCATGGCGAGGCGAAAGCGGGACATCTGGGTGCGCGCGGCACTGATCGCGGTCGTGGTGGGTGCGAGCGACGGCCGGGCCGCCGCCGGTGCGCCCTCGGCGCCCGCTGCGACGCCGGCGGTTCCCGGCTACACGCACATCAAATCGCTCGGCGGCATCGACGAGTACCGCCTCGAGTCCAACGGCCTCACCGTCCTCATCATGCCGGACCACTCGGCGCCGGTGGTCACATTTCAGGTCACCTATCGCGTCGGGTCGCGTAACGAGGTGACCGGCACCACGGGCTCGACGCACCTTCTCGAGCACCTGATGTTCAAGGGAAGCGAGCGGTTCAACGACGCGAAGGGCAACAGCATCAAGCAATACCTCGAGCACGTCGGCGGTCAATTCAACGCCACCACCTCGTTCGATCGCACCAATTACTTCGCAACTCTCGGCCGGGACGATCTGGATGGGTATGTCGCGATCGAGGCCGATCGGATGCGCGGCCTCTGGCTGCACGAGTCCGACCGGCAGGCGGAGATGACCGTGGTGCGCAACGAGTACGAGCGCGGCAAGAACGACCCGAATAATGTCCTGATGGAAGAGGTCTCAGCGGCCGCCTATGTCGCGCTTCCCTATCATCACCCGACGATCGGCTACAAGAGCGACATCGAGCACGTGTCGATCGAGAAGCTGCGCGAGTTTTACGACACGTTCTACTGGCCGAACAACGCCACCGTCAGCGTAGTGGGGGACGTGGAGCCGGCCGCGGCGCTCGCGCTCGTGCAGAAGTACTACGGCGGCTACTCGCATTCGCCGCAACCGATCCCGCTCATCTATACCGAGGAGCCGGCGCAGGACGGACCGCGACGCGTCGTGGTCAGGCGGCCGGGCGAACTCGGCACCGTGGTGATCGCGCACAAGGTGCCGAATGGCCGCGACGCGGATCAGCCGGCGCTCGAGATGCTCGACGGCATCTTGAGCTCGGGCAAGAGCTCGCGCCTTTATCACGCCCTCGTCGACGAGGGCCTCGCGCTCGGCGCGGAGTCCGGGACGGATTTGCGCCGAGACCTCTCCCTGCATACGCTCTATGCGACGCTCGCGCCGGGCGCCTCGCACGAGAAGGTCGAGCAAGTGCTGCTCGGACAAGTCGAGAAAATAAAGACCGACGGCGTGACCGCGCAGGAGATCGCCCGCGTCAAGCAGCAGGTGCTCGCCGGCGAGGCTTACAAGCGCGACGGCACTGCCGGGGTCGCGAGCGAGCTGAACGAATGGATTGCAGTCGGCGATTGGACCTTGTACGTCACTTTCCCGCAGAAGGTCGAGCAGGTCACCGCGGCCGACGTGCAGCGCGTCGCGCGCGAGTACTTGGACGAGCGTCAGAGCACGACGGGATGGTTCGTCCCCGCGATTCCGGGCAAAGCCCAGGAGAAAAAGCCATGACACCGCGAACAGCCTCGTTGCTTTGCCTGCTCACCGCGGGCGCGCTGGTCGCGGCCGCGCTCCCGGCCGCCGCGCACGCCGGCATGGCCGCCCAGGGACACCGCGCCGAGACCGCGGGCATCGATCTGATCACCTATCCCACGCACGTGCGCGACGTGGTAGTCGTGCTCGGCGCGTTACCCGCGGGCGATGCGATGGCCGGCAGCGGCAACGCCGCGGTGCCGACGCTCACGGGCATGATGCTCGATCGCGGCACGTCGACGCTCGACAAGTTCGCTATTGCCGAGCGGCTCGAGGAGGTGGGTGCCAGCATCTCCTTCTCGGTGGCAACGCAGAGCCTGGAGATTCGCGCGAAGTGCTTGCGCAAGGATTTGCCGATGGTGCTCTCGATCCTCGCCGCCGAGCTCAAGGCCCCGGCGTTTCCCGCCGCCGAGCTCGCGAAGGCGAAGCAACAGCTCATCGGCTCGCTGCGCGAATCCTCACAGAACACGGGCGCGCGCGCCCAGGAGGCGTTTGCACGCGCGATCTTCCCGCCCGGGCATCCGAACCGGCCGCATTCGGTCGAGGAGATGCTGAGCGCGGCGGAGTCGGCCACGCTCGAGGAGATCAAGGCGTTTCACGCGAAATACATAGGCCCCAAGCACCTCACCCTGATCCTCGCGGGTGATGTGAACGACAAGGCGATGCGTCTGCTGGTGGCGAAGAATTTCAGCGGCTGGGCGGGCGGGGCGGATTATCTGCGTTCCGGGCCGCCCGGCGCGGCGACGGCTGCACCGTCGCGCGATATCGAGGTGCCGCTCAAGGACAAGCCGAGCACGACGGTCCTGCTCGGGCAGGCGACGGGTTTGCGCTATCGTGATCCGGATGCCTTGCCGCTGCGTGTCGGCACAGCGATTCTCGGCCAAGGCTTCACCGGGCGTCTGATGGGAACGGTTCGCGACCGCGAAGGCCTCACCTACGGCATCGGCGCGGCCGTGACGGCGGACAGCGTCGCGGACGGTGCATGGAGCATCTCGGCCAGCTTTGCACCGACGCTCCTCGAGCACGGCGTCGCCTCCACCCGCCGGGTACTCGAGCAGTGGTGGAAGGATGGCATCACGGACGACGAGCTCGCGGCACGCAAGCAGGGGCTCGTCGGCGGATATTTCGTCGGTCTCTCGACCACCGGGGGCCTCGCGAGCACCATCCTGACGTCCATTCAGCGGGGCTACGACTTGAGCTGGCTCGATGGCTATCCCGAGGCAGTGCGTGCCGTATCGCGCGAGCAAGTCGACCAGGCGATCCGCGCGCACCTCGATCCCTCGACCATGGTGCTGGTCGAGGCGGGCAGCGGCGGCGCGCCGGCAGCGCCGCCGCCGGGGACCTAGCGGCGCGGGGTGCGGCTCGCCGCGGCGTGGCGTACTGCGCGGGCCCGCTCTGCGCAGTAACACGGCGATTGCGTCGGATTCAGTGCTTGACGCACGCCGGGGACGAGGCGCCATATACAGCTGAAGGAAGAACTGCTTCAGCAGAGCGCGCCATTCAAAGAGCGCCCTGACCTGCGGTCGAGCGCGGGGGCATCCGATACTCCCAGGTCTCGAGTCGTCCCGGTTTTCCTGCGTTCACGCCCCCAACGGTAGCAATTTTTTTTCCACCTGTGGATCCCGCCGGCGGGTCGGGCAAACTCGGCTACGCGGCATTGCGGCTCGCGGCGAGCTGCCGCAGCACGTAATGCAGAATGCCGCCGTGGCGGTAGTACTCGAGCTCTTTCGGCGTGTCGATGCGCAGCCGTGCCTGGAACTCGCGGGTGTTGCCGCCTTCGCCGTGTGCGACGACGGTGACCGTCTTGGCGGCGCCGCGATCGAGCCCGACGATGTCGAACGTCTCCTTGCCGGTGAGCTCGAGAGTCTCCGCGTTCTCGCCTTCCTTGAACTGCAGCGGCAGCACGCCCATGCCGATCAGGTTCGAGCGGTGGATGCGCTCGAAGCTCTCGGCGATGACCGCTCGCACGCCGAGCAGCATGGTGCCCTTGGCCGCCCAGTCGCGCGAGCTGCCCGTGCCGTATTCCTTGCCGGCGAGGATCACGAGGGGCGTGGATGACGCCTTGTATTTCATGGCGGCATCGAAAATCGCCATCTGCTCGCCGCTCGGGATGTGCACCGTCACGCCGCCCTCGGTACCAGGCACCAGGAGATTGCGCAGCCGGATGTTCGCGAACGTGCCGCGCATCATCACCTCGTGGTTGCCGCGCCGCGCCCCGTAGGAGTTGAAATCGGCGGCGGCCACGCCCTGCGCCATCAAATATTTGGCGGCGGGGCTCGACTTCGAAATATTGCCGGCGGGCGAGATGTGGTCTGTGGTGACCGAATCACCGAGCACGGCCAGGGCTCGCGCCCCCTTGATGTCGCCGACCGCGGCGGGCGTCATGGTCATGCCCTCGAAGTAGGGCGGATTCTTGACGTACGTGGACTTGGCGTCCCAGGCGTAGATCTTGCCTGCCGGGGTCTTGATGCCGCGCCAGCGCTCATCGCCGCGGAATACATCTGCGTAGCCCTTGGTGAACATGGCCGAGTCCACCGAGGCGCCGACCGT
>Ga0187890_10000103_pt1 | contig 58656 bp, 56 predicted proteins | sample June2016WEW_21_1_FD_133005 | JGI IMG/M metagenome (GOLD analysis project Ga0187890, IMG submission 133005) | Peatland microbial communities from SPRUCE experiment site at the Marcell Experimental Forest, Minnesota, USA - June2016WEW_21_10 | ecosystem: Environmental > Terrestrial > Soil >... | reverse complement strand
CCGTGCGAGCTCGCTCCTGTTCTCCAAACTGAGGCCCCCGGGCATCTCGGGCGGATCGCTCCGGCGTGACGCGCTCATCGAGGAGTTGATCTCAGGCGGCAAAGCAACTCTCATCGCTGCTCCGGCCGGCAGCGGCAAGACCACGTTGATGGAGCAGACATACCAGGAACTGCGTTTGCGCGCCGTGCCAACCGCCTGGCTCACCTTCCATGCAAACGATACCGACGCGCTCGAGCTCGTGCAGTATCTCGGCAGCACCCTGCTGCAAGCCGAGATCGTGGGTGCGAGCGATGAGGAGACGGCGCATAACATCTTAGGCGGCCGCTCGCCGCGTGCATCCTTGGCGAGATTATTGGCGGCGGCCGCCGCAGCCGGCAGCCATGCTGTCGTCTTTCTCGATGACGTGCACCTCCTGACGGATCCGCCCTGCCTCGCTCTCATTAGAGTGCTGCTCGACGAGTCGAGCAATAATTTGCGTTTCGTGATGGCGAGCCGCCGCTGGCCGTCGCTCGATATCGCAAAGCTCCAGCTGCAGGGAACGCTACGCTTGATTTCCGCCGAGCAGCTCAAATTCACGCTGACCGAAGCCTGCCGCCTGTTGGGAGAGGAGCGAGTCGAGGAACCGCTGCAAGCTGCCTACGAACACGCCCACGGCTGGCCCGTGGCGCTGAAGCTTCTCGCGGCGTTCCACGCCCGGCAACCGGCGGGCTCGCGCGGACTTGCTCAAAGCGCGGCCAGTGCGAACGTCGCGATCTACTTGAGCGAACAAGTGATGGCGGATTTGCCGGCCGGCATGGAGCATTTCTTGACGAGGACGAGCTTGCCCGAGCGAATCTCGGGCGCACTCGCCCAGAAGCTGACCGATCGGCCGGATAGCGGGCATGTCCTGCGCGAGCTCGAACGGCAAGGCCTCTTCATCGTGCGGGTTGAGGATTGTGCGGGGTGGTTCCGCTATCACGACTTCTTCCGCGATTTTTTGCGTGCCCGCCTCGCCGAGCAGCCCGGCGTCGAGATCACCGCGGAACATCGCCGGGTGGCGGAGTGGTTTCTGCAGAAAGGTCGGCTTGAAGAGGGGTTGAAGCATGCCATCGAGGCCGGGGCCTGGGATCTCGCAATCATGATTCTCGAAAACCAAGGCGGCTGGCAAATCGCCTTGAAGCACGGAGCGGATGTGCTGAACGGCATCGAGGCGATCCCCGCGGTCGCGATGCAATCCTCCCTCCTGACCCGGCTTACGCTGGTCTATCTATTGCTTCATCTCGGACAAGCAGATCGCGCCCGCGAAGCGTTCGAGGAGCTGCGGTCGGAATCAGAAGATTTCAGCGCCTGGAGAGGCGAATGTCTCGCGCCGAATGTACGTGCCGAGTGTCGCGCCCTCGAAGCCATCATCATCATCGATGAGGAGCGCCCGTTGCCCGTGAGTTTCGTCGAGCGCATCAAGCAAGAGGCGAGCTCGATCGGGACCCGTGGGCGCTTCGTGCGGATCGTGATCGACAGCGGCCTCGCTATTTACGCGAACTACGATGCGGGGAACTACCAGGAGTGCATTCGTCTCGCGGATCAGGGGCTGCTCGCCCTCAGGGACATCGACGCGAATTTCGGACTTGGATATTTGCATCTCTATCGCGGCATGAGTCAATTCGCGCTCGGACGGGTCCACCTCGCTCAGGTCGCATACCGAAACGCTCTGGATCTGGCCGCGGGACACTTTCCGCACGAATCGCAAAGGATCGAGGCGCTCGCCTGCATTGCGGAATGTCAATATTATGCCGATGATCTTACCGGTGCGCGGTGCAACGTCGATGCGGCTCTCGCGAGTCTGCGGGAGCAAGTGGCGGTCGACGGCCCGGTTTTCCAAGTAACGTACCTCACCGCGGCCGCCGTGTATGCGCGGGTCGCGGGCCTTGACGAAGCGCTGTCGTTGCTGCTCGAAGCACGTGCCGTTGCCCAATACCTGCAAAGGGAACATCGGCTCGCCAACATCGACATTCGCCGCGTCGAGGAGTTGACCCGTGCCGGCTATTGCTCCGACGCCGAGGAGATTATTCGACAAGACGGGTTCCAGCGCGCCTTGGCCGGACAGATCGGCGAGCCGTCCTGCATTCCGCTGCTTGCCATGAACGCCGGATTGGCCGTTGCTCGGTTCGAGATAGCGACGCAGCAACGGGACGCCGCTTGTCGACGGCTCCTGGCACTGGAGACCAGAAGCGAGCGATTTTCCAACGAGGTGCTGAAGCTCAAATGCCTCACACTTCTGGTGTGGTGCCAATTCATCCTCGGTGATCATGCCGCCTGCCGCCAGAATCTGCGCCGCCTAACCTCGCGAATCATCCCGCTGGGCCTCAAACGTGTCATCGCGGACGAAAGAGTCCTCTTGCAGCCTGTATTGGAGTACGCCCTCAGCACGGGAGAGCGAACCGGTACGGCTGCACATGTGCATGCACAGATCGTTCTCGAGGACTGGCTGAACGCGTCCGACTGCCCTCCCTTTGCCCAGGGAAAAAGCGTCGGGACTTCGACACGCCCGCTCGATCCGCCCGGTGTGCTTTCGCCTCGCCAACGCGAAGTGCTCGAGCTCCTGGCGGTGGGGCTTTCCGGAAAGGAGATCGCTACCCGGCTCGGCCTATCGGAGAGCACCATCAAGTCGTATCGAAAATCGCTGTATGCGAGGCTGCGCGCGGGCCGCCGGTCGCAGGCCCTCGCGAACGCTCGGCGCATGTCCTTGTTGCCCTGAACGCCGAACAGCGTTTCATGGAAAGAAGGGCACTTATCATCGGGGCGTCGCGAGGACTCGGCTGGGGTCTCGTCCGGGAGCTGGTGAGTGAGGACTGGAGCGTCGTCGGCACCGTCCGCGATCCGCAGGTTCACACCCCTCTTCACGAGCTGCAGGCGGAAAACCGCCAACAAGTGACCATCGAGCAGGTGGACATCACCCAGTCGGCGCATTTGGCGGCGCTCCGGTCCCGTCACGCCGGCGAGCGATTTGACCTGCTGTTCGTGGTGGCGGGCGTGAGCAATGACATCCACGAGCCCATCGGCCAAGTGAGTACCGAAGAGTTCGTGCGAGTCATGGTAACGAACGCGTTGGGTCCACTTCGGGCGGTGGAGACACTGATCGACCTGGTGACGCCGCAGGGCCAAGTCGCCGCGATGTCCTCGGAGCTCGGCAGCATCGCCGACAACACGGACGGCGGCTGGGAACTGTATCGGGCGAGCAAGGCATCGTTAAACACGTTGATGCGGTGCCTGACAGCGCGTCACGCAGACGACACGCGTACATTCTACGTCGTAGCCCCGGGATGGGTCAGAACCGATCTCGGCGGCGAAGACGCACCGCTCGACATCGAGACCAGCGTGCGCGGGGTGCTCCGCGCAATGCGGGCGCGCTTCGGGACGCGGGGACTCGTGTTTCTCGACTATCGAAATGAGGTCCTCCCCTGGTGACGACGCTTAGCTGTCGATCCGGGCTGCTGCGGACGACGAGTTAAGATGAGGGCACATACGCTATTCGTCCAAGCGCCTTTCTCTCCTCCCCCGCGCATGCGGTGCCTCGGTCCCCGATAGCGTCGATTGTCCCTATGTCCGCTACGGCGGACACAATTCTCGCCGAGAACTGAAAAGGAGGTCGATGGGCACCCAATAGGTATCCAAAAACCATCAGTCACTCACGATCGCTTTAGGTTCCAGAAACTCCCGCAGTCCGTAAATCCCCCCCTCGGGCAAGAGCGGTGACGCATCGATAGGTGCAAGCGCGTTCGGGGTAATCCTGGAAGTGCCGGCCCGCCGATCAAGACAGTTTGGCATTGATCACTTCCCGCGGGTCTAAACCCACGTAGCTCTCGGGGAAACCCGAGTAGAATGTGATTCAATGAGAGCCATTACCGCCGAACAAGCTAGAGCCTACCTCGAGCGATGGGATCTGGCCCGCGACGCCGAAGCGGTCGAGCTACAACGCACGCCGATGGCGATCAAGTTTCGTCAGTTGGAAGCGCTGATGGCCTCGCGCGATGCATTCAGGAACGATCCGCAGCGGGAGCAGGAGATTGAGTCGGTCCGCGAGCGTTGGGCCGGATTGCGGAGGACTTTCACCCTATGAATTGGTGGCCAGGGAGGGAATTGAACCCCCGACACGCGGATTTTCAGTCCGCTGCTCTACCAACTGAGCTACCTGGCCTCCGGGGAGTGGCGTATTAAACAGGCCTTGGTCGCGATCGTCAACTAGAGCTTAAAAATCAATGAACTACGATAGGCCGGCGTTAGCTCAGCGGGCACGAAGCGCCGACTCTATCCCAAGCTCGCGTCCCCCTCACCGGATGTCTTATGTTCTTTCAGTATCTCGACTCGCGAGGTGAGTCCGCCGCTTCAGGAGCAAGGACCGCCTCCCCGCGACTCCAGTCGCGGGCCACCCCAGCACGATCCGCGCGCCCATGCGGGCCAATTTGCGTGCGGCGACTTCACCAATGCCCGATGTCGCACCGGTGATGACTATCACTTTACCCTTCATGGCTCCATGCTCCTGCCCCCACCCTTCCGGCTTCCCTCCCAAACCACCCGACACACAGACGCCGGTATGTCATGCCGACTACAAAACTCGAGAAACCTGCGTTGATTATCCTGCAATCGATCTCCGGGCCCCTTGATCTCCACCATGCGATACCGCCTCTCGCTCGGCCAGAATTGCACCAAATCCGGAAAACCCGCTCGATTCTCCACCACATCGCGCACGATCCACTCAAACCACAGCCGCAAATGCGCCGCGGGAAAGCACTGGAGCGCGCACTCGAGCAACTGCGGGGTCAACAAACGCCAAGTCACGAACGGCGCTTGAATCCCCGCCTTAGCGTGCAGCCGCCGGCGAATGATATTCTTGTAACGTCCCGACTCGAGCTCCTCGAAACACTCCGCAAATCGATGCCGGCGACGCTCGTAGAAGTAAGGGCTTTCAAGATCCGCGGGCCCATATTGAAAGTAATGGAAGAATGCGCCCGGTATCGGTGCAAAAATCGCGTCCCAGCACAACAACCCAAATAGCGAATTGATCAGTCCGTTTTCGACGTAATGAACTGTGCAGTGCGCCTCCTCCCGTCTCGCCAGATGATCCCGCACCTGCAATTCAAGCGCCCGCTCATCCGGGGGCGCCTCGAGCCGTACATCAAAGCTCGCCAATTGGGGCAGCCCGGCAAGGTTCTCATCGGTGATGCGTAACTTACGACTCAATCGGGGCAGCACCCGCCGTACTTGCTGGCGTTCCGCTTCGCTCTCTGGACTCGCCGTCGCGAGCAAACAGACATCCCGCGCCGCTTGCCATTCGTGCCGGCGCTCGAGCAATCTGGCCATCCGGATCCTCGAGCCACGGTGTCGGCACGTCGCGAATAAGGTCAGCGCCGAGGGGGCATCGCCCAATCGCTCACAAGCCCTCGCGAGCTGAAAGAGGAGCCGTTGCCGATGCTCCTCCAACCAGTCGTTATCGTCGAGTGGCGAGGGAACCCTCGCAATGACATCTTCCAGGCTTTCGCCCTCTTCGAGCGCGCGGTGACAGCAATACATTTGGTAGAAAGCATCGATGTGCACTCTCGTGCGAAACGGCGCGGAATGTACGGGTACGGTCTCGTATGTATTGATCCCGAGGTCCGACAGAACGAATTCCGTCCAGTCCTGATGAAGGCTCCCGAAAAACAGTACCCGAAATCGCTCCGCGAGTGGCTTCACCATCGGCTGGAACACGCGATCGTTCAATCGCGCGCACCATCCGTGAAGAGGCTGCGGCGCCCTGTGTTGCTCGCGAAGCGCATCGAGGAGCTCGGGTTTATTCAGCCGCTGGAGATCTCGGGGTAACGCCAAATGGACCGAAAGCTCAGCCTTCGTGAGGAGTCGATGCAGATCACTCACATCGAGGACCGGCTCCTGCAGCCATTTGATCTCAAGAAGCGCCGCTACCGCCGCGCCGGCGTCCCCAATCTCGGGATATTTCAGCCGGCTCAAGCGAAAGAATGAGCCCCGTCGCATTATCATCCGCACCAGCAACGCGCAGGGCGGGCTCGGTAGCGCCGCAAATTGCCGAATGAACTGCCGCTCTTCGACGGTCAACAGGTTCCAGTAGCGGCTTTCCAGCGACGTCAGCATCGCCCTGAAGTTGTTCAGGTAGTAGAAAGGATCCGCCAGGACCGGGCGTCCCTGCCCAGCCCTCGCTTCTCGAGCTCTCCGCGCCATCAAGGAATTCTCACGTGTCGCACCACGAGACGTCCATCCAGTAGTTCGGTATGAAAACCACTGTATGCGGGCGGGAGCACCGAACTCATGTTCCGGGACGGCCCGGGGTGACATCGCCGTGGAGCGGCGGACGCGACCTGCGAACTCGGTGTATGACTTACCCTTAATCCCCGGTTGGGCCTTGCACTTCTCGCTCGGAGATCGGTATTGGGTTAGACTTTCGCCTGGATGTCGCCCTTGCACGCGAAGTCGAATACATATCGGCGTCACATTTGTCTGATATGAGCCTCAGCGGCCAATGCTGAGGCACTAACCCAAACCACAAATCTATGAGCAATTCAAATCCCACGTCACCTCGACCCACCCTCAAACTCAAAGTCGCTCCGCGCGCTCCGCGAGTAACTGCCGACAAGACCCCGTCGACTCCTACGTCGACCACGCCCGCGAAACAGAAACCGGGCGCTGGCTGGTCGGATGAATACAAGCAGCGCATGCAAGCGGACATGGACGCACTTCTACGTTAGCCGCCGTACGGCTACTCCTCCTGACGTGCTGGCCCGCCAGCTGGCAGAGGAATTTGAGAAGCGCGCTCAGCCCGCCGTCTTGGATCCAGGGCTCGCGACGCGCTATTTCACGAGTTTCGCACGCGTCTTATCGCCTCACAGAATCCTGAGGCACTTGCGCAACGCTGGCTTGCGAACGTGGATTCCTACATCGCACGCGCGATTGAACGCAAGCCTCAGATTGGGCCGGCGCAGATCACCGATGAGGTGGTCAGCCGTGAATTTCATGCGTGTTCGGAGATCTGCCCACCTCCCGAAAAACCCCAGTTGAGAATGCGCTGATTCGCGTGGAATGATCGGAGTCGTCGTCTCGACCGTCGCTTGGGTGGGTGGAATATGGCCAAAGGGAGACGCGCCCCGCGGCGCCCCGGTAACCGTCGAGCGCGTAGCGCCTGACAACACCTTGTTAGTGCTCAGGCACCGGGGTAGGTCAACCGAGGTTCTCACTAGCAGCGCGGACGGCAAACTGGTCTGGATGCCGATAAGCCCTCCGAACTCGTCGCGCTCAAACCCCTAGCAGGACTGCCTCTAAAACAACTCCGGCTTCCTTCGCCGCAACGCCAGTAACAGCGTAACCAACTTCCCATCAGCGATCCGCCCCTGGTCCACATCCACCGCGAGCCCCGCGAGCGTACGCTCCACCACAATGATTCCCTCATGTTCGCCGGCGACGCCCCCGCCCTCACCGATGCGGTCCGCTGCCCCATAGGGTGCGAGGAACATTGAGTGCCGCTCAGAAGATACGCCGGGGCTCGCCCAAAAGCGGCCGATGAACTCCAGGGACTTAAGATCCACCCCCAATTCCTCATATGCCTCACGACGCGCGGCAGTCTCCGCATCCTCATCTCCGATCATACCCGCACAAGCCTCTTCCAGTGCCTCCTGCCCGGTCCGATCAAAAACAGCCACGCGGAACAAATGTGCCACCAGCGCGCAACGGCGGTCCGGGTCATACGGCAGAACCACCGCCGCCTCCCCGTGCTCCTCGACCTCGAGCCACACCTCAGCGCCGTCAGCCAGCCTCACTTGCAACCGTTCGACGGTCAGATATCCGCGGTAAACGGTTTCACGCGTCAGTATTTTGGGCTTCATGCAGCGCCAGTCTGCTCCGTAACACAATGATAAATCACCATATTCTTGCGGCGAATGATCAGGGCACCCTGCGGCCGTCAATGTGTGATGCAATTCCCCTTGCGCCAGATTGTCCTAAAGAGCAACCTCAACTCATATTGCGAGCGCTCTACGACGGATCGTTAGACGTACGTGAAAGTAATACCCAGCAACCAGACGCTGATCCTCGCCAGCGAACGCGGCGTGTCCGGCGGTTTTTCAACCCCGGCGCTGCGCAATGCGGTCGGCGAATCGACGCTGAAGCGCGTCACCATCGTCGCCTCCCGCCCGGATGACACATTTGTCTACCTACAGGCCGACTATACCTCCACGACGGACTCATCGGCTCGCGCTTTGCCTTCCCCACTCTCGGCAGCCCACGCGGCCACTGTAACCGCCCTGCCCGCGCGCGTCGCGCTGCCGGCGCCCCGCGGCAACTCCTATACCTCGAGCCGCGGCGTTGAGTTGTATTCGAGTACGCAGCGCATGCTTGCCGAAACGCCCATCACACACCTAGACGTTCTCGCCTAACCGAAACGCGGCGTACCCCGATGCCTTTTTCAAGGCGCCGCATATCCTTGTGGGTCGCTGCGTACTGATTGAGCCTGGTGTGGCGAACCTAAGGGGCCGGCGCAGGCGACTTCGGCAATTCCGGGCTGCATCCACCCTATCCTTGCAACAAAATAAGAACGTGAAGAGGTACGAGGTGGCGCCGACAGTGATCGATACCAAGACAACGAGGTTTGGCTCCGAGGCTGTACTTCAGCGACTTATTGAGATCGCACGCGCGTCCGCACTCGCTGAGATGGCGAGCGGTATGGCCCATGAGCTCAATCAGCCGCTCGGCGCCATCGCGACGTTCGCCCAGGCGGGTGAGCGCATGCTGAATCGGCCCGATCCCATGGTGGCTCCTGCACTGGAAGTGTTTCGCCGGATCAGCCACGAGGCGCTCGGCGCCGGTGATGGCATAAAACGCATCCGCCGCTTATTTAAGCAAGGGCTGCCCAATCGGACACTTTGCCAAATGCCCGACGTGATCGAGGAATTGCGCCCAGTGCTCGACGGTCTCGCCCTCCGAGGGAATGGCGTGGTGAGCATTCATGCACCGCAGCCGCTACCGGATATACTCATCGATCGCACGCAAATTCAGCACGTGTTGTATGCGTTAACCGATAACGCCGTCGAAGCAAGCGGGACGCGGGCGCCGAGCCCTTGCATCCAGGTCGATGTGTCCGCCGACCGATACTCGGTCGAGACGGGCATCAGTGATGCTGGCGATGGAGTACCCGCGGACGTGCAATCCCACCTGTTCCGACCGTTCTTCACCACCAAGGCCCATGGTACCGGCCTGGGGCTCGCCTCGAGCCGCGCAATCATTGAGTCCCATGAGGGAACCATCGGATTCGAGAATCTGCCATCGGGCGGCAGTCGCTTTTGGTTTCGACTCCCGCGAGCACCAGGCTGATGTCACGCCAGATGACGCCCCGCTGCCCGCACGAAAAACGCGAGGATGCCAAATCCGAGAGACAGCCGACGCCTAAGTGATCTCCGTAATACCCCGACCTGCGAATTCGTGTCTCGCCCACTCGCGTGGATTTCATAGGAGATTGATCACAAATTGGCCATTTCGTGCGCGCGAAGTGGCGCTGTTGCCTATGTACATTTCCCTGTTACCTAAACGGCAATGACGACGTACAGTCGGTAACGAACTCAAGTGGGCGGTGCGAGCGTGCCGGCGTTCGCAGGCCTCCGCCCGGTAAGGATTGCATGACGAATATCGCCTCCCTGGGAACCTCATTGCGTCGAGCAGACATCTTTGATGCCTACGCGGCGCTGGCTAAGAGTCTCGTGCCGGACGTGTCCTGGATATGCGTCTTCGACGGGCAGTTGAGGCTCAAGGGTCGGTCCGACGGAGCTGCCGCCGTTCCGGCGGCGGCGTGGATCAAAAGCCTTGATTGGCTAAAGTCCCACAATCGTCAGCCAGCTACGCGGCCGATGGGAGCCCAGACGCAGTGGCTTGCTTTACCGTTGGAAGCCTCGGACGGCGCGCTGATCGGTGTCTTTTGCGCCTGCCTGTCCGTCTCCGCGCATGCCGAAAAGGGCGAGAATGCGGCGACCACCAGCCGATTGAAACCCCTGCTCGACTGTATTCATCGAGACTTGGCGGCGGCCAAGCCCACCAGCACCAAAGTGCGCACACTCACGGAGCGTGCATCGGAACTCGAATGGCTGTTCGAACTCACGAGCAGTCTCAAAAGCTCGACCGATGATAAGAACATTCTCGAAAAGCTGCTGATGGCAGCGACCGTTAGGCTTCGCGCCGCCTTGGGTGCTCTGTCCGTACCGGATAAACGCCTCACTCTCACCTGCAGTCCCGACTCCACCGCAGCCGCGCCACTCTTGGAAGCGTGGCACAAGAGCGCGCCGCATCTGACAACCTGGGCGCAGCGGCAGGCGAAGCCTATAGTCGTCAATCGCCCTCGGCCCGGCAAGTCATCCATTGCGCCATGCAAGGTGATGAGTGTTCCGATCGTACGCGATAACGGCCGCGTGCTCGGAATCCTGGCTTTCTACAACCCTGCCGACGCCGAGGATTACCTGCCAAGGCATGTGTTCCTCGCTCAAAACATCGCTCGACAGGCCGCGAGCCTCATCGAGAGTCAATTCGATCTCATGACCGGTCTGTACAACCGATCCGGTCTTGAACAGAGCATCGGGGATGTCTCCGCGAACGCAGACGACGGCGAACAATGCGTATTGTACCTCGACATCGATCACATGCACGTTGCCAATGAGCTGCATGGGTTTGAAGTGGGCAATGAATTGATCGTTCGCGTAGCAGATCTCCTCTCTCCTCCTCTTCTACCCAAGGAAGCGTTGGCTGCGAGAATTTCCGACGATAGATTCGCCATCGTTTTTCCGCACTCCAGCTGCGATGAGGCGAAGGAGGTCGCCGAGCAATTGAAGTCCGCGTGCGCGAAACTGGTGATCGGGCCACCCGGTGACGGCTTTGACGTATCAGTCAGCGGCGGCATCTCCATTCTGCTGCCACTCGAGGACGGATTACCGCGGGCCATCGCGGCCGCGGAGATCGCTTGCAAATCCGCCAAAGAACGCGGGCGCAATCGCATCGAGATCTATCAATTCGAAGATAGCAGTATGATGCGCCGACACCGAGACACGCTGATGGTCGGGCAGCTGCGATCGGCATTGAAGACCGACCGTCTCGTTCTGTACGCGCAGCGCATACATCCGCTCCAACGCCCGAGTCTTCCGGGCGGCTATGAGTTGCTGTTGCGCCTGAGAGAACCGAACGGTGATCTCGTCACTCCGGGCCCCCTCATCGAAGCAGCTCAGCGCTATCAATTATTGCCTGCGGTCGACCGCTGGGTCGTGAGACGAGCGCTGGAGATGCTCGCACCGTTCAGGGTAATGCTGCGAACCCGCGAGGTTGGCATGTCCATCAACATCTCCGGACAATCGCTCGGGGATGATAGTTTCATAGAGCAGCTTACGCTATTGCTGAAAGACGCCAACTTGCCACGCAACTGCGTGAGCATCGAACTCACCGAGCAAGCGGCCGTATCAAATCTTGCGCGCGCCGCGGAAATGGTCAAGCGTTTAAGTGCACTCGGCTGCCGCTTCGCCTTGGACGATTTCGGTACGGGAGCCAATTCCTTGACCTATCTCAAGGCGTTACAGACCTACCGAGTCAAAATCGATGGCGCTTTCGTGCGCGACTTGCCGATGAATACCAACTCGCAAGCCACGGTTCGCGCGATCGTCGAACTCGCACGGGGACTGGGGATTGAGACGGTCGCCGAGCACGTCGAGGATGGCGTGATCGCCGCGGAATTGACGCGCCTCGGCGTCGACTACGCGCAAGGCTATGCCTTCGGCAAGCCGCAACCCCTTATGGATATACTGCAGCAGCTGGCCGCGGATGAGTCGGCGCGCGTGCACCGGATATTTCTGGAGAGCTAGAGGGGCCGGATTGCGAGCCGGCAACACCGATAGCTTCGCGGCGGCGGAAAGCGGAGCATGATGCGAAATTTGCGGAGATCTGATGAGGCACTTGGTAGTCGTCGCTCATCCCGTAGCGGATAGCTTTACGATGGCGCTCTGTGGCGCCTATGCGGCGGAATTGGAGCAACTTGGGCACCATCACGTGCTCTACGATCTATACCGAATAGGGTTCAACCCCGTGTTAGCGGCTCGGGAACTGATTCCTGCCACCGCCGAACATGCCGCCAGCGCGGATGTGGCCAATGCCCAGGAAGACATACGCCGTACGGATGCCCTGACCCTTATCTATCCGCTCTGGTGGATGTCGATGCCGGCCATAATGAAGGGCTATATCGATCGGGTTTTCGCGCGGGGCTTCGCCTACGAGTCCCATGATGGAATCGTGCGCGGACTGCTTGCCGGTAAGAAATCGGTGTTAATCACCGTCTCTGCAGCGCCGTTGCCCTTGCTGACCAAGAGTGGGAAGTGGAATGCGGTGCAAGTGCTGCAAGACACCCATATCCTACGCTCGACGGGTTTCGAGCTGCTCGAGCATCTGCACTTCGATGAGATCGTACCGCATCTATCGAGTACGGTGACCGAGCGCTGCCTGGCCAGCGTTCGAAGCTGCGCGCAGAGGCATTTCCCGTCCGGGAACGGTACCGCAACGAAGTGAGCGGCAAAACAGCGGAGATTACCGCGGTGATGTCCCTCACCGCGCGGCTTATCTGACTATACTGCAGGACCGATCCGCAATATTACGCTGGTGAAGACCTGGCACCGTCGATCCTATTGATACTCGCCGGCATTCTGACGCTGTCAGTTGCCTCATATGCATTCGCGCGTCGAACGCCAGGACGAGCATCTTGGCTCGCAGCGCTATTGTGTCTATTAGGGAGAGGCATCCTCGACCTGCGATATCGCATACGCGTAAAAGGCGCCGCAGCTGTCAAGCAGCGGGGTAGCCAAGGCATTTTGTTTCTGCCCAACCACGCGGCCTTGATCGATCCTGTCATCGTCATCACCCACCTGCATGGCAAATTCGGCGTCCGGCCGCTCTCGCTCGAAGATCAGATCGAACAACCCGTGGTTAGCGCGTTGGCCAACCTGCTCGGGGTAATACGCGTCCCGGTCCTATCGGGAGTTGACGAAGGCAGCGTAAAGGAAGTGCAACGCTCGATCGATCTATGTATCGACGCGCTGAGACGGGGCGAGAATGTGCTGCTCTACCCTGCCGGCCGGCTCATGCGCCATCGGTTGGAAACCCTCGGCGGGGTGAGCGGAGCGCACCACATCATCTCAGAGCTGCCCGATATCCGCGTCGTGCTGGTGCGAACCACAGGACTGTGGGGCAGCTCCTTCGGGTGGGCCTCGGGCAGACCGCCCCATTTGATGCAGGGCCTCATCGGTCATCTCCGACAGATGTTGGCCAGCGGGATATTCTTTATGCCCAGGCGGGCGGTACAAATGGATCTCGTTGAGCCCGACGATCTGCCGCGGCATTTGGATCGTCCGAGATTCAACGCCTATCTGGATACCTTCTACAACTACGCCGCGCCGCCCGCCCTTTATGTGCCCTACAGCATTTGGGAGAGGGGCGGCGCGCGCGAGCTTCCGGAGCCCCAGTCAACCCACGTGAGCTCGGTTGACGACGCGCCGGCGGCGACGAGGAACATCGTACTTGCGCATTTGCGTGACCTCACCGGCGTCGCCGAGCTGAATGATGCTCAGGAGTTGGCGGGAGATCTAGGTCTAGACAGCCTCACGATTGCCGACGCTCTTCTCTGGTTAGAAGGAGAATTTGCCGTGTCCGTGCCCGGCGTCGAAGCCGTTCGCACCGTGGGCGATCTAATCATGGCGGCCTGCGGCAGCGCAGCGGCAGAGTCCGCAGATGTGCAAATAGCCGCGCCGTCTGCCGGCTGGCTGTCGAGCCCAGGCCACAGGCGGGTGCAAATTCCCGAAGGCCAGAGCATTCCGCAAGTATTTCTGGCTCAGGCTCGCCGCAATCCGGTTCAAGTCATTGCCACAGACTTGCAGCAGGGAAGCCGTACCTACCGAGAGTTGATCACCGCGATTTTAGCGTTACGCCCAAAAATCGCCGCCCTTCCCGGACAGTACGTCGGCATCATGCTGCCGGCTTCCGTTGCCGCCGACACCGCTTTTATGGCCACGCTTTTCGCCGGCAAGACGCCGGTGATGATCAACTGGACGGCCGGGTTACGTGTTGTTCAACTTGGACTGAATCTGGTGGGGATACAAAAGATACTCACGTCGGCGCTTCTTCTACGCCGGTTATCCACTCAAGGCATTGGTCTGACCGAGCTCGGCGACCGTTTGGTACCTCTGGAAACATTGGCGGGTACCATCCGCTGGACTGAAAAGCTATCCGCCGCGATCCGCGCCCGATTCTCGTGGCGCAGTCTCGAGCACGTCACGGCATCTGATACTGCCGTGGTGCTCTTCACGAGCGGCACGGAATCCTTGCCCAAGGCGGTTCCCCTCAGCCATCTTAATTTGCTGACCAATATCCGCGATGCCGTGTCGAGCTTCAACATCTTCCAGGACGACCGGCTATTGGGATTTCTCCCGCCGTTCCACTCGTTCGGTCTGACCGGCACCCTGCTGTTGCCACTTCTATCCGGCTTGAAGGTGGTGCATCACCCGAATCCAAACGAGGTCGCCGCGATCGGCAAAATCATAGAGAAATATCGTGTGACTATTCTGCTGAGCACGCCGACCTTCATTTCCAACATCGTCCGTGCGAGTGCCGGGCGCGATTTGACTTCAATTCGCCTCTGCGTCACCGGAGCAGAGAAGTGTTCGCGGGAGATTTATGATGCCGTGAGAAGCACGTGCCCGAAGGCGACCGTCCTGGAAGGGTACGGAATCACCGAGTGTTCGCCCGTCGTATCGGTCATGCGTGAGGATGACGTCCAGCCTGGCACGATCGGCAAGCCCTTGCCTTCGGTGATTGCGCTTGTGATGGACCGCGATACTCGCCGGCCATCGAAGGCGGGCGAAACCGGCATGCTACTGCTGCGTGGGCCAAGTATCTTCGCAGGCTACCTAAACTATGCCGGCCCATCGCCTTTTGAGACATTCGACGGTGAGACCTGGTATCGCACGGGTGATCTGGTCAAAGCCGATGAACATCAGCGGCTGACATTTGTGGGACGGCTCAAGCGGTTTGTAAAAATAGGCGGGGAGATGGTGTCGCTGCCGGCGATTGAGGAGGTGTTGCTCCACGCTTATTCCCAGCCGGACGACAATGGCCCCTGTCTTGCCGTGCTGCCGACGCCGGATGAGAAGCACCCGGAACTCGTCTTATTTTCGAATCGGAAGTTGGACCGGGCACAAGTAAATAAGACCATTCAAGAAGCCGGCCTTTCCGGCCTGCACAATATCCGCATCGTGCGCGACATTCCGCAAATTCCGCTTCTCGGCACCGGCAAGGCTGATTACCGAGCGCTTGCGCAGTTGCTGACGGCGGAAACGCCATCGTAAAGTGCGCTGGGCACTCCGTGTGGCGCGGGACTCTACGCCCGCGCGTAAGCAGGGTCCTTCATGAAGCAGGGGCAACCGCGGCCTTCGCAGCTTCGACGATCCACCGGCCGGAATCCCGTGCTTGCTCGTAGATATCGAGATGGATAATTTTATTCCGCTCGTTGAATCTGTAGACGGCAATCACGTTCTTGCGAATGAATTCGTCGCCCCGGTAGTGCCGCTCCTCGATTTCTTGGAATACCGCATTGCCGACCTCGGTGATGTAGAACACCGTCATTTCGAACCGCGTGCCGCCGCCGATCCAGCCCGTGAGGAACTTCCGATAGTCGGGCCAGTTCAACTCCTCCAGATAGGCGCCAACTCGTTTGAATTCGTGTACGTCAAGAAATTCGGCTACAGGTTCCCAGTCCAGTGGCGATGTGACTCCTGCCGTCATCACCTCGAACTGCTTCGAGCAAAAGTCGTTCACGATTTTGGTCAGCGGCCCGATTTCATCGACGACGGCCGTCGCGGTAGAAATCTTCATGTTTCCCCCACTTAACGCCTAACGGCTGCTCAATTTTTCGTAACCTAGCCTTCTGCTGGGGCCGCCTTCACTGGGGCCATATATTGCAAGTAGACGTGCATACGTCGGCGCCCAGTATCTGCCCACGGCCCCGGCGGGGACTCGCACGACGTCCCCCGTCTGCGCCTCGAGCGTTACGCCGCCGGACTCTACGAACAACTGGCCTTCGAGCACGAAGTTGTATTCGCTGTGCGGATGCTCATCGGTCCACGATTCCGCCGTCAGTTCCCACTCAAACATCGCCGGCTCGGACCAACCACCTGGCACGGGTGGCATGATGACTCGGCATTTCGGCTTGTCGTGCCCACTCAAATCGCCGCGCGAAAATTTCGTCGGCGTCATTGCAGCATCGACCATTGCCCGGTTCTCCCAAGTGTGGCGCGTCGAGAGCCGATTATAAGGCTAGAGTCCGGCCGGCGGATCACGCTGATAATGGTATTCTGGCGTACAGCGAAGGCATCATTCGCTCAAACGGCGTGAGCTTTCGAGGCGCCCCCTCGCCCCAGACTTCCCGGCCAGTCACATACTTGACTGGGTCAACTATATCTTTAGAATCCGTGTGTTGCGTAGGAGGGCATCGTGCAGGGCGACTTGGAATCTGAGGTGGAAGCAGTACGTCGCTTCAATCGCTTTTTTACTCGGCGGATTGGCGTGCTCGATGAAGGTCTGCTATCGAGTCATTTCACGCTAACCCAAGCGCGAGTCCTGTTCGAAATCGCCCATCGCCAAGGCTGCACGGCCAGCGACCTGATCGCACTCTTGGGCTTGGACCCAGGGTACTTGAGTCGGATCCTTCAACAGTTCGTCGATTCGGGCCTGGTATTGCGCAAGCGATCCGCGGGCGACGGTCGACGAACGAATCTCGCGCTTTCGGCGAAGGGTCGCAAATCTTTCGCCGCACTCGATGACCGATCGCGCCGGAGTATCGGCGAGCTCATAGGCCCGCTGTCATCCGGCCAGCGGGCACGTCTCGTGCAAAATATGGAATCCGTGCAGACCATCCTATCCGCAGCACGTGCCGAGCAAGCGCACTCGATTGCCGTCAGACCGTATCGAGTCGGCGACGTTGGCTGGGCCATCGAGCGGCATGCACAGCTGTACGCCAGCGAATTTGGCTGGAATGAGGAGTTCGAGGCATTCGTCGCCATGCTCTTCGCCAAGTTCGCCGCGAATCATGACTCGGCCACCGAGCAGTTTTGGATCGCCGAGGTGAATGCAGAGCGTGCCGGCTGTGTGTTCGTGGTGCGTTCTGAGAAAGATGCCGGCGCCGCACAGCTGAGATGCCTTCTCGTGGAGCCGAGCGCCCGCGGTCTAGGAATCGGCCGAACTCTGGTCGATGAGTGCATCCGATTTTCCAGGTCCGCCGGTTATCGGCGCATGGTCCTATGGACCAACGATATCCTGGTCTCCGCTCGCCGCATCTACGAGGCGGCCGGGTTCTCGCTCGTCGATCAGTCAGCGCATCATAGCTTTGGTCACGCGCTTGTCGGACAATTCTGGGCCCTCGACCTGTAGATCGGCATATTAGTCCGGGCGGGAGGACATGAATGGATATCGTTGACAGCCAAGTGCATCTCGGCCCTGGTGGCGCGGACAGAATGCTCGCAGCGATGGACGCGATTGGAATCAAGTCGGTGCTCATCGACGAGTGGTGGATGGGTACCCCCGGCGATCCTGGCTATCGTGTCGGGAAGGACGGTCGAGGTTTTCGCACAACGTCTCCGACGGCCGAACTGGCGGCCTGGACCTATCCCGGGCGGTTCTCCTATCTGATTCGAGTCGATCGCTTGGACCCGGAAATGCACACCGTCGTGCGGCTTGCGCGGGACTGCAAGCATGTGCGCGCGTTGCGCATCTCGCCCGGCATGAACAGGGCCGAGCTCAAGGCCTTCGCGGCCGGTGAGCTCGACGGAGTGTTTGCAGCGGCCGGCGACTATGGATTGCCGATATTCGTGCAAATTTCCGGCAATACCCATCTACTCGCGCGCTATCTCGAAAAGTTTCCCCAAGTCAAAGTGATTGTTTGCCATTGTGGTATGCCACCCGGAAAGCGATTGTGGCCGATTTTCGCCCGTATGGAAGGGCTGCCCGACAGCAATGAGTACTGGGGGAAGGTGGGATCCGAGCCACCCGCGCAAGCATTCGACAAGGTGCTTGAGATCGCAGAGCGGCGCAACGTTGCCTTGAAGTGGGCCCATGCTCCAACGATGTTCGATGCCGCCGGCTATCCGAATGCGGGGACACATGCGTTCTTGCGCAAGGCGCTGAATGCGTTCGGTGCCGAGCGAATCATGTGGGCAAGTGATATCTCGGCGAACCAAACCGGGGAGAGCTGGGCTGAGCTCCTTTTCGCAATCCGGAACAATCCGGACCTTTCGCAACGCGAAAAGGAGCATATGCTTGGAGGCACAGCCCGCAACTGGCTCGGATGGGAAGCTTCCTGACGCCCGCTGGTGCTATTGGGCAGCGACCGCTTGGTTCCTGACGCGGGGGAGCACTTCCCTGCCGTAGAAATCGATAACCTTCTGCTGGTCCGGCTGACCCGAATGGATATTGACGATGGTTGCGCCGCTGTCCAAAAGCTTTCTGATGGTTTGCACGTGCGCATCCGGGTCGGAGCTGACGGTCCAATCTCCAAAGACCTTCGGCAGTGGCAGTTCTGCTTGAGCCCGTTGTTCGATCTTTGCCGGGTCGGGAATGTCCTGGTATCCCTTGAACGCCTTTGGAATAAAATTCCAGAGTTTCGCCGCCGCCTGCGCTTCGGTCTGATCGCCGACTACCACGAAGGCTTCGACGAGCACCGGCATAGCCCCCGGGTCCCTTCCGGCCGAGCGGGCTCCGCTCTCCCATTCCGCCTTGTGTTGCCTCCAAGTTTGTGGATCGGTGATCAGGCCATCACCATGCTCGCCCGCGAGTTTCATCGCCTTGGGGCCGTTCGCGGCCAACAGCAACGGAATCGGTTGCGCCGGGGGATCGTAGAGCTTGCCGTCGACCGTATAGTGCGCGCCCTTGTGTTGTAGCGGCTGTCCCGTCCAGAGCTTGCGGATGATCGTGACCGCCTCGATGAGTCGGTCCCAGCGCTCGCGCCATACGGGCCATTCACCGGTCGCCGCCTGCTCATTCAGAGCCTCGCCGGAGCCGAGTCCTAAAAAGATCCGGCCAGGATAGAGCAAGCTCAACGTGGCGAACGCCTCCGCGACGACGGCAGGGTGGTATCGCAACGTCGGACACGTAACCGTCGGTCCCATCCAGATACGCTGAGTTCGCTGCCCGAGGGCACCGATCGTTACCCAGGCCTGCCCCGCGTGGCGCTCGTTCGCCTGCCAAGGTTGAAAATGATCGCTCGTAGCCAGGAGATCGAATCCGGCGTTTTCTGCCGAGACTCCCAGGCGAATCAGCTCAGGCACCGGAAACTGCTCATGGGCGAGCATGAATGCGACCATGCCCTTGGATAGCCGACCTGAACCAATTGGGGGGCGCGCGGCCCCTCCTGTCGTGGACAGGCCGCCACCACCTTGTGATCCCATGCTTGCGACCGGGAGGCCGGCCCCGAGGGCCATGAGCAAACCAGACTTCAACATGTGACGTCGGGAAGCTCCGGTCAGCGCCTCCCCAACCGAGGGTAAACTCAACATCGCGCACCTCCAACTTTACCTGCAGCAAACGTGTATACGAGCTTGCCCTATACCAATCAGGCCGGGCTGTAGGATCAGACCTCGAACGTCGCGGGCAACTGCGGCGCGCGCGGTGTCAACCGCTCCTACCGCCAGCCGGACTGAACGGTACGGGAGGTTCTTCCGCTGCGGCACGCAGGCGAGTACAAGGTGGCTTCGAACGTCGCCGAAACTATCGGCATGATGGTCTACAATTTCGCTCCGGCCTATTGGCTATGGCGTCGTACCCGCTAGCCAGCTATCCAGAGCCGAGTGATAGTGGGCGAGGCGGACTTCCTGCCTCGTCAGGCTGATATAATCGAGCGTGCGATTGCGCAGCCCCTTCTGTTGACGCTGCATTTGCTCGTAGTCCTGCTCCAGGGCCAGGAAGTACTTGAAGTGCTCGCCTTCAGCGATCTCCACGAGCTCGGCGCGTTGCGCGGCCCGCTGTAGCGGGGGCAACCATTGATAGTTGACCACGTGCCAGAGGCATCGGTTGGGATCGCCGTCGGGATGCGGCACCGAGCTGATGAATGTGGCTTCTCCCGCGCGAATCGTCAGAAAGAAATTGGGGAAAAGCAAATAGAACTGGTTGTCGCTCATCTGATTGTCGGTCAACCTGCTCACATCCAGACCCTTGGCCGTCAGGGTGTCGCGCGTCGCTTGTTGCAGCAGCGCGCGCCCGGTGACGCCTGCCGGAAAATCCAGGATTCCGTCCTTGCGGCGATGAGCGCTCACCAGCTCCTCGAATCGGGGCAATACCTCGACAACTCCCGGGAACGTGGCGGGCAGGCCACGTATTGCCTCGATCTGCTGCTCCAGACCGAAATCGGCCAGATTTGACGTGCCGAAGGGGGCGGTGGCTACGCTGTGATCGCCGAAGAAGCTATATCGTTCCTTGGATTCATCCATCGCAGCAATCAGCTCAGGATGAACCCCATGAATGTGGTAGCCCTCCTGAAAGGCGTCCATAACCACCTTCCAGTTGCATTCCAGGCTCTCGCGCACATTTAGCCCAAAGGGAATCATCTCCTCCAGCTGATACGGGGCCAAGAGGTCGGTCGCCTCCCCCAGAAAATCGGCCAGCGGCGGCGCTTTCGAATCCGGATTGAGAAAGATGAAACCAGCGAAACACTCGACTCGCACCTGCCGCAATCCTAGTGCGGCCTTCGGCCCCACGAACTCTTCGATCGAGCCCTCGAAATCCGGCATGGGGACGGCAAGCAATCGACCATCGAGACCGTATGACCACAGATGATAGGGACAGGTAAAGCGCGCGGCATGGCCCTTGCCCTCGCAGATGACGTTGCCGCGATGCCGGCAGGCATTGACGAATCCGCGAATGTTCGCGTCCTTGCCCCGGACGAGCAGAAAGGACTGGTCGAAAATGCAATATTCCTTCCAGTCACCGATTTCGGGCAGTTCATCCGCGCGGCCGGCCACTTGCCAAACTCGCATCCAGAGCCGCTCCCGTTCGCGCTCGTGAAATTCGCGCGAACTGTAGCGGTCGGTGGTGACACGCATCTGAAACCTCCCAAAGTCGAGCCCCGAAAGATACGGGCCCCTCTCAATGCGTTCCCCAGATTTTACCGATTGCATTGAACCCCCGCCCTTCGGCCCTTGGTGACACCCCGCCTCACAAGTATCTCCCGCTCACAGAGAAATGCCCAGACCCTCAAAGCCATCGCTTCAGAAGCTCTGCATCGTCTGCACCAAAAATTGGATCTTGTGGATGCCGGGGGCGTCTTTGAGCGGGACAGCGATGTCGATGTGCAGGACGTTGCCGAGGCCACTGCGCGCATTGCCCAGCCGTAAGCCGAGCCCGACATCGCTCAATAAGCCGAGGTCGCTGTTGCCCACGACGCCGCTTCCCCAAGTCCTGCCGACGTCGGCAAAGGCCGCAGCCCCGACCCGTATGAGCCTGAACGGATACCAATCAGTGAACACGCGTTGCTCCACGGTGAGCAGCCCACGCGAAGATCCCGCCTCGTACCGCAGAGGGTAGCCGCGAAGCCCATTGTCGCCACCCAGCAAGAGCTGAACGTCCGGATCGAGCGCGTGAGTGACAGTCCCGGAGAGCGAGCCATAAAGCAGCCAATCCGGGCGCCAGCGCCAGTAGTACTTGATGCCGGCATCGCTGATCAGATTGCGTGCATGGTCGCTCTCGACGCGCGAGGAGAGATCCCAGTTTACGAACAACTGCTGCTCATACGGCCACTCGAAGCCGTGCACGATCGCGCTTCTGACCATCAGCGCGTTGTGATTGGAACCGAAAGACGCGCCGGAGTAGCCGATCTCGCCGGTGACTTCCGTCCCGAAATACAGATCTTCCGTCTTGCCGATCTGGTTCTCGTCACCCGCCTTTGCGTATTTATCCTCTATGATGTCAAAGCCGACGAATGGATAGGAGAGCGTACGCTCCGCGAGCAGTGGTTTAGCCGGCAGAGTCGTCGCCGGGGTCGGCGAGAAATCATTGCGATCGTAGTACATGCCGAACAGCAAGCGCTTGCTCCAACCGTCCACCAGCCCGGTGGACACCCCGCCACCGATCAGATACGTTTTCTCGTTGTCATTGAATTGATCCACGATATTGCCGAGAAAATATCGAGAGATCGTTCGATCGTAGGTTTGCGCCGCGAGGGTTGCGCTCCAAGGCGTGTCGAGCGAGTAGAACGGCTGCGAGAGCTGAGCGAGGCGCTGTTTGCCGTCGCTCGAATCGACATACGCGAGAGCTGCGGTCCAGCGCGATCCGAGTACATTGGGATCGGAATACTGCACGAGGGTACTCGTACGGTCGACGTTGCTGCTACGGCCGATCTGGATCGACTTGCCCCAGCCCAGAAAATTCTCTTCTTTGAGACTGTAGCTGGTCGAATTAGTACCGCCGGAACGGCCGAAGGAGATGCTCGGATCCAACGTCCAAACATCCCGCGTGACTACCTTGACGTCGACCTTGCCGTCGGCATAGCGCACCGGGAAGACCTTTGCATCGTAGACGTAAATGAGCATGCGCAAGTTGCGCTCGCATTCGGCAAGCTTTTGCGCGCTGTAGCGATCCCCGCTTTTGAAGAGCAGTTGTGTTCGGATGGCCGAAGGCTTGGTGCGCACATGTAGCCGATTCGCCAGCTTATAAAGTCCACTATTCTCCCGCGGGTCGGTGTCATCGAAGATATTGCGGGGGTCGATATCGATCTTACCGATGACGGCGTGCGCCGCCTCCAGTTCCGCATCGCTCGGCAATCCGGGAGCCCTCGGCTCCTCGATTTGGGTATGCTGTTTGTCCGTGAGCTTCGCCGCGCCGACGGGTGCTGCGGTGCAGCAACACAACAATAGCAGGCCGAAGGCCGTACAGCGCATGGGGTTCGAGCATGCGAAGCCGAGGCGGTCCGCGCAAGTACAATCGCTGCGCGGAGATCCCTCAGATCACGCGCGAGCCGCGCGCCGGTGCCTGTCCGTTGGGCAGATAGGCGTCGAAGGTCATCGCGACGGACCTCATCAACAAGCGCCCCACGGGCGTCAATTCGACGCTGTCCGTGTGAAGATCCACCAAGCCATCCTCCTGCAAACCGCGCAGCCGCCGCAGTTCCTCTGCGAAATACTCGTCGAATCGAATGTCGTGCCGACGCTCGACGGCGTTCATGTCGATGCGGCCGTTGCACATGATTTCGTGGATCACGTCTTTGCGCACCCTGTCGTCCCGGCTCATGCGCACGCCGCGGCGTGACGGAAGCTCGCCGCGGCCCACCGCGCCCTCGTAGTCCCCGATCGACTTATGGTTTTGCACATAGAGATCGCCGACCTGCCCGATGGCGCTCACGCCGAGGTTCACCAGGTCATGGCTGGCGTGAGTCGTGTAGCCTTGAAAGCTCCGATGTAACGTACCGTCTCGATGGGCCCGGGCAAGGCCGTCCGTGGGCAGCGCAAAATGATCTAGGCCGATGTAGATGTAGCCGGCCGCGCATAGCTTGTCGACGGCGAGCTGCAGCAGGCCGAGCCGCGCCGCAGCGTCCGGCAGCTCCTCGCTGCGTATTTGCCGCTGCGCTTTAAATACCTGGGGCATGTGAGCATACCCGTATACAGCCAGCCGGTCCGGACGCATGTCGATCACCCGCTGCAGCGTCGCCTCGAAGGTTGTCGGAGTCTGCCTCGGTAACCCATAGATCAAGTCGAAGTTAATGGAGCGAAAGCCCAATTCCCGCGCCTTGCCGTAGACGCGCGCAACCGTATCGGCAGGCTGTACGCGATTGATAGCCTGCTGCACGCTCTCCTCGAAATCTTGAACGCCCAGGCTGAGTCGGTTGAAGCCGAGGGCTGCCAGAAGCTGCAGCATGCCGTCATCTACTCCGCGCGGATCGATTTCGATGGAGTAATCTCGCGACTCGGCATCCGTCAACCGGAACTCGTGATCGATCCTATCGATCAGCTCGATCAGTAATTTCCTCGGGAGGAACGTCGGCGTGCCGCCGCCGAAATGCATCTGCTCGACGCGTCTACCGTGGCCGAAATAGGCGCTCCGCTGGGAGATCTCGCGATGCAGATTTCGAACGTAGGCATCGGCGCGGTCCAGGCGCCGCGTCACGATCTTGTTGCATCCGCAATAAAAGCAGGGGCTCAAACAAAACGGAATGTGCACGTATAGAGACAGAGGCAGACTCTCGAGCGCGCCGCGGCTGGTGGCTGCGGCGCGCTCATAGTCGCCGATCTCGATCTCATCCCGAAATTGCAGGGCGGTCGGGTATGAGGTGTAGCGCGGACCCGCCCGGTCATAGCGGCGCATCAGATCTGCGTTGAAGGTAACGGCCGTGGAAACTGTCATTGGCAACCTCGATGCGAAACGGTCCTGCGGAAGTAGCACTAAGGCTTCATCGAAGCCGCGCCGGCGCCAATAGGTACTTACCCTTAGCTTCTGAAACGCGCCGTGGACTCTACGTAGCCGGCCCCGGCAGGTTACTGATACCGGTCGTCCTCCGGAGTTCCTAGGATGCGGACTGTCGCCTAGCCGTGTTGAGGGAGAAGATGACGATGGAAGCTACGCTCACGCCCGTTAAGGAGTTGCCCATAACATACAACGACAAGGTGGTGCGGCAGTTCACCATCATGACCGTCATCTGGGGCATCGTCGGGATGACCGTCGGCGTCTTCATCGCGGCAGAGTTGATCTGGCCGACATTGAATTTCGACCTCCCGTACCTGAGCTACGGCCGGCTGCGCCCGCTGCATACCAACGCCGTCATCTTCGCCTTCGGAGGCTGCGGGCTGTTCGCCGCCTCCTATTACATTGTGCAGCGAACCTGCCATGTGCGCCTCATCTCCGACAGGGTTGCAACCTTCACCTTTTGGGGCTGGCAGCTCGTGATTCTGCTGGCGGCGATCAGCTTGCCGCTCGGCATCACCAAGAGCAAGGAATACGCTGAGCTCGAATGGCCAATCGATCTGTTGATCGTCATCGTGTGGGTGGCTTATGCATACGTCTTCTTCGGCACCCTCGCGATACGCAAGGTCAAGCACATCTACGTGGCGAACTGGTTCTTTGCCGCCTACATCATCACCATTGCGGTTTTGCACATCATCAACAATCTGGCGATACCGGTTTCGCTGACAAAATCCTACGTCATCTATTCAGGCGTGGTCGACGCCATGGTCGAATGGTGGTACGGCCACAACGCTGTGGGCTTCTTCTTGACCGCCGCATTTCTCGGAATGATGTATTACTTCGTACCGAAGCAGGCGGGGCGACCGATCTATTCCTATCGGCTGTCGATCGTGCACTTTTGGGCCTTGATCTCGATCTACATGTGGGCCGGTCCGCATCACCTTCAGTACACCTCACTGCCCGATTGGGCGCAATCGCTCGGCATGGTGTTCTCCGTGATACTGCTCGCGCCCTCGTGGGGCGGCATGATCAACGGCATCATGACTCTCTCCGGTGCCTGGTATAAGCTCAGGACCGATCCCATTCTCAAGTTCCTGATCGTCGCGCTCTCCTTCTACGGCATGTCGACCTTCGAAGGCCCGATGATGTCCATCAAGACCGTCAATGCGCTGGCGCACGACACCGACTGGGTGATCGGTCATGTGCATTCCGGGGCACTCGGCTGGGTCGCCTTCATGACCATCGGCTCGATGTATTCCTTGCTCCCGCGGCTCTATGGCCGCAAGGAGATGTGGAGCGTGCGGCTCATCGACGTGCATTTCTGGATCGCCACCATCGGCGTCGTGCTCTATGTGACGGCGATGTGGATCGCGGGGGTCATGCAGGGCCTGATGTGGCGGGCAACGAACGCCGACGGCACTTTGACTTACACCTTCGTCGAATCCTTGAAGGCGACCTACCCGTACTACGTGGTGCGGCTGGGCGGCGGAATTCTGTTTCTGTTTGGGATGTTCATCATGCTCTACAACGTCGTTAAGACGGTCAGGGTTCCGGTCGCGCGTACCGCCGCAGTGGTGGTGCCGGCATGAATCACGAAATCGTCGAGAAGAATGCCTGGCTGATGGGAACGCTGATCGCCATCGTCATCAGCGTGGCCGGATTGGTGGAAATCGTTCCCCTGTACTTCCAGGCGTCGGTCATCCAGCCCGCGCCCGGGATCAAACCCTACGGCCCCTTGGAGTTGGCCGGCCGGGACGTCTACGTACGGGAGGGGTGCTATCTCTGCCATACGCAGATGGTGCGGCCGCTGCAGGCCGAGGTCGAGCGTTACGGGCACTACTCGGTCGCCGGCGAGGCGGTCTACGACCACCCCTTCCAGTTCGGATCGAAGCGGACCGGCCCGGACCTCGCGCGCGTCGGCGGCCGCTATTCAGATGAATGGCATCGCATTCATCTGAACAACCCTCGCGATGTCGTTCCCGAGTCGAACATGCCCGCCTTCACTTGGCTGGCGAAGAGTAGCGTGGATCCCGCGGAGGTGGCTGCGAAGATGCGCGTCCTGCGACGCATCGGCGTGCCCTATACGGACGCCGAGATCAGTGCCGCAGCGGACAAGGTGACCGGCCATACCGAGCTCGACGCGCTGATTGCCTATCTGCAAGGCCTCAAGTTTCATGGCGAGGTGGTGCCATGATCGGAATACTCCGCGGCGTGGCGACGTTGCTGCTGCTCATATTCTTCATCTCGCTCATCACCTGGGCGTGGAGCGATCGGCGCAAGAAGGTGTTCGATTCCATGGCGCGAATGGCACTGGATGAGGACAAGGACACCCAATTGAAGGCCGAGGACGACGACCATGAGTAACGCTGCTGCGACGTTCGTGACCATCGTGGTGCTCGCCAATATCCTGGGTTGCTTATGGCTGATCTGGTGGACAATGCGCGGCGCTGCGAACGTCGCACCCAAGCAAACGACCCATGTGTGGGACGAGGATCTCACCGAGTACAACAATCCGCTGCCTCGGTGGTGGCTATGGCTCTTCATTCTTTCAATCGCGTTCTCCCTCTGCTATCTGGCGCTGTACCCGGGACTCGGTAATTTCAAAGGGCTGAAGAACTGGACTGAGGTTTCGCAATGGCAACGCGAGGACACGGCCGCGCGACGCGCGCTGCAGCAGCGGTTTGCCGCATTCGACGGCAAGAGCCTCCTCGTACTGTCGCGTGATCCCAGCGCCATGTCGACGGGGCGCAATTTGTTCGCGCTGAATTGTTCCAGTTGCCACGGTTCGGACGCGCGCGGCGCCAAGGGCTTTCCCAATCTCACGGATAACGACTGGCTATGGGGCGGCAGTGAGCAGGACATCTATAAAACCATTGCGCAAGGACGTGACGGCATGATGCCCCCGTGGGGCGCGGTGCTGGGACATGACGGCGTCGAGCAGGTGCTGGCCTATGTGCTGACACTCAGCGGCAGGCACGATCTGCCCGCCTCACCCGAGCAGATCGCCGCCGGCAAGACACGGTTCCAGACTATGTGCTTTGCGTGCCATGGGGCCGACGGCAAGGGCAACACCACCTTGGGTGCGCCCAATTTGACCGACAACATCTGGCTGCACGGCGGATCGGTGAGGGACATCCGAGAGACCATCACGAACGGACGAACGAACCACATGCCGGCTCAGCTCGACCGGCTTGGAGAGACCAAGGTGCGGTTGTTGGCGGCGTACGTGCTCAGTCTGTCGCAGCCGTTGGCCGTACCCGCGCACAGCGCAACCGCCGCATTGTTGCCGTCCGGACGTGCAGTAGGCTCCGAGCAGGCGCATGAGCAACAGTGAGGGGCAACTCTCCGGAAATTGGTCGAGCCTTGCCGAAGCCTGGGGCGTCACGCTCTGGACATCCTTCATCGCCGCATGCCTGCAGACGGCCGTGGTGTTTGCCTGCTTCGATCCGATCACCCTCGGATTGAATGACGTCTTCAGTCCGACGTTGATCGCCCTTCGGCCCATGATCTATGGGCTCGGGTTCTTCGTCTTCTGGCTATTCAGCTTCATCGGGTCCGCCTTGACCGCCTACATGCTCATATCGGGCCCGCACGGGCCACGCGCATGAATGCCGTCGATGCCGTCGCCGAGCCGCTCTATGAGGCGCACCGCAAGGTGTATGCGCGCGAGGTCACCGGCCGGTTCGCGCGTTTGCGCAACCTCTCCGTCGTGGTTCTTCTCGGCGTGTTCTACGGCCTGCCATGGCTGCACTGGAACGGGCGTCAGGCGGTATTGTTCGATTTGCCCGCGCGTAAGTTCTTCATCTTCGGTCTGACGCTCTTTCCCCAGGATTTCTATTTATTGACCTGGCTCCTGATCATCGCAGCGCTGTCGCTCTTTTATTTCACGGCACTTGCCGGGCGGTTATGGTGCGGCTATGCCTGCCCGCAGACCGTCTGGACCGAGATCTTCGTCTGGATGGAACGCCTGACGGAGGGCAATCGATCGCAGCAAATCAAGCTCGACAGGGCTCATTGGTCGAGCTCGAAAGTCCTGCGAAAGGCGGCAAAGCAGTCTCTGTGGATAGGATTTTCCCTGGTCACCGGGTTGACGTTCGTCGGCTACTTCTCCTCGATCGACGGATTGTCGGTCAGGGTCCTGAGCGCTCACTTGAGCTCCTGGGAGGCGTTTTGGATCCTCTTTTACGGATTCGCGACTTACGGCAACGCCGGCTACATGCGCGAGCAGGTGTGCAAATACATGTGTCCCTATGCGCGCTTTCAAAGCGCCATGTTCGACCGCAATACCCTGGTGATCTCCTACGATGCGGCGCGCGGAGAACCGCGCGGCTCGCGCGGCCGCGGCGTAAGCGCCAAGCAGGTGGGATTGGGCGACTGCGTCGATTGCACCCTCTGCGTGCAGGCTTGCCCGACGGGCATCGACATCCGCCGGGGCTTGCAGTACGAGTGCATCGCATGCGCGGCCTGCATCGACGCCTGTGATTCCGTCATGGAGAAAATCGGATCTCCTCCGGGTCTCGTGCGCTACGCGACGCAGGCGGAGATCGACGGCGCGCCGCGCCGCATATTCCGGCCGCGAATCATCGTCTATAGCGTCATCCTGGCGGCGTTCACGTCCGGATTCGCATATGCGGTTGCCCATCGAAAGGCCTTCGATATCGACGTTCTGCGCGACCGCAACACGCTCTACCGCGAGTTGGATGACGGTCGAATCGAGAACGTGTTCACGGTACGCATCATCAACAAAGATCAGCGCGCTCATGACTTCCGCCTGAGCGCGTTGGGTCTCGCCAACGCGGTCGTCGACAGCGACTTCCCCACCCAGCATGTCGATGCGGAAGACGTGAAGACGGTGGTCATTCGAGTCCGCATTCCACCGGGACAGGAACATGGCGGCCGCGACTTCACGATGGCGGCGCAGGCCCTCGACCGTCCCAGCTCGATCGCGACCAGCCGCGCCCGATTTTTCTCCGAGCCTTAAGGGAGCCCGACACGGGAGAGTTCAATGACTATCGAAAAAACTGCGAAAGCCTGGTACCACTATCCGATGATGTGGCTGGTCATTGCGCCGCCTGTCGGGTCGGTGATCGCAGGCATCATCACCCTGGTCCTGATCCTGGAACATCCGGACCCGGTGCTCTCGACGCAGCATCCCGCACCGGCGGCGCTTCACGGCGCCAACGCGAATTCCGTGATGCCGCCGACCGACTGAGCCACCGGTGGACTCGCCCACCGAATGCTTTCATTGCGGCGAGGCCCTCGCAGGCCGCACGCCGTTGCGGGTGCGGCTCCGCGATACCGAAGCAACGGTCTGCTGCCCGGGATGCCGGGCTGCTGCGCAGCTGATCTCAGAGCTGGGGCTGGAGGATTTCTATCGGTTCCGTGCGGCCCCCCCCGTCAAGCCCACCCCTTCCTCCGAGAGCTGGTCGTCCTATGACGAGCCGGAGCTTCTCGAGACTCTGAGCCGGGTCGAGAAGCGGGGCCGTGCCGTTACGCTGTCCATCGATGGTCTGACCTGCGCCGCCTGCAGTTGGCTGATAACGCGTTCCTTGGAGCAGATGGACGGGATCGTGCACGCGAGCGTCAACACGGCGACGGGACGCGCTCGAGTCGTATGGGATGAGGGCCGAATCAAGCTTTCGCGAATCATGACTCTCGTCTCGGAGCTCGGCTATCAGCCGCACGTCGTAACCGCCGAGAACGCGGACGCGCTGACGCAGGCCGAGCGGCGCGCCCTACTGAAGCGGCTGGCCGTCGCGGGCCTGGGGATGATGCAAGTCATGATGTTCGCAGTTGCTCTCTACGTCGGAAACTCTCAGGGCATGGAGCCCGAGGTGCGAGCATATCTGCGCATCGTCAGCCTGCTGGTCGCCACCCCCGTCATGCTGTATGGCGGCTGGCCCTATTTTTGGAATGCCGCCCAGGCCCTGTCCAAGCGCAGCATCACCATGGACGTCCCGGTCAGTTTTGCATTGATCCTCGCGTACGGCGCCAGCGTCTTCAACACCTGGCGGCATGCGGGGGAGGTCTATTTCGACTCCGTCACCATGTTTATCTTCTTCCTCACCGTCGCACGCTACGTGGAAATGACCGCGCGGCACCAATGCACTCAGGTGAGTGACTCCTTGAGCCGCCTGCTGCCGGTCACGGCACATCGTGTGTCGTGCAACGGCGCCGACGAAATCTTGAGCGACGTTGCGGTCGCGCAGCTCCGCGTCGGAGACCTGTTGCTGATTCGCACGGGAGAGGTCGTGCCCGCCGACGGCCGGATCGAATCGGGCGCCTCGCAGTTCGACGAAGCCATGTTGACCGGGGAGTCTCTGCCGGTCGAACGGGGACCCGGTGGCACGGTGACGGCGGGCACGCTCAACGTCGGATCGCCGGTGCGCATGACCGTCAGGTCCACGGGCAGCGCGACGGTCCTGGCGAGCATCGTCGCCTTGCTGCATCGCGCGCAGTCCGAACGCCCGCGCATCATTCGCGACGCCGATCGGATTGCGAGCCAATTCCTCACCTGCGTCCTGGTCGGTGCGGCGTTCATCTGCGTGGCCTGGTGCGTCATCGAGCCGAGCCGAGCCTTTGCGGCGACTCTGGCGGTGCTGGTGGTCGCATGCCCGTGCGCATTTTCGCTGGGTCCGCTCGTGGCCATCGCAAGTGCAAGCGCCGCGCTCGCCCGGCGCGGCGTACTGGTCACGCATCCGGACGCCGTCGAAGGTCTCGCCAAGACGACGCGCGTGGTGTTCGACAAGACCGGGACGCTGACGAGCGGCATGATGTCCGTATCGCGCTGCACGCCGCTCGGGCCTCTACCGGCGTGCGAGTGCCTGAACATTGCCGCGGCGCTCGAGACGTCTTCCGAGCATCCCATTGCACGCGCCTTCACCGCAGCGCCCGGGCAGCGCCTCGACGTCCGGGATGTGCGAGTCGTGGCGGGAGGCGGAGTCAGCGGGATCATCGGAGGAAGACCGTACCGGATCGGCACACGGGCTTTCGCCACGGGCTCAGTGCGCGCGGATGCGTGTCGCCACGATGGCAACGATGCGGTGATCGTTCTGGCATGCGAGGGCGTCGAGGTCGCAACTTTCGAGCTGCAGGACACACCGCGGCCCGAGAGCCGGGGCGCGGTGGCTGAGCTCCGCAGGCAGGGCCTGGGCACGGAGATCCTCAGCGGCGATTCCCTCGCCGCGGTCTCCCCGCTCGCGCTTCATTGCGGGATCTCCGCATTCGCGGCTCGACAATCGCCGGCCGCTAAGCTCGGGCGCGTCAAGTCCCTCACTCAGCAGGGGGAATTCATCGCAATGGTGGGTGATGGTCTCAACGATGCGCCGGTCTTGGGCGGCGCCGGGGTATCCATTGCCATGAGTCGCGGATCCGCGCTCACCTTGGCAAGTGCGGATCTCGTGCTCGTCGGCGACTCCTTGAAGGCGCTGCCGGGCGCCTTCGCGCTGGCGCGACGGGCGAGACGCATCATGCGGCAGAACCTCGCGTGGGCGGGGGCGTACAACCTGATCGCGATGCCGCTCGCGGCCCTCGGTTGGGTGCCGCCATGGGCGGCCGCGATCGGCATGTCCACGAGCTCGATCCTGGTCGTGTTGAATTCCTTGCGCCTCATGCGCAACGGGCGCGGCCGCACATCGACGAATGATGAGCGAGCACCGCCCGAGGCATCGCCTGTGGCCGTACCCCCCGTCGCACGGACCGCGGCCTCATGAGCATCGTCTTCGTATTGATTCCCGTGAGCCTGGTGCTTGTTGGATGCGGCATCTGGGGCTTTTTTTGGGCCGTGCGTACCGGTCAATTCGACGAGCTCGACGCGCCCGCCTGGGAGATCCTCGTCGAGGATAAGAACGACGCCGTGCCACCCGCGAGCTTCTCCGACGAGGCGCCATGACGAGCGCGGCGCTCTGCAATCCGCTCACCCTGTCCGCCGCCTTCCTCATGGGGCTGGCGGGCAGCGTACATTGCGTAGCCATGTGCGGCGGGATTGCCGGAGCACTCGGCATGCGCACCCGCGGCCTCGCGGGCCCGGCAAAGGCGTCCCTGCACGCGGCGACCTATCAACTAGGACGGCTCACAAGCTACAGTCTGGCCGGCGCGTTCGTCGGCGCCTCCGGCGGGCTCGTGCGGACGATGTTCGACGTCGACCGTGTCGCGATAGTCGCGAGAGTCGCGACCGGCCTTGTGGTGATCGGGGTGGCGACAGGCATCCTGTTCAATTGGCGTCCGCTCGCTCCCCTCGAACGGCTCGGCGGGCGGCTCTGGGGCCGCGCGGCGCCGCTCGCACGCAAACTCCCCTCCTCCGGCCTGACTGGAGCGCTCCTGCTTGGGATGCTTTGGGGGTGGCTGCCGTGCGGATTCGTCTATTCCATGCTGTTGTTCGCAGCGCTTTCGGGAAGCGCGGCGCAGGCGGCCGCCATGATGCTGTGCTTCGGCTTGGGCACGGCTCCCGCGGTATTCGGCGCAAGCATGCTGAGCGCCCGTGTCTGGCGCGTGAGCGTCGCATATGGCGTAAACAAAGCAGCGGGTTGGCTGCTGCTGGGCTTTGGAGCGCTGATGATGCTCGTCCCATTCGGTCCCCACATGCATCACTAAGGCACGCAGACCGCCCAGGGCGTCAGAGGTGCGGCGACCGCCAACACTCTCAGACTTGGCATGTCATCCCCTAATCAATTCCGGCTGTAGACGAGGCTCGAGCCTCGCCCGGGCGTGCCGTGCACCGCGGTTATAAACTACTGTCACTGTGTGACACGCGCTTTGCGTCAAAGTGACCTGGGCGTGCGCGAAACCACGTAAGAAGGGAAGGCCAAACTATTGAAACATTTCAACAAAATCAAGCGGAAGCAGACAGCCATGCGCTCTACAATGGCAAATCTTAAGAGCAATTAAGTTTGTGGGCCGCCGCCGGGAGTGCGAAGGCGCTTATCCGATCAAAGATCGTAAGTCGTGAACTCGAAGGCTGGCTCACTGCTGCTGCGCGGCTGCTTTCATCTCATCGGCAGATATGTCCCGGATGTGCTGAGCGAAATACCAGCAGTGTCCCTCAGGATCCTCCGCTCCATAACGCCGATCCCCGTAAAACTGGTCCTTGGGCTCCTCCACGATTTTTGCGCCCGCCTCCTTGGCGCGTTTGAAGTGGGCATCGACACCATCCACGTACACGTATAGATGTTGCGTTACTTGACCCAATCGCTTCGGATTGCGGTACTGCGGGCCTGGACACCCCATCATGATCAGGCCGTCCGCTATCTCCATCTCCGCATGCGCGACCTTGCCGCCGGGACCTGAGATTCGCATTCTCTCCCGCAGGCCAAACGCCGCTCCGAGCCAAGCGATCGCAGCGGCCACATCCTCGTACAGAAGGTAAGGAGTAACACGCGGTGTATTTTCGGGTGGATTCGATGGCATGAGACTACTCCCGTTACGCCCGTCGTTAATCTAGCGTACCCCGGGGCCGATAGGAACGCGCGACGGCTAAATGCGAGGTGCGGTGCCGCATCGAGCATCGGCTCACCTCACAATAAGGCCCGGGCCCTGCGCGAGCCACTTCAGTACTCGCTCATTTTATATGCGGCATTCGGTCCTTGCCCCAGGCAGCGACTTCCGCCACGTTCTGCGCGCTCCGCGCAAGAGAATTCAGGCATGACGCTGCTATTGTGGCGGTGGATTGGCCTCCCGCGGTTTGACCTGCGTCGCCGCCTGTGCCGCCTCCCTCTCCTTCACCTTGGCTCGATGATGGCCAACCGCGCAACCGATTGCAGCACCGGCCAACCCATGATGACCCGCCACGTGACCGACCAGGCCGCCGACTGCGGCGCCCTTGATACAACCATGGGCGTTGGCAACGGCCGGCAGCGCGCCGGTGAATACCGACAGGGTAACCAGCAACAAGATTTTTCGCATACTCAGTCCCCTCATGCCACCGGAATTCCAGAAGCAGTCGTCATGGCAAAGATGCCAAACGCGACCAAGTACAGCGCCAAAGCTATCAAAATCGGCCAACCGTCTATAACCGTTCCATGAGCGCGAATCAGATTGGTGTTCATGCTTTCTCCCGTGTTTGCAAACATCAAAACACGGCAGTGACCAAAAAGTTGCAAAATCTATGTGGCGATTCCACGCCTAAGGCGACCACGGCTTCGACGGTCGCAGCACTGACGAGTCTTGCGATCGAATCGGACAACAGCGAATTGCTGGCCAGCCTGGGCGGAGGTTCCCGGTGCCTTCGAGCAGCGTCACCTCGAGCCTCACTTCGGCATTCCAGAGCCTGATCAGCGCTCTGACGGACAGGACCTCCAGTTCCTCCGGCACGACATCCGGCACGACATCTTCGACGAGCGCCGAGTCGGCGCAAGCAGCGCGCTCGGCAGCAGCATCGATACCCTCGCCTGAGGGTCGCTCTCCACCCGGAACGCAGGGAGGACGCTCCGCGGCGTCCCCGGCGGGTGATCGCGCGCGCAGCTCGACCCGCAACTGCGCCCACATATTCCCCGACTGATATGCTTCGGGTTGCCCACGATGCTCCCAGCAGGATCCACAACGTGACAACCCATGCGCCCTACCCGATCGGGACGCCCGGAATCCCCTGGGGCCAAGCCGAGGCGGCTATTTGGCTCTCACGACAAATGGTCAAACGCAGTTACGAGTCGGACGTGCTACGTGTCCTCCACACCCTGCGCCCGCGCTACGACTTGGTGCAGTATGGCCGCCTTGAGTATCCTCCTCACGGTTATCCTTTGTTTGCGATCAAGACCCGCGCCTGGCGCGATTCGCTTCCCTGCGCATTGGTGACCGGCGGGGTACATGGCTACGAGACGAGTGGCGTTCACGGCGCGTTGCAGTTTGTCGACCAGCACGGCGCCGCCTATGAAGGACGGATCAATCTCCTGGTCGCCCCGTGCGTCAGCCCTTGGGCGTATGAAGTGATTCACCGCTGGAACATCCAGGCTATCGATCCGAATCGGTCGTTTCGCGACGATAGTCCCGCTCCAGAGTCGGCCGCTCTCATGCGCATCGTCGCGCCCTTCCGCGATCGCGTTATCGTGCATATCGATTTGCATGAGACGACGGATAGCGATGAATCCGAGTTTCGCCCGGCGCTCGCCGCGCGTGATGGCGTCGCGCACGTGCCGGGTGAGATCCCCGACGGCTTCTACCTCGTCGACGATAGCGAGCATCCGCAGCCGGAGTTTCAGCAGGCTGTGATCGCAGCGGTATCGAAAATCACTCACATTGCGCCCGCGGATCATCGCGGCGAGATCATTGGGTCGACCATGGTCGCGCCGGGCGTCATCCAGTACCCGCTGAAGCGGCTCGGACTGTGCGCGAGCATCACGAACGCACCCTACAAGACGACCACCGAGGTCTATCCCGACGGCCCGCGAGCGACCACCGCGCAATGCAATGCGGCGCAGGTGACGGCGGTCTGCGCAGCAATTGACTACGCGCTCGCACATTAAACGGCACTGACAACTGTAAAATCCATATTGTCGAATCGCGCAGTCAGCGCGTGAGACACTTCTCATTATCGCGTTGTCCTACGCGCATGTCGGCGAAAATCGATGGCACAAACCGCTTCGCCGCGTTAAGAATTCAGCCCTATGACGTTCCGGGCCTCAACGACTATCGACGGTTCGACAGCCATGGCGGCCGAAGCCGCGCAAATGGCTGTCGAAGCAGGTCTCCGTTATGTCTCGTGCAAAGAACCCGGCATACGTCGCGTGCGCGTCGGCAAGGGCTTCTACTACTTGACGCCCGAGAACCGGCGGTTGACAGCCCCCAATGAATTGAAGCGTATCGGCAGTCTCGCAGTGCCACCTGCTTACAAAGACGTCTGGATCTGCGTGAACCCGCGGGGCCACCTGCAGGCCACGGGCCAAGACGCACGCGGTCGCAAGCAATATCGCTATCATCCGCATTGGCGGCAAGTCCGGGACAGCGCGAAGTTCGATCGGATGATCGCCTTTGGCGAGGCGCTGCCGAGGCTGCGGCGCAAGCTCACTCGAGATCTGGCGCTCACCGGCTTGCCGCGCGAAAAGGTATTGGCCGCCGTAGTGGCGCTGCTCGATGTCACCCGCGCTCGCATCGGCAACGCGGAATATGCGCGTGACAACAAGAGTTTCGGGCTGACGACACTGCGCAACAGACACGTGACATTCGTGCGCGACGGGCGTGCGGTCCTCACCTTTCGGGGTAAGGGCGGCGTTCAACACGAGATCGCCATCGACGACAAACGGATCGTGCGCATCGTCCAGCATTGTCAGGAGCTACCCGGCCAGCACCTGTTTCAGTACGTTGCCGACGACGGCAGCCGTTATCCGGTCGACTCCGGTATGGTCAACGACTATCTGCGCGAAGTGATGGGCGATGATTTCACGGCGAAGGACTTTCGGACATGGGGCGCAACTCTGCGTGCACTGGTGTTGCTGGCAAGAACTCCCAGGGATCCCGAGGCGAGCGAGACCGTCCTGAAGAGATCCATCGTCGCCGTCGTCAAGCAGGTCGCCGCTGAACTGCGCAACACGCCCGCGGTGTGCCGTAAGTCCTATATCAACCCCATCGTGTTCGACGGATGGCGCTCAGGGGCGATCCACAGAGCCTTCGGCGAAAGCCTAGCAGGCGTCTCGAGGCGCAAGGCCGAGACACTGGTGCGGGACTTTCTCAGGAAGCAGGCCTCGGCAACGCGAGTTACTTGATGGCCTGAGCCGCTCGCGCCGGGGCGTCGTAAGACGCGCTAGGCGGGGTGCGCGATGACTGGCGCCTACCTCGATGAATTGAAACGGGTCCGTCCAGTGTGATGAAAGCCTGGGAGCAAAAGTCTGCATAGCGGATCGGGTAGTGATGGGCCTGCTACGCGCCGTTGCCGATGTCGTGATCGTCGGCTCGGGTACGCTGAAGGCGGATCCTCGGCACGTGTGGACGCCCGACGACATATGTCCCGAGCTGACCGATGACTATCGGCAACTGAGAATGGCGCTTCACAAGTGCGCCGTCCCGCTGAACGTCATCGTCACCGGCAGCGGCCGGATCGATATGCGTTTGCCGGTATTCACATCCGGCCGCGTGCGAACGCTCGTGGTCACAACCGTTTCGGGCGCAAAGCACTTGCGCAAGCAAAAAACGCCTCGATGGCTGAAGATCCGCGCCATTCCTCACTGTCGCGATAGGATTCCGCCGAGTTCGATTCTCGCCGTGGTCGGCCGCATGAATGTCGGCAAGCGGATCCTCATCGAAGGCGGCCCCCAATTACTGGGAGAATTCTACGAACGCCGGCTGGTGGACGAGCAATTTCTGACCCTGGCCCCGCAAATCGCAGGCCGCGAATATGGCGACGCACGTATCAGTCTCGTGATGGGTCAGGCGTTCCAGCCCGGCAACACCCGATGGGGTACTCTGACCGACGTTCGCCGCAGTGCCAATCACCTATTTCTGCGGTATACATTCCGTTCCACGATCAAGGATGGCCCGCCGCCTTGAGAATCGCCCGCCGGACGAGCGTCACAAACAGCGGCACCTTGTATGCGTTCTTCGCGAGCGGCGTGGCGCCCTGCAACGCGGCGTCGGCCGCTTGCCCGGCCACCCTTGCGTCAATGCGCTTTCCCGCAAGCGCCGCCTCCGCGCCTTTCGCGCGGTACGGCACGGGCGCGGCCGCGCCGAGGATGACCGCGGCGCGTTTGCAAATTTGCTTTGCGTCGAGCTCGAGCACCACAGCCACATCGGCGAGCGGCCAGTCGAACGAGTCCTTTTCGCCTTGCTTCAAATGGGCCATTCGTATGCCATCCACCGGCGCCGGCAGCAGGATGGCCGTCAAAATCTCCTGCGCCTTCAGGTCATTCTCGCGCTCTATGTCTTGATCAGGCGGGACGAAGAAATCCTCGAGCAGCACCCGACGCTCGGCGCCCGCCGCGTTGGTCAGCTCTACCCTCGCGCCCAATGCCACCAGTGCCGTCGCGGCCGTCGAGGGATGGACGATCGCGCAATACGCATTGCCGAAAATCGCGTGGTATTGGTTCTCTCCCAGGAGCGCGAAGCAATGATCTCCGCCCTTCCTCAAACAATGATGTTCGGCCGCGCGAAAATACCAGCACCGCGGCCGCTGCAGGAGATTGCCTCCGAGCGTCGCCACGTTACGGATCTGAGGGCTGGCGGAGCTGCGCACCGCATCGAACAAAGCGGGATAGCGCCGGCGCACGACGGGGTGCTCGGCGAGGTGAGCCAGAGTAACCATCGACCCCACGCGAATGCCGCCGGCCGCCTCCTCCTGGATGGCTTCGAGCCCCGGTATCTCCCTCAGGTTGACCAACGTCCCCGGCAGCAGGAGCTTCTCCTTCATCAGATCGAGCAAGTCGATCCCGCCGGCCTTCACCACACAGACCTCGCTGGGGTTTGCGGCGTCCAGCGTCATGGCATTCGCAACGGTGGTCGATGCCGCCGCGGCTGCTTCGCTCACGGTGCTTGCGGTCGCCCAGGAAAAGTGCTTCATGAGTTCAGCTGCTCAAGGGAAGCTTGCCAAGCGCCGTCAGGACTGCCGCCGGCGTCATCGGCAAACTCCGCAGCCGTACACCGATCGCGTTGTAGACAGCGTTGCCTATGGCGGGAGCAGTCGCGATATTCGAGGGCTCGGCGATGCCATAGGCATCGGTCGCGCTCTGCCCCTGATAGCTCTCGAGAGCAACGACCTCGATCGCCGGCGTCTCGCGAGGACCCACGAGCTTGTATTGCTCCAGGTTCGCATTCACCATGCGGCCGGTATGCTCATCGAGTAGCCGATTCTCGAACAGGGCGTACGAGATCCCCATGAGTACGCCGCCCTGCACCTGGCTTTCGATCTGTAGAGGATTCATCGGCCGTCCACAATCTTGGACTGCCACCACGCGCTCGACCCGAATGATGCCGGTCTCGGTATCGACAGACACCTCGGCAAATTGAACTCCGCCGAGGTCCTCGAGCGCCGCGGCGGCATCCCCCATGCGCCGCCGAAATCCGGCGTAGTCGTCGCTGCGCGAGGCCACCTCGCTGATACGGTCAGTGCGCAGCAAGGCGGCGGCGGCCTCGAACCGCATGCCGCGGCTCGGGTCATCGCGAACCATGATTAGGCCGTCTCGGGCGATCAGATCGGCAGCGCTCAGGTTCAATTTGGCGGCGGCGCCGCCCATGAGCGTCTGGAGCACACGCCAAGCCGCCGTGCGCGCCGGCGGCGTTATCGAGGCGGTCGTGCGGCTGCCGTGGGAGGGAGGCCCCGCGGGGAAGTCAGTGTCACCAATGCGCACGCTGATCGCTTCGGGCCGAAGTCCGAGCACGTCGGCGACTACCTGGGCCAGTACGGTGGTGATGCCGGTGCCGATGTCCTGGACGCTCGACAGCACCTCCACCGATCCGTCGCGCATCACCCGCACTTCACATGACGAATTCGTCTGCACGTTCGCGCCCCACAGCGACTGCGCCATGCCGAGGCCGCGTTTCACGGGACCACTGTCCGCGGCGGGCGCATGACGCCGATGCCAACCGATCCGTTCGGCACCGATGCGCCGCTCTTCGCGCCGTGCGCGGCTGGGATCGATTCGGTCCCGCAGGATGAGCGCGTCAATGCTGAGCCGTTCCGCCAACTCGTCGATCGTTTGTTCGAGCCCCCATGCGCCCGGCGTATTGCCCGGTCCGCGCATGGCACAACCCGGTCCCGCATTGATGAACACGTCATGCTGCGCGGTCTCGACATTGGGACATGTGTAGAGCGCCTGCGCATTGTTACCGACACCGGCTCCCAGCCCTGTGCCCGCAGTTCCATAGCTCACCAGAGATATCGCCGTGAGCGACCCGTCATGGCGCGCCCCGATCCGCAAGCGCTGCCAAGTCCCCGGGCGGTTGCCCGAGTCCAGGTGCTCTTCTGCGCGATCGAGGACGAGACGTACCGGCGCGCGCGCCTGGCGAGATAGGGCAACGGCAATGCGGCCATGGTTGCCGAGCATCGTCTTCGAGCCGAAGCCGCCGCCCATGCCGTCGACGATTACGCGCACACGCTGCAGCGGCAAACCAAACGCCTGCGCCAGCTCATGACGCACGCCGGCAGTGAACTGGGTGGACATGTGCACAGTCAGGCCGTCCGCACGCCAATCAGCGACGATCGCATGCGGTTCCATACAGCAATGGGTTTGCACCTCGGTGCGATATTTGGCCTCGACGATGACATCGGCATCCGCGAAGCCCTGCGCCGCATCGCCTCGATGATCGATTGCCGGTCCACGCACATTGCCCTTGAGGGGCAGCCCCGCGGGCGCGGGAAAGCCCGAGGGATCTCCACCGGGCGCCGCCGCACCTTGATAGACCAAAGGCGCGTCCGCATTGCGTGCCTCATCCAGATTCACCACAAACGGCAGTGGTTCATAGTCGATATGAATCAGGGTCGACGCCTCTTCGGCGTCGGCTGGGGTCAACGCAGCGACCGCGGCCACGGGCGCCCCGACATAGCGCACCACAGCGCTCGCGGGATCGTCGGGCCGCGCAATGATTACGACGGCAAGGACCCCTGGATGCCGGGCCGCGGTCGAGATATCGACGGCGCGAATTCGCGCGTGCGGCAAGGCCGATCGCACGATTCGACCGTGTGCCATGCCCGGCAGACTCACATCGACCGTAAACAGGGTTGCACCCGTGACTTTGGCGCGACCGTTGTGCCTTGGAGTGGATTTCCCAATGACCGTGAGTGCCGCATTCGGTGGCAGCGGCGGCGGCTCGTCGACGGGGATTTGTCGCTGCACCTCACCTAATCCAACGCTTGCGATCCCGTATGGAAAGGTCTCAGCGCGTGTCGTGCCCGTCGTCATGGTCACGCCTTACGAGTTCTGGCAGCCGCAAGCGTCGCGGCGATCACGTGCGGATAGGTGCCGCAACGGCACAGGTGACCGCTGATCGCGTCCTGGACGTCTGCGGCGGTCGGATGAGGCTCGTGCTCCAAAAGCGCCGCGCAGCTCATGATCATGCCGGGTGTGCAGAAGCCGCACTGCAGAGCGTCGTGCTCGATGAAAGCGGACTGCGCGGGATGAAGTTCGCCGTCCTTCGCCAAACCCTCGATCGTGGTCACCCGCCGTGTGCCCACATCGATGGCCAACATCATGCAAGAGCACACGGGGAGTCCGCCGAGCCAGACCGTGCAAGCCGAACAGGCACCCCGGTTGCAGGCGATCTTCGTGCCTCTAAGCCCTAAGCGATCGCGCAAGACCTCGGCCAAGGTCATCCGCGGCTCGACCTGCACGTCCCGCGGCTCACCATTGACGTTGAGCGCAATCCAAGTCGGTTCCGGCCCGATCATGGGCAACCCATTGCCCTGCGCCGCGTCCGCCTGCTCGATCAAGACCGATCCGGCCCCGAACACGCTGGCCGCCGCAGTCGCGAGGGTCGAACCCTGCAAAAAGGAGCGGCGCGATAATCGCTCCACCGCAGCCACGCGTGTGCCGACCGATTTCTTGCGTACCATGGCCGAACATGGTCCGCATGCCCATGATCGCTGGCAATGCGTGGATGCCGCAATCAGACTGCGGCCACGGCTTCGCAGAAGCTTGTCTGCTGCTCCAGGCAGCTGGCAAACCCGTACGACACTCTATTCCTCGCCAACCACGCACTGATTCGAAGGGCAGACCAGGGGCCCTTCACTCATTGGCTTCACTCAAGGCGCGAACCAGCGCTGAAACCAGCCGAGGGCGCGCCTACGGAAATCCCCGCGATCCACCGCCTTGTGCAGGTCATGACCTTCCCCCGGATACACGTGAAACTCGACCGGTACGCCGAGCGCTTCAAGAGCCGTGTAGAACTCCTCGCTCTGTGGCATCGGGCATTCGAGGTCGAGCTCGCCGACCGTTAGCAGCGTGGGCGTGTTGACGCCGTGCATGTGCATGATCGGCGAGGCCTTTAGATACGGCGTAGCATCATCGTAGACGGATCCACCGAAGTTCACCTCATCGGATCCGGCCTGTGGCGCCTCGCCCTCGATGGACAACCAGTCCGAGACGCCTGCGTGCGCGACACCCGCGCGAAACCTATGCGTCTGCGTGATGCCCCACATGACCATGTAGCCTCCATACGAGGCGCCCATGATGCCCACCCGGGTATCGTCGATCGGCGCCACTCGCTCCGCGGCGTCCACCCCGGTGAGTACATCGCGCCAATCGCCGCCGCCCAGATCCTGGATGCTGGCGGTTGCAAATGCCTCGCCTTGGCCGAAGCTGCCTCGATAATTCGGTTCGAAGACGTACCATCCCGCCTCCAACAACGCTCGGGCGTCACTGGAAGGGGGTAGAAACTCGCTGGTGGAGGCATCTTCAGGCCCACCATGCACCAGCACCACCAGCGGCCGTTTCAGTCCAGGACTGACAGCCGCTGGCTGCAATAGCCAGCCCTGCACGTCGAATCCGTCATTGCGCCACGTCACCGATTGCGCGGTGACCCCGCTTGCGGCGATTGCCGCATTTTCGTGCGTGATCGGATGCCAATGACCCAAGGGTCCCGCCACGATCTCAGGCGGGGCACTAAAGCTCGAGCTCACCGCGGCGACGCCATGCGGCCCGCAGGAAAGTCCGTTCCCCATCCCGCCCCTGAGCGACGCCTGTCCCGACCAGACCGGCTTCGCCCCGGCCGTCTCGAGTTTCGCGATTGCTACCGTATCGGCGGCGAGCAACATACCCGTAAGTCCCTTACCGCAGCTCCAATCCAGCGCAGTCACGGTTGCATGCGATCCCGCAGTGAGGTTGCGAGGCACCGCGCCCGGCTGATCGAGACGCAGCACATAGGCATCGCCTCCCGTGGAGCCAAAATCGCTCATCCAACCGCCGATGAACGCCACGCTTTTACCATTGGGCGACACCGCCAGCGCGGCGAGCTGTTCGCGCGGTCCCGGCGCAAACATGACGCGCGCACGAGATTCCTCAAACACGTACAGCTTGGCCACCCACCACTGGCTGTCACCATCCCCGGGTGCAGCCGTGCCCACGAACCCACCGTTAGGCAGGAAGTCGAATTCATAAACATAGAGATCCGGCGGTGAGACGAAATTGAGCGCCGCGCCCTCGACCACGGCGATCCGCTGTTCATCAGCCTCGCTGCCGATATCGCCCACCAAGGGCACGCCCGCCTCCTCGCGGCCGACCGACTTGTGCGCCCGCACCGTTGCCAGCACGGCGAGCCGATTATTCGGCCCATAACGCAATCGATCCAAGGTACCGTTGAAGCTGAGCACGCGGCGTACCGCTGCGCCCTTCGCCCCCACCGCATCGATCTCCGCCACCCCGTCATCGGAGCGCGATACGATGAAAGCAAGCTCGCCGGTCGTGCTCCAAGTGGGCGAATCTACCTTGCAGTTGGGCCCGGCCGTGCACGGCAACGGGACGGTCACCGCCCCGCCCTTCAGATCGCGAATCATGAGCGAGGCGGGTGCATCGCGGTCGCTGCCGTCGTCCTGCGTCTCGATCGAGGCGATGTGGCGGCCATCCGGCGCGATAGCCACGGTCGTGAAATCATGGAGCCCCGGCGCCCCAGGTGCTGTCACGGGCACGGCAAGCGCCGCTGCGAGGAGGAAATGTGAGTGCATCCATGATCCTAGCATGGGCCCAGGGCGTCGTTCCACGCGGCGGGCAAGTCTCGAAACCCTTGGTAGTCCCGTTGAACGTCGAGCCCGTCGTAGGCGAAAAGTGACAGCACCATGTTCCCGCGACTCACACGGCACGTGGCCCCAACACGTTACCCTAATCCCGATACTTTCGACTGGAGATGATTATGGCCTTTCGCGAAGAGCTTGAAAGCAAGTTTTGGAATTCCCTCTCGTCCGACCGCACTCTGATGATCGGACTCGAGCACGAAAAGGGGCACTTTCGCCCGATGACCGCTCAGTTCGAAAATGATCAATCCCCCATTTAGTTTTCACCTCAAAGGACAATGAATTGGTTCAGTGTTTTGCCCAGGGGAGTCACGTGATCGCTACGTACGCCACTCACGTGCCATAAGTGATCACGACATTGCCACAGCGAAAGGCGCGTTGCTCGAGCAGCCGCAACTCAGCCCGCTTCGTGAACACCGCACGTCCACCGCCCAGCGCGATTGGAATGATGACGAACTGATACTCATCTACCAGGCCGGCTTCGCCGAGCTGCGCAGCCACGCTGCCGCTGCCGAGCACGGTGATATCCGGCCCGCCGCTCGCCTTGAGATCGCGCACGGACTTCAGAAGGTCGCCTTGCAACAGGTGCGAATTGTTCCAAGTCGGCCGGATCGTTTGCGACGCGACGTACTTCTTCGCAGCGTTCATTCCCTGCGCGACTTTCGGCATCTCCCGCGCCGCGATGGGGGTCGGCCAGTACGCCTCCATCATCTGATAGGTTTTGCGTCCGAATAGGAGCGCGTCGCCTTTACTTGCATTGCCACTCACCCACTCGCCGAATTCGGCATCCCCGCGATCGGCGTGCGCCCAGCCGATATCGCTATGAGCGTCGGTGAAATAGCCATCAATGGAAATCGACTCGAACACGCGTAACTTTTTCATGCGGCTCCATTCAGGAGTTCTCTCGAGCGTCAACGATACTGCAGACGGAGCACGAGCGACTGGCTGTTTTCGGACGTAATAGGACCTCGGCAGCTCGCGAATTGTCGTCCCTCACGGCGATCGGCATTGCGGCCGCCAACGCCCCACGAGCGGATTGGAATGTGACAGCCGAATATGGCTAGTAGCGCTCGCGCCGTCGGGCTATTGTTAGGGTCGTGGACGCGGTATCCGGGCTGACTCGGGACATACTCGACCGAGCGCGTCGCAGTCGCGATGCACGTTTTGACGGTCGGTTCTTCATCGCGGTGCGCTCGACGCGCACCTACTGCCGCCCTATCTGCCCATCACGCTTCTCTCACGACTCGAACATCCGCTACTATGCGACGGCCGAGGAAGCGGCGGAAGCCGGCTATCGACCGTGCCTGCGATGCCGCCCCGAGGCCGCCCCCGGATCTCCCGCTTGGACGGGAACCTCCGCCGTCGTGCAACGCGCACTGCGGCTCATTCAGGACGGCGCGCAGTTCGTCCGGCACCACGTGCACGTCCTCCGCCACGCTCACAGATCGGCTGCTGATCGGTCCAGCATAGCCGCCCGCCTGCTTTTCGGATTATGGTATTTCGGCGTGGGCATAACAGGGTTTGTCACCAACGACGCAGTGAAAGACGCCACGCGGGCCGCCACCATCGCTTGAGAAGGCGATGGCAGAGACTGGGTTCATGAACCCTTTACTCTGCCTCGCCTGTTTCTTGGGCGGGCGGCGCGAGGCTCATCTGCGCAGCGACCGAGCTCAGCTATCACCATTCTTCCGACGTCCTTTCGATATTCAATGCAAGATTTACAATCTCCGGCATCAGCCGTTCGACACCTGAGCCACTCTCATGGGATTAGGTATGATGCGAGTCGATGAGCTCCCGCAGGGATATTCACGAGACAACGTCGATCCGCCATCCGTTCCTGTATGGAGGTGGCCAACTTGCCCGCCTTATTGAGGCATACGATTGGGGTGCTACATCATTGGGGCCGTTAGAGCAGTGGCCCCAACATGTAAAGTCCGTAATCGGCCTCATCCTGCGCTCACCCATCCCTGTTGTCACGCTCTGGGGTAGCGATGGTGTGATGATTTACAACGACGGGTATTCGATTTTTGCCGCATCTCGGCATCCCCTGCTGCTGGGGTCGAAGGTCCGTGAAGGCTGGCCCGAAGTGGCCGAATTCAATGATCACGTGATGAAGGTGGGACTCGCGGGTGGCACGCTCGCCTATCGCAACCAAGAACTCACCCTCTATCGCAACGATCGGCCCGAACAGGTGTGGATGGATTTGGACTATTCACCGATTCCCGACGAGGCAGGCGTGCCCGTAGGCGTAATGGCGGTAGTCACCGATACGACCGAGAAAGTCATTGCCGAAAGATCTCTGCAGAGCGAGCAAGAACGCCTGCGTCGCACCTTCGAGCAAGCGCCCGGATTTATCTGCATCCTCGAAGGCCCTGATCATGTCTTCCGATTTGTGAATGAAACGCACCGCCGCCTGTTTGGAAGCGATGACTGGATTGGTCGACCAGTGCGAGAGGCGTTTCCCGATCTTGCCGGGCAAGGATTTTATGAGCTTCTCGATCGGGCGTATCGGACAAATGAGCGGGTCGTAGCCTACGGCTCGCCCGTCCGGTATCGCATTCCATCGTCAGGCCGCGAGGAGGTACGATTTCTCGATTTCATTTACGCGCCCACGACGGATGATCAGGGCAAGGTCACCGGCATCTTCAGCGAGGGTTTCGATGTCACCGAGAAGCACCTTGTGCAGGAGGAGCTACGCAAGAGCGAGGCGAAACTCCGCGATTTGAATGCCGACCTCGAACGCCAGATCATCGAGCGTTCGGTCGTTGGCGGGCGCTTTTGGCAAATCAGCCCGGATCTTCTTGGCGTACTCAAAGCGGATGGCTATTTCGAGAGCGCCAATCCCGCCTGGCTCACGCTGCTCGGTTGGACTCAAGCGGAAGTCCAGGCAACCTCAATATTCGAGCTTCTCCATCCGGATGATCGGGAGCGTACGCGCGGAGGGTTCGAGCACTTGAAGGGAGGTAACCCGATACTGCGGTTTGAGAACCGCTACCGGGCAAAGGATGGCAGCTATAAATGGTTTGCTTGGGCGGCCATTCCGTATGGGGACGCGTACTACGCAAGCGGCCGGAACATCACCGCCGAGAAAGAGGCTGCAGCGAATCTCGCAGTTGCGCAGGAAGCCTTGCGCCAAGCGCAGAAAATGGAGGCCGTCGGGCAGCTCACGGGGGGCCTCGCACACGACTTTAATAACTTGCTGGCCGGCATCTCGGGAAGCCTCGAGCTTTTGGCCCAGCGGCTTGCGCAAGGCAGACTCAGCGATGCGGAACGATATATCGTCGCGGCCAACGGTGCCGCGAAACGTGCCGCCTCACTCACTCAGCGCCTGCTCGCATTTGCGCGAAGACAGACGCTCGATGCCAGGCCAACCGACGTCAATCGGCACATTGTCGACATGGAAGAGCTGATCCGTCGCACCATGGGTCCCACCATCAGAATCGAAACCGTCTGCGCGGCCGGTCTTTGGACGATATTGGTCGATGGAAATCAACTCGAGAACGCACTGCTGAACCTCTGCATCAATGCGCGGGATGCAATGCCGGAGGGCGGTGCCCTCATGATCGAGACGGGAAATCGGTGGCTCGATGAGGTTGCGGCGCGGGAGCGCGATTTGCCGCCCGGACAATATGTATCGCTCTGCGTCAGCGATACCGGGACGGGCATGACGTCCGATGTCATCGCGCGGGCCTTCGATCCGTTCTTTACCACCAAGCCGATCGGCATGGGTACCGGATTGGGCCTCTCCATGATCTACGGCTTCGTGCGTCAATCAGGGGGCCAGGCGCGCATTTATTCAGAGGTCGGGAAGGGTACCATGGTGTGTCTGTACTTCCCGCGGCACTTCGGGGAGGCTGAAAAGAGCGAACCCCATACTCTACGGCTGCCGGCGGCGCCAAAGGGACGAGGCCAGACGGTGCTGATCGTCGACGATGAGCCGACGATACGCATGCTGGTCCTCGATGTCCTGAGCGAGCTCGGGTACCACTCGATCGAGGCGGGCGATAGCATCGAAGGACTCAAGATCCTGCAGTCGAAAGAACGGATCGATCTGCTGATTACCGATGTCGGCCTTCCCGGCGGTCTCAACGGACGCCAAATGGCGGACGCCGCGCGCAGGTCTCGCCCGCAACTGAAGGTGTTGTTCATCACCGGCTATGCTGAGAATGCCGTACTGAGTCACGGTCACCTGGAAGTCGGTATGCACGTTCTTACCAAGCCGTTTCCAATCAATCATCTCGCGTCGCGGATCACCGAGCTTTTGAAGGACAACTAAGTGCGATCAGGAACGCTCACGTCGACTTCAGTTCATTGACCGCGCGCCACGCCTGATCGATCGCCTCGTGCGTGTAAGAATTCCATCCCGCATCGGAGTTCGCGATGCTGACGTTGCCGCAGCGCCTGCGGGCGATCTCATAGGGCTGGGGTCCCTCGATCTGCGGATCAAACAGCGAATCGGCGCTGTAGGCATAGCCGTGCGGCCAGCGATTGACGGTGATTGCGGAGATGTCGCGCGTCGACTGAAATCCGCCCGGGCCCAGCATACGATCGAGCTGATCTGCTATCCGCGTTTCGTATTCTGCGAACGGCGTATTCAGCAGCAACTGCCGCCCTAAGCGAAACTGCTGGACGTTCGACAAGCCTCGGTTTGGCGTGAGCGGTATGTGCTCCATATGCAGCAGCATGGGATCGCTCGGTTCGCGCGGATTACGATAGCCGCCGAGCGCCACGGGATAATCGAGTTTGGTGTTCGAGAAATAGGCATGAGGACAGTAAATGTCGTGGACGCCCAGTTTGACGAAGGGATGCCAATTTCCAACGGCCACGTTAACGTAGACCAGCGGCATTTTGACGCTGAGAGCAAGCGCTTGTTTCTGCAGATCGGGCAACTCCGGCATGATGTGAGGAATCATCATGTTGTAGCCGGCAAGCACACAGTGCTTGGCCTGAATGCGGCTCAATGCACCCGCGCGCATGTAGCCGATGTCGACCGGCCCACCCCTTCGCCGTGCATTGGCAATCGCCACCGCCGTACTATTCAAGCGTAATCGGATAGGCGCTCCGTCGACATCGAGCTTTGTATAGTCGAAGTCAGCGAGAACCACATCCTCCATGGTATGACCCGCAGCCACCGTGGGGATTAAGCTGCGGACCAGGAGTCGCGCGATGGACGCATTGCCGTCGGGAAAATGGTAGATGTAAGGCTCGGCGAATGCCGCCATTTCCGGATCGTTGAGGTCCCCTAGCCCCAAGCCGCCGAAACCGGTGTACTGGCTCGTCATTGCGTCCAGCGCGGGCAGTATGTCGGGACCCATCGCCATGAGACCGAATGTCGAGGCGTCGAAGAACTTGACGGCCTCATCGCCCAGCCCGGCATCCTTGCGCAGGAAGTCTCTATAGGAGATTTTCTTCAGATAAGCGATCTTCTCCGCTTGCGACTTTCCCGCGAGATAATCCCTCGGGCGAGCGAAGAATTCGATGAGCCTCCCTCTGGCGTCATCGGACATGGGGAATTGCCGAACCACGGCCTCGATGGGACGGGGATTGGCGTCGCTTGCAAACGAGTCTCCGCCGGTAACGACTGGGTTGCCGGTGACCAGCCTATCCACCCCAAACGTCTCGCGGTCGAAATATACGCCTTGAGTCAGGCCGAGCGATGAATAAAGCTTGCGATCGAAGCCCGCGTCGAAGCGCTTCAGATCGACGCCGAGCGAGCGCAGCAGTCGATTCACCGTCTTGCTGAAGAAGGTCTTCGGGGATTGCAGCGACTCGGTGCCGCCGTACCCGAGCAGGAGGCGATCGCCGACCCGGAATTCGTTGCGCTTAGCGTGTCCGCCGAAGTCGTCGTGGTTTTCGAGAATCAGGATGCGCGCCGTGGAACCGTGCGCTTCGCGATAGAACCACGCCGCAGCCAATCCGCTGATGCCGCCTCCGACCACGACAAGATCGAAACTCTGCTCGATCGGCAGGCCGGAGATGTCAAAGGATTTCCCTTCGCGACCGACCTGATGGGCAACTTCGAAGGATCCGGGATGGCTGCCCCGCAGGCCCGTGAGCGATGGTGGGTAGTAGCGGCCCGGATCGGCAAGTATCTGGGCGAGCGGCGTGAGACCCGCGGCGATGACAAGCGCGGTGCCGCTGAGAAAATCGCGACGGTTGATCTTGTTTGACATGAGTTTATATCGACCCCAGTCGGCTGCCTCATATTGCAAGCTCGGCCCGCCGTCGACTCACCAAGACGGCGCCGTACACGAGACCGGCGGCGAGCCAGGCGAGGCCGAGCACCAGGGCGAGCGGACTCATTCCGGACAGGACCGCCAGCACGACGATGATCCCGGCCAACGGAATTGCTAAGTGCACGATCCATCGCCCGGAGCGGCCTTTCACCCAAAATTGTGCGATCACCGATACATGCAGGAGCAAGAACCCGCAGAGCGCCCCGAAATTGACGATGGATACGAGCTCGTCCATCAGGTATCGCATCAACAGCGCGACCGTGACCGATATAGCCGCGGTCACGACCATCCCGACGTAAGGGGTGCCGTGTTTGGGATGAATCTTGGCGAGCATGGCCGGCAGCTGGCGGTCGCGTCCCATGGCGTACATAACGCGCGCGACCCCGACCTGCATGGGCAGCGCGTTGGTGACCCCGACTACGGTGGCCATGACCCACGCGGTCAGCGCGGCGGCCCAGGGGGCGATCGCCCAGGCGACCAGCTCGTACGTCGCGGCTGCCGGATCCTTGATCGCAAATCCGCCGAGAAGATCGCCGAGCACCCACGCCGTCACCGCCAGAATCGCCGCCGCGATGAGCAGCACGCTCACGATCGCTCGGCCTACGAGCCGCTTGTCGTCGCTCTTGACCTCTTCGGAGAGCGTAGAGATCGCGTCGAATCCGAGATAGGACATCACACAGATCGACGTCGCCGTGAAAATACTCTTGGCATGATACAGGTCCGGAGCATAGAGCGGCCGCAGGGTAAGCGCGCCGTTGCCCTTGCCGTGGTAGAGCGCGAGCAGCCCGAGAACCAAGAGCAGCGCCAGCACGACGATTTGTACCGCGACGGAGATCAGATTGACCGTGGACGTCACGCGCACGCCGAACCAGTTGATGCCAAGGGTCGCCGCGCCCAGCACCACGATCCACAACGCTCGATCCACCTGCGGCATCAGCGTACCCAAGGCGACTGCCATGAAGACGTATACGTAGGCCGGTATCAGCAAGTAATCGAGCAGTATCATCCAGCCGCCGATGAATCCGGCGAACGGACCGAGCGCATGCCGCGCATAGCCGTAGATCGATCCGGCGCTCGGCACCTCCTCGGTCATTACCGCGTAGCTCTTCGCGGTAAAGTACATGCATATCGTGGCGAGGATGTAGGCGAGCACGATGAGGCCATTGGATGCTTGCCATACGAACCCCAGGGATTGAAATATCCCGAAAGGGCAGACGTAAGCGATCCCGTAGATGACCAGGTCGTAAAAGGAGAGCGTTCTTCGCAGCGACTCGACCGTATGACGGCCGTGGCTTCGCGGGGGTGCGCCAGCGATGCGCCTACCAGTGTCCATCGTCTCTCCGGGCCGACACAGCCGGCGTCGAGCTAGCATTGATTAGAGATATGAAGCCGATCACGATCCTCTGCGGTAGTGTCGGCGCGGCAAGTATAAGGTTTCCGGCGTCATCCTGGCGATACAAGCGGCTATTCGCGAGTCTCGTTATTGACCCAATTCAGATACTCAGCAAGACCTCCCACAACCGACAACACGATGATCTCCGGAATTTCATAGGGGTGAATCTTGCGTATCGCAGTGATCGCCGCCTCAGCGCGATCTGCGGTTGTCTTTACGAACAATAGCAACTCCGGGTCACATCGAATTTCGTCCCGCCAGTTATAACGACTCCGGATCGTCGTTTCCTGGACGCACGCTGCCAGTTTTTCGCGTAGAAGCATCTCGGCGATTCGGGCGGCATCCTGCTCCTGCGCCACCGTCGTCATGATGGTCACAACATTCGACATAACCACTAAAGCATACCAGTTGCGCTCCGCAGCCCGAGACGACACCGTGTAAGTCTTTGATTCATTGATGTTCGGCCTCAAACGGGAGCGTGGCATAGCCACTCGATTTGTCGCGCAGGCACCCGCAGCCCTACCATGGGCGATGAAAATTCCTAAGGGCCTGCAGCCGCTCATCGACGACGGTATGGTCGACTCGGTCCTGCGCCGCCTGAAGAGCGGCAAAGAGGCATCGGTGTACATCGTCGTCTGCGGCGATCAATACCGCTGCGCCAAAGTCTATAAAGAGGCGGAGCAACGCGGCTTTCACAAGCTCGCGCGCTACCAAGAAGGGCGCAGGACGCGCAGCAGCCGCGACGCGCGTGCGATGGGAAGGCGCGGCCGCCACGGCCGCCGAGTGCAAGAAGCGGAATGGAAGAACGCCGAGGTCGATGCCTTGTATCGGCTGGCCGGCATGGGCGTGCGCGTTCCCGTTCCTCATCTGGTTCACGAGGGCGTGCTCCTGATGGAACTCGTCCGGGACGAGGACGGCAATCCGGCACCGCGACTCAATGATATGCACATGACCGCAGATCAGGCACGCGAATGGCATGCCTTCATGATCTTGCAAATCGTCAGAATGCTATGCGCGGGGCTGATCCACGGCGACCTTTCCGACTTCAACATTCTGTTGGATATCAACGGGCCGGTCATTATCGACCTTCCTCAGGCGGTGAATGCCGCCGGCAACAACAGCGCTTTCGCCCTGCTGGAGCGTGACATCAATAACATGCGCACGACTTTCGGCCGCGCGGCACCCGAGTTGCTCGAGACAAGCTACGCCCATGAGATCTGGAATCTTTACGAAGCCGGCAAATTGACGCCGGACTCGCCACTCTCCGGGCGCCCTCTTCGCGACGATTCGACACCCAACGTGGACGCTGTGCTACGACAGATCGAAGATGAACGCCGCGAAGCGGAGGCGCGGGAGCGCCGCCGACAGGAGGCCGGCATCGCCTAGCTCATCGCTCGGCTTATCAGTCGCTCTTCCCAAAGGGTCGATCGTCGGAGAATTCAGCAGTTGGCAATAGCCGTTTCGCCCCGATGTAATGGACACCGCGGAATAGTTCTTGCGCGCGAATGGAATGAAGATTGCTCTCTCTTGGGGCGTGTGGCTGCGTAAAATGAATTTACTGGAAAAGTGCGGCTGCGAACGCCAGGCGTCCGACGAGCGAGAATAGGTACCACCCTCGCGCATCGTGGGGCCGCCTGGACTAGGTCCGATACGAATATTTCCTTAGGCGGCCAACTTGCCAGGAACGCGATACCTTGCGGCCACCGCGGCTGCACCCTTCATCGCATCAAGTTGTTGTTGTGTCGTAATCAATTCGATCGTGCTGACGTCGGCGACCGCGCCGCTTGCCATGACCACAATCTCCGCCGTAGTTCCCGCGACAACGTCGCCCTCGACAATTACGATCGTCTCGAAGCTGCTCGGACTAAACCACATATGAAGCAGCTTCATACCGGCTGTCTCGAACAAGGTCGTCACGGGCGCAAACCGGTCTTCTGGCTTAGCGACCATTCCTTCAAAGGCCTCGGGAGTATAGTGAACGCGACATAGATATAGGCCCATAACATTTCTCCTTTTTTTCCTGATTCAGATGTTCGAAAAGAGTGTGTACCTCATTTCGTAATTGCACGATCGGGGGTTGTACGTACGCTACCGGCTGCCTCTCGTTATCGCCGTGGACGAATCGTCCGGCGTATAGGCAGATCGCGGAATCGTTACTATGTTGTCAGACCGACCGGCAACCCGAATTGGGGTTTGCGACTCACAATCACACTTCTGTTCCAGAGAAAGCCATCGTAATGAATGCTTAGCCCGCCTGCTCGATCGATTACATTATTTTCGGACCTCGACGTTGGCGGCCACTGGGAGCGGGAGGCGCTGGCTGAGGCCGGCAGCCAGACGCGAAACGTGTCTTCCGTCGCATTAACGATGGCGAGTGGGTAACATCCTTGGTGAGGCATCCGGTAACAAAGTTACGTGAGGCAACACGCACGACACCCCCGCGCAGACCTGCGTCGCTCATTGCCGAATTCTGGATGTCATAGAACCTCATTTTAACGCTTGCGAGTGACAGCTCTTGGCACCGCATAGCAAGCGAATCCTTGAGGTAGTGAAGCGCCTACCTGCCGTATGCAGTTAGCCGGCATAAGTGGTGCTCGGCTGCTGCCCGCATGCGGCTCTATGTGCTTGCGATTCTGCCGCACGCAGTCTCGGCGAGAAGGCAGTCGGGCGGTGCTGGATCGACACCCGTCGATGCCCAGGAACCCCGAGAGCGGCGACCGTTGCCACCGTTTTAGTCGAGCGTCACAGCATGGCCCGTGGTGCCGTCGCGACTGAAGTCGAATCGAACCTGCATCAGGCGCCGGGACGGGGTGTCAATCGGTGGAAATGTCCATTTCTTGGCCGCCTCAATGGCGAGGCGTTGGAAATATCTGCTCGAACCAGTTCGATCCAGAGTGGCAGCATACACCGAACCTTTCTGGTCGACCGTGACTCGCACCCACACTTTGATATGTCCGCGGATGGTTCGATGCACGCTGTGCGGAACTTCAGGGATCACCTCGTGGAGTGCCGATGACGACGTGGCCACATCGCTCCGCCCCGGCGTCGTGGGCAATTCCGCCGAGACAGGGACCCCCACATCCCCTGCCACCGACGCGGCGCCTGGGGTTTGTAACAGTGACACGTTCTGAGATGGAGGCGGAGGTGGAGGCGGAGTGGAATGCGATCTGAGTAAGCGAATTCCGGACCAACTCACCGCGAGAATCACGACCGCTCCGAGCACCGCGGCAGGCAAGCCACGCAGCTTCGAAGACTGTGCCATGGGCGGCGCGGGCGCCGCCGCTTTGGGAGCAGTCGCAGTCGGCGGGAGTGGAATCCGCGGCGGCACTGGCTCGGGTGGTACGGCCGCCGCGGGCTCAATGGGCGCGACCGGCACAGACGCCGCCGATGGCCCATCGGCCCAGGCCAAGAGCTCAGTCACGCTGGGACGATCCCTCGGGCTGGGGCTCAGACAACGGGTCACGACGTCGCGAAATGTCGGCGAGAAATCAGCTGGCAGCGTGACACCTTCCCGCGGCTCGCCCAAATCCGAAAGCGGACGGCCAGTGAACGCTTCGAGGAGGGTGACACCGAGAGCCCAGATATCCCCAGCGGTGGAACTGCTTCCCTGCCGGACTTCCGGAGGATCGTACGCAGTCGGTGCGTTGAGGCTCACCCTGCCTTCGCTGAGGCGATGAATCGTGTCGCTCGCCAGCTTCAGCCGATCTCCCACGACCAGAATGTTTGCCGGCTTCAACTGGCCTTGCACCAAGTCTTGACTGTGCAGGAACGCCAGCATGTCCAGGGTCGGCCGCAGCATCTCTCGCACTTCGTCGTCCGTCAGCGCGCGGTGTCGCAATAGCTGCGCAAGAGTCTGGTCGGCGTACTCCATGACGACGTACAGATGGGGCCGCTCATCAAGCTCGCATCCGCCCCACTGCAACAGGCCAAGCAGGTGCGGATGTGCGAGGCTGGCAGCCTTCTTCCATCGCGGCAGTTGTGACTCCGCCAGGGCCCGATTGGTGGGAACGAGCTTGATCGCGACTTCCGAAGAGCCTGGCGCCGCAGACCTGGTGAGGAAGACGCCGCTGTGATCGGAACAACCCAGAAAACGTCCCAAGGAGAACACGCCATTGATGACGTGCCCCTGCCATCGGGTCCAGACCTCACTCATCAATTCCGTTGGCTCTGCGCTCAAATGTCCCCCAAGGCGTAGCTGAGCGTCGGCCACTGTCGCTATCCGACGACATGACACGCCATCCTACGCATGACTCTTCGCGCGTCAGCGACAGGAACGATACTCCGCGCGACGCTCACTGCAATGAGCGCCAGCACTCGGAATCCGAAACGCGCCCACGCTGGCATCGATACCGGGTGGTGGGCGGCAGGCCGAGTGCGCAGCTTCGCTCGCGGCTTGCGATCAGGCATGATGCCTACAAAGAGCGGGATCGATCTATCCAGGGAGAGGTGGATGAAGACCTTGATGGTGATCGGACTGACCATTTGCCTGATTAGCGGCTGTACAACCCTTCATCCGGTCGCGAGCGAGGCATCTGACCTGCCTCACCGGTTCGTCGACACCGGTGCCGTGAAACCGGGCGACCGGGTGGTCATCGGGACCGTGGATGGCGCGAAGCACAAATTCGTCGTGCAGTCCGTGCACGATGGTGCGATTTATGGTGCGCACGACTCGGTGATCGCGGCGATTGCGATCGCGGCGTCGGACCCTACTCCTCATATCAATTTTCAGTAGGCGCCTGACCTCCTCATCGCGGGGCGCGGCGCGAATACGCCGGGCTACTTCAGCAGCTTGAACGCGTGAACCCAGTCGTTGTGCAGGAATCCGGGGATGCACCAGAGCATACAGAGCGGCTCGATGGCGCGAGCGGCCTCGGCGGTGCCCATATCCGCGGTTTCCCAGCCAAACTGATCGAGAATCCCGGTGACGGCTTTCTTAGCCGACTCATCGTTTCCGCAAATGAACATGGTCGGCGTGCCGCCTTTGAATTGCGGATTGACCATGCAGGCGCTGCCGACTGAGTTGAAGGCCTTTACGAATTTTGCGCCAGGGAACTCGTGCTGCAGACGCTCCATCAACGATTCATTCAAATTGGTGAAGAACGCCAACACGCCATTCACGGCCGCGCCATCGGCGATGGGATTCGTCGCATCGATCACAGGCTTGCCGGTGAGATTCTTGACCGTCGCGGCTTGCAGCGCCTCCATGGCTGCCGTTCCCTTAACCGCCAGTACGACCAGCTCGCCGAAATGGGCCGCATCCGCGAAGGTTCCGAGTTGCGCCTTGGGATTGTCCTGGCCCCATTCCCTGAGCTTGGGGGGTGTCCGCGAGCCGACCATCACTGAATGGCCATGTTTGAGAAATCCCGCCGCCAGAGATTTTGCAACATCGCCCGATCCGAGAACGCCAATGTTCATGTGGTGTTCCTTACCTAAGGAGATCTGAAACTCAACATGATAGAACTCTACCCGCAATTTTTGACAGTCTTAATGCTTGCGGTGGGGCGGAGTGGCCGGCCAGGAGGTGATGCGTCGCACCACTGCGGGGCGGGCCGATCAGCTAAAACTCGATGATGCGAGGTATCGAGATGACAAGTGAAGCCAACGCGCGTGGCCTTAAGGGGCTGACGAGCATTTGTCTTGCGTTACCCGAGGCGGAGCGCAGAGTCAGGGGCGATCGCGTGCGGCGAACTTCTCGCGCGAGCACGTCCTCGGTAAGCGTCACCTCAAGAGGTGCCTGGCAAACTCGTGCCGCCACTCGCGCAATGTCTCCTTGCGAACGTTCAGCCGTTGCCCTCGCTCGCTCAACGCTTTGACGACTAGGTGCACGTGCGGGCGATCGGGGGGGGGGCCTTCGTAAAGAGATCCGGACTGAGCGGCATCGGCCTCGAGATCCCAGTCCGCGATGGGGCCCTCTTCGACTCTCTGCCCTCAGGCGACAGCTGGGCCCTTTAATCCATTGAACTGGCACAGCCCACCAATTGGGGTTCAGAGGCTGCAAAAGCTGGGTTATGCCTTAGCCCTAGGACATGCCCAGCCAAACGTACAGGGCGCGTCCGACTCGAATCATGAGGTTGCCGCCCAGATGACCCACCCGCTTGCCAATCTTTTCGCGTGGCAGCGTCAACACCTTATCGACCATAATCTGTGACACCCGACTGAGGCCATTTTGGCGACTCGGATCGAGCGTTATGCGAAACAGCGGTGCATCGATAATCGTGCTGGTCAGCGGCAAGACCGTAATACTGGCGTGAATATCGTTGAAGACATCCGCCTGGATGATTAGCGCCGGCCGAGGTTTCCCGTAGTCCCCCGGCGCCGCTATCGTCACGATGTCGCCGCGCTTCAAGTCCAGCCTTCCACGGTCCCGGCGGCAACGTTGAGCAAATTGTCCAAGTGCGCCGATTGATCGGTCGCACTCGCCAGCCGCGATTGACGCCGGCATTCCTTGCGAAATTTCGGCGACTTGGCGTCCGGAACCCAAATGCTGATTTGCCGAAAACCCTGTTGCTTCATCTTGGCCCGATAAACCCGCACACTTTCGTGAGCTGCGCTACGCTTGCCAGCCATATACGTCGCTCCGCTACTGTAATGATAACTAGTAATATAACACGGTCATTATAGCGGCGACACATGCACTCAACCACGGGCGCGACCTTGGTACGGCAAGTCATCACCAGTCAGGCACCGAAGATCCCCGTGTAGAATTAAGCGGCCACTGAGAAGTGCCCTCTACCTTCGGGACGTAGGAGTCGCAGGTTGGCGGACGGCACTGGAAATGGGGGTATGGTGGGACGGCTGGGACTCGAACCCAGGACCAAAGCCTTAAAAGGGCCTTGCTCTACCAACTGAGCTACCGTCCCACGGAGCCGCGAAGTATAGCTGAACTCGCGCGACCCGACAGGCCT
>Ga0187890_10000101_pt1 | contig 59140 bp, 56 predicted proteins | sample June2016WEW_21_1_FD_133005 | JGI IMG/M metagenome (GOLD analysis project Ga0187890, IMG submission 133005) | Peatland microbial communities from SPRUCE experiment site at the Marcell Experimental Forest, Minnesota, USA - June2016WEW_21_10 | ecosystem: Environmental > Terrestrial > Soil >... | reverse complement strand
TGCTTGCGCCACTCGGGCATGCGGTGACGGATGTGTCCCTGGATTTTCTGCGCGAGCTCCTGGAAATAGGTGCTCGTGGTGCGGCCGCAGCCGGGACAGGCGATGACCATGGGAGTGAAGGAGCGCAGTCCCATGGTCTGCAGAATCTCCTGCGCGACGATGACTTCCTGCGTGCGATCGCCGCCGGGCTCGGGCGTCAGGGACACCCGGATCGTGTCGCCGATTCCTTCCTGCAGCAGCACGCCGATGCCCGCCGTGGATGCGACGATGCCCTTGCTGCCCATGCCTGCCTCGGTGAGGCCCAGGTGCAGGGGATGCTCGCAGCGGCGGGCAAGGTTCTTGTACACCGAGATCAAGTCTTGCACGCCGCTCACCTTGGCACTGATCACGATCCGATCCGCGCCGAGTCCCAGGCTCTGCGCGCGCTTCGCGCTGTCCACGGCGGAGACGACGATGGCTTCGCGCATCACGTCGAGCGCGGGCTTGGGCTCCGCTTGCTTGGAGTTCTCGTCCATCAGGCGTGTGAGCAGGTCCTGGTCGAGGCTTCCCCAGTTCACCCCGATGCGCACGGGCTTTGCGTAGCGGCAGGCGATCTCGATCATTTCCGCGAACTGCGGATCGCGCTTGGAGCCGCGGCCCACGTTGCCGGGGTTGATACGCAGCTTTGCCAGCGCCTCGGCGCAGCCGGGGTGCGTCTTCAGGAGCTTGTGACCGTTGAAGTGAAAATCGCCCACCAGTGGCGTTGCGATGCCCTGCGCAGCCAGGCGGTCGCGGATGTGCGGCACGGCGGCGGCCGCCTCGTCATTGTTGACGGTGATGCGCACCAGCTCCGACCCGGCGCGCGCCAGCGCCTTGACTTGCATGACGGTCGCCTCGATGTCCGCGGTGTCCGTGTTGGTCATCGACTGCACCACGATGGGGGCGTTGCCGCCGACGGTTACGTTGCCGATCTTCACGGCCAGGGATTTTCTGCGGGATGTCATCGTCCTATTCTACCGCGCCGTCCACGGGCATCCCACCGCGGTATCGGAAAGCCTCAAAAACGGCCCGAAATCGGCATAATGCGCCCATGTCGACGCGTATCGTGTATTCCACCGGCGTAGGCACCTTGTGCCCGAATTGCCGGCGTGCCGTGCGCGAATGCGTATGCCCCAAAGGCGCACCCGGCGCGGCCAAGGGCCCCAATGTGCGCGTGGGCCGCGAGACCAAGGGTCGCGCGGGCAAGGGGGTCACCACGGTGACCGGACTGCCGCTGCCGGCCGCGGAGATCGAGGCGCTCGCCGCGCAGCTCAAGAAGCGCTGCGGCTCGGGGGGCACGGTGCGCGAAGGGGTCATCGAGGTGCAGGGAGATCACCGCGACACCCTCGTCGCGGCGCTCGTGAAGCTCGGCTGGCCGGCAAAAAAATCCGGCGGCTGAACGCGATCCAGTCGAGGGCCGGCCTCACGCAGGGGCCGCGACCTGCCGCGAAGTTATGAATGATGTATCATAAGTACATCGCGATAAGAGCTGTTTGGAGAGAGTCCTCCCCCGCGAGGACCGCCGAAGGCGCAACCGGTCCGGAAACGCTCAGGCCCATGTACGACAGTCTCTCGCGGTCTCTGGAGAGCGATCCCGCCCGCGGGGCGAGGATCCACCGAAGGGGAACAGCGCGCGGCTGGCGCGCTCGATCTCTCAGGTCTTAAGGACAGAGGGGCTGGCAGGCACTCCAAACAAGTGCGTGCGGCTTCTGCGTCACGATTCGCAGCGAGGGTGCGATGGGACTTAAGACTCCGCTCTACGAAACTCATGTGGCGGCGCACGCCAAGATCGTCGACTTCGGCGGCTGGGACATGCCGCTCTCCTACGGCTCGCAGATCGAAGAGCACCACGCGGTGCGGCGCGATGCGGGCCTGTTCGATGTGTCGCACATGTGCGTCATCGACTTGACCGGCGCGCGCACCCGCGAATTCCTGCGCCATCTCCTCGCCAACGACGTGGCCAGGCTCACCGTTCCGGGCCGCGCGCTCTATTCCTGCATGCTCCTGCCGACCGGCGGGGTGCTCGACGACCTCATCGCCTATTTCCTCACGGAGTCGTGGTTTCGCTTGGTGGTGAACGCGGGCACGCGCCAGAAAGACCTCGCGTGGATCCGCGAGCATGCAGCGGCGTTCGGCGTCGCGGTGCGTGAGCGAGCGGATCTCGCGATCCTGGCGGTGCAGGGTCCTAACGCCCGCGACAAGACCGCCGCGCTCCTGTCCGTCGTGGATCGCGGCACGGCGCTCGGCATCCAGCGATTCGCGGCCGCCGCCCTCGACTCGTGGTTTCTCGCCCGCACCGGCTACACGGGCGAGGACGGCTTCGAGATCATGTTGCCCGCGACGGCAGCGGCCGAGACGTGGCGCGCGCTGGTGGCGCAGGGCGCGAGGCCCGCCGGACTCGGCGCGCGCGACACGTTGCGCCTCGAAGCGGGCATGAATCTGTACGGCAACGACATGGACGAGACCCGCCATCCTCTCGAGTCCGGCCTCGCTTGGACGGTGGCGTTCGAGCCGGAGGGGCGGGACTTCATCGGACGCGCGGCGCTCCTCAAGGCGCGCGCGCAGGGCGGCTCTAAGCTGGTCGGGCTCGTGCTCGAGGAGCGCGGAGTGCTGCGCAGTCACCAGGCCGTAAGCGCGGCGGCTGCGGACGGGTCCGCCGGCGAGCCGCTCGGGGAGGTCACCAGCGGTACCTTCTCGCCGACATTGAATCGCGCCATCGCCCTCGCGCGTCTCAAGCCGCAGCCGGGCGGCCGCGTGCTGGTCGACATCCGCGGCAAGCCGCACACCGCGCGCGTCGTCAAGCCGCCCTTCGTCCGCAACGGTAAACCCCTGATCGAGATCCAGTGAGAGGAGATGTCAGTGAGCGAACAGATTCCCGCAGACTTGCAGTACACCAAGAGCCACGAGTGGGTGCGCTCGTTGCCGAACGGCCAGTTCGAGGTCGGCATCACGGATCATGCGCAATCTGCACTCGGCGATCTGGTATTCGTGGAAGTACCGCAGGTCGATCGTAAGCTCGCCGTGGGAGAGGCCTGCGCCGTGGTCGAATCGGTCAAAGCAGCCTCCGACGTCTACAGCCCGGTTGCGGGGCGCGTGGTCGTGCGCAACGAGGAGCTTGGGCAAAAACCCGAGCTGCTGAATTCGGATCCCTATGGCGCGGGCTGGATGATGCGCATCGAGCTCGACAGCAAGACCGCGGCCCCCACCTTGCTGCGCCCCAGCGAGTACGAGCAGTTCCTCAAGGAATCCGAGTAGGACGCCGCCATGCCGTTCATTCCGCACACCCCCGACGACATCGCGCACATGCTTGGGGTCATCGGAGCCCCCTCGATCGACGCGCTCTTCGATGAGATCCCAGCGGCGCTGAAGGCGAAGCCTCTCGACGGCGTGCCGCCGGCGCTCTGTGAAATGGATGTCGCGCGGCTCATCACCGAGCGGGCCGCCGGCGATGGCCGCTTGCTCAACTTCATCGGCGCGGGCGCTTACGAGCACCACATCCCGGCGCCCGTCTGGGCGATCGCCACGCGCGGTGAGTTCTATTCCGCGTATACGCCTTATCAGGCGGAAGCGAGTCAGGGCACCTTGCAGCTCATCTACGAGTTTCAATCGATGATCTGCGCCCTCACCGGGATGGAAGCTGCGAACGCCTCGCTGTACGACGGCGCGTCCGCGCTCGCGGAGGCGTGCCTCATGGCGGTGCGCTCGAATCGCGGCTCGACGTCGCGCCGCATTCTCATGCCGCGCACCGTCAATCCGACGTACCGCAAGGTCGTCGAGTCAATCACCCGCCAGCAAGGCCTGCACCTCGAGAGCGTGGACTTCGAACGCTCCTCGGGCCGGATATCGCTCGATGCACTACGGGGCTTGGGCGGCGAGGATTGTGCGGCGCTGGTGGTGCAGCAGCCGAATTTCTTCGGCTGCCTCGAGGAGGTCGACGCGCTCACCGACTGGGCGCACGCGAACAAGGTGTTGTTGATCGCGGTGGTCAATCCCATCTCGCTTGCGATACTGAAGCCACCGAGCGAGTGGGGTTCGGGCCAGGACGGTCGTTGGGGCGCCGACATCGTATGCGGCGAAGGCCAGCCGCTCGGCGTGCCGCTCGCCTCGGGAGGTCCTTACTTCGGCTTCATGGCGACACGCATGCAATTCGTGCGACAAATGCCGGGACGCATCGTGGGGCGCACGCTCGATGTCGAAGGACGCCCCGGATTCACGCTGACTTTGCAGGCACGCGAGCAACACATCCGCCGCAGCAAAGCGACTTCCAACATTTGCACCAATCAGGGCCTCACCGTGACCGCGGCGACCATTTACATGTCGCTTCTGGGGGCCGCAGGGCTTGCGAGCGTCGCCACCGCGAGTCTGCAGCGCACCGCCGAGCTGCTGCATGCGCTGGTGCGGGTCGGCGGCGTGACCGGCGCATTCGATGCACCTCGGTTCCACGAGGCCGTGGTGCTGCTCGACCGGCCCGTCGCTCCGGTGCTCAAGATACTCGCCGAAAGCGGCATTGCGGCTGGCCTCGATCTGGCGCCGAGCTATCCCGAGCTCGGACACGCGCTGTTGGTCTGCGCCACCGAAACCAAGTCCCACGCGGACATCGAAACCTACGAGCGCGCACTGCGCGCGGCGCTCGCCATGCCGCACGATGTGCGCGGCGCCGCCTAAAGAGATTCATCATGGCAGAACCGAAGCTACGCGAGCCCTTGATATTCGAGCTGAGCAAGCCGGGCCGGCGCGCCTCGAGCCAGATCCCGCCGGCGCCGGACCCGACGGCGCGCCGCTCGGCGGAGATCCCGGTGCACCTGCGCCGCGCCCGTGCACCCGCGCTCCCCGAAGTCTCGGAGCTGCAGACGGTGCGGCACTTCACGCGCCTCTCGCAGTTCAACTTCTCCATCGACTCGCATTTCTATCCCTTGGGCTCGTGCACCATGAAGTACAACCCCAAGGCATGCAACACCTACGCCATGCTGCCTGAGTTCCTGGCACGCCACCCGCTCGCTCCGGAGCCCCAGGGTTTCCTCGCATGCATGTACGAGCTGCAAGAGATGCTGAAGGAGATCACCGGCATGCAGGGCGTGAGTCTCACCCCGATGGCCGGCGCCCAAGGCGAATTCGCCGGCGTCGCGATGATCCGCGCCTATCACAACGCCCGCGGCGATGGGGCGCGCACGGATATCATCGTGCCGCAGGCGGCGCACGGCACGAACCCCGCCACCGCGGCGATGTGCGGATGCAACGTGCGGGAGATTCCTTGCGACAAGAACGGCGACATCGATCTCGAGGCGCTCGAGGCGGCGGTCGGTCCGAGCACGGCCGGCATCATGCTCACCAATCCATCGACGCTCGGTGTGTTCGAGCACAGAATCGCGGAAGTGGCGCGCATCGTGCACGAGGCCGGCGGCTTGCTCTATTACGACGGCGCGAACCTCAACGCCATTCTCGGCAAGGTTCGCCCGGGGGAGATGGGCTTCGACGTCATTCACATGAATCTGCACAAGACCTTTTCGACGCCGCACGGCGGCGGAGGTCCGGGATCCGGCGCGGTGGGCGTCGGGCCGCGCTTGCTGCCGTTTCTGCCGATCCCGCTCGTGGGCAAGAAGGACGGGGCTTACCGCTGGCTTGCCGAATCCGATTTGCCGAGCTCCATCGGTCGGTTATCGGGATTCATGGGCAATGCGGGCGTGAATCTGCGAGCCTACATCTACATGCGGATGCTCGGCCGCGAAGGTATGGTGCGCGTCGCCGAGTTCGCGGCGCTGAATGCAAATTATCTGCTGAGGCGTCTGACTCAGGCCGGCTACGAGGCGGCTTACCCGAAGCGCCGTGCCAGCCACGAATTCATCCTCACACTGAAGCAGGAGAACCGGACTTTCGGGGTCACGGCCATGGACGTCGCCAAGCGGCTGCTCGACTACGGCGTGCATGCGCCGACGACCTATTTCCCCCTGCTCGTGCCCGAATGCCTGCTGATAGAGCCAACCGAGACCGAAACGAAGGAAGAGCTGGACCATTTTTGCGATGCAATGACGGCGATCCGGCGAGAAATGGAACAGGAACCCGAAAAACTGCGATCTGCGCCTCATACAATGCCGGTCCGTCGGCTGGACGATGTCAGGGCGGTGAAGCAGCTCGATTTGGCCTGGAAGCCTTCCGAATGAATGATTAAGCGAGATAAACCCACCGGATTCACGCGGATCGTGCGTGCCTTCCGGTACTCGCTGCAGGGCTTTCGCTATGCTTGGCGGGAAGAGGCGGCCTTTCGGCAGGAGTTCTACCTCGCCGTGGCCGTCGTTCCGGCCGGCTTCTATCTCGGGCGTTCGGGCATCGAGCGGGCGCTCTTGGTGTGGCCGATGTTGCAGATTCTCGTGGTCGAGTTGCTGAACAGCGCGGTGGAGGCGGTGGTCGACCGCAGCGGTATGGACCGTCACCCGCTTGCGGGAATGGCCAAGGACATGGGATCGGCCGCCGTCCTCTTGAGTTTTGTCTTGTTAGGAACCGTGTGGCTCCTGATCTTGTCGGACCACTAGCGCTCGCGGTGGCGTTTCATTTATAGGATATGCATGCTTCGCAGCACCCTGCTTCTGTCGGTGATCCTGTTATCGGCGCGAATCTGGGCGGCGCCGGCCGAGAACGCGCCGCCCGCCGAGCCCCCGCCCGAGGCGACCACCCCGGCCGCTCCCGCGCCGCCGGCGGGTCTGCCGGTGCCGACGACTTCCGGTACCGCCGAGAACTGGGCGCAGACGCTCGAGCGCATTGCCTCCGGGGTGGTCACCATCCAGATCGACAGCACGCGGGCCTTCGATACGGAGTGGAACACGACCGCTCAGGCCACCGGGTTCGTGATCGATGCGAAGCGCGGCCTCATCCTGACCAATCGACACGTCGTGACGCCGGGACCGGTCACTGCGCAGGCTATCTTTCAGAACCGCGAGGAGGTGCAGCTCTTCCCGGTCTACCGCGATCCCGTGCACGACTTCGGCATTTATCATTACGACCCGTCGAAGCTGCGCTTCATCCGACCGGCTGAGCTTCCCCTCTATCCGGCGGGTGCGGTGATCGGACGCGAAATCCGCGTGGTCGGCAACGATGCCGGCGAACAGCTGTCGATCCTCGCGGGAACGCTCGCACGCCTCGATCGCGAGGCACCGGAGTACGGCTACGGCAAGTACAACGACTTCAACACGTTCTATTACCAGGCCGCGTCGGGCACCTCGGGCGGCTCCTCCGGCTCTCCCGTCATCGACATCCAGGGCCGGGTGGTTGCTCTCAACGCCGGCGGTGCGACCGGAGCGGCATCGAGCTTCTATCTGCCGCTGCCGGCCATCACCCGTGCTCTCAAGTTTATCGATGCCGGCAAGCCGGTGCCGCGCGGCACGCTCGAGACGGTATTCAAGTACACGCCGTACGACGAATTGCGCCGCTTGGGGCTAAGCGCTCAGACCGAGGCGCGTATGCGCGCGGCGTATCCCAAGCTCACGGGCATGCTCGTCGTCGATGAGGTGCAGCCGGGATCGGCTGCCGACGGCGTGCTGTCGCCCGGAGACATTCTCGTGGCGATCGATGGCAAGCCGGTTCCGGAGTTCTTCGCGCTGGAGGACGTGCTCGACAACCACGTCGGCGACCAGATCAAGGCGGAGGTCCAGCGCGGCAACGACACGCTGCGTCATGCGCTCGACGTCGAGTCGCTGAACGCCATCACCGCCGACGAGTACATCGAGTTCGGCGAGGCCGTGGTGCACACGCTGTCCTATCAGCAGGCGCGTCATTACAGCCTTCCAATCAAGGGCGTGTATGTTGCGAATCCCGGTTACGTGTTCAGCGCCGCCGGCATTCCGCACGGAGCGCTCATCAGCTCCTTCAACGGCAAGAAGACCGACACTCTCGCCGACTTCGAGGCGGCGCTCGCGGAACTCGCCGACGGCGCGCGCGCGCCGGTGCGCTACGTGACGCTCGAGGATCCGCGCACGCCGCAGCTCAAGGTGATCCGCATGGACCGGCGCTGGTTCCCGGCGCGCAAGTGCAAGCGCGACGACGCTCTCGGGGTGTGGCCGTGCGTAAGCCTCGCTGCCGGTCCCGCGGCACCGCCCCTCGAGCCCGCTTCCACCGAATTCACCAAGACCGGCGATCCCCGCATCGACCGCCTGGCGCCCTCGTTGGTGATGATCACTTTCGACATGCCCTACTCGGTGTCCGGAGTGACCGAGAAGAACTATCACGGCACCGGGGTGATCGTGGACGCCAAGCGCGGGCTCGTGGTGATCGACCGCAATACCGTGCCGCTCGCGATGGGCGATGTACGCATCACGTTCAACGGCACGGTCGAAGTACCGGGCAAGGTGGAGTTCATTCACCCGCTCCACAATCTCGCCCTCGTCTCCTACGATCCGCGCTCCATCGGCGCGACGCCCGTGCGCGCCGCGACGCTCGTGACCCAGGAGCTCGCGCCCGGCGAGGATGTCTGGGTGGTGGGCGAGCGCAGCGATTCCAAGGTGATGTCGCAGCGCACCGAGGTCGCGAGCGTGGACCCGGTCGCTTTCCCGCTGTCGCGCACCTTGCGCTTCCGCGACAGCAATCTCGAGGCGATCAATCTGGTCAATGCGCCGAACGACGTGGACGGGGTGATCGCGAACGAAAAGGGCGAGGTGCTCGCGCTCTGGTCGAGCTTCGCCTTCGAGACCCAGCGCGAGCTGGAACAGGTCAATCGCGGCATTCCGGCGGATCTCGTCACCGAGATGATCAACGACGTCAGCGCCGAGCGATCGCTGTACTCCTTCGAGGCGGAATTCAACGTCCAATCGCTGGCGAGTGCTCGAAGACTCGGACTGACCGATGAGTGGGTAAAGCGCTTCGAGCAGCACGACGGACAGCGCCGCCAGGTGCTCGGCATCGACCGCTTGGTAGCGGGCTCCCCCGCAGCCACTCTGCTCGAGCCCGGCGATTTGCTGCTGGCGATCGACGGCAAGGTCGTCAACCGCTTCCGCGAAGTGGAACGCGCCGTGCAGAAACCCGACGTCGAGGTCACCGTGTGGCGCGACGGCGCGGCGAAGATCCTCAACATGAAGACGGTCGCGCTCAATGGACGCGACATCGACCGGGTCGTGATCTGGGCCGGTGCCACGCTGCAGGCGCCTCACCGCGCCATGGCGGCGCAGCGAGGCATCGCCCCCTACGGAGTATTCGTCTCGTTCTTCTTCTACGGATCGCCCGCGACGCATTACGGGCTGTATGCGGGGCGGCGTATCACGGAGGTGGACGGCCAGCCGACGCCCGATCTGGACGCCTTCATCAAGGCGGTGCGCGGCAAGCCGGACCGGGCCTCGCTCAGACTGAAGACCATCAGCTGGAACGGCATGACCGACGTCATCACCTTGAAGCTCGACAAGCACTACTGGCCGGCGTACGAGCTCGATCGCCAGAGCGACGGGAGCTGGCGGCGCGTCGATCTCGACGCCGATGTCGCCGTGGCACGCGCCCCCGTAATCGGGGCGCCCCCGTGAGCTTCACGATCTCGGCGGCGGCGCGTGCCCAACTGTCTGAGATCCGCGACATCTACAACGAGGTCATCCGCAACTCGACCGCCGTGTTCTCCGACGTCGAGGTCACGCTCGCGGACCGCGAAGCCTGGTTCGACGCGAAGTGCGCGGCGGGCTTTCCGGTGCTGGTGGCGACGGATCCTTCGGGCGTCGTCGGATTCGGCACTCTTGGCGAGTTCCGCACCTGGCCCGGTTACCGCTACAGCGTCGAGCACACCGTGCACGTGCGCGCGGATCGCCGCGGCCGCGGTATAGGACGCGCGCTCGTGCAGGCCTTGCTGCAGGAGGCGGCGCGCATGCAAAAGCACGTCATGATCGCGGGAATCGATGCGCAAAATGTGACGTCCATCGCGCTTCACGAAAAGCTCGGATTCCGCGTGGCCGGCGAGCTCAAAGAAGTCGCCTTCAAGTTCGGCCGCTGGCTCGACCTGAAGTTCATGCAGCGGCTCATTTGATATCATGGGCGTGTGGTAAGAGCTACTCAGACCGAAATCGAAAAGGCCGTCGAGACACTGCGAGCGGGCGATCTGGTGGTATTTCCGACGGAAACGGTCTACGGACTCGGCGCCAACGCCTCGAATCCGGCTGCAGTGCGCAAGATATTCGAAGTGAAGGGGCGCCCCGCGGACCACCCGGTGATCGTGCACATCGACCATCAGCGCTACCTGCATCGCTGGGTGTCGCAGATGCCGCCGCAGGCGGAACGGCTGGCGGCGATGTTCTGGCCGGGTCCGCTCACGCTCATCCTGCCGAAGGGCGAGACCGTCAACGACATCGTCACCGGCGGGCAGAACAGCATCGGCATACGGATCCCCTCCCATCCCATGGCGCAGCAGCTCTTGACGGCGTTCGGCGGCGGCATCGCCGCGCCTTCCGCGAACCGTTACGGACGCTTGAGCCCGACCAAGCCCGAGCACGTCCGCGACGAGCTGGGCGACGCCGTGCACGTGATGCTCGACGGCGGCGACTCGCCCATTGGTCTCGAGTCCACCATCGTCTCGTGTCTCGACGGCGAGGTGCGCCTGCTGCGGCCGGGCTTCATCACGCGCTCGCAGGTTCAGCAAGTCGTGGGCGAGCTCACCGAGGGCGGGGCGGCACCGCGCGTACCCGGCGATCGTGTACAGCACTACGCGCCGTCCACGCCGCTCGAGATCGTTCCCTGGGACATTCTCGAGGCCAGAGCCGGCGAGATCCTGGCGCGCGACGAGAAGGTCGCGGTGCTTGCGATGCGCCCGCCGCTGCACACGCGGCGCTACATGACCTGGATCAATGCCGGGAAAAAGCCCGATGCGTACGCGCACAATCTCTACAATAATCTTCGCACCTTGGACCGCGCGCAGTGCGTGCGAATCCTGGTGCAGGAGCTGCCGCAGGACGAGCGTTGGGCGGCGATCCTCGACCGGCTGCAGCGTGCGAGCGGCGGCGGCGCCGAGGACCCCCTCGAGCTGTCCGCAGGCTGACTATTTTCCCCTTGGGCTTTAACGGTAAGGCGTAACGAGTGGCCAAGACCTCCCGAATCCGGCGTTTGTCGAATGATCCGCAGTACGATCTCGCGCCGGGGCAAGACCCGTTCGCGCGCGAATCGATCCAACACCTGGCGAGCCGCTACGGCTCGCCCTTGTTCCTGATCGATGCCGAGCGCGTGCGCTTTCAATACCGCTCGCTGGCCGCCGCCTTGCCGGGCGTCGCGCTGTACTACGCGATCAAATCCCTGCCGCATTCCGCGATCGTGGCCGTGCTCAGGGAGGAGGGCGCCTGTTTCGATCTCGCCACGAACGGGGAGGTGCAGCTCGTGCGCCGTCTGGGCGTGGCCCCCGAGCGTTGCATCCACACGCATCCCATCAAACGCGACTGCGACATCCGCACCGCACTCGACTACGGGGTCACGCATTTCGTGATCGACAACGAGGATGAGCTGCGCAAGTTCGTGAAATACCGCGGCCGCGCCTCTGTCCTGATCCGCCTCGCGTTCCGCAGCGATGCGCTGGTCGATCTGTCGCGCAAGTTCGGCTGCGAGCCGGAGACGTTGCCGGATCTTCTGGCGCTCGCGGCGGCGCTACGCGTCAACGTTGTGGGTCTTTCCTTCCATGCCGGATCGCAGGCGGCGAATCCGCAAATGCACGTACGGGCGATCGAGGTCTGCGCCGAGCTGATGCGCCGCGCGCGCGAACGCGGACAAATTCTGTCGCTGCTCGACATCGGCGGGGGGTTCCCGGCCGATTACCTGCAAGGCTCGCCGAGCATGCCCATCGAGGAGTTCTGCGCGCCCATCCGCGGCGCCTTGCGCGCACTCGAGGACGGCGTGCGCATCATCGCCGAGCCGGGACGTTACCTCTCGGCGCCCTGCGCGGTGGCGGTGGCCTCGGTGATGGGACGGGCGCAGCGCGACGGGCGGTGGTGGTACTACCTGGACGACGGCCTGTACGGTAGCTACAGCGGCCAGATGTACGATCACGCGAAATACCCGCTCGAGGCGCTGGTGGACGACGGTCCCACGTATCCGTCGGTGCTCGCCGGTCCCACCTGCGACAGCATCGACGTAATCCGCGAGCACATCGATCTGCCGAAGCTCGAGCAGGGCGACCTCGTGGTAGGGCGCGTCATGGGCGCCTATACCTGGGCGTCCGCCTCGGAATTCAATTTCTTCCCGCGCCCGACGGTACTGGCTCTCGACCGCGGCCGCCTCATCCGCGAAGGAGATTAGCCTTGACCTCGAGCAAGCCCGTGACGATCAGCCGACGCCGACTGCTTCAAGTCGGCGGCGCGCTCGCCGGCGCCACCGCGGCCTTCGGCTTGACGCCGCGGGCCCTCGCAGGCCCGGATTCCGAATGCGTCAGACGCCTCACGCTCAAGAATCTGCACGCGCCCGAAGTCCTCGACGTCGTCTACCGGCGCGGCGAGCAGTACCTACCCGAAGCCCTTCTGCAGGTCGAGGTGCTGCTGCGCGATTACCGCACGGGCGACCGGCACCCGATCGACCCGCAACTCCTCGACACTCTCTACGAGGTTGCACGAGGCGCCGGAGTCGATCCCGTGTTCAGCGTGATCTCGGGCTTTCGCTCGCCAGAGACCAACGCCATGCTGCACGAGCGCTCGAGCGGAGTGGCGAGTCACAGTCTGCACATGGAGGGACGGGCGATCGACGTGCGCCTGAGCCGCGTCGATTGCGCGGATCTCGCGGCCAAGGCGCTGGAAATGAAGTGCGGCGGGGTCGGATATTACCGTCAGTCGGACTTCGTGCATCTCGATACCGGCCGGTGTCGCACCTGGCGAGGTTGATCCCTCAAAGCCCGCGCAGCTCGACGCCGCGGGGCTCCATGAAGATGCGCATGCGCTCGAGCTCCGCCTCAAGGGCCTTGCGATATGCGGCCTCGCGCGGCGCGCGGCCGGTGAGGTAACCGAAGGAGCTCTCGAGCGAGCCCGCCGCGAAGGTCAGATTGCCCCAGCCGATCACCCGCTCGCCCCAGAGGAGCGGCAACGCGTAATAGCCGAGCTTGCGCTTCGCTGCGGGCGTGTACGCCTCGAAGCGATACTGCCAGCCCCAGAAGACCTCGAAGCGCTGCCGGTCCCACACCACCGGATCGAAGGGTGTGAGCAGCCTCACTTCGCGCTCGACCCGCCAGCGGCGTGAGGAGGGGACCTCCGCGTCCGGCCAGTACCAATCGATGCCGTCCATGCGTGCAGAGGCCAGGCGCTTTTTCGCGCGCTCGAGGGAGGCGGAGCGATGTTTCGACCATTGCGGGACACCGCCGCTCAGAAAGCGCAGGAGCTGCGTGAGGCTGCGGCCGGGAAGGGGGGCGTACTTGCGTACGATGAGGTCGACCAGGGTATCGATGCGTGCGCTCACGGCGCCCTCGTCGAATGTCTCAGGTTCCGGATCGGGCGAGCGCGGTGCATAGACGCGCGTCCCGGAGTCGCGGCGCGCCACCCGCAAAAGGCCGCGATAATGCATCTCATCGAGCAACCGCGTGGTCGCATTGGTCGACCCGCCGAACCAGTTGAGGATTTTGCCGTGCGCGAAGCGGCGGTCGACGGCGCGTGGATGGGCGGTTCCCTGCTCGCGGATGAACGTGAGGAGCTCTTGCGCCCGAGCAGCGCGCTCGCGGCTCCACACCTTCGGCGGCGTGCGGGGATGCATCAGCCGATGATGCTCGCGCAGCAGATATCCGTAGTTGACGAAATAATCCTCCTCCAGGGCCAAGCGCGGGTAGCGCCGCTCGAGATCGCCCGCGCGATAGCCGACGACGCGATGGCGTAGCGTGAGATCCTGGGCGCGGGCCGGCGCGCGGATCGGATCGGCTTGCACGAAGCCCAATTTCTCGATGGCACGCCGAAGCGTGGTCGGTTTGAACAGCGAGCGGGCGATGGCGTAGCGGCGCAGATGCTGAAGGGTCGGCGGCATGCGATCGACGTTTACCATAGTCGTCGAACTGCCGTAAGCTCCGCTCTCGCCGAATGCGTTTTTGCTTGCCAGAACTACAAGAATCACTCGAAGCAACACGAGGAAGCGAGCATGTCCTATCGAAAGCAGCACAGGTCCCGGAGTGCGCGCGGCGTTTCGCGCCGCGAAGTCCTGCAAATGGGAGCCGGATGGGCGGTGGGAGGTACCCTGCTGCCGTATGCTCTCGCAACGCCGACCCGCGCCGCGGAGCATCCCGAGCTCGGCACTTATCCCGCCGGCAGCGTCGGCCCGAGCGTGTTCGTCGGGATCTCTTGCCCGCGCACCGGCCCGTATGCCGCCGTGGGCGAGGATGAAATCAAAGGCTACCAGCTCGCCATCGAGCACCTCAACACCGGCGATCCACTCCTCAGGAAAATATCGCCGCGCACCACCCGCGGGGTGCTCGGCAAGGAGGTGAAATACGGCATCGCCGACAGCGAGGCCAATCCGAACACGGCGGTACAGGCCCAGTCACGGTTCATCAGCGAAAAGAAGGCGGTGATGATGACCGGCTGCGCATCGAGCGCAGTGGCCGTCGCGCTCAACAAGCTCGCGCAGCGAGAGAAAGTGATCTATCTGACCTGTCTCGCCGCCTCCAACGACGTCACCGGCAAGGACTGCACCCGGTACGGGTTTCGCGAGGGCATCTATGCCTATCCGACGGCGCAAGCCCTGGCGCCGGTGTTGGTGAGCAACATCGGAAGAGGCAAGAAGATTGCATTCCTCACGCCCGATTACACGTACGGCCACACGGTGCGCCAATCGATGGAGGAGGCGCTGAAGGCCCAGGGCGGCTGGTCGGTCGCGACCAACCAGGTCTCGCCGCTCGGCACCACCGAGTTCTCGTCGTACCTGCTGAACGTGGCCAACAGCGGCGCGGACGTCGTGATCAACATCAATTTCGGTCGCGATGCCGTCCTGTCCATCAAGCAGTCGGCGCAGTTCGGCATAGGCGACCGGATGGCACTCGCAATCCCGATCGCCACGCCCTTCCTCGCCCAAGAAGTGGGTGCCGACCTGATGAAGGGCGCCTATGGAGGCATGGGGTACTGGTGGACGCTGGAAGAGACCTACCCTCTCGCACGGATGCTCAACGAGGCATTCCGGAAAAAGTACAACTACAATCCGGAATACGGCGCACACAGTGCTTACTTGCAGGTGGCGATGTGGGCCGACGCGGTGGAGCGTGCCGGAAGCTTTTATCCGCCGGACGTGATCAAGGCTTATGAAGCGGGCGCGAAGCTTCAATCGCCGGTCGGAGAGGTGTACTTCCGCGGGGCCGATCACCAGCTGGTGCGTCCCGTGATCATCATCAAGGGCAAGAAGCCGAGCGCCATGCGCTCGAGTGATGACTATTACGAAGTGGTCAAGGTCGTCGACGCGGCGCCCTTGATGCAGAAGCCCGACGCATTCGGTTGCCAGCTCGGCAGCTACGACTGATCGCGCCGTGCGGATCGCCGTCCCGCGGAGGTCTTAGTGCTTACCTGGGCCACCTTTTGGTCGCAGGTATTCAACGGGCTGGCGCGCGGTGCATTGCTTGCTCTGATCAGCTCCGGTCTTACCGTCATCTACGGAACGCTGGGTGTCCTCAATCTCGCGCACGGCGCCATGTTCATGATCGGCGGTTACGCCGGCTACGTGGCATTCACTCGCACGGGCTCGTTCATCGTCGCACTCATCGCGGGCTCAGGTGTCGTGCTCGCAGTGGGCCTCGTCATGGAACGACTGGTCATACGGCGTTTCTACGGCCGGCCTCACGAGGATCAGATCCTCGTCACGTTCGGTCTCGGTATCTGCTTCGTCGAGATCATCCGTTTCTTCTTCGGCAGCCTGTCGCGATCGATGCCGCCGCCGCCGCGGCTTGCGGGGATCACCTCGCTCGGCTTCATGGTGTATCCCACTTACCGGATTGCGGTCGTCGGCATCGTGGCGATCTCGCTCCTGGCGATCTATCTCGTACTGTATCGCACGCGGCTCGGCATGATCGTCCGCGCCGGCATCGAGGACTCCGGCATGGTGGCATGCCTCGGTATCGACGTACACCGAGTCTTCATGATCGTGTTCGGCATCGGCTCCATGGCCGCGGGCTTCGCCGGCATCGTCAACTTGCCCGTGGCGCCCATCACCCCGGACATGGGAGATTCCATCCTGGTTCAGGCTTTCGTCGTCATCGTGATCGGCGGTGTGGGATCGTATACGGGCGCAGTGCTCGGAGGCCTGATCGCGGGAGAGATTCTCAGCATCAGCTCAATGATCGACCCCGCTTATTCCTACGTCGCCCTGTTCGCCGTCATGACGGTCGTGCTCATGCTGCGCCCGCGCGGCTTGCTCGGCGCGGAATGGCGGACGTGACCGTGGCGCCGATCGCCCCAGCGCATCGACACCTGCTGGCGGAGCTCGCCACCGCAGTCGCACTCATCGCCGCGCCGCCGCTCCTGTCGCGGCTCGGCTTCGCTCCCGACACGATGAGCCGCATCCTCGTGCTGGGACTGTTCGGGATCGGCTTCGATTTGCTGTTCGGCTACACGGGGCTGTTGTCTTTCGGCCAGGCGGCGTTCTTCGGCACTGGCGGATTCACCGCGGCCTACTTACTGACGCGCACGGGCATGTCCAGCGTGATGCTCAGCCTGGCTCTCGGCGTGCTGGCGGCGGCGTTGTGCGGGATCGGCGTCGGACTGATAGCGCTGCGGCGTACCGGGATCTACTTCGCGATGATCACCGTGGCGATCGCTCAGGTATTTTTCTTTCTCGAGAATTCGCCTCTCGCGGATTTCACGGGCGGCGAGAACGGCCTGGCGGGCGTGCCGGCGCCCACTTTTTCTCTGGGCTTCGCGACGTTCCCGATTCACAGCGGCTGGTCCATGTATGGCTTCATCGCCGCCTGCTATTTCGTGGGATTGCTCGTCGCGCGCCGGATCGTGCAGTCGCCGATCGGTTGCATTCTGGCCGCCATCCGCGACAATCCGCTGCGCGCCGCGGCAGTGGGCCATGACGTGCACGGCTACAAGCTGCTCATCTTCGTCATTGCCGCCGCCTACAGTGGGCTTGCGGGCGGTTTGCTCGGCGTCTTGCAAGGCTACATGCCTCCCGACGCCTTCAGCTTCGATACTTCGGGTCAGCTGGTGATGCAGACGGTGATCGGCGGCGCCGGTACCCTGTACGGGCCGCTCGTCGGCGCGGCGGTCTGGCTGTACTTGCGGGACTTCTTGCAAGAGAGCGCAGGACTCGGGGCGCAGTGGAAGCTGGTGCTCGGCGTGATCTTCGTCCTACTGGTCTGCTTTTTGCGCCGTGGCATCATCGGCGGCCTCAAAGACCTGATCATCCTCATCGGGCGCAAGCCCACGGGTGCCGCCGAACGCAGCGATGCCGGCGGTGCGCGTTCGGGCGAGGGGGGCGGCGTGGCGGCGGCCGTCCGCCGGCCCGATCCGCCCTCCATGCCGCCGTCGCGGGTGCCCTGCGGCGCGCCGGGGCCGATACTCGCGGCCAGCGCTCTCACCAAGCGCTACGGCGGCCTCGTCGCGAACAACAACATCCACTTCGCGGTGGAGCCGGGGGAGCTGCGCGGTGTCATCGGTCCGAACGGCGCGGGCAAATCCACCTTTTTCAAAATGCTGACCTGCGAAGTGGCGCCGACCTCGGGCAGCATCTCCTTTCAGGGAAAGGAAATAACCGGCATGCAGGTCACGGATGTGTGTCAGCTCGGCCTCACCAAGAGTTACCAGGTGAGCCAGCTGTTCACTCGCCTGACCGTGCGTGAGAATCTGACCATCGCCGCGCTGGCGAGCCTGCGCGGCAAGCTGCGCATCGATCTGCTGAAGTCGCCCGCGCGCGTGCGCAGCTTGCATTCGCGGGTCGACGCTACTCTCGAGCTGATCGATCTTACCGGGCGCTGCGATGTGCCCGCAGCCGCGCTCGCCTACGGCGAGAAACGCCGACTGGAGATCGGACTCGCACTCGCCACGGCGCCGACCCTGTTGTTGCTCGATGAGCCGCTCTCCGGGATGAGTCCGATGGAGCGGATCGAGACGGTCAAGCTGCTGAGGTCGATCAGCCGGGGCCGTACCTTGATCATCATCGATCATGACATGGACTCGCTGTTCGAGCTGACGGAGCGCATCACCGTGCTGGAACGCGGGTGCGTGCTGGCCGAGGGCACCCCTCAGGAAATCAAGAACAACCCCGCGGTACAGGCAGCGTATCTCGGCCCGGAATCCGTTGCATGAGCTTGCTCGAGGCGCGAGGGCTGCACACCTACTACAAGGACTCCCACGTCCTCTTCGACGTGTCGTTGCGCATCGAGCAACGGGAAGTCGTGGCGCTCACCGGCCGCAACGGGGCGGGCAAGAGCACCACGCTGAAGAGCCTGATGGGGGTGCTGGCGCCGCGCGCCGGCTCGATCGTGTTCGACGGCGAGGAGATCGCCGGGCAGACGAGCCACCTCATCGCCAGCGCGGGAATGCAGCTCGTACACGAAGAGCGCCGTATCTTCGGCAGTCTCACCGTCGAGGAGAATATCGTGCTGGCCGGATTGACCGCCCGGGAGCGGTGGCCGCTGGGCCGAATCTATGAATTGTTTCCACGGCTCAAAGAGCGCCGGGACAGCCGCGGAACCGATCTCTCGGGCGGAGAGCAGCAGATGCTGGCGATCGGAAGAGCCTTGGTGCGACGTCCGAAGCTTTTGCTGCTGGACGAGCCGTTCGAGGGGCTGGCGCCCCTGATCGTACGCGACCTCGTAACTGTCTGCCGCGAGCTCGCCGGGGAGGGGCAGCCGATCCTGCTGGTCGAGCAGAATCTACCCGCGTTGTTGGCGCTCGCCCAGCGGGTTTACATCATGAATAACGGCCACATCGTCCATGAGGGGGCGACGCAGGAGCTGAAGGCGCAGCCGGCGCTTCTGCGGCGCTATCTCGGCGTCTAGCGGGACTCGGCGAGGAAACGCAGCACCGCGGCATTGAATGCGCTCGGATCCTGCAGCATCGCGAAGTGACTCACGCGGGGCAGGATGACGAGGTGAGCACCGGGGATCGCCTGCGCCATGTACTCATCGTGGGTCTGCTTGATTGCCTCGTCGAATTCGCCATCCGCGATGGTGGTGGGCACCTTGATGGAGGCGAGCTCGCCTCGCGTGAAGGCGGGCAGTGTCTCCCACATCTTGTTCACGGCCGCGCCGAAGGCGTCCCACTGCTGCGGCGTGGGCGAAAGCGCGCGGTACTCCTCGGCGGTGCGCGCGAGATAGGCGGCGAAGACCGGAGTTTTTTCTGCATCGCCCTTCAGCCCCGACACGTCCGCGTTGGCGCCAAAGGCGAACACTCCCGCCAAGCGTTGCGGATGAGTCATGGCGAGGTCGAGCCCGATGATTCCCCCGTCGCTCCAGCCGACCAGGTAGACCTTCGAAACTTTCAGCCGGTCGAGCAAGCCGAGAACATCCTGTGCCATGAGATCGTAGGTGAGCCGCGCGTCGCTGCGCGTGCTGCGGCCGTGGCCGCGGCTATCCATCGCGATCACCCGATAGCCATGCGCCACCAGTGCGGGGATCAAGCGGCCGAAATAGTTGGAGTTGCCGAAGCCGCCGTGCAGGAGCAAGACCGGTACGCCCGCCGACTTGGAGCCCCATTCGGCGAACCAGATCCGGCTGCCTCCAATCTCGGCGTGCCGGCCAACCGTTCCCGTGGGCAATCCGGGCAGCGGCGGGAGCGTTTGCCACGGCTCGGGGGCTGGCGCCGCGAAGCACACGGCGCTCAGCATGAGGGCCGCGAGGAATGCGCAACGATACATGCTGGGCTTCCTAAGGTCTGTGGGTCATCACGCTGCCGCCCAGCATCGCACCCTTCTTGGCATCGTACTTCGCGGGGCCGCCGAGCGTCGTCGGCGCATTCTTGCCGGGACGGGGACGCGCGGCAAGGGGAGACGGCGCCGAGGCCTTGCGAGACAAGCTCGGCTGGGCCTGCGCGCCGGCGGGCGCTGCGACGGCGCTAGTCGCGAGGCTCGCGGCGCGCGGCTCGGCGGGGTGCGCAAGGTGCGCGGCCGGGGTCCGCGGGGCCGGGGTGCGCGGGGCCGGGGTGCGCGGGGCCGGGGTGCGCGCGGCGTGAGTGGGCGCGGCGCTCGTGAGAGCCGCGATGAGGAGCATCCTGAACGCCAAGAGCGCGCGCATCACACGTCCGTCGAGTCAGCCGCGGGTTCTTCCAATGGGCCGTGCGTCCGGCGCAGGAAAACGAGCTGCAGCGCCGGGACGACCACCAGAAGCATGATGGGTCCCAGCAGCATGCCGCCAACCACTACGGTCGCGAGCGGCCGCTGCACCTGGCTGCCGATGCCGTGCGAGAGCGCGGCGGGAACGAGACCGATGCACGCGGACAGTGCAGTCATCAGCATGGGGCGCATGCGTTTTTCGGCCGCCCTCTCCATCGCATCGAAAGGCGTCATACCTTGCACTTTGAGCTCATTGAAATAGGTGAGCACCAGAATGCCGTTCATCACGGACACGCCGAGGAGCGAGATGAACCCGATGGCCGCGGAGATACTGAACGGCAACCCGGTGACGAGCAGCGCGAGAATGCCGCCGGCCACGGCGAACGGTATGCCGGCGAGGGCGAGCAAGGTGTCCGTGGCGGAGTTGAATAGACTGTAGAGTAAGACCAGGATCAAGCCGAGACTGATGGGCACGAACACCATCAGCCGTTGCTTGGCGTTCTGCAGGTCCTGGAACTCGCCCGCCCACGCGATGCGGTACCCGTTGGGCAGCTGGATATCCTTCGCGATGAGCGCTTGGGCTTCCGCGACCGTGCTGCCGAGATCGCGACCGCGCACGCTGAACTTGATGGGAATGTAGCGCTGCGTCCCTTCGTGATAGATGAACGATGCGCCTGAGTCCAGGCTGATATCTGCGAGCTCGCGCAAAGGGACATAGGCCGTCGTGCCCGCCGGGGTCTGATACGCGACCGGCACCGCGCTGATGGCCTCGATGTTGTCGCGATACTTCGGCGCGAGGCGCACGGTCAAGTTGAATTGACGATCGCTCTCGAGCACTGTGCTCGCGACCGCCCCCGCCATGGCGGCCTGAACCACGTTGTTCACGTCGCCGGAGTTGAGGCCGTAGCGCGCTGCCTTCACGCGATCGACCCGGATATTGAGATTGGGCTGACCGACGATGTGGAAGATGCCGACATCCTCCATGCCCTTGACGCGCTCCATGTCCTTCAAGATGCGTCCGGCGTATTGCTCGAGGACTCGCAGGTTCGGCCCGATGATCTTGACGGAGTTGGCCCCCTTCACCCCCGACAGCGCCTCCTCGACGTTGTCCTGGATGTATTGCGAGAAGTTGAACACGACTCCCGGAAGAGCCGCGTCGAATTCCTGCTGTAGTTGCTGTGTCAGCTTGTCCTTGGTCATGCCGGTGGGCCACTGGTCATATGGCTTGAGCGGTGCGAACAGCTCGACGTTCGAGAAAGGAGAGGCGTCGCTGCCGTTGTCGGGGCGTCCATGCTGCGATACGACGGTGATGATCTCGGGATGCCGTAACAGGATTTCGCGCATCTTGCGGGTCGCTTCCGTGCCCGCATCGAGGGACATGGACTGAGGCATTGCGGCCCGAATCCAGTAGTTGCCCTCCTCGAGCGCCGGCAGGAACTCCGAGCCCAGGAACGGCGTGAGCAGCCCCACGACGATGAGCAGCGCACAGCCGATCCCGACCACCAGAGCGCGGCGGGCGAGGGCAAACTCGAGGACCGGCCGGTAAACGCGGTGCAGGAAGCGCACGATGATCGTCTCGGCTTCCTTGAATTGCTGGGGCAGCAAGAACGAGCACATCACCGGGGTCACGGTGAAGGTCGCAATGAGCGCGCCCGCGAGGGCGTAGCCGTAGGTACGCGCCATGGGGCCGAAGATCTGTCCTTCCACGCCTTGCATGGCAAACAGCGGACCGAAGGCGGCGATGGTGATGGCCGTCGAGAACAGAATGGCTCTGTCGACCTGCAGGGCCGAGACGTAAATCATCTGCAGCCGCGTCGTCCACGCCGGCCCCGAGCGCGAGGCCGTGGGATCCCGGCCGTAAGTGCCTTGTCGCAGCGCCTCGACCATCTGCTGCTGCGCGCTCGGCATGGACTGCAAATTGCGGAAGATATTCTCGACGAGGATCACGGCCGAATCGATGATGATGCCGAAATCGACGGCGCCGATGGACAGGAGATTGGCGTCCTGGCTCTGCAGCACCATCAGGATGATGGCGAAAAACAGGGCGAAGGGAATGTTCACGCCGACTATGACCGCACTGCGCAAGTCGCCGAGGAAGATCCACTGGATCAGGAACACCAGCAGGCAGCCGAAGATGAGGTTGTGCAGAACGGTGTGCGTGGTGACGTTCACCAGCGTAGTGCGGTCGTAATAAGGCACGAGCTTGACGCCCGGCGGGAGCGTTCCGTCGCTGTTCAGGGCGGCGATGGCCGCCTTGATCCGCGGCACGACGTCGTTGGTGTGCTGGGTGCGTCCCATGACCACGATCGAGGCCACCACGTCGTCATCGTGATCGCGGCCGGCGATGCCGAGGCGCGGCACGTAACCGACGAAGACTCGCGCGACGTCCTTCACCAGCACCGGCACGCCGTTGTACTGGCCGAGGACGATGTTCTGGATATCGTCGACGTGATAGCCCTGCGTGAGATCGTCGTCGCCGCCGTCGTTGATGAGTCCCACCCCGCGGATGTTCACGGATTGCTGTCCCACCGTGATCTCGCGGCCGCCGACGTTGATGTTCGAGTTGCCGAGCGTGCTCAAGAGCTGCGGTACGGTGATGTTGTAGGCCTGGAGCTTCGCGAGGTCGGCCTCCACTTCGAATTCTTTGGTGGTGCCTCCCCAGCTGTTCACCGCGACCACGCCGGGCACCGTGGACAATCGGCGCAAGGCGATCCAGTCCTGAACGGTGCGCAGATTCGTGAGGCCGAAGTGCGGCGCCCCAACGACCTGGTAGCGGTAGACCTCGCCGACGAGGCTCGACTGCTGAATCTGCGGGACCTGACTGCCCGGGAGATTCACGTTTTGCTGCAAGCTGAGCGCCGCCTGCGTGTAGGCGAAGTAATAATCGATACCGTACTTGAACGTCACCCGCACGAACGACAGGCCGTAGAAGGAGGTCGAGCGGATGTTGTCGATGCCGGGCGTCGGGTAGAGTCCGATCTCCATGGGCGTCGTGTAGTATTTCTCCATCTCCTCGGCCGAGAGGCCGGCGGCCTGTGCCGTGATCTCGAGAATGACCGGCGCGGGATTGGGATACGCCTCGATGTTGAGCTTGATGTAGGCGGCAACGCCGGCCGCGATGAATACGAGCAGGCCGAGCAGGATGATCGCCCGGCGGCTGAGCGCGAATCCGATGACGGCTCTTAACACCCTAATCTCTCCGCTGCGGCCGTAAGGTCAGGTCGCGCCGCCGTACAGGATGTTGCTCAGGAAAATCGCGCCCTCCACCGCGACGGTGTCGCCCGGAGCCACTCCTTCGAGTATCTGATCGTAGCCGTCCTGCTGCAGCCCGATCTTGACCGAGCGGTGAGTGAACACGTGCGGGTCGGCGCCGACGACCCATACCGACATCGTGCCGTCGCCCTCGCGGACCACACCGGCGAGCGGCACACCGGGCGACTGGACGGAATCGCCGGTCCGTATGAAGAACGTGGCAAACATGCCCGAGCGCAGCACGTGCCCGGGATTCTTGACCTCGGAGCGCACCGTGAGGCGGCGCGAATTCGGATCGATGCTCGCGCCGACGGCCGTCACCTTCCCCGCGAACACCCGCCCGGGTAGCGCGAGGACCGAGGCCGTCACGGGCTCACCGACCTTGATGTCGACGGTGTCGGTCTCGGGTACGTCCGCGAGCATCCACATGGTGGACTCGTCGGCGACGGAGTAAGGCGCGGGCGTGTTTCCCGGCTGCACCAGTAGGCCGGGAGCGGCGTTGCGTGCCGTGATGCGCCCCGCAATGGGACTCTTCACAATGAGCGCGCGATCGACTTCGCGTGTGGCGACGATGTGATCGATCTCTCCAGGAGTGCGTCCGAAGATTGCCACCGCATCGCGCGCCGCCTTGAGCGCGCCCTCCGCGCTCTGCTGATTGGCCACGGCCGTCTCGTAGTCGTTCTGGTCGATGGCCTTGTCCGCATAGAGTTTCTTCGCGCGCGCGAGGGCGCTGTCGGTCTGCACGAGCGTGGCGGCCGCCGAGATCAGGCTCGACTCGGCCGAGAGTAAATCGGGGCTCTCGATCGTGAACAGGACCTGATTCTTCTTCACCTCGTCGCCGAGATCGGCGAATGCGCGGATAATGCGACCCTGGTAAGGCGAGAACACCTGGACGCTCGCGTTCTCGTTGAAGTCGATGTTGCCGACCGCCTGCCTCTGCACCAGGAACTGCCGCTCGGCGATGCGCGCGACGGCGATGGAGTGAAGCTGCGAGTCCGTGAGTTTCACGGTGTCCGGCTCGCGCTTCGCGGGCGCGACCTGGTTTTGACCGGCGGCGCCGGCCCGCGTCCAGGGCAGTGTCACGACGGTCGCAACGGCTACCATAGAAGTCAGAGCGAGCAGGGCGGAAGTGCCGCAAAGTCCCGGGTAGCAGCGCAAGTTGAAAAACCTCGTCGAGAATCTATGCATGATGTCCATGTCGTCGCGGAAACGCTACTGGGATGAATCGCTGTGAACATTCACAGTTACGGGCCTGCACCGGAGGCGCACAATGCTGGGATATCGACCTTGACAGCCAGGGTGACTGAGGTGGTGAGCTGGTTACGCTCGAGAGCTCCTTGCTGCATTGTGCTCGCCGCCCTCGCGGGATGCGCCGTAGGTCCGAATTTTCATCGGCCGCAGGCGCCGAAGGGCGCGGGATACACGGTCGCATCGCTCCCCGACAAAACGACCTCGACACCCGGACCCTCGGGTGATGCGCAGCGATTCGCGATGGGGCAGGATGTTGATTACCGGTGGTGGGAGGCGTTCGGGTCGCCCGGCATCAACTCCCTCGTCGAGCGGGCGTTCCGCGTCAATCCGACGGTGCGGGCGGCGCAGGCGGCACTGCGCCAGGCGCAAGAGATGGTCTACGCACAGCAGGGTTACTTCTGGCCCAGCGTGGGCGCGGACTACAACTTCGAGCGGCAGAAGCTACCGGGCAACACGGCCACCTCCACAGCGCCCGGCGTTCAGGGCAACGGCCAAGTCCTCGTTCCGAGTGCACCGGCTCAGCCCCTCACTTTCAACTTCCAAACTGCGGAGCTGACGGTGGGCTTCGTGCCGGATGTATTCGGCGAGAACCGGCGCAAGGTCGAGTCGCTGGATGCCCAGGCGCAGAACCAACGCTTCGAGCTCGAGGCGACCTACATCAGTCTCGCCTCGAACGTGGTGGCCGCCGCGATCCAGGAGGCCTCGACGCGCGCGCAGCTGAAGGCCACCCAGGAGATCATCGCGCACAACGAGAAATCGGTCGCCATCCTGCGCGACAAGCTCGAGCACGGCTATGCGAGCGCGGTGGACCTCGCCACCCAAGAGCTGCAGCTCGCCCAGGCGAAGTCGCAGCTGCCGCCGCTGCAAAAGCAGTTCGAGCAGAACCGCGACTTGATCCGCGAGCTCGTCGGCAACTTGCCGGATCAGGACGTGTCCGAGACGTTCGAGCTGACGTCCCTAAAGCTGCCCACGGAACTGCCGCTGTCCCTGCCGTCGAAAATCATCGAGCAGCGTCCCGATATCCGCGCCGCGGAAGAGACCATGCGCTCGGCGAACGCGAACGTGGGCGCGGCGATCGCGGCCATGCTGCCGCAATTCACCATCACGGGAACGGCCGGCGGAACGGCGGCGCAGTTCAGCGACCTGTTCGCCAAGGGCGGCCCCTTCTGGACTCTGATCGGCGATGCCTCGCAGCCGATCTTCGAGGGCGGTACCCTCTGGCACACCAAGAAGGCGGCCGATCAGGCGCTCGAGCAAGCGGCCGCGCAGTATCAGAACACGGTGCTTCAGGCCTACCAGAACGTCGCCGATACCTTGCACGCGATCGTCACGGATGCCGATGCGCTCGCGGCGGCGGCTGATGCGGAACGGGCTGCCAAGACGGTGATGGATCTGGCTCAAAAGCGTCTGGACAACGGCTACGGCGACTACCTCGCCGAACTGGCCGCCGCCATGGTATATCAGCAAGCGGTGCTCACGGAGGTACAGGCGCGTGCGACCCGGCTCGGCGATAGCGCGGCTCTGTATCAGGCGCTAGGCGGTGGCTGGTGGAATCGCAAGACTGACGGGGCGTTAGTGTCATGCCGGCAAAACGAATCCTGTGCATCGAGGACGATGCCGAAACCGCAGAGCTGATCGCGGAGGATCTGCAGGAGCGGGGCTACATCGTCTCGATCGCGAACGATGGCCATAGCGGGCTGTCGGCCATCCTCAAGACAGATCCCGACCTCGTGCTCTGCGACATCAACATGCCGGGCATGGGCGGCTTCGATGTGATGGAGCAATTGGTCGCGCTTGCTCCGTCGCACGAGGCCGTGCCTTTCGTCTTTCTTACCGCCCGTACCGATCGCGACAGCGAGCTCAAGGGCCGCCGGCTCGGCGCCGACGATTACGTGACCAAGCCCGTCGATTTCGAGATTCTCGCCTCCATCATCGACGCGCGCCTCGGCAAGTCGGCCCGCAACGAGGTGTTCTCACGTCACGTCGCGCTGAACGAGCGCGAGATCGAATGTCTCACCTGGTCGGCGCGCGGCAAGACTTCGCCGGAAATCGCTCAAATCGTGAACATCAGCAAGCGCACGGTCAATTTTCATATCGAGAACGCGTGCCGCAAGCTCAACGTCGCTACGCGCACCGAGGCCGTCGTGAAGGCGACGTCGGGGCGGCTGATCAACCCTTGAGCCCGATGCAAGCCGCCGCCGCCGAGCAAAAGCAGTCGAGGCACACGCCCCTCCAGGTGGTCGCGGAGCGCTGGCGTCGCTCGCGGCGCTGGCTCAGCGCTCACTCGATCCGCGTCCGGCTCTACTCCGTCATCGTCGTGCTGTTCGCCCTCATCCTGGGCCTGGGCGCTTTCGGCTCGGCGCACTTGAGCGACGTCAATCACGCCTCCGAGGTCATACGCAACCGCTGGCTGCGCGATACCGGAATTCTCGGCGACATCTCGAACTATATGTCCGACTACCGCGCTGCCGAAGCGAACCGTTTGCTGTCCTCGACCGAGGCGGAGAACACGGCGAGCGATACGGAGATCGCCACACTGCGCGACACCGTGGCAGCGCGGCAGCGCGCCTACGAGCAGATTCCACAGGACCCTCCCGAGGCGCAGCTCTACGCGCAATTCGCGCAGCAATGGGCCGCATACCAGCTCATCGCGGATCGCGTTCTCTCGCGCGCGCGCGCCGGCGACAGCGCGCAGGCCACCCTTTTGTACAAGACGCAATCGCGGCGCGCTTTCGATCTGTCGAGCGACACATTGAGCCGGCTCACCGATCAAACCCTCATCAAGGCGCGCCGCGACAGCGAGCGCGCCGCCTCGACCTATGCGCACGCGCGGACCATGCTGGTCACGGCCATTTTGCTCGCGGCGTTCTTGCTACTGGCCGTCATCACATACGTGGTGCGCGGCATCCTGGCGCCGCTCATGAAGCTCGCCTTGGGGATGCGCCGGCTCGCCGATCACGATACCGGGATTGCGATCCCGAGTGTCGCGCGCGGCGATGAGATCGGCGAAATGGCCCGCGCCGTCGCCGTGTTCCGGGAGAATGCGGTCGCCCTCGCGACGAGTCAGCGCCGCTTGCTGGAGCAGGCAGCCGCGCTCGAGGCGGGCCTCGAGAACGAGCGGCGACTGATGGAACAGCAACGCGACTTCGTCACCATGACGTCGCACGAATTCCGCACCCCCCTCACCATCATCGACGGTCATGCGCAGCGGCTCATTAAGATGCAGGACCGCCTCGATCCCGCGGACGCCGCCGAGCGGGGCGACCGCATCCGCAGCGCCGTGCAGCGCATCACCAACATCATGGACAGTCTCCTCGGCGCCTCGCGGGTCCTCGACGGCCGAGCCGCGTTCGACCCCTGCGACCTCGATCCGACCGTGTTGTTGCGCGATGCTTGCCAGGCTCACCGCGATGCGAACCGCGGCGCCATCATCATCGAGGATTTCGAGTCGTTGCCTGCGACCATCCATGGCGACCCCAAGCTCCTGTTCCACGCGTTCAGCAATCTCATCTCCAACGCCATCAAGTACTCACCGGCCTCGAGCCCAACCGAGGTCAAGGCGCGCGAGGAATCGGGGTGGCTGGTGGTGCAGGTGCGCGATCATGGCATCGGCATTCCGGCGCGAGACCGGGTGAGGCTCTTCGAGCGCTACTTCCGCGGCAGCAATGCCACCCGCGTTGCAGGCACCGGCGTCGGACTGCATCTGGTCTCCATGGTGGTGGCGATGCATGCGGGCGAGGTCTTCGTGGAAAGCCTGGAAGGCGTGGGTTCGCGCTTCGTGGTGCGCTTGCCGATTGCGGCGCCCGCGGCGAAGAACCCTGCGGCGACGTCGCGCAATGCGGCCTGAGCGAGGGACTCCCACGGCCATTCACGGCATGGTGGAGCGCTGCCGCGCCGATGATTATCCCGCGCGCGTCGCAAGACTCCCCTCCGGCTGGGTGGTCATGGGAGAGCGCCAGGTCTTAGCAGGCTACTGCCTGCTGCTTCCCGATCCCGTGGTCGCTCACCTGAACGTGCTGGAGGATTTGGAACGCACGCAATTTCTCGCCGACATGGCGCGGGTCGGCGATGCGGTACTCGCAGCGACCGGCGCCGTGCGAATCAATTACGCGCTGTTCGGCAACGTCGAGCCCGCGCTGCACGCGCACGTCTTTCCGCGGCGGGCCGATGAGGCGCCCGGCATTAGCACGGCGCAGCCCTGGGGGCTCGATTGGCAGGCCGCGCCGCCATTCTCGTCGGCCCTGCATGGCGAGCTGCAGAGGCGGATCGCGAGCTACCTCAAGTAGACTGCGCGCGTCGTAACAAGCCAACCGGGAGCGCGGCACGTGGCAAAAATCATCGTCTCCAATCTCATGACGCTCGACGGGCTCATCGCCGATCCCAAGGCCGACCTCGGCTGGTCCCACGTCGATGACGAGTTTCGCGAATACTCGCGGGATCTGTGCGGGTCCATCGGCGCGTTTCTTTTCGGCCGCCGCACCTATGAAGTGATGGCATCCTTCTGGCCGACCGAGGCAGGCTGGGAGGACGAGCATGCCGGAACCCGAATGGCGCAATACGCAAGTCGTCCGCGATCGAGTCTCGGAGTCCATCGGCGAGCTCAAGGAGAAGGCGGGCGGCGACATCGCCCTGCTTGGGAGCGGACAGCTCGTGTCCAGCCTGTTGCCTCTGGGGTTGATCGACGAGCTGCGGATATTCGTTCATCCCACTATTCTCGGCGGCGGTCAGCCCGAGTTTGCCCGAAATGCAAATCGCATCGATCTCGAGCTCTTGCACGCGCGCCCGTTCCGGTCCGGTGTCGTGATGCTTGCGTACCAAGCGGCGGGGCCTTCGCGTGGTTGATCTCAGCGGACGTCGAGCGGTACTCGCCGGCACGGGCGCCACCTTGTTGCTGGGAATGCTGGAGGGGTGCCGCGCACCTGCGCCGCGGCCCAACGGCACTGCGCCGGGTCGCCTGGAACTGCCGCCAATCCATGCAGACGCCGGGCGGATCACCTCCATCACCGTCTGCACGCGTCCCTTCCGTCCGCAAGGTCCGCGTCTCGACGTCGAACGCATCGGCAACAAGACGGTAGTCCATAACTATGGGCACGGCGGCAGCGGCTGGTCGCTGTCGTGGGCTCCGGCGCCATCGCCACCGAGAACGCGCTCGCCACGGGCGTGCGCGAGGTCGGAGTCATCGGCTGCGGGGCGCTCGCTCTCACCTCGGCGCTGCTTCTGCAGCCGGCAAGCACGGTGTATGCGCCCGGCAGCCACCCCTTCGGGGCGCGCACGGTCCACGGGCGACCCTGGATGATGTTCAATCTGAACGCGTACATGCGACTGCTGATGTCGGACTTTCTCGAAAGCGGCGGCAAGATCCAGGTCACGGAATTTCATAGCCCGGCGGATTTCGGCTCGCTACAGGAGAAGACCCTCGTGAATGCCACAGGCTACGGCGCTCGTGCGCTCTTTGGCGATGAGACGCTGGTGCCGGTGCGCGGGCAGCTGGCGCGCACGATCCCGCAGCCCGAGATTCATTACGGATTGGCGTACAAGGACTCGAATTTCGTTCCGCGCCGTGATGGAAATATATTTCAGGTCTTCGGTGAGGATGATTATTACGGGGTGGGTGACGACTCGACCGCCCCCGATCCGGCGGACGCGCACCATCCAGCACCTAGCGATGCACCTCGATCCAATCAGGCTGCGTCGGATCGACCGGCGTCGTGGTGCCCGGTCCCTCGCCCATGATTTGCACGATCACCGGCTCGTCCCCGGCAGAGCCATCCCAGTGAGGCGCCTTCGCCGGATGAAGCATGAAGCTACCCGGCTTCAGGGGCACGGCGCGGGAGAGGTCGAACGTGTCGCCTGTGCCGGCGTACCAGGTTCCTTCCAGGACGGTGACGTAGCGAGCGTGCGGATGCCAGTGCGGTGAGTCCATGAGGTGCCGTGGGAACTTGACGCGGATGACGTAAATTCCGGCCTTATTGGGATCCCCCTGCAGCGTCGCCATCTGCGCGCCGTGACCGCCGGGAATGTCTCGCCAGTGCACTTCTGCGGGCGTGATCCGGACGAACTGCGGGTTATCCACGGCGAGGCTGGTCGAGCCCCCAACGATGATGCCGGAGGTGATGAGGCAGCTTGCCCAGGCGCGCTTAGCTTTCACAGGGCACGCTCCAGATCCTCCAAGCGCGTGTACGGCGCCGAGCAGCTCGTGCCGGTGCAGAGATAGGCGACTGCCCGCCCTTGGGCCGGCTTTGCCGCAATGGCCGCGGGCAACCCGGGCGTGTCGGCGGGGATCGCAAACACCATGCGCGAGGCTGCACACCTGCCCGCGAGCGCATGTGCCCAGCGCGGCGCTTCGGGACCCCGCAGTATGAGAATCTGCAGGGGCTTCAAGTAATCCTCGAGCGCGGCGATGAGGCTCATGTGCCCCTCGGGATACTGCCTCATCCAGTCCGAGCCCGCACGCAGCGTGCGCTCGGCTGCGGCGAGATAGCGCGGCTCGCCGAGCAGAAGCCCGAGCCGGCAGAACATATCCGCGGCGACGCCGTTGCCGGCCGGAATGGATTCGTCGCTGAAGGTCTTGGTGCGATGGATGAGACGCTCGTGATCGGACGCAGTGAAATAAAATCCGCCGCGCTCCGAGTCGGCGAAGCGATTCAGGATCACCTCGGCGAGCGCCTGTGCGAATTCGAGGTCGCTGTTGCGCCATCGAGCCTGCAGGAGCTCGAGCAGCGCATCGGCGAGAAACGCATAATCGTCGAGATAGGCATCCAAGTGCGCGCGGCCGTCCTTGTACGTCGCAAGGAGTCGCCCCTCCTGCCACAGTGTGCGGTGGATGAAGTCGACGGCGCGAGTCGCGGCGTCGGCGAGATCCGGACGATGCAGAACCCGGGCGGCGATCGCGAGTCCGCGGATCGTGAGCGCGTTCCATGACGTCAAGATCTTCTCATCTCGCCCCGGCCAAACCCGCAGCGTCCGTGCGGCGAGCAGCTTCGAGCGGGCGGCGTCGACCAGCGCCGCCTCATCCGGTCCCTCGAGCGGCCCGCGAACGCACAGATGCCAGCAGCCCTCGAAATTGGGAGCCTGATCGAGGCCGAACCGGCGGGCGAATACCGCGTATTCGGCCGCGCTCAAGCGCTCACGCACCTCGTTCGCGGTCCATACGTAGAACCGGCCCTCGTGTCCCTCGGAGTCCGCATCGAGACTCGAATAAAAGCCGCCTTGCGGCGCGTGCATGTCGCGCAGCATCCAGTCCGCGGTCTCTGCCGCGATGCGTGCGAACTGCCTGTCGCGTGTCGCGGCGGCCGCTGCCGCATAGGTGCCGAGGAGCTGCGCGTTGTCGTAGAGCATTTTCTCGAAATGCGGGATGGTCCAGGACTCGTCGACCGAATAACGCGCGAAGCCGCCGCCCAGCTGATCGTAGATCCCGCCTTCGGCCATGCGCCGCAGGGTAAGCGAGGCCATGGACAAAGATGCCGCGCTCGCATCGCGCAGGCAGCGCTCGATGCTCTGGGGATGCGGGAATTTCGGGGCCGCGCCGAAGCCGCCGAAGCGACCGTCGAAAGACCTCTCGAGCGCCGTGCGCGCAAGCTGCAGCGGGGACCCATCGAGCGGCGCCTCGCCGTCCGCGACTGTGCCGTCCGCAGCGTCCTGCAGGCGCTCGAGGGCGGCGGCGAGATCGAGGCTTTGCCGGCGAATCGCCGCACCCTCGCCGTGGTAGTACTCCGCCACCCGCTCGAGCACATCCGTGAAAGCCGGCATGCCGTAACGCGCTTCGCGCGGGAAGTACGTGCCGCCAAAAAAAGGCTGCTGATCGTCAGGCGTGAGGAACATGGTCAAGGGCCAGCCGCCCGCGCGCTGCGTCAGGAGCTGCTGCGCGGCCTGATAGATCTTGTCAAGATCCGGCCGCTCCTCGCGATCCACCTTTATGTTGACGAACAGACGGTTCATGACCTGCGCGGTCGCGGTATCCTCGAAGGACTCATGGGCCATGACGTGGCACCAGTGGCACGCCGAATAGCCGATCGACAGCAAGATGGGTTTGTCCTCGCGCTGCGCACGCGAGAGCGCCTCCTCGCCCCACGGATACCAGTCCACCGGATTGTCCGCGTGCTGCCGAAGATAAGGGCTCGTTTCTGCGGCGAGTCGATTGCGCTGCCCGGTGCTCACGCCGCCGCTTTCATCGTGCTAATCCCTGCCTCGCATCGACTATATGTCAGGCTCGGCTCCGCGACTGAAGGCGATGACTCGTTCCCGCTAACGGGCGGGGGCAACCTCCCCGCGGACAGGATGTTTCGGGCCGCATTGACGTCCCGATCGTGAGTGACACCACACTTACTACACACCCAAGTCCTTACCCCTCAGTTTTCACCTTCAGGCGCAAGGTATGAATCGAGTGCTGAATCTTGATCGCCATGACTCAATCACCGAATTTACTTGAGTGTATGCTGGCCGAGCAATGCTTAATTCTAATCCAACCGTGAAGAAATGCGGGAACGAGCGCGGCGTGAGTCAGTATTTCTTGCAGCTGGCGGCTCTGCCTCCACTTCGTTGCGCAACCGCCCCCGCCGGGTTACGTCGTCCATGACGCTGCATCGTCGGTGCCCGCGTCGGTTAGAATGCGCGCCATCATAACCCTAGTCCCTGACATGTCCGAACCCGACGTGACGCACTTGCCGCCGTTGCGCCTGAAGCGCAACGAGGACCGGCGTCTGCAGGCGGGGCACCTGTGGGTGTTCAGCAACGAGGTGGACACGCAGCAGACGCCGCTCAACAAGCTCAAACCGGGCGAACTCGTCCGTGTGCTGGCGCACAACGACCGCGCTTTGGGACTCGCCTACGCCAATCCTTCCTCGCTGATCACGGCTCGCCTCCTGGAAACGTGGGCTATTCCTGATGCCCGCTGGTTCGAGGTCCGACTGCGCGCCGCGCTCGCACTGCGCGACAGGCTGTACGCCGCACCCTACTACCGCGCGGTGTACGGCGAGGCCGACGGACTGCCGGGCCTCGTGATCGACCGTTACGGCGAGCGGTGCGTTGCGCAGATCGGCACTGCCGGGATGGAACTCATGAAGCCGCAGATCCGGGCTGCGGTCGAGCGGGTGTTCGAGTGCGAGACATTGATTTTCAAGAACGACGGCTCGGCGAGGGAGCTCGAGGGCCTTCCGGCCTATGTGGAGGCGGCCAAAGGCCGGCTCGAGGACACTGCCGCGGTCGTCGAAGGCGGCTTGAAATTTCAGGTTCCGCTCGCTGCAGGCCAAAAGACCGGCTGGTTCTTCGATCAGTCCGCCAATCGGCACGCGTTCACGAAGTACGTGCGCGCAGGTGCTCGGGTGCTCGATGTGTTCAGCTACGTAGGCGCGTGGGGGGCGCGGGCCGCGAAGGACGGCGCCGGCGAGGTCATCTGTGTCGACAGCTCCGCGCTCGCGCTCGAGTTCGCGGTGGAAAACGCGCGCCGCAACTCGCTGTCGGTCGCAACCCGCAAGGGCGATGCGTTCGACGTGCTCGAGGCGCTCGTCGAGGAGCGCGCCCGGTTCGACATCGTGGTCATCGACCCCCCCGCCTTCGCCAAGCGCAAGAAGGACCTGCCGAAGGCGCTCGCGGCCTACAAGCGGTTGAATCAACTCGCGCTTCGGCTCCTCGCCGACGATGGAATCCTGGTGTCCTGCTCCTGCTCGTATCACGTGAGCGCCGAAGACCTGCAGGATGCGATCGCGAAGGCGGCGCGCGGCGCGGGCAAGCACTTGCAAGTGCTGGAGCAGGGCGGGCAGGCGCCGGATCACCCCATTCATCCGGCCATTCCGGAAACGCGCTATCTCAAGGCCTATTTCTGCCGGGTCAACGAAAGTTTAAAGTAGAGCCATGCTCACCTATCCCCATATCAATCCCGTCGCCTTCTCCCTGGGCCCGTTGCACGTTCACTGGTACGGCATCATGTACCTGATCGGATTCGTTGCAGGCTGGCTCCTCGCTCGATATCGCGCCCGCCGCCCGGGATCGACGTGGACGGCGCTCGATATCGACGACCTCATTTTCTATTGCGCGGTGGGCGTGATTCTTGGCGGACGGATCGGCTGGTGCATCTTCTACGGCCATGACGTGATCGCCGAGAGCTGGCTCAACGTCTTTCGCATCTGGGACGGCGGTATGTCGTTCCATGGCGGCCTGCTCGGCGTGATCATTGCCACTCTCATTTTCGCTCGCGTGAAGCACAAGAATTTCGCGGACGTTATGGATTTCGTGGCGCCGCTTCCGGGCATCGGATTGATGGCGGGGCGAATCGGCAACTTCATCAACGGTGAGCTGTGGGGCAAGCCCACTGATGTCCCGTGGGGCTTCGCGGTCGCCGGCCCGGACGGGACCGTGACGGTGCGTCACGCCTCGCAGCTCTACGAAGCCGGTCTCGAGGGGCTCGTGCTGTTCGTGATTCTGTGGTGGTACACCAGCAAGCCCCGGCCGCGTCTCGCGCCGACCGGCCTGTTTCTCATCGTGTACGGGTGCGCGCGCTTCACGGTCGAATGGGTACGCCTGCCCGATGCCAATATCGGCTATCTGGTGGGCGACTGGTTGACCATGGGCATGGTCCTGACCATTCCCATGATCGTCGCGGGCGTGATCGTCATGCTGTACGCCTATCGGCGCGCGCAGCCGAGCGGCAATCTCCTCGCTGCCAAGGCTTGACGTGCGGCAGTATCTGGATTTTCTGCGTCACATCCACACGCGCGGCGCATTCAAGCAGGACCGGACCGGTACGGGCACGCTGAGCGTGTTCGGCTATCAGATGCGCTTCGATCTCGACGACGGGTTCCCGCTGGTCACGACCAAGCAACTGCACTTCAAGTCCATCGTGCACGAGCTGCTGTGGTTCCTCAAGGGAGAGACCAACGTCAAATACCTGCGCGAGCACGGCGTGAGCATCTGGGACGAGTGGGCCGACGAGCGCGGCGAGCTCGGGCCGGTTTACGGCAGGCAGTGGCGCGCCTGGACCGCGGCGGATGGGCGCACCATCGATCAGCTCGCCCACGTCGTGGAGCAGATCAAGACGAACCCCGACTCGCGCCGTCTCGTGGTGAGCGCCTGGAACGTGGGCGAGCTCGAGCACATGGCGTTGCTCCCCTGCCATGCGCTGTTTCAGTTCTACGTGGCCGGGGGTCGGCTCTCCTGTCAGCTCTATCAGCGCAGCGCCGATGCACTGCTCGGCGTGCCCTTCAACATCGCCTCCTATGCCTTGCTCACGCACATGGTCGCGCAGCAGTGCGACCTCAAGCCGGGGGAGTTCGTGTGGACGGGCGGGGATTGCCATCTGTACTCGAACCACCTCGAGCAGGCGGATTTGCAGCTGTCGCGCACCCCCTATCCGCTGCCCGAGCTCGTGCTCAAGCGGCGCCCCGCAAGCCTGTTCGACTACGCTTACGAGGATTTCGAATTCCGCAATTACCGGCATCACGCGGCGATCAAAGCGCCGATTGCCGTCTGACAGGTGATCTCCGACTCATGAGCACGCTCGACCGCCGCAGGCCGATGATTGAAGTTCGTCACTCCCCCGTCCACGGCTACGGGGTGTTCGCCCTGCGCCGCATCCGCAAGGGGACGACCGTGATCGAGTACCTCGGCGATCGGATCACCCACGAGGAGGCGGATGAGCGCTACGGGGACAAGGACGCCAAGGACAATCACACCTTTCTGTTCACGGTGGATTCCAAGACCGTGATCGACGCCGGTCGCAACGGCAACGATGCACGATTCATCAACCATGGCTGCGATCCGAACTGCGAAAGCGGCATCATGAAGAGACGCGTATTCATCGAGGCCATCCGCACCATCCAGCCGGGCGAGGAGCTGGTTTACGATTATCAGATCACGCGCGATCCCGATGACCCGGACGACGTCGACGAGATCTTCGCCTGCCGATGCGGTGCGTCGCGTTGTCGCGGCAGCATGCTCGAGCCGAAAAAGGAGCCGCGCAAGCGTACTCGCCCCGGCACGGCGACGCGCGCGACCCACGAGCGGCGCCGAGCGAGTACCAAGCGCGCCCGGCCGGTGCCGCAATCGCGCCGTGCCCGAAATTGATCGCGGGGTCTGCTCGCCGCGCGCGCTCGACCGCATCCTTGCGGAATTGCGCGTGCACGGCATCTCGGTCAGCGACGGCTTTCTGGAGTCGCGCGAGGTCCGTGAGCTAGCCGAGTGTGCGGCTTTGCGCCGCGCACGCGGCGACTTCGTCGAGGCACGCATCGGCGCGGACAGTAACTTGCAACGCCGCGAGGACATTCGCGGCGATCGCATCTCCTGGTTGGGCGAGGCGGCGTTTCCCGCCGAGACCCTGGTGCTGGGCTTGCTCGAGCAGCTGCGGCGGTGCTTGAATGAACGTGCGTATCTGGGGCTGTTCGATCTGGAGATCCACTATGCCTGGTATCCGTGCGGCGCGGCTTATGCCCGGCACGTCGATCAGCCGCAGGGGCGCGTGCGCCGCCGGGTGTCCTTGGTGCTCTACTTGAACGAGCAGTGGTCGGCGGCCGATGGGGGAACCCTCCGGATTCGCGCCGACGACGGCCAATTTCGCGACATCGAGCCGCTGGGTGGACGGCTGGTGCTGTTTCTTTGCGAATCGCGTGAGCACGAGGTACTGCTGACTCGATCCCCGCGACTCAGCCTGACAGGGTGGTTCCGAGGTCGCGAGTAGTCTCGTCGCGCTACCCTGCGCCGAGGAAGCCCGGCCTGCGCCGGGTTTGTGCGTGTTCGCACGGTGATGCCCCCGTAGGTAGCACACACTGGGGCGCAGGGCGGTCCGCGCCCTCGGATGTTCCTCTGGCACGAATATTGCTGAAATCAGATATTGCTAACATTGGCGACGCATGCGCTTACCTTCGCTCAAATTCCTCAAGACCTTCCAGGTGGCTGCCCGGCTGAAAAGCTTCAAGGCGGCCGCGGAAGAGCTCCATTTGACCCCTTCCGCCGTGAGCCATCAGATCAAGGGCCTCGAGGAGCAGCTCGGCGTGGCGCTGTTCGAGCGGGGCGTGCGCACGCTCGCGCTCACCGATGCGGGCGCGCACTACCTCGAGCACATCAGCGACATCTTCGCGAAGCTCGAATCGGTGACGGAGCAGCTCAAGCTGCGCTACGGTCGCAGCATCCTGCGGCTGAACGTGCCCCCGTTCTTCGCCCGCGCGCTGCTCTTGCCGCGCCTCGCATCCTTCACGCAGGCGCGCGAGGAGACCGACATCCGAATCGAAACCTCCTCATCCGCGCCCAAGAGCCATCCGCCGGAAGCGGATCTCTCCATCGTGGTGGGCAACGGACCGTGGGAAGGCTTCACCGTGCACGAACTCTTCGCGCAGAGCTTCATCGCGGCGTGCTCGCCGGGATTCTTGCTCGAGAACCCGATCGAGACCTACGAAGACTTGAACGGCAAGAATCTGCTGCTGCACGAGGAGCGTCGCGACGCTTGGGAGCGCTGGGCGGCGGGACTCAAGATTCCTCCCATCAAGCCCAACCGGCTGGTGCGCCTCAACACCATGTCCGCGGTGGTGCTCGCCGCGGAGCAGGGGGTCGGCGTCGCGCTCGTGCCCTCGCGCCTCAGCGCCGATCGATTCGCGGCCGGTGGCCTGGTCAAGCTCTTCACGGACGAGCTCACTACCAATGAAAGCTACGTGCTCTTGCATCGTCCCGAGGACGGCGCGCGTGAGGACCTGCAGGAGCTGACGCGTTGGATCCTGAAAGAGTGCCGCGTCGCCTGACTGTGATCGCCCTCACACACATGAGGCGAATCACACGGACCTAAAAGATTTCTCGTTTGCGGCCGCCGCGGCGGCTCCCTATCGTGATCTACGGGGCGTTGGTATTTCGACTCTCGAGGAGTACCAGCATGATGACTCGCCGTTTGGGACTTTCACTCGCAGCACTCGCTGCCGTTTGCCCCGCAATCTCCCATGCGTGGCCCGCCAAAGCCTCGCTGGATGCCTGTGTGAATGCGTTCGAGAAGACTCTCGCGCAGTCGGAGGACGCAGGTCATGCCTTCAAAGTGGTGTACGGCAAGGACCAGTTCGCGAGCTCGATCGCGGACTACTTTCCGACCTCTTACACATTCGATTTGCAGGCCAATAATGTGAAGACGGGTGAGGTTGTGGCACGAGTACGTTGTGAGGCCGACAGGCGCGGCATCATCGCTCTGTCGCCGCTGCCGCTGCTCGATGTCACGCAGACACCGGCGCGCGTAGCGCAGCGCTAAGCGTCCCCGGCTAAGCGACCCCAGCTGGAGGTTTGCGAGCCGGCAACGTATAAGTGCGCATGGCATTCATGCGCGCGCAATTCGTAGTTGCGGTGTCCGAGAACGACGTCATCGGACGCCACAATCAATTGCCGTGGCGGCTTTCGGCCGACCTGCGCCGCTTCAAGGCCCTCACGCTCGGCAAGCCCATCCTCATGGGCCGCAAGAGCTATGAATCCATCGGCCACGCGCTGCCGGGCCGCTTGAACCTGGTGCTGAGCCGCTCGAGCGCATTCGCACCCGGGGACTGCACCGTCGTGCCGACGCTCGATGCCGCCCGGACGGCGGCGTGCGCGGCCGCGGGCGCCGACACTCCCCTGATGATCATCGGCGGCGCCGAGGTGTTCCGCCAATGCATGTCATGGGCGGACTGCATCCATCTGACCCTCGTGCACGCACACATCGAGGACGGGGATGCCTTTTTCGACGGGTGGCGCGGGCCCGAGTGGCGCGAGTCCGCGCGCGAGCGCCACGAAGCCGACGACAAGAACTCCGCGCCTTACAGCTTCATCACGCTCGAAAGATCGGACAGCGCGGGAAGCGCTGATTCGACCCGGCGTTCCGCGCGCGCATAGTCGACGTCCGCTAGGCTGCGCGCCCCTGAGGTGAGCTCCGCGAGCAGCTCCGCCTGGATGCGGCCGCGCTCCTGCGCCGTTCGATAGGGAATCTCGTGATGGAACATCACCATCGAGTAGCGCGGAATGAAGCGCCGCGGATAGCGTCGCTCGAGCTCGAGCGCGAGCGATTGCTGCAACTGGAAGTGCGGATCCGCGACGCGCTCGCGCATTTCCAGATAGTTCTCGAGCGCCATTTCGGCGATGGCGTCGGCGTTGGGTTTACGGCGCGCGTAAAATTCAGCGAACACGCGTGCCCAGGGCACGGATTCCCAGGACGAGGCTCCCCCGAGGCAGGCGTCGAATTCCAGGCAATCCTCGAAGCAGCAATTCATGCCTTGGCCGTGAAAAGGGACAATCGCGTGCGCGGCGTCGCCGATCAGCGCCGCGGTGCCTGCGGCCTGCCACGTGCGAGCGTGCACTGTTCCCAAGAATCCCGTGGGATGGCGCTGAAACTCCTCCACGCAGTTCGGCATCAGGGCGCGGGCGTCGGGAAAATTCGCGGAGAGGAACGCATCGATCACGGGCGGCGAGCTCAAGGAGGCGAAGCTCGAGGCTCCCTCGAGCGGCAGGAACAGCGTCGCCGTGAAGCTCCCGTCCTGATTGGGCAGCGCGATCAGCATGTAGCCGCCGCGCGGCCAGATGTGCAGCGCCTCGCGTTCGAGCCGTGCGCCACCCAAGGGACCTTCGGGAATCGAAAACTCCTTGTAGCCGTGCTCGAGGGGGGTTTCATCGGCTTCGATGCGGCCCTGCTCGGTGAGCCGGCGACGCACGAGCGAACCGGCCCCATCCGCGGCGAGCAGGGGGCTCACGGCCATCTCGCTCGCGAGGCCGACGCGCAGATCGCGGATGCGGGCCCTTCCGGCGGTGAAATCGACATCCTCCAGCCGGTGCTCGAAGCGCAGGTCGATTCCCATGCCGGTCGCAGCATCGAGCAGCACGTTGTTCAGCTCGCGCCGCGAGATCGAATAGATGACTTCGTTCGGCAGCCGGCCGTAAGGCTGTAGCCCGCTGGAGCCGTCCGTTTGATGTACGAATCGGCCGCGCATCGGTACCACGAGGCGCCGGATGCAATCGAGGAGCCCCGCCTGGGCGAGGGCATGCATGCCACGGTCGGCGAGCGCCAGATTGATCGAGCGGCCGGCGTCGCCCGGGTTGTCGCGGGGATCGGAGCGGCTCTCGAAGATCGTCACCGCCATGCCGCGCCGCTTGAGAAGGATGCCGAGTAGCGCGCCGGTGGGGCCCGCACCGACGATGGCGACGGAACTGCTTGAGAGACTCATGCCGCGACCGCCGTCGTGAGCGCATCGACCGCCTCGACGACGTCGCGGAACGAGTTGTAGAGCGCAATCGGCGCGAAGCGCAGCGTGTCTGGCTCGCGCCAATCGCCGATCACACCCGCCGCGATGAGACGCTCATGGCAGCGCTTGACGGCGGCGGAGGAGAGCGCGAGGCGCAGGCTCAGCTGGCTGCCGCGCTCTGTCGCATCGAGCGGCGTAATGATCTCCACGGCACTCCCCAGCCGGCTCCGGATCGAGCGCTGCATGAAGCCCGTGAGCCGCACGGATTTCTCGCGCAAGCGCGTCATACCCGCACGTTTGAACAGCTCGAGCGACGCGAGAAGCGGTGCGGCGGACAGCACCGGCGGATTACTGACTTGCCAGCCCTCGGCCCCGGAGATGGGATGGAAGTCCGGCGCGATCTCGAAACGGCGTGCCTTGTCGTGTCCCCACCAGCCCGCAAAACGCGGCAGGTCCGGCTTGTGCGCATGACGCTCGTGCACGAAGCATCCGCCGATGGCGCCCGGCCCCGCGTTCAAGTATTTGTAGCTGCACCAGACCGCGAAGTCCGCATTCCAGTCGTGCAGCCGCAACGGCACGTTGCCGATCGCGTGCGCGAGATCGAGACCCACCACGGCGCCCGCGGCGTGGGCGGCTGCCGTGATAGCGTCGAGATCAAAGAGCTGGCCGGTGAGATATTGCACGCCCGGCCATAGCACGAGCGCGAGCCGCGGGCCTTCTCGCGCCAGGACCTCGAGGATATCCTCGGTGCGCAAGGTATGCTCGCCCGCGCGCGGCGCCATCTCGATGAGATGCGCAGCGCCGAGTCCGTGATACTCGAGCTGCGACAGCACGGCGTAGCGATCGGAGGGAAAAGCCGATTGCTCGATGAGCACACAGTTGCGGCGGCCTTCCGGTCTGAAAAAGCTCACCATCATGAGGTGCAGGTTGATGGTGAGTGAGTTCATCGCCACCACTTCGAGCTCGGAGGCGCCGGCGAGCGCCGCAAGCCCGGCCGCCGCGTGCTCGTGATAGCCGATCCAGGGTCGCGTTCCCTGATGATGTCCCAGCACGCCGAGGCGCTGCCATTCGGCAAGCTCCCGGCTCACGTAGGACGCCGCGGCCTTTGGCTGCAATCCTAGGGAGTGGCCGCACAGATACACGGCCCTGCGGCCGGCAGTACCCTGCGGATGGTGAAATTCCGCTGCGAACGACGCGAGCGGGTCGCGTGCGTCGAGCTCGGATGCGCTCGCGGCGTCGAGTTCCGGCAAGGCAGTCAGGTTGCGCCCGATCGGCCCGGACTCTCGCCAGGCGCCGCCATCACCGTGCCGCACGCAGCGCAGGTCCGGTGCTCGATGCTCGAGAAGAATCGCTGAAAGACGGGAGGCAGCTGCCTCACGATGTCATCGATGTGGAGCCGTTCGATGTACAGGCGATGACCGCAGCGCTCGCAGTACCAGGAAAATCCGTCGAGCTCTTCGGGGGCGCGACGGCGCTCCACCACGATGCCCACCGTACCCGCGCCGCGCTGCGGTGAATGCGGAACGTCGGCGGGCAGGAGAAACACCTCCCCCTCGCGGATCGGTATGTCGACCTTGCGTTCTTCCTGGATGGTCTGCAGCACGATGTCGCCCTCGAGCTGATAAAAGAGCTCCGGCCCGGGGTCGTGGTGAAAATCCTTGCGCGCATTCGGACCGCCCACGGCCATGACGATGAGCTCGCCGTCCTCGAATAGCAGTTTGTTGCCGACGGGCGGCTTCAGCAGCGCGCGGTGCTTGTCGACCCAGGCACGCAGGTTGAACGGCGGCGAAACACGCATGGCGGGATTATACCGCCCGGCATGCCACCTGTACGGGCGCGGCGCCCGTCGCGTCGAGGCGCAGCGCGGTGAGGCTTCCGCCCCAGACGCATCCCGTGTCCAGGCTGATCACATCGGCGTTTTGAAAGAATCCCAGCGTCGACCAGTGACCGAAGACGATCCGCGTGCCGCGCCAGTGCGCGCCGGGGGCTTCGAACCACGGAATGAGCGAGGCCCGCTGGCCTTTGCGCGGCGCGCCCTTCACGTGCAGCTTCAACCGGCCGTGCTCATCCACATAGCGCAGCCGCGTGAAGCAATTGACGATGTACCGCAGTCGCTCCGTGCCCGCGAGACGCTCATCCCAGCGGTCCGGCTTGTCGCCGTACATCTGCTTGAAGAGCTTCTCCGGCTGGCTGCGGAGGGCCTCCTCGAGCTCGCGCGCGCAGACGCGCGCGGTGGGCATGTCCCACTGCGGCGATAGGCCGGCATGCACGAGACACAGATCGAGCGCCGGATCCTCGGCGAGCAGCGCACGCCCGAGAAGCCATTCGAGGAGTGCGTCGCGGTCCGGGGCTTCCAGGATCGGCGTCAGAGTGTCATCGGACCGCAGACGCGAGCAGCCGAATGCCACCGCCAGCAAGTGCAAATCGTGGTTGCCGAGCGTGACGGTCGCCGCCTCACCGAGATCACGGATACGGCGTAGCACTTCGAGCGAGGCTGGACCCCGATTGACCAGATCGCCCACGAACCACAGTCGGTCGCGGTCGGGCGAAAAGCGCAGCGACCGGAGCAAAGCGTCGAGTTCCGCGTCGCAGCCCTGAATGTCGCCGATTGCGTAGAGCGCCACCGGCTTAGTGCAGGACTCCCGGAATGGCCAGCCGGAAGGGCGCGATCGGGGCGTCGAACTTGAGCCCGTTATCGGCCATCATCTGGTAGCTTCCCTGCATGGTGCCTACCGGGGTCTCGATAACGGCGCCGCTCGAGTAGCGAAATCCCTGTCCGGGCTTGAGATAGGGCTGTTCGCCCACGACCCCGTCGCCGCGAGTTTCCTTCACGTTGCCGTTTGCATCCGTGATGATCCAATGACGCGTGAGCAACCGCGCGGGGATCTGGCCTTCGTTGCGTATGGTGATCGTATACGAGAAGACAAATCGTTTGTCGCGCGGATCCGATTGCTCCTCGATGTAGGACGTCTCGACGTCGACGCGGATTTTCGGTCTCTGCGTTTCGGTCGTCATGGCCGACTAGAGCTCAACCGCACTGCGAGCACGTCGCAATGAGCGGCGTGCAGCACGGTATCTTCGGTGAAGTTCACCAGGATCGCGAGGCCGTGACGCTCGCGGCTGCCGAGCACGATCAGGTCCGCTTGCTCCTCCTCGGCCACCCGCAGGATCTCCGCCTTGGTGTTGCCGATCTCCACTCGGGCGCTGGTGCCCGGCACGCCGTGGCGGCTCACCAGGTCCGAAAGTAGCCCGCGTGCGCGGTCGGTCAGGCTCGTCTCGATCTCCGTGATCGGCATGAGCGACTCGCCCATCGGCTCGGCGGGCACGTACTCCACTACGTGCAGCGCCACGATCGTGGCGTTTGAATGCGCCGCGATGTCGCGGCCCGCGGCGAACACCCGTTCGCTGCCTTCCGAGAGGTCCAACAACACCAAGATCTTGCGATATGCGGCCATCCAACTCCCAGTATAGCGGAGTGCGGCGCGTTCAACCCTCCCGTGCGCCGCGCACGGCCACGGTACCTGGTGCGGGCGCGTTCGCGACGCGATTATGCTCGTACCTCACGGCGAGGCGGCCGAATTGCTCGGGTGCGAGCGCTTCCGGACGCAGTTGCGCGTCGATCCCGCAGGCATCGATATCCTCGACGCTCAGAAGGCCTTTCAGGCCGTTGCGCAGGATCTTGCGGCGGTGGGAGAAGGCGGCAGTCGCAATCGTCCGCAGCGCGGCGTCGCTGCCGATGGCGAACCGCGGCTCGGTGCTCGGCCGCAAGCGGACGATCGCGGAGCGCACCCTCGGCGGCGGATGGAAGGCGCCCGGCCCGACTTCGAACAGAGCCTCGACCTCGGCGTAGGCGGCGAGCATGACGGTGAGGCGCCCGTACTCCTTGCCTCCGGGCGAGGCCGCCATGCGATCGACCACTTCCTTCTGCAGCATGAAATGCATCTCCTCGATCGCGGCGCGCTGGCTCAGAAGATGAAACAGCACGGGCGTCGAGACGTTGTAGGGGAGGTTGCCGACGATCCGCAGCTTCGGTCCCGGGCCACGAAGAAGCGCGAAATCGGTATCGAGCATGTTCTCGACGTGCACGTGCAGCCGGCCTTGCGCGCGCGGATCCGCCTCGAGCAGCCGCGCCAGATCGCGGTCGATCTCGATGGCGTCCAGGCGATGCGCGCGCTCGAGCAGGCCGAAAGTGAGCGCGCCGCGGCCGGGACCGAGCTCCACCACGCGCTCGCCGCTCTTGGGCGCCACTGCATCGATGATGCGGCGGATGACCGCGGGATCGTGCAAGAAGTGCTGTCCGAAGCGCTTACGGACCACCATGGCTCGCAAGCTCGATTGCAAGCCTCACCGCAGCCTCGAGGCTGCCGGTATCGGCGCGTCCGCTGCGCGCCAAGGACAGGGCGGTGCCATGGTCCACGCTGGTACGAATGATGGGCAGTCCGAGGGTGACGTTCACCGTGTGTCCGAACCCCTCGCGCTTGATGACCGGAAGACCTTGATCGTGATACATGGCGACGAGCACATCCACGCCGCCCGCGAGAAACTGCGGCGTGAATGCCGTGTCGGCGGGAACGGGCCCGCGCACGTCGAGTCCCTGTCCGCGCAACTGCCGCAGCACCGGCTCGATCACGTCGATCTCCTCGCGACCCAGGTGCCCGGATTCGCCCGCATGCGGATTGAGGCCGAGCACGACGATGCGCGGCGCAGCGATGCCGAAGCGGCGGCTCAGATCGTCGTGCACGATCTTCAAGGTCGCCAGCAGCCGCGCCGCGGTGATCGCGCGCGGGACCTCGGCCAGAGGCAAGTGCGTGGTGACGAGCGCGACACGCAGCGCGGTGTTCTGCAGCATCATCACGGGCAGAGCGGCGCGGGTTCTTGCCGCGAGATACTCGGTGTGTCCCATGAAATCGAAGCCCGCCTCGATGAGCGTGCTCTTTTGTACCGGTGCCGTGACCATGGCGGCGAATTCGCCACGCAGGCAGCCATCGCAAGCCCGATCGAGCATGGCGATGACGGAAGCGGCGTTGCGCGTATCGAGTCGGCCGGCCACCACCGCATGGGGTGCCGGTACATCGAGGAGCTTGAGCGCTCCGGCTCGGGAGACGGTGGGAGCGACCGCAGGGTCATAAGTCGACAGAAGGGGTGCGCCGCCCAAGTCCGCGGCCGTCTGCGCGAGGAGCTTCGCGTCGCCCGCGATCACCAGATCGGCCGGCCAGTCCTGCCGGGCGAGCGCGACGCAAGCGTCCGGCCCGATACCCGCCGGCTCACCCGAAGTGACGACGATGCGCGGGACGCGCACTACATCTTGATCTCGACGAACGCCTCATCGCGCAGCCGCCGCAGCCAAAGCTCGGTCTCCTCGTCGGCCTTGCTCTCGCGGATCGCGGCAAACGCCCGCTGACGGCGCACATCGTCGGTACTGTCGTAGGTGCGCGTGCCGAGCACCTGCGCGATATGCCAGCCGTAGCGGGTCTTGAACGGCTCGCTGATCTCATTGGGCTTCAATTCCGCGATGGCCTTGTCGAACTCGGGAACGAACGTTCCCGGTCCCGACCAGCCGAGATCGCCGCCATCCGGCGCCGAACCGGGGTCCTCCGAGGTAGCCGAGGCGATACCGGCGAAGTCCTCGCCGTTCAAGATGCGCTGCCGCAGTTTCGCCAGCTTCTCGCGCACGGTCGCATCGTCGTCCAGCTCGTTGGTCTTCAGAAGAATGTGCCGGACGTGAATCTGGTTGACGATCACCGCAGCCTCACCGCCGCGCACCTCATTGAGCTTCACGATGTGAAAGCCGCTCGGTGTGCGCACCGGCGTGCTCACGTCGCCGGGCTTCATCTTGGTGACGAGATCCAGAATGAACTGCGGCAGCTGCGATCCCTTGCGCCAGCCGAGCTGGCCGCCGTCGAGCGCGGTCTGGCTGTTCGAATTGGCTATCGCGAGCTGGCCGAAGTCCTCGCCCTTGGAGGCGCGCGCCGCGATGTCGTTGGCCTTCTTGGTGATGTCCTCGAGCTGCTGGGGCGTGGCGGCCTGCGGCAGCGACAGAAGGATGTGCGAGACGTTGAACTCATCGTTCGCCGCGGCCGATTGCTGGCGCGCGAGATACTGATCGAGCTCGTGCGGAGATACATTGATGTGAGCGATCACATCGCGCTGCCTCAGGGTGCTCAAGGTGAGCTCCTTGCGCATGCTCTCGCGGTACTGCTTGTAATCGACGCCCTGGGCGGCGAGCGCGGTCGGCAACTGGTCGAACGGGATCTTGTTGCGCTGGGCGATCTCTTGAAGCGCGCCGTTGAGCTGCTCGTCCGAGATAGTCAAGCCGACGTGTTTGGCTCGCTGGGTCTCGATCTCCTGCAGGATCAGCCGCTCGAGTACCTGCTGGCGCAGCACGCTCTCCGGGGGGAGCTCCACCTTCTGTTCCTGCAGCCGCTTGGTCACCGCCTCCATCTGCTCGTCGAGCTCGCTCTTGAGCACCAGCCCATCGTTCACGACGGCCGCGATGCGGTCGAGCAGCTCCCCGTGGGCGCCGATATCGCGGGTTTGCGCGGGCGCGCGCGCGCCGACCAGAAGTGCCGCCATGAGGAGTCCACAAAGGACTACTGGATTTCGCATAGATCTTCCTGTTGGGAGGCCGTTTACTGCTCGTCGGGCTCGCGGCTCGAGTATCCGCTGATCTCTTTGGAGAGGAACGTGTCCGACCGCTTTCCGACCGAGGAGAGGCCCGTCAGTTCCAATTGTAAAGCAACCGAGGTATCCAGTCCTCCGGTTCGGTTGGTCAAGTAGCGCCGCTGCAACACCTGGATGCGCCAGCAGCAGCTTTTGTACTCGAATCCGGCCAGCTGCTCGATCACTTCGTGGTCCTGGATGGAATAAACCCAGCGTCCGACCGTATTCCAGCGCCTGGCGATCGGCCAGGCGAAGGAAACGTCGTACTGCTTCAGAATGTCCTCCTGGAACCGGTAACCGACATTGATCACCTTGTTCTGATCGGGGTGGTACTGGACCAGGATTTCGGATTTGTCCGTTTGCGAGGTATAGGGGTTCCACTGGTAGTCGAGGTTCACGCTCCAGTTCTTGTAGGCCGAGACCGAAATCTCGCCCACGACGTCCGAACCGTGATAGGCCTGGGCGACCTCCTGCGGGGCGGTGGAGAGGGTCTGGCCGGGGAGCGTCGGCAGATTGTATCCGGGCAGGATGAGCTGGCTCTGGTTGGTCTGGCCCGGGAGCGTCAGCAGCGTCTGGCCGGGGAGCGTCTGCGTGATCTCGTTGGGCAGGAGCACGCGTGGCAGCGTGAAATAGCGAATCTCGCCGACGGTGGCCGACAGATACTGAGTGCCGGTCGACTCGTTGAACAAGCGCGAGGTGAGACCGAATGCGAGCTGATTGGCGTCGCCGATGCGGTCGTCTCCGACGTAGCGGTTCGAGCGGAACAGCTCCACCATGTTGAAATCCGGAAGGCCGGTGTCGAACAGGGGCAGTTCGTCTTGGTTGCGGTACGGGATGTAGGTGTACATGAGGCGTGGCTCGAGGGTCACGATGCGCTGACCCTGCGCGCCGACGTCGCGGTCGAAGACGAGGCCCGTGTCGAGGCTCGCGTAGGGCAGGGTGCGCGTGGGCGTGCTCGGATCGCCGGACGCGGCATTCTGCAAGTCGTACTGAGTGAAGTGATAGCCCACGATCGGCTCGAAGAAATAGCCGGGCGTGCGCAGGTCCCAGCGCAGCTCGGGCGACACGCCCGCCCGTACCCCGGTCGGCCCCACCTCGCGAATGAAGTTCGTGGCCTCGCTCGAGACGGCGAACTCGAGGCCGCCGATCAAGGGAACGAGCCCGTAGGCCTCGACCCGCGGTACACGCGAGTAAGGCCGATCGCCGGCCTCGATCGAGGTGTCGATGGTCTGGAAATTCTGTCCCTGCGCCCGGATGCGCCAGATATCGTCGTAGTACAGGAACTCGGCGCGGCGCTCGAGGAAGGTAACGCTGGTCTGGTCCGCGCCCACGGCGAAGTCGGAGAAATAGTTGCTGTCGCTCACCCCGGCGACGTCGGTGTCGAAGCGCAGACCCGGAGCGATGTTGGTGATGTCGGTAAAGTGCACGAAATACCGGTCGCCGTGCTGGATTGCATCGTTCGGTAAAAAATTCTCCTCGAGCTGACCGCGCGATCCCTCCGTGAGGAAGCGGAACTCGCCGCCGAGCTGCACGCCGCGCTTGGAGAGGTATCCGGGCGTCAAGGTCGCGTCGTAATTGGGCACAAGGTTGAAGTAGTAGGGCACTTCGAGCTGATAACCGTTGCTCCCCGAATGTCCCAGGCTCGGAAACAAGAGGCCGCTCTGCCGGTCGTCGCCGAGAGGAAACGCGAGATAGGGCGAGTAGAAGACCGGCACGTCCTTGAATCGCATGACCACACCATGCGCGATGCCCTGCTCGGCGTCGGTGTCGAGCTTGAGGTTGTTCGCCTGGATCATCCAGTCCTCGTTGCCCACGGGACAGCTCGTATAGCGCACCGTGTCCAAGTGCACGATGCCCTCGGGGGTCACGGACATTTTCTTGGCGTAACCGCGGCCGCTGCGATCGAAGATGCGGAAATTGGCCTGGTCGAAAAATGCGCCGCCGAGGGCATCGTAGGCGCCGTCGTTGCTCTTGATGCCGAGGCGCGGATCCTCGAAGTCCACCGAGCCGGCGACCGTCACCTTGCCGGTTTTCTCATCATAGGTGACCCGATCAGCCGCGATGGTGCGCTGATCCTGATGCAGCTGCACGTGCCCGGTAAGCACGGCAAACCCGTTCGCATCGAGCGATGCGCCGTCGCTTTCGATGCGGATGCGATGATCGTCGTTCGGGATGATCACGGCGGGGGCCGAGCGCTTGTGCTTGGGCGGTGCGGAACAGACGTCGGCGGCGCGAACCGCGGCGGCCGCCAGCAAGCACAAAACGGCGGCGGACGCGGTTCGTTGATATCCCTTGCGCAAAGTCGATCGCCTTAATCGGTATACTTGGTACCGCCGCATTTGCGGTGTCCGAATGGTCAAGCATGCATGTGATGGATGCAAGCGATTCCCGCCTGGCGCTGCTGCGCCAGTGGGTCACGGAGGACCTGGGATTCGCTGAGGCACGCATCGAGCCCGCGTCGGCGGATGCGAGCTTTCGCCGCTATTTTCGCTTGATCCGCGGCGCGCACTCCTACATCGTGATGGATGCGCCGCCGGAGAAGGAGGCGCTCGCGCCGTTCATCGGCGTTGCGCAGTCGCTGATCGCCATCGGCTTGAACGTTCCCGTGATCCTGGCGCGCGATCTCGACCGCGGCCTCTTGCTGCTCTCGGACCTCGGCCAGCGACAATACCTGAGCGATCTGCTCGCGGGACGCGACGTGGAGCGCCTCTACGGCGATGCGATCGATGCGCTCGTGCGTTTGCAGACCCGCGGCGGCGAGGCGGCGCGTGCCTTGCCGCCCTATGACCGTGCGGCGCTCATCCGCGAGATGGAGCTCATGCCCGAGTGGTTCCTCGGCCGCCATCTTGGGCTAAAGCCGACAACCGCCGAGCGTGCAATGCTTGACCGCCTGTTCGAGGCTCTCGCGCAGAGCGCGCTCGCGCAACCAGCCGTGTTCGTGCATCGCGATTATCATTCACGCAACTTGCTGATCACCGACGAGGCCAATCCGGGCATTCTCGATTTCCAGGATGCCGTGCGGGGAGCCGTGACCTACGATGTGGTCTCCTTGCTGAAGGATTGCTACGTCGCCTGGCCCCGCGAGCGGGTCATCGGCTGGCTGCTCGACTATCGCGCGCGACTCGAGCGCGCCGGCTTCGATCCCGGCGCGGATGACAAAGAGCTCATTCGCCGCTTCGAACTCATGGGACTGCAGCGTCACATCAAGGTCCTCGGAATCTTCGCACGCCTCTTCTATCGCGACGCCAAGCCCGGCTATCTCGACGATCTGCCGCGCGTGCTCGCCTACACTCGCGAGGCAGCCGCGCTCTATCCCGAGACCGCCGAGCTCGCGCGCTACATCGCCGAGCGCATCGATCCATGCTTCGAGGCGGCGCAGGCGCGCGCTCGGTCGCCGGCGCCGAGCCCATGATGGCTGCGGCCGTTGATTCCCCGCGCAGCGCCATGATCCTGGCGGCCGGGCGCGGCGAGCGCATGCGGCCTCTCACCGACCGCGCACCGAAACCGCTTCTCGAGGTGCGGGGCAAAGCGCTCATCGAATATCACCTGGAGCGCCTGGCGCGTGCAGGCATCTCGCAGGTCGTGGTAAATCTTGCCTGGCTCGGCTCGATGATCCGCGCCCGGCTGGGTGACGGCTCACGCTACGGCGTGCGCATCGCCTACAGCGAGGAGTCGCCCCGCGCGCTCGAGACCGGCGGCGGCATCTTTCGCGCCTTGCCGCTGCTCGGGCCGCAGCCCTTCGTGGTGCTGAACGGCGATGTCTTCACCGACTTTCACGTGACCGGCGTCGCGCTTAGGAAGGACCGCGATGCGCACCTCGTGCTCGTACCGAACCCGCCGCAGCACCGCGGCGGGGATTTCGGCTTGGACCAAGGGCTTGCCGTGCCGAGCGCCCCCGTGCAGTACACGTTCTCGGGCATCGCCATCTACCGGCCGCAATTCTTTGCGGGATGCGTCGACGGCGCGTTCCCGCTGAAGCCGCTGTTGCTGCGCTCGATGGCGGCTGGCCGCTGCTCCGCCGAGCTATACCGGGGATTGTGGGAGGATGTGGGCACCCCGGAGCGGCTCGCAGCGCTGAATGCCTCGGGTGGGGTAAAATGAAGGGATGGCGCAGTTCAAAGGCATTCCCATACTGAGCGCGGACGATGCGTCGCGCGGCGGCGAGGTGTCGCCCGGCGAGCCTCCGCGCAGCGGCGAGAAGTACCGCACTCAACAGGGGTTCACCGCCATCAGGGACGGTATCAAGGCGACCGCGACACGGCCCGCGGCGCCCGCGCGCAAACCCACCTGGCTGCGCGCCCCGCTCGCGAGCGGCGCCGGCTTTCAGGCGGTCAAACACATCGTCCGCGAGCATCGCTTGAGCACCGTGTGCGAGGAAGCCAAGTGCCCCAATATCGGTGAATGCTGGAACGCGGGCACGGCGACCATCATGCTGATGGGGGCGGTGTGCACGCGCGCCTGCCGCTTCTGCGCGGTGGATACGGGCAATCCGCGAGGCTGGCTCGATCCCGAGGAGCCGGAGAATGTCGCTCGCTCGGTCGAACTGATGGCTCTCAACTACGTCGTGCTCACCTCGGTCGACCGCGACGACTTACCGGACGGCGGCGCTGCGCATTACGCGGCAGCCATCCGCGCCATCAAATCGCGCACGCCGCGCACGGCCGTCGAGGCGCTCACGCCGGACTTTGCGGGGGTCCTCGCGGATGTGTACACCGTGATGGATTCGAGCCTCGACGTGTTTGCCCAGAACGTCGAGACGGTCGAGCGCCTCACGCACCCGGTGCGTGATCCGCGTGCGGGTTACCGCCGCACCCTCGATGTGCTCGCCGCCGCGAAGACGTATCGGCCGTCCGCGCTCACCAAGACGAGCCTGATGCTGGGCCTCGGCGAAACGGACGACGAGATTCGTGACACCATGAAGGATCTGCGCGCGGTTGCGGTCGACATCCTCACCCTCGGCCAGTATTTGAGGCCGACGCCCAACCACCTGGACGTCGAGCGCTTCGTTACGCCCGAGCAATTCGCCGAGTATCGTGCATGGGCCTTGGATCTCGGGTTCCTGGAGTGTGTGTCGGGCCCCCTCGTGCGCTCGAGCTACCGGGCCGAGCAGGCGCTCGCACGCAACAACGCGGGGCTCGAGCAGGGGCTCGCGCGGCGCGGTGTGCGCATGGACTCCACATGAGAGTTGCGCCGCTCATTCGTCATCTCGGGCTCGTGCCCTACGAGCCCACCTGGCGCTCGATGCAGCGCTTCACCGATGAACGCGATGCCGCCACCCCGGACGAGATCTGGCTGCTCGAGCATCCGCCCGTCTTTACCCTGGGGCTCAACGCGAAACGCGAGCACGTCCTCGCGCCGGGCGACATCCCGGTGATCCAGATCGATCGCGGCGGGCAGGTCACGTATCACGGTCCGGGTCAGCTCGTGGTTTATCCGCTCATCGATCTGAAGCGATGCGGCCTGGGCGTGCGGCAGCTCGTGACGGCGCTCGAGAATGCGGTCGTGTCCTACGCCGCCGAACTCGGCGTGAGCGCCAGCGCCTCGCGCGAGGCCCCCGGCGTGTACGTGGACGGCGCGAAGCTCGCGAGCGTCGGTCTGCGCGTGCGCCGCGGCTCGAGCTATCACGGGCTCGCGCTCAACGTGACGTTGGATCTCGAGCCCTTCCGGCGCATCAACGTCTGCGGCTATCCCGGACTCGGCGTGACGCGACTCGCGGATGTCGTTCCCGGGTGTGAGATGGATTCGGCCGCTCGCGGGATCGTGCCCCACTTGCTGCAGCAACTCGGCTTTACGGCCTCGCCGGCCGCGCCGCCTGCTGAGACCGGTGCGGCTCGTTACAGCGCCATCAGCACCGCCTTGCAGGCGGTGAGCTCACGATAGATCGAATCGAGCTGCTCGCGGCTCTGCGCGGTCACCACGTAGGTGAGGGCAAGGAAGTTGCCGTCGCCGCTCGTGCGTACGCGCACCTTGTCGTCCCCCAGAGGTCCGCTGTGTCGCTCGATGATCTCGCGCGTGAGGGCCGCGAGGTCGCTGTCGCGTCGACCCATGACCTTGATGGGGAATTCGGTGGGAAACTCGAGAGGCTGAGTCACAGCGCCGGTGTCCCGGCGAGCTCGCGCACGTAGTTCACGAAGGCGGCGTGCATGCGCTCGAACAAAGGTCCGGCCTTGCCCGTGCCCACCGGCTTGCCGTCGAGCCGGGTTACCGGCAACACGCCGCGGGTGGAGAAGGCGAGCCAGATCTCGTCTGCGTCTCGAAGCTCCTCTTCGGTGACGCGGCGGCTGGCGCTCGGAATGCCGCAGCGCGCCGCGAGCTCCGTCACGACGTCGCGCGTGGTGCCGGGCAGGATGTGATGGCTGTTGGGCGGTGTGTGAATCTCACCTCCCTCGATCACGTGGACCGTCGTGGAGGAGCCCTCCGTGAGCTCGCCGCGCTCGAGCAGGATGGTCTCGAACGCGCCGGCGTCGACCGCGAGTTTCTTCAGGAGCGCATTCGCCAGGAGCGCGGTCGACTTGATGTCGCGGCGGGCCCAGCGGATGTCCTGCGCCGTGATGGCCGCCACGCCTTGTTCGAGGAGCGCCGGCGAGGCGGGCTCGAGGACGTTGGTGAAGGCGAATACCGTCGGCTTGAGTCCCGCCGGCCAGGCGTGATTCCTGCCGAGCTCTGCGCCCCGCGTCACCTGGAAATAGACGTATTGATCGCCGCCGCCGTTGCGCTCGACCAGGATCTTCAGTATCCCGCCCCACTCCGCATGCGTGAGCGGCGGATCCATGCGAATTCCCGCAAGACTGCGCGCAAGGCGGTCGAGATGCTCGCGCAGCCGAAACGGGCGACCTGCGTACACGGGTACGACCTCGTACACGGCATCGCCGAACAAGAACGCCCGATCGAGCGGCGAGACACGCGCCTCCGCGAGCGGCAGATACTCGCCGTTCAGGTAGCAGACCGGCAGGGGCACTAGCGCGACTCCACGCGCTAGTTAAACCAGAGCCGTATGGTGTCGACGAGCCGGCGCCACCAGCTGCCCGCATCCACCGCCGTCAAAGGATGCACCGGCAGGGTTGCGAGGGACTGCCCTTGCGCGCTCACGTGCAGTTGTCCGACGTCCGCGCTGCGCGCGAGCGGTGCGATGAGCCGCGGCTGCAAGTCTACGCTCGTCTTGATGTCGCCCGATTGGCTGCGCGGCAAGGTGATGTAGAGATCCCTGTCGACACCCACATCGACCGGCGTGGTGGCCGCCTTCCAGACCTGAGCTGAGGCGAGCTTCGTGCCGCCGCGCGCCACGAGCTTGGTGTCATAGAAGGTAAAGCCGTAGTTCAAGAGCGCGGCGCTCGCGTTCTCGCGTGCCTTCATGCTCGAGGAGCCGAGCACCACGGAGACGAGCCGCATGCCGTCGCGGAGCGAGGAGGTGACCAGGCAGAAGCCTGCCGAGTCGGTGTGGCCGGTCTTTAGACCATCCACGGTCGAATCCTTGTCGAGCAGACCGTTGCGATTCTGCTGCTTGATGCCGTTGTACTCGAATTCGCGCACTGAGAAGTATTTATAGAACTGCGGAAAGTCGCGGATCAAGGCGATCGCGAGGAGTGCCATATCGTGCGCGGTGGTGTAGTGGTTGGGGGAGGGAAGCCCCGAGCTGTTCTCGAAATGCGTGCCGGTCATGCCGAGCCGCTGGGCGTTCGAATTCATGAGCTGCGCGAAAGTCTCCTCGGTGCCTGCGATGCGTTCGGCGAGCGCGATGGTGGCATCGTTTCCCGACTGCACGACCATGCCGAGGACCAGGAATTCGACCGTCACCGGCTTGCCGAGCTCGATGAACGTGCGCGAGCCCTCCGAGCGCCAGGCGTGCTCGCTCACCACGACGGGGTCGTTCAGCTTGAGCGCGCCCGCCGCGAGCTTCTGAAAGACGATGTAGGCCGTCATCAGCTTGGTGAGGCTCGCCGGCTCCATCCGGGCGTCGGGGTTCAGGGCGGCGAGGGTCTTGTCGGTGCGGTAGTCGACGACGAGGTAGGAGCGCGCATCGACTGCCGGCGGCGTCGGAATGGGAACGTCGGCGCCGAGGGAGCGGGCAATGAGCGCGAACAGCAACAGAAAGGCAAGCAGGGGACGAGACATGTTGAACGGGGACCTCGGATAAAAAATGACAGAGTGTAGTCGGCCGGGCACTGACAGGATACGCATCTAGCCACAATTCCATTGTGGCTAGTCGAGCGCGAGATGCGCGTCACGCACGCCCGCCTGCTCCAGCGCCGCGACGATACGATCGAATTGCGGGACGTCCGGAATCGGACCGATGCGCACGCGGTAGAGCCTGCGGCCGGCGACGAGGTCGTCGCGCACGAACACCTGAGTGTAGCCCGCCCCGCGCAACTGGTCGGCGAGCCGCTGCGCGTTGGCCGGCGCGGCAAACGCGCCCGCTTGCACGAACAGCGTCCGCACGGGGGCGGAGGTCACGGGAGCCGGCGCAATGACGGGAGGCGCGGCGGTGGGCGGGGCCACGGCCACCGGCTCGCTTGTCAGCGGTGCGACGGTTGGTGCGGCGCTCGGCGCGGCGGCGGGAGGGGTCGCGAGCGGCGTCGAGCCGACCGAGGCCACGGTCAGGTGGGTGTCGCTCGCGGCATCGAGGGGCTGCAGGGCGCGCACTTCCACCATCGCCGTCCCGTCGCGCAGCATATCGAGCTTCGCGGCCGCCGTGTAGGACAGATCGATGACGCGGTTGCCGACGAAAGGTCCACGGTCGTTCACCCGCACCACGCAGCTGCGCCCGTTCTGCAAGTTCGTGACTCGCACGTAGGCGGGCAGTGGCAGGCTTTTGTGCGCCGCCGTCATGCCATACATGTCATAGGGCTCGCCCACGGAGGTGCGCTCCTTGTGAAATCCCGGCCCGTACCAGGAGGCCACGCCGCGCTCCACGTAGCCGACGCTCGAGGCCATCACGTAATAGCGCTTGCCGAAGACGTCATAGAAAGGGGGATTTCCGTAGATCGACCGCGGCTCGAAGCGCGGGACCGCATCGGGCACATCCTGCAGATGGGTCGGCGGCGAGGCTCTGGGAGGGACTTGTGCAGCCGAGGACGGAGGAGCCACGCGCGGTGCGCTGAAACAGCCACTCAAGGCCGCCGCGAGCGACGCCAAGAGACCGATCGAGGCGAGGCGGGAGGCGTTCACGGCGGCTTGCCGGGCGGCGCCGTCCCGGCGGCCAGGGCTGAGGGCGCCGCCGCCGCTGGGGGCGTGGTGCCGGCTGGTGCGGGCGCGGCGCCCTGCTGTGCATCGCTCGCCAGCACTTGTTGCTTCACGGCAGCGGCGAGCTCGTACACCGCCATGGCGTAGAGCGCGCTGTGGTTGTAACGGGTGATGGCGTAGAAATTGTTGTAGCCGACGCGCCAGTGCACGACGCCATCGGGCTCGTCCGCCGCAATCAGGAGGGCGGGCGCATCGGCCGGCAGGGAGGAGTCGAAATCGACGCCCTTGGCCTTGAGCGATCCGACCGTTTCGTCGAGGGCAAGCTTGCGTCCGTCGAGTTCCGCGGGCTTGGCAGGATCCACCGTGGCCTCGCTGAGCACGGGTTCACCCTCGTTCCAGCCGTGCTCCTTGAGGTAGTTGCCGACGCTCGCGCACACGTCCGACCAGTTGCTCCACAGGTCGATGCGACCGTCCGCGTCCGCGTCGACCGCGTAGCGGCGGTAATTCGAAGGCATGAACTGCGGCGCTCCCATCGCGCCCGCGTAGGAGCCCTTCACGCCCAGCGGATCGAGGTGCAGCTCACGCGTCAGCAACAGATACTGTGCGAGCTCGTCCTTGAAGAACTTGGACCGCGGCGGATAGTCAAAGGCCAGCGTCGCGAGTGCATCGAGAACCCGGTATGAGCCCGTCAAGCGCCCGTAGTAGGTCTCCACGCCCAGGATCGCGGCGAGAATCTCAGGAGGCACACCCGAGCGGACGCTCGCCCGATCGAGTTCCTGGCGATGCGCCAGCCAGAATTCCGTGCCCTCGCGGATGCGCCGTTCGGTGATGAAGATCGGCCGGTACTCGTACCATGGCTTGGCTTTCTCGGCCGGCCGTTCCATGGCTTCCAGAATGGCGGGCTGACTCTGCGCGGCGTTGAGCCATTTGCGCACGACTCTCTTCTTGAAGCCGTACTGATCCGCCATCTCCGCGACGAACGCCTTCACATCGGCTCTATGGGTGTTCAGCGCGGCGGCCGGCTGCGAGCCCGCCAGGCAGAGCACGGCGGCGAGGAGCGCGGCCGACCGACGGGCGAGCGTGCGCATGGTCACGAACCGATCAACTTGCGGTGAGAGTGCAGCGACATCAGGATGCCGAAGCCGGCGAGCAACGTGACCATGGAAGTCCCGCCGTAGCTGATCAAGGGCAACGGCACGCCGACCACGGGCAAGATGCCGCTCACCATGCCGGAATTGACGAACACGTAGACGAAGAAGCTCAAAGCGATGGCTCCGCCCGTCAGGCGCGCGAATGTGTCCTGGCCCTGCATCGACAGATACAAAGCCCGCCCGATCACGACCGCATAGAGCGTCAAGATCAATAGCTGCCCCAGCAGGCCGAATTCCTCGCCGATCACGGCGAATATGAAGTCGGTCGAGCGCTCGGGCAAGAACTCGAGCTGCGCCTGGCTGCCGTTCATGTAGCCCTTGCCGAATACTCCGCCCGAGCCGATCGCGATCTGCGACTGGATGATGTGGTAGCCCGCGCCCAAGGGATCCGTCTGCGGATCGAGGAACGTCAGGATGCGTTGCCGCTGGTAGTCGTGGATGAAATGCCAGGCTCCCATCGCCGCTCCACCGAGCAGCGGAATGGAGACCAGGATGATGCGAAAGTCCATGCCGGCGAGGAGCATCACGATGAGGCCCGAGGCGGCGATCAGCAGCGCCGTGCCGAGGTCGGGCTGCACGACGATCATGGCGGTCGGAATCATGATCAACACGCCCATCACGATGAGATCCCAGAATGTCGGCGGCAGCGGGCGCTCGTGCATGTACCAGGCGCACATCATCGGCACGGCGAGTTTCATGATTTCGGAAGGCTGAAAGCGCAGAGGACCGATGTCCAGCCAGCGCTGCGCACCTTTGCCGATGTGCCCGGTCACCGCGACGACGGCCAGCAGCAAAATGCCCCCGATGTAAATGGCGGGTGTAAAGAGGCGCAGGTACTGTGGGCTCGAAAACTTCGCGAGGACCAAAAGTGCCGTGACGGCGATGGCGATATTGCCGAGATGATGCTCGAGCATCTTCACGTTCTGGCCGGACGCGCTATACACCACGAGGATGCCGATGCACACGATGAGCGCGAGCACGCCGGTGAGCGGCCCGTCGAGGCCGAGCGCTCGCAGGGTGCGGGTGCCCGCGGTGAGCGTGCGGCGCGTGCGCGACTGAGACATTTCATCGAAGATCATTTAGGGCTTCCCGCTAGCGCTCTCTGGCTCGGCTCAAGGTTGCCGATAGAATCGGCCAGATGGCCGCGCCGATCACGGGGGCGAGCCAGCGGCCATAGTTCACCACGGGATTGCCCGTGGCGCCGTCTATCCAGAACAACATGAATTGATACAGCGTGAGCAGCATGAAGATAGTCAAGGATTGGGACAACACCGAGAAAACTCGCAGCCGCAGCCGCAG
>Ga0187890_10000097_pt1 | contig 60503 bp, 61 predicted proteins | sample June2016WEW_21_1_FD_133005 | JGI IMG/M metagenome (GOLD analysis project Ga0187890, IMG submission 133005) | Peatland microbial communities from SPRUCE experiment site at the Marcell Experimental Forest, Minnesota, USA - June2016WEW_21_10 | ecosystem: Environmental > Terrestrial > Soil >... | reverse complement strand
TTGTCGAACCATTCCTTCAACGCGCTGTTGAAGACGCTCGAGGAGCCTCCGCCGCACGTCAAATTCCTGCTCGCGACCACGGACCCGCAAAAGCTGCCCGTCACCGTGCTGTCGCGCTGCCTGCAATTCAGCTTGAAGCGTCTGTCCTCGAGCCTCATCGCCGAGCGCATGAAAGTGATCGCGGCCGCCGAGAAGCTCGACTTCGAGCCCGCGGCATTCGCGCATCTGGCGCGTGCCGCCGACGGCAGCATGCGCGATGGGTTGAGCCTGCTGGACCAGCTGATCGCGTTCGGCGGTGGAGTCTTGAGCGAGGCGAACACGCGCGCCATGCTGGGGACCATCGACCGCGGGCACGTGACCCGCATCGTCGAGGCGCTGTCGCGTGAGGACGGTCCGGGGTTGCTCGCGCAAGTGGCCGAGCTGGATCGCGACGCCCCGGACTACGATCGCGCCCTCGCCGATCTGTCGGCGTTTCTGCAGCGCATCGCCATCGTGCAGATCGTGCCCGGTGCCGCCCAGGAAGACGAGCAGTTCGACGCCGAGGCGCTCGCTCGTTTGAGCCGCTCGATGGCGGCCGAGGACGTGCAGCTCTACTACCAGATTGCGCTCGCCGGCCGCCGCGACCTGTCCCTCGCGCCGGATCCGCGGCTCGGCTTCGAGATGACGCTGCTGCGCATGCTGGCCTTTCGTCCCGATGCAGCCGGGACGGCTGTCGGGACGGCGCCCGCATCCGTCGCGGGACGCGCCATAGCTGCGACACCGGAGGCGGGCTCTTCCGCCCCGCGTCCGCCCGCCGTGCCTGCAAATGCCGACGTGGCCCCGCGTCCCGCCGCCGTATCCGCGAGTACCGACGCGGCGCCGCGTCCCGCCGCCATCGTCCCGGCGAACATCGATGCCGCCTCCTGGCCGCGCATCGTCGAAGGCGCGAACCTCAGCGGCATGGTGCGGCAGTTCGCGCTCAATTGCGTCCCGGCTTCGTTCGAGCGGGATGTGCTGACGTTGCGCCTCGACGAGGCGGTGGCTGCGAGGCGCTCGCGCGCCATCGAGGATAAGCTCCTGCAGGCGCTGACCAAATACCTGGGACGCGAGTTGCGCCTGCTCTTCGAGGTCTCGCAGAGCGAGCTCGTAACCCCGGCGCGACAGCGTGTGCTCGCGGACCAGGACAAGACCGCACGCGCGGCGGCGGCCTTCGAGGCGGATCCGGTCGTGAAGGGATTGCAGGAGCGATTCGGTGCCGAGGTGGATGTCGCTTCGGTGAAACCGGCCAACTAGCACAGGAGACTTGCGATGATGAAAGGCGGACTCGGCAATCTGATGCGCCAGGCGCAGCAGATGCAGGAGAACATGCAGAAGGCCCAGGCGGAACTCGTGAACCTCGAGGTGACCGGTGAGTCGGGCGCGGGCATGGTGAAGGTCGTGCTGAATGGGCGTCACGAGGCGAAGAAAGTGACCATCGAGCCCAAGCTCGTGTCGGAGGATCTCGAGATGCTCGAGGACCTCGTGGCCGCGGCCATCAACGATGCCTCGCGTAAGATCGAGGAGCGCAGCAAGGAGAAATACGCGGATCTCATGTCGGGAATGAACCTTCCCCCGGGCATGAAGCTGCCGTTCTGAAGCGATGAAGTATACGCCCACGCTCGCGCGCTTGATCGATGCCTTGCGTTGCCTGCCCGGGGTGGGACCCAAGTCCGCCCAGCGCATGGCCTTTTATCTTCTGGAGCGGGACCGGGACGGCGGCCGAGCGCTCGCGCAGTCGCTGAGCGAGGCCCTGTCCTCCGTCGGGCATTGCAAGCGCTGCCGCATGCTCACGGAGAGCGAGCTCTGCGCCATTTGCGCAACCCCGCAACGTGACGCCGCGCAGCTGTGCGTGGTCGAGTCTCCCGCCGATGTCGTCGCGATCGAGCAGTCCGGCGGTTTTCGGGGACGCTACTTCGTGCTCATGGGTCACTTGTCGCCGCTCGACGGGATCGGACCGACCGAGCTCGGGCTCGATGAGTTCGAGCGGCTGCTTGCCGAGGGCGAGGTGCGCGAGGTGATACTTGCGACCAACCCGACCGTGGAAGGTGAGGCCACCGCGCATTATCTCGGCGAGCTCGCGCTGCGCCGGGGACTCAAGGCTTCGCGCATCGCCCATGGCGTGCCGGTGGGCGGCGAGCTCGAGTACGTCGACGGCGGCACACTCGCGCACGCGCTCGCCGGACGCACGCGCGTTTCCTGAGGTCGCCTAGTCGCTGCAGCTATGGTGCGAGCTTCTCGTACAGCCGATAGAGCCGGCGATAGCTCTCGTAGCGGCGCGCCGAGATCTCGAGGGTGCGCACTGCATCGCGCACCGCGCATTGCGGCTCCTCGAGATGTCGGCAATCGTTGAACCGGCAATCGGCGGCGCGCTCGTGAATCTCGACGAAGCCGCGCTCGGCGGCGCGCGCCAGGCTTGCCGGGGGCGCGAAGTCACGCACTCCCGGCGCATCGATCACCGCGGAGGGCGATTCGGGCAACCCCCCCGGCGCCAGACGATAGCGGCGCGCCGTGGTCGTCGTGTGACGGCCCTCCATCTCACGCGTGAGCTCGGCGGTTTGCGCCGACGCATCAGGCACGAGCACGTTGACGAGTGAGGATTTGCCTACGCCCGATTGACCCACGAGAAGCGTTGCGCCGCCCTCGAGCGCGCTGCGCAGCGCCGGAAGGCCGGCGCCGGTCCGAGCCGACACCTCGACGCAGGGAAGGCCGAGGTTGCGGTAGTTGGCGAGTTCCGCCGCGAGATCCTCGCAGGGCACATCCGATTTGTTGACGACCAGCAGCGCCTCGATGTCCTTGAGCCGCGCGCCCGCCCAGTAGCGATCCACCACGAACCAGTCGGGGAGCGGTTCGCAGGCAACGACCGCGGCCACCCGGTCCAAGTTGGATGCGACCGGCTCGGCGCGTCCCCGGGCATCGATGCGCTCGAGTAGATTGACGCGCGGCTCGAGCGCATCGATGCTCGGGCCGCCGTCTGATTCGCCGCTCACCCAGTGGACTCGATCGCCGCACACGATGCGCTGCTTGCGGCCCTTCAATGCGCAGCGCAAGGTCTCCTCACCGGATTGCACCAGAGCGCCGCGGCCGTAGCTCGCGAGCACGACGCCGAGGCCGCTCCTGCTGCTCATCCGTCGGTGCTACCATTCGGCAATGAAGTCTCCCGAGAATCTAATTTGGATCGACCTCGAGATGACGGGCCTTTCGCCCGAGACCGATCTCATTATCGAAATCGCCACGATCGTAACCGACAAGCACCTCACGGTGCTCGCCGAGGGCCCCGTGATCGCGGTGCACCAGAGCGCCGCGGTGATGGCCGCAATGGATGACTGGAATCGCAAGCAGCACGGCAGCTCCGGCCTCACCGAGCGCGTGCTCGCAAGCCGCATCGATACGACGACTGCGGAGCGCCGCACCCTGCAGTTTCTCGAGCAGTGGGTCGAGGCGCGCCGCTCGCCGATGTGTGGCAACAGCATCTGTCAGGATCGGCGCTTTCTCGCGCACTACATGCCCACGCTCGAGAGGTATTTCCATTACCGCAACCTCGACGTGAGCACGCTCAAGGAGCTCGCGCAGCGATGGGCGCCGCACATTAGTGCCGCGTTCCACAAGAACGCGACCCACCTGGCGCAGGACGATGTGCGCGAATCGATCCGCGAGCTCGAGTACTACCGCGAGCACCTGCTGCGGCCGCTCGGTGCGCCCGCCGCCTGACCGCGGGCTCGGTGCCCCCTAGCCGGGCGCCCCCGACCTCAGCGCCCCGCGGCCGCGTCGTTAGCGAGGAACATCCAGGTCTCGACCACCGTGTCCGGATTGAGGGACAGGCTCGTGATGCCTTGCTCGACTAGCCAGCGCGCGAGCTCAGGATGGTCGGAGGGTCCCTGGCCGCAGATGCCGACGTACTTGCCCTGGGCCTTGCATGCCTTGATGGCCATGGCCATGAGCGCCTTCACCGCGTCGTCGCGCTCATCGAAAAGCTTGGCGACGACGCCCGAATCGCGATCGAGACCGAGCGCGAGCTGGGTCATGTCGTTCGAGCCGATGGACATGCCGTCGAAATACTCGAGATAGCGCTCGGCGAGCACGGCGTTGGTCGGCAGCTCGCACATCATGATGTGCTGCAAGCCGTTCTCCCCGCGCTTCAAGCCGTTGTCGCTGAGGAGCTGCGTGACGGCCTTCGCCTCGGCGAGCGTGCGCACGAACGGCACCATGATCTGCACGTTCGTCAGCCCCATCTCGTCGCGCACCCGCTTGAGCGCGCGGCACTCGAGCTCGAAGCAAGGGCGGAACACCTTGTCGATGTAGCGCGAGGCGCCGCGGAATCCGAGCATCGGATTTTCCTCGTGCGGCTCGTAAGCCTTGCCGCCGATCAAGTTCGCATACTCGTTCGACTTGAAATCCGACAGCCGCACGATCACGGTCTCGGGCGCGAAGGCCGCCGCGATCTGCGCGACGCCCTCGGCCAGCTTGTCGACGTAGAAGCTCACCGGGTCCGCATAGCCGGCGATTTGCTGGGAGATCGCTTCTTTGAGCTCCGGGCTCTGCTTGTCGAACTCGAGCAGCGCGCGCGGGTGCACGCCTATCATGCGATTGATGATGAATTCGAGACGCGCGAGGCCGACGCCGTTGTGGGGCAGCCCGGCGAACTCGAACGCGCGATCGGGATTGCCGACGTTCATCGCGATCTTCACGGGAATGGGCGGCAGCGAGTCGAGCTCGATGCTGCGCTGATCGTAATCGAGCATGCCGTCGTAGACGTGGCCGGTGTCGCCCTCGGCGCAGGAGACGGTCACCGCCTGGTTCTCGCGGATCGCCTGGGTGGCGGTCACGCAGCCGACCACGGCCGGAATCCCGAGCTCGCGCGCGATGATGGCGGCGTGACAGGTGCGCCCGCCGCGATTGGTGACGATGGCTGCGGCGCGCTTCATCACCGGCTCCCAGTCGGGGTCGGTCATGTCCGCGACCAGCACGTCGCCTGCGCGCACCCGCGACATTTCCTTCACGTCGCGGATGATGCGCGCGTGCCCGGCGCCGATCTTCTGCCCGATGCTGCGGCCGCTCACGAGAAGCGTCGAGCGCGCTTTTAAGGTAAAGCGTTGGATGGTGCGCCCGGCGCGGCTCTGCACCGTCTCGGGCCGCGCCTGCAGGATGTAGATCTTGCCGGTCTCGCCGTCCTTGCCCCACTCGATGTCCATCGGGGTGCCGTAGTGCTCCTCGATGACGAGCGCCTGCTTCGAGAGCTCGATCACGTCGGATTCGTCGATGGAGAATCTCTGGCGATCCTCCGCCGGCACGTCGATCGTGCGTACGCGCTCCTGCGTGCCGGGCTCGCCGTACACCATCTTGAGGGCCTTCTGGCCGAGGTTCTTGCGCAGTATCGACCGACGACCGGCGCGCAGCGACGGCTTGTAGACGTAGAACTCGTCGGGGTTCACCGCGCCTTGCACGACCGTCTCGCCGAGACCGTAGGAGGAAGTGAGGAACACGACGTCGCGGAAACCCGAGTCCGTATCGAGCGTGAACATCACGCCGGCCGCACCGAGATCGCTTCGCACCATGTGCTGCACGCCGACCGAAAGCGCCACCGCGTTGTGATCGAAATTGTTATGCACGCGGTAGGCGATGGCACGGTCGTTGAAGAGGGACGCGTAGACCTCGTGCATCGCAGCGAGCAGCTGCTCCTCGCCGCGTACGTTGAGGAAGGTTTCTTGCTGCCCTGCGAAAGAGGCCTCCGGCAAATCCTCCGCGGTTGCCGATGAGCGCACGGCGACGGCGAACTCGGGGCCGCTGCCCATCTTGCGAAATGCAGCGAGGACCTCGTCCCGCAAGCGTTTCGGGAACGGAGCGGAGAGCACCCAGCCCCGGATTTGCTTGCCGACCGTGGCAAGCCGCTCCACGTCGTCGACGTCGAGCGAGCCGAGCGCCTCGGCGATGCGGCCGCTCAGATTCTCCTGCGCGAGAAAATCGCGGTAGGCGTGTGAGGTCGTCGCGAATCCCCCCGGAACCGAGACCCCGAGGCTCGATAGCGTCGAGATCATCTCGCCGATCGAGGCGTTCTTGCCGCCCACGATCTCGATGTCCTTGCTCTTCAACTTCTCAAACGGAATGATGTACGGATTCATCGCTTCTTGTACTCGCTTCTTGTCCGGCCATGGAATAAGTGAAACACTTCCGGGATAAACGCCCGCCGACACATGGAACTACCGTGAGTAAACGAACAGTGTTTTTTGTATCAGACCAGACGGGCATTACCGCGGAGACGATGGGCCACAGCCTCATGACACAGTTCGACGGAATCGAATTCCGGCAGGTGACTGTGCCATTTATCTCCACCGTTGACAAGGCGATAGAGGCGGTGCGCAAGATCGATCTGGTGGGCAAGCACGAGGGGGTGCGGCCGATAGTTTTCAGCACCCTCGTGCAGGAAGACGTGCGCAATGTCGTGCGCGGAAGCACAGGCTTCTTTCTCGATTTCTTCGACGCGTTCCTAGCACCGCTCGAGAACGAACTCAAGACGCAATCCTCCCATGCGATGAGTAGGACGCATCGCAATGCCGACACGCATTCCTATGCGATGCGCATCGATGCGACCAATTTCGCGCTCGCGAACGACGACGGCTCCGTGCTGCGCGATTACGAGCGCGCCGACGTGATCCTCATCGGCGTATCGCGCTCCGGCAAGACGCCGACCTGTCTGTATTTGGCCATGCAATATGGAATTTTCGCGGCGAACTATCCTCTGACGGAGGACGATCTCGAATCGCGCAAGCTGCCGCGCGGACTCGAGTTGCACACGCGCAAGCTCTTCGGCCTCACGATCAAGCCGGATCGGCTGCAGCAAATCCGTAATGAGCGGCGGCCCGACAGCCGCTATTCCTCGCCCCGCCAAGTCGCATTCGAGGTGCGCGCGGCGGAGTCCCTGTTCGAGCGCCACGGCGTCCCCTTCATCGATGCGACCGAAGTCTCAATCGAGGAGATATCGAGCAGAATTCTCGACCGCACGGGTATCGAGCGGCGATTGCGCCCCTGACACGACATACCTGCATGGTATAGTCGGGTCATGATCGCCGATCAGTGGTGTCAAACGTCGTGGCGGGCCACGCCCGGGAGCTTCGTGAGTCTCATGACGCTGTACGAGAGCAATTTCGTGCGTTTGGGATGGCTGGTGCGTGACTTGCGTTCGATCGTTTCGCGTGCGGTGTCCCGCGTCGGCTCGGACTGTGATCTCTTTCTCACACCGCTCGAGTCGTGTCCGTACACGAGTGTGTTCCGCCTCACCTATGAGTTCGATTTCGAGGGGGAATGGGTCTGCGACCCCGATCTGGAAGTGTGCGTGTATCACGATGCGCGGCTGGCCGAGGTGCGCAGCTTCCGTGGCTTCAAACGCCATCCCGAGCTCGTCCGGCTCGAGTCCGGACTCAAGCGTGAACTGGATCAGCGCTGGAGCCGTAACATGCTGTTAAATAAATGGCTGGAATACTGCGCCGAGCGAGGCCATCACTTCTAGTGGGTAGATTCCCCCTGGTGTCCCGCGACTGATTCATCGGCTCGAGGCGGGACATTGATCGACAAGCTCAGCTTTCTCAAGGGAGGGTCGGAGGGCGGTAGCGTGAGCGCTGATGAAGAGCGCCTCATGCAGCTGTTCCAGAATCGTGCGGGCCTCAAAAAGGCGTACGCCGATCTCAAGGACGAATTTCACATCCTGGGCGATCGGCTGAAACAGCAGGAGGGCGCAACGCTGCGCGTTCAGGAGCAGCTCGATGCGCTCGGCGATCTGCTTGCGGACCCCGGCACGGGTTTCGGCGCGCTCGTCTTCTTTCAGCTGCGCGGATTGTGGAAGAACTGCCACCAGCAGCTCGCCAAGTTCGCGACGGACCTGACCCGCCAGCAAGAGGCGCGCGAGGCGGCGCGTCATACGACCGAATGCGAGGCCACCAAGAACATGCGTCTCGCCGACGTCGAGGAGCGGTTGCAGGGCGCGGCAGCCGAGGCAGACGCGCATCGCGAGCGTCTCGCGGCAGCTCAGTCCGAGCTCTCGCGGCTCACCGCCTTCTGGCACTACTTCCGCCGCCGCCGGCGGCAGCGCGCGCTCGAATCGCTTCGTCAAGGCGTGCTGGTTGCCGACTCGGCGGTGGGCGATCTGCACGCGGAGAAGAGCGCGATCCTGGCCGAGGCGCCCCCCGAGTTCCCCGGCATCTCCTTGGGCGCACGCCGCAACATCAACCTCGCCATCATCAGCTACGCCGAATCGCTCTGCGAGCACGTCGATGAGCTCGGGTTGGCGGCGCGGGCGAAGGAAGCGGTGGCCCGCAGGGTGCACGAGATGGCATTCGGCTCGCGCAGCGAATGCGAGGACTACATGCTGCGCGTGCAAAAGGCGCAAACGGCGATAGCCAACCAGCGCCTAATCACCGCGTCGGTGAAGGGAAAGCTCGAGCGGTTGCGCGCGCTCGGCGAGTATCGCAATCTCGCCGATACGGTGCCCACGGCGGATTCACTCGCGGCCGCGAGTGCCGCGGCACATAGTCAGTGGAACGTGCTAGCCGAGGACTACTGGGACCTTTTCAACCTGTTGCTGCGCTAATGTGCCGCCCGCCCTGACGGGCGGGCGGCACCCCTCAATGCAGCTCGTTGTGCAGGTCCGTGCGCCGCGCCTGGGTCGGGCCTACCTTGTGCACCGAGGTCACCGCGAAATCGGCGGCAATCTGCGTCGCCTCATCGAGGATGATGCCCGCCGCGGCGTCGTCCTTGATCTCGTCGAGCGCCTTGACGGGCGGTTCACCACGGGCTGCGCGCAGCCCGTTCTCGCGCTCGAGCCGGCCCGCGTCGAGCCGCTTGCGCTCGGCCTCGCGGGTCTTCAGGTTGAGCGAGACGGTCTTCTGATTGCGGATCGAGTCGAGCGCAGCGATGTCCTCGCGCAGGTAGCGGAAGTCCGCGCTATCGGCCGTGCGGTCGTCGTGCAGCTTCTGCAGCATCGAGGCCGTCGACTTTAAGTCGCCCTCCGCCTTGAAGGTTGCGGGCTCGATATGATCCCAGGGCAGCGCGCGGTCGCGCGTGCTCTCACCCACCTCGTTCGCATCGATGAGCGAAGGAATCGCGATGTCGGGCGTTACCCCCCGGTCCTGCGTGCTCTCGCCGGTGACCCGGTAGTACTTGCCGATGGTCACGTTGAGTTGTCCGAGCTCGGGCTTGCGCCCGAAGATGGTGTAGTTGAGCGGATGCGCGTTCTGCACCGTGCCCTTGCCGTAGGTTTGCTGGCCGATGATGAGCCCGCGTCCGTAATCCTGGATGGCGCCCGCGAAGATCTCGGAGGCGGACGCGCTGAACCGGTCGACCAAAACGATCAATGGGCCGCTGTAGAAGATCGCGGGATCCGGATCGTCGTCGACCTCGATACGTCCCGTGGTGTCACGCAGCTGCACCACTGGTCCGCGGTCGATGAACAGACCGGTCAACGACTCGGCCTCGGGTAGGTAGCCGCCGCCGTTCGCGCGCAGATCCATGATGAGCGTCTCGGCGCCGTCCTTGCGCAGCTCGCCGATCAGCCGCTGCACGTCGCGCGTGGTGCTGCGGAAGTCCTTCGCCCCGGCGCGGCTCGCGTCGTAGTCCTGATAGAAACTCGGCACCGTGATGATGCCGATCTTCACGTCGCGCCCATTGCGGGTCACCGTGCGCATCGCCTTGTGCGAGGCCTGAGCCTCGAGCGATACGCGGTTGCGGGTGAACTCGACCACCTTCTGCGCCGTTCCCGGGGCCGCGCCGGCCGGCAGCAACTGCAGACGCACGATCGTGCCGCCCGGGCCGCGGATCTTCTGGACCACATCGTCGAGGCGCCAGCCGATCACGTCGAGGAGGTCGCCCGTCTTGCCCTCGCCTACCGCGGTGATGCGATCGTTCGCGGAGAGCTTGCCGCTCACCGCGGCGGGGCCGCCCGCAATCACGTCGATGACCGTGACGTAGTCGTCGGTGAGCTGGAGCGATGCGCCGATGCCCTCGTAGGAGAGGCTCATTTGGATGTTGTACTCCTCGGAGTTGCGCGCCGAGAAGTAATTGGAGTGCGGGTCGAGCGACAGCACGAACGCGTTCATGAACGCCTCGAACACATCCTCGGGCTTGCTCTGATCCATGCGCTTCGCCACGTGCTCGTAGCGTTTGCGCAGAATGTCGGCGACCTCGGGCCACTGTTTGCCCGTGATGATGAGCGACAGAGCGTCGTTCTTGACGCGCTTGCGCCACAGCTCGTTCATCTCAGCGGTATTCGCGGGCCACGGCTCCTTTTCCCGGTCGAAGTTGAAGGACTCCTCCGCGTCGAAGTCGGGTTTTTTCTGGAGCAGCTCGATGGCGTAGTTCATGCGCTCGCGACTGCGCTGCTGAAAGCGGCGGAAGATCACGAAGGCCGGCTCCACATCGCCCGCCTTGATCGCGTCATCGAGCTCGTAACGGTATTTCTCGAACTCCGCGATGTCGCTCGCGTAGAAATAGCTGCGGCCGCTGTCGACGGCGTCGAGATAGCGATCGAGGATCAGGCTCGAGAGATGGTCATCGAGCGGTGCGCGACGGTAGTGCTCGCGGGCGATGATGTCGCTCACTCGTCGAGCGACGTAGTTTTCCTGTTCCGTGGGTTCGAGGACCGCGCCGGCCGCCGCAGGAGCCGGGGTCACCGGCGGCGTCATGGCGGCGCCGAGCAATGCGGCAAGTCCGACCGCGCTCGCGCAAACGACGATGGCGCTCAGCCAGCGAGGCCTGCGGACCTTGGTCTCCGGATGCTTTACGACCGTCATCAGCTGCCGTTCTCCTGTAAAATGATCGCCCGATGCAACCCAAGGCTAGACGAGCCCATGCCGCAAGCCAAGTGTATACGAGCCTGAAGATATGCGTCCGTTCACGGTTTTGATCGGTATCGTGCTTGGCTCGGCCGCATCGATCACATTTGGCCTGGGAGCCGTCCTGATCGTGTTCTGTGTGCTGGCCGGGAGACACCCGGATCTGTGGCGCGAACTGCCGCGGCTGACACTGAGCCTGCTGGCGTTCGGTGTTCTGACCGCGGCCAGCGCCGGTAGTTTCCTCGGCCAGGCCAAAGCCCGTCCCTGGCGGGGTTGGGCGCACGCCGCGACGCTCGCGGTACTTGTCGGCATCACCCTGTGGTATTGGCCGCACCGGGCCTGATCGGTGCCCGTTTGGCCCTATTCTTCGAGGAATAGCGACTCCATGCGACACTGGTTCGATCGCGCATTTTTTGCTGGTTGTCTTGCCGCAACGCTCGTGGGCTGCGGGCATCACCCCGCGCGCCAAGGAGGATTGCCGCTCGATCTCGAGGAGATGAGCTTTCGCTCGAACCTGCGCGTGCTCGCCGCGGATGACTTGGAGGGTCGTAGACCCGGTACGCCGGGCGGGCAGAAGACCGTCGAGTTCTTGACGGCGCAGTTTCGCAAGTTTGGTCTGAAGCCCGGCAATGCCGAGAGTTATGTCCAACAGGTGCCTCTGGTCGAGATTCGCGCGGACGCGGATCCGACGCTCTCCATCGGCGGGGGAAGAGGCGCATTACTGCCGTTGCGCCAAGGTACGGACATGGTCCTCTGGACGCCCCGCACGGCCCCGACGGCGGCGCTCGCACAGAGCGACCTCGTATTCGTCGGTTACGGTATCGTGGCGCGCGACTATCACTGGGACGATTACGCGGGCATCGATGTGCGCGGCAAGACGGTGCTCGTGCTGCTCGGCGATCCCGGCTACGGCAGCCGCGATCCCGGCGTGTTCAAGGGCCTCTCCCTCAGCGCCTACGGGCGCTGGTCCTACAAGATCGAAGAGGCCGAGCGTCACGGCGCGGCGGGGGTGCTGCTGATTCACGATCCGGGCACCCTCGGTTTCGGCTGGGATGCGCTCAGGAACACCTGGATGGGCGCGCACCTCGAGCTCGCCTCGACCGCGGCCCAACCCGACCTGCCGGCGATCGAGGGCTGGCTCACGGGCGGGGCGGGGCGCGCACTGTTCTCACAGGCTGCGCTCGACTACGCCGCGCTCGTGGCCGCAGCCGCTCGTCCCGGCTTCAAGGCGCTGAGCATGGGCCTCAAGGTAAGCGGCGAGCTGCACGCGGAGGTGCGCCGCTTCGACTCGTCGAACGTCGTCGCGGTGGTTCCCGGAACGGGTCACCGGCACGAGTATGTGCTCTACTGCGCTCACTGGGACGGTCTCGGCCGCGATTCGAGCGGCGCCATTCTCAACGGTGCAGTCGAGGATGCGAGCGGGGTCGCAGGACTTCTGGTACTCGCGCAGTCCTTCGCTCACATGCGTCCGGCGCCCGATCGCTCGATCGCATTCGTCGCCTTCACGGCGGGCGAGCCGCAGCTGCTCGGCTCCCGCTACTACGTCGAGAATCCGGTGATTCCGCTCGATCAGACTGCGGGTGCGATCGACCTCGACGCTCTGCGCATCGGCGGGCGCACGCGCGACGTCGTGATTTTGGGAGCCGGCAACTCCGAGCTCGAGGAGTCGGTGCGCGCCTCCGCGCTGTTGCAGGGGCGGGAGGTTCGACCCGAGCCGCATCCCGAGCAAGGTCTCTACTACTCCTCGGATGACATCAATTTTGCCCGCCACGGTGTGCCCGCGCTGTACGTCAAGGCGGGCATCGACGACGCGGCGCGGGGACCGCAATACGGACTGACGCAGTGGGACGAGTACATGGCGCGGCGTTACCGCCAAGCGGGCGACAAGTACTCCGAGGATTGGAACGTGGGCGGCGCGATCGAGGATCTGATGCTCTACCGGCAGCTGGGCGAGCGTCTCGCCTCGACGCGCCGGTTTCCGCGATGGTATCCGGACAGCGAGTTCAGCGCGGATCGCAGCCGCGCGGCGGGCGGCGATTAGCGGGCGTTGCGCCTAGCGGTGCGCTTCAACGCTTACCCACCCGCGCCCAGTTCTTTCTGCGGTCGAAACCACCCGATGAGTTGTAGGGGTCGAAGCCGCCGCCCGCATCGCGCGGGTTCGGCGCAGTCGTGTCGACGGCCGGGGCTGCGGATTGCTCGCGCTGCGCCTGGCGCAATTCCCGCGTCCCGAAGCTGAACTTCGATTCCTCACTCGGTTTTTTGTCGTTCGTCATGATCGATCCTCGTCACCCCTGCGCAGTCGCCTATCCGATTGGACGCTGCGGCGAGTAGATGTTCCCAAATGGCGACAGCGGGAGCGTGAGTGAGATCGCAGAATTGCGACTCTGCGCACGCCGTGCAGCGAAATAAGTCGTGGCTCATCGGGTTAAGTAAAAGCGCCCGCGATGACTCGATCGCGCTCGGGGCGCCTCAAGCGCGCGTGCGCGCGGTTCGAACGGCGAGCACGCTCGGCAGCTGCCGATCGAAGGGCACCGTTTGGTTGCGACCGCGAAGCTTCGCCGTGTAGAGCGCCTGATCGGCGGCTTTGACGAACTCCGTGACGTTCGGAAAATTGACCTGGCCGCCGTGCGTCGCGCAGCCGATCGAGATGGTGACACGGGCATGCTCGGCGCCCATCGGATGACCGGTGCTTTGAAACGCCGCGACGATGCGTTCGCAAATGCCCTGCGCGGTCTCGGCGTCCGTGGCCGGCAGCACCACGACGAATTCTTCCCCGCCGTAACGGGCGATCAAGTCGGTCTCACGCGTATTGCCGCGCAGAATCCGCGCCGTTGCCTGGAGGATCCGGTCGCCCGCCTGATGACCGAAGCGGTCGTTGATGCTCTTGAAGTTGTCGAGATCGGCGAACGCGAGGCTCAACGGCCATTTGTGGCGGGTGGAATGATCGAACTCGCGCGCGAGCACCTGATCGAGATAAGCGCGGTTGTAGACGCCGGTCATGGCGTCGCGGCGTGTTTCCTCCTCGAGTTCGAGCGTACGCGACGTCGAGCTCTCGGCCACCGCGCGCAGCGTGTTGATCTCGCGCAGGGCGATCAGATTGCGCAACATCAGAGCCTCGCGCGCCTGCTCGAGGATCAGCTCTGGGTGCTGCTGCGACAACAGGTCCGTTTCGAAGAGCGCCTCGGTGTCGGGCAGCACCGAGCCGATGGTCGCGAGCACTTGGCCGAAGGCGATCTTGTCGAGGCCGAGGCTGCGCTCCAAAGAGAGGCCCACTTCCGCGAAGGGCCGCTGCTGAGGCTCGCGCAGGAACAAGTCCGCGATGGGGCCCGACTGGGCGACGCAGCGCTGGAAGATGAGCGCGGGATCGCTCGTCACCGAGAGATCCACGCGATGGCTATGCTCGATGGCGCGATACAGACGCGGCGGCAAGTTCCAGCTCTTCATCAGCCACGCGCCGATCTCCGCGTGATCGGCGTTCAGTCGGCGTTTCTCGATCTCGGCGAGCCCCCGATGGTCGTGCTGGTCGGAGCCCGCGCCGCGATACAGGTCGGGCAGCGCCTGATCGAGCGCAAGGATGCCGACATCCTGCAGCAGGGCCGCGAGGAATATTTCCTCTGCCATGGGCTGGCGCAGCGCATCTGCAAGGGCGCGCGCCGCGGTCGCGGCCACCAGGGCGCGGCGCCAGTAGAGCGGGTAGTCGATGCCGTTCACCTTGCCGGTGCGCAAGCTCTTCACCAGCGAAAAGCTCAACGCGAGAGTCAAGGTTGCATTCAGGCCGAGCACCACGAGAGCCTGACGCAGATTCTCGCTCTTACGCCGCTGGGCGTAGAGCGGCGAATTGGCGATGCGCAGCACCTTGGACGAGAGCGCCGAATCGAGGCTCAGGACCTTGGCCACCTTGCCCATCTCGATCTCCGGATCGCGCGCGAGCTCGATGATGTGGGTCGCTACGCCGGGCGGCGAGGGAAAGCTCACCAGCGAGCGAAGATGGGCCTCAATCTCGGGATTCAAACGGGCGCTCCCACGGTGCAGAACGGCTAATCGCCTACACCGGGTTAGCGTCCGATCGCCAGGTAACTTAAGGGGGGCGAGTAAGGGAATACACTAAAACTGCACAATGCAGCGTCCAGAACCCCTGCGCCGGGCGAATGCTCAGCTGCCCGCCCGCCACCAGAGCCGCAAGGCCCGAAACGTAAGCCACAGGGCATAGGGCCCCAGCAGCACTATCCAGGAGGCGGGTGAGCCGGCCCGGAAGCCCTCGTAAACGCTCGCGAACAGGCGCCCGACGCTCGCCCCCTCGTAACGCCCCAGGAGGGCGGAACCGGCGAAAAAGATGAGAACGGGCATGAGCACAAAGCCGGCGATGAGCGCGATCGCCGTGAGCAATAGCTCACGCGGCCAGCCGCCGGCCCACCCTGAGCCTTTCAGAATATGTGCAAAACGCATACTGCGTCATTCTAACGAAATGCCTGCTCGCCCGCCCGGGCGTACACTAGCACCCATGCGTCCCTGGACTTCGGAAACGCTCTACGAGTCAAGGCCCTGGATCCTTATCTTGGTCGGGGCGCTGCTTGGGATTGGCGCAACGGGTTGGTCGCTGGCGGTCGGCTACTGGACCGTGTGGCGCGGCCTCTGCATGTTCGCGGGGGCCGCTCTCGCGATCGTCGGTGGCATCATTTTGCAACTGCGCCAGGACTATCGCGCACGTAGCAAACTGCGCCGGGTGTCCTCGCGATAATGCGCACCGCCGTCGTCGGCGTCGGGTATCTCGGCCGATTTCACGCTCAAAAATATCGCCACGCCGCGAACTCCGAGCTCGTCGGCATCGCCGATCCCTCCGCCGAGGCACGTCGCACCGTGGCCGCCGAGCTCGAGGTCCCCGCGCACGCCGACTACCGCGAGCTTCTGGGCCGAGTCGATGCCGTGAGCATCGTAACGCCGACGCCGCAACACTACGCCATTGCGCGGGATTTTCTCGAGGCGGGCGCGCACGTCCTGGTCGAGAAACCGATGACCGCAAACGTCGCGGAGGCCGAGAGTCTGATCGAGGCGGCACGGCGCGCGCATCGCGTGCTGCAGGTTGGGCACCTCGAGCGCTTCAATGCCGCCGTGCAAGCCCTCCAGCCCATTCTCACCGTGCCGCGCTTCCTCGAGTGCGCGCGGCTCGCCCCGTTCAAGCACCGCGGCACCGACGTGAACGTGGTGCTCGATCTCATGATCCACGATATCGATCTGATTTTGAGCATCGTGCGCTCGCCCGTCACGGCGATCGATGCCATCGGCACCAGCGTCTTCTCCAAGGAAGTCGACATCGCGAATGCCCGCCTCAAGTTTGCCAACGGCTGCGTCGCCAATGCGACCGCGAGCCGCGTCAGCTTGAAGACCGAGCGGCGGCTGCGGCTGTTCGAGGACGACGCCTACGTGTCGGTGGATCTGCAGCAAAAAGTGCTCACGGTGATTCGCAAGAGCGGCGAGATGGCCGCGGATGGCGTCCCCCCCGTCGACATCAAGGAGACCACCTACGAGCAGGGCGATGCGCTCAAAGAGGAAATCGACGCCTTCCTCGAAGCCGCCTCCGGGGCCCGTGCGCCGGCCGTGAGCGGCGAGGACGGGCTCAAGGCGCTCCACGTTGCATTGACCATCACCGAGCAGGTGACGCGGACGCAAAACCCGTCCTGAACGTCAACGGCCGGGCTGTGCGGCGCTCGCAGGCGGCGTTGCGGGCTGCGCCGGCGGCGGCGGCGCGGGCGAAGGTGCGGGTGCGGGTGCTGGCGGCTGCGCCGGAGCCGTCGTTGCCGGCACGGGTGCCGTCAGCGGCGGCAAGGGATCCGTCACCGTCACCCGGTCCACGAAGTAGCGCGTATCCGCAAAGCAGGTCGAAGGTATCCCGGGGTGCTCGGTGTAGTGCACCTGCACGCGCGCGCCGACGGCCTTCTCGATGTCTGCGGCCACTCGCGGATCGCGCACGCTGAACTGCCAGATCTGCGGCGAGAGACCGCCGGAGTAGAGCGCCAAATCGCCCTCCTGGGTCTTGCAGATCCAGCCCCTGCGCGAGAACTTCTGGAGCACGCCCGAGCGTGTGCCGTCGGAGTATGCCCATTGTAGCGTAAGCCAGGTCCAGAGCCCCGTGCCCCCGAAGAGCACGAGCAAGAAGACGAGAAGGTAGCGCGCGCCTCTCATGCGTTTTCAGCCTTCAGCCCGACGAGCTGCTGCGTTTTTTGGGCAACATAGAGCAAGAGACGAGGATTTTCCAGTGAACGCCGCGCTTGCGCACCTCGAGTCCATCCTGACCGGCCCCCGAAAAGGCGTAGCCGATCACAGTTTGTCCAAGCGCACGGGCACGGGCACAATATAAACCTCGAAGGGGCTGTTATGTCATATGCTGTAAGGACCCGGATGGACTACGTGCAAGAGTTCGGCGTTGACGTAACTGCAGATCTGCTTCTTGCCTATGACAACGGCCATCCGCGATCACTACATGGCTCGCGACGACGAGCGCATGCGGGCCGGGCTCGATGCAATGAGCCGGGCACTCGATGCGCATATAAGCAAACGGCGTTGCCGGCTAACCGCAAGCCAGCCCCGATCAGCGGTCGCTAACTGCCGATCACAATGATCTGGTTAAGGGTTTCGCAAGCGCGGAGGTACGAACTCTCGGGAACTTTCTTCAATGGATGGGCTTTCGCATTTCTGGCTCGCCAATCGAATGACTTAGGCTGATGGCTGAGGATATAACTGGCCACACCGTTTGGGCCGATGAACTTCACCGCAAAAGGATTGGTTTCGTTATACGACGCCGTGGTCATCGGCAGACCGATCACTATCCCGGTTCTATCATTGAACTCTCGCGGCGACAGAACGACCAAGGGATGTACGTCCTTCATCTCGCGGCCGGCTCGAGGATTACAATCAATCCAGATCATGTCGCGCCGGTCGGGGCACCATGATTTCCGGGCGGCCACTAGAGCACCTCATTTCCGATTGGGCGAGTGGCCATGACCTCGCCGCCATGCAGCGCCGGATCAAATGCAGCCAGCTTCTGCGCGAGAGTCAGCTTGGGCTCACCAATCGGCTTGACCAGAACGTTCGAGTCCTGGGCTGATACTTCGACCGGTTGTCCGACTCTAAAACGAGCCGACCGCGCCACTGCCGCGGGAATTCGCACGGCGAGGCTGTTTCCCCACTGCTGCACGGTTAGCGTTGCACTTTTGGACATGTTGATCTCCCATGTATAAACAAGTTTATACATGGGAGTTTAGATGTCAATGACGCATATCTGCCGACTCTCTGGAAATTGGGATGCGGTGCTGAAGACGGTCTGCCTGCTTTGAGAATCGGGATCACGTCGGCGCCGCTCTTGAGCTTGTCCAGGTAATCCGCCCAGGCCTGCATCAGGTGCCCCCAGTTGCCCCCGGAAGTCAACGGCAAGCCGCGTCGCTCATAGGACTCTAAAAGCATAAAAAAACCCGCGTTTTATGCGGGTTTTGTGGAGGTCCTCGGATCTCTTCGCTCTTATCGGACGACTCAAATGGTGGAGCCGGGGGGAATCGAACCCCCGTCCACAAGTCCTACGCCTCAAGATCTACGTACGTAGCCACAGTCTATTGTTCTCGCCGCTCGCTACCCGACGGGCAGGGAAAGCGCGCGGCCAACCCAGTAACGATTCGCGGGATACACCCCAGGTACGTGTATTCCGCTAGCTGATGAGCGCTACCCTCGAACGTTCGCACCAGCACGAGCCGGTCGAGGTTCAGCCGCGATTAGGCGGCTAGAGCGTAGTTGTCTTCGTTGGCAACTATAGTTTGCAAGCAGTTTTACGAGGAACTAGCACCTCGGTACGCACCTGAAGTTTCGCAACCCATGTCGAAACCGGTCGGCCCCAAGTGAAGGTGGATTATACCCCTTTTGCGAGTGGCCCGCTCAGCGCCGGCAAGACTGAGCGCCGGCAAGGCTCAGCGCCGGCTCGCCTTCATGATGCGGCTCTTGTCGCGCTGCCAGTCCCGATCCTTGTCGCTCGCACGCTTGTCGTGTTGCTTCTTGCCCTTGGCGAGTCCGAGCTCGAGCTTGGCGCGCCCCGCCTTCCAGTAGAGCTGTAGCGGCACCAGCGTATAGCCGCGGCGCTCCACGGCGCCGATCAGGTGATCGAGCTGGCGCCGGTTCAAGAGGAGCTTGCGCGTGCGGGTGGGGTCGGTGTCGACGTGGGTCGAGGCCGAATTCAAGGGCGCGATGTGCGCGCCGAAGAGGAAGGCCTCCCCGCTCTTCAGGTACACGTAGGCCTCGGCGATCTGCGCTTTTCCCGCGCGCATACTCTTCACTTCCCACCCCAGTAAGGAAAGGCCGGCCTCGAAGCGCTCTTCGATGAAGTAATCGAAGCGCGCCTTGCGGTTGACGGCGATCGGGGGCGGGGCGGTATCGGCGGTTTTTGCCATGGCGAGAGTCTACCGCGCGGTGTGCGAGAATTCCGCTTTGACCGCGCGAGGCCGCGGGCGGAGTAGCAACATTTGAAGGTCGTAGATCGCAGCGCCATCGTCACCGCAACGCCGGCGCAAATGTTTGCGCTGGTGGACGATGTGCCGCGCTATCCCGAATTCCTGCCCGGCTGCGTTGCCGCCCGTCTCGACAGCAGCTCGGCGAACGAGCGCATCGCGGCGCTCGAGATCGTGCGCGGCGGTTTGCACATGGAGTTCACCACACGCAATACCGTCTCGCCGCCCGCGCAAATTCTGATGGAGCTCGTCGAAGGGCCCTTCAAGCGGCTAATGGGCCGCTGGCACTTCGAGCCGCTGGGTGAGCGGGGCTCGCGTGTCGGGTTTCACGTCGAATTCGAATTCAAGAACCGCTTGATGGGGCTCGCCCTGAATCCCATGTTCGAATCGGTGTGCGACAAGATCGTCGATGCCTTCGTGGTGCGCGCGCGCGAGGTGTACGGCGCCTCACCGCGCGAGGGCGGCTAGGGTCGGGCGTGCGCATCGAAGTGGCCTACGCGCGGGTGCAGGATGCCATCGAGCGGAGCTACGAATTGCCCGCAACCGCGACGGTCGGCGATGCGCTGCGCGCTGCGGGTGCGGACCCCGCGTTCGCGGGCATCGATCTCAACGGCTCGCCGATCGGCGTGTTCGGCATGGCCGCGCGCCGCGAGCAACCCCTGCATCCGGGAGATCGCGTCGAGATCTATCGGCCGCTCGCCCTCGATCCGAAGGCAGCGCGGCGGGCGCGAGTGAAACAAGCCCGCGCCCTCAAGGGGCGGAAGTCGTAGCGAGGCGTTGCCGGCAAGCCTAGTAGGTGCGGCCGTTCTTGATTTTGGCGGCCGAGGCGTCTTGCTGCGCAGCGAGCGCGTCCGAGGGTTTGTCGAGGCGCGCCACTTTGTCACCGTCGAAATACACCGTGACGCGGCGCGAGTCGACGTGGCGCGTGCGGCCCTTCTTCAGATAGTAGATGTAATCCCAACGCTCCTTGTTGAAGCTGTCCGCCACCATGGGAGTGCCGAGAAGATAACGCACCTGGCTGCGCGTCATGCCCGCCTTGACCGTGTCGACCGCGGCCTGATCGAGGAAGTTGCCCTGCTGAATGTTGATGCGGTAGACGCAGCCGCCCGCGGCGAAGGCGAGCCCGACGGCGATCAATCCGGTACGAAGAATTTTCATCGAAGTGGTGCGCCGTCCGTAAATGGTCGATAATCGAGCGCATCATACCCGATTGCTACTGCATGCCGCACCGACTCAAACCGCATTCCACCGCCGAGAGCAACGACCTGCGCAATGCAGGCCTCAAGGTAACGCTGCCGCGCCTCAAAATCCTGGACATCCTGGCCGACAGCACGGCGCGCCACATGAGCGCGGAGGACATCTACAAGAAGCTGCTGGTTTCCGACGAGGACGTCGGCCTCGCCACGGTGTACCGCGTGCTGACGCAATTCGAAGCTGCCGGGCTCGTGACCCGCCATCACTTCGAGGGCGGTATGGCGGTGTTCGAGCTCAACCATGGGGCCCATCACGATCACATCGTGTGCGTGGATTGCGGCAAGGTGGAAGAGTTCATGGACGGCGGCATCGAGGAGCGGCAACAGGCGGTGGCGAAGCGCCTCGGGTTCGAGATCAGCGACCACTCGCTCATTCTCTACGGTCACTGCCGCAAGCCCAACTGTCCGAACCAGAAGCGCCTGAAGCCATAGCGGCGGCGCCTCGCCCGAGGTCCTGGGCGATCTCCCGCAGTCCTCGCTAGCGGCGCGCCGCGGGCGAGCGTTTCCTCTTCGAGGACTCCGCCGAGCTCGACGATCCCTGCGCGCCCGCACCGGCGAGCATCTCGCGGGCATGAGCGCGCGCCTGCTCGCTGATGTTGATGCCGCCCGACATGCGCGCGATCTCATCGACGCGCTCTTCGCGCGTCAGCGGCTTGACCGCGGTGCGCGTGACCTTGCCGTCGGTGAGCTTGGTGACCCGGAACTGGGCATGGGCCTGCGCAGCGACCTGGGCAAGATGCGTGACGCACAGCACCTGAGCGTGCGTGCCGAGCGAGCGCAGCTGCCGCCCGACGATCTCCGCCACGGCGCCGCCGATCCCCGTGTCTACCTCATCGAATACACGGCAGAGCGCATCCGTGTCGGCGGCCGCGGCGACCTGCACGGCGAGGCTGATGCGCGACAGTTCCCCGCCCGAGGCCACCTTGGCGAGGCTCTTGAGCAGTTGCCCCGGATTGGCGCTCACCAGAAACTCGACGCTGTCGCTGCCGTGCGGGCCGAACTCGTCCTCGGCCGCCTCGACGCTCACCGCAAAGCGTCCGCCCGCCATGCCGAGAGATTGCATGAGGCCGGTGATCTCCGCTCCGAGCGCCTCAGCGGCGCGGCTACGTGCCTGGGTCAAGCGGCGGGCCGCCTCTCGATACTCGCGCTCGAGCGCCGCGCGGGCGCGTTCGCATTCGGCGAGGCTCTGCTCGGCGCCCTCCAGCGAGCGCATTTCCTCGAGGGTCCGCTCGAGCTGTGCGGGAAGCTCCACGACGCTCAGGCGGTGCTTGCGCGCGAGCGCCTCGAGCGCCGCGGCCTTGCGCTCGATTTCCTCCTGCCGTGCCGGGTCCATGTCGAGCGCATCGAGATAGTGCCGCAGGGACTCCGCGGCCTCGCGCACGAGGATGCCGGCTTCGCCGAGGAGTTGCGCCGCCGCGCCGAGCTTGGGGTCCATCTCCACCGCTGCACGCAGCGCCGCGCAGGCTTTGGCGAGGAGATCGTGCGCGCTCGCGCTCTCCTCGTCGTATACCGCATTGAGCGCGCCGTTCGCCGCTTGCGCCAGGCGCCCGCGGCCGGCGATGCGCTTCTGCTCCGCGAACAGCGCCTCGATGTCGGCGGCGGTGGTGACTTCGCCCTTGAGCTCGGCGAGCTGGTAACGCAGCAGGTCGAGCCGCGACTCGCGGTTCTCCGCGGCCGCACGCAACGATTCGTATTCCGCGCGGCAGGCGCGGTAGCGCCCGTACAGCTCGGCCACCGCAGCAACGTCTGCCGGCGTGACGCGCGCGTCGAGGAGCTCGCGCTGCGCACTGCGCTTCACGAGGTGTTGGTGCTCCTGCTGTCCGTGGATCTCGATAAGAAATTCGGCGAGCTCGCGCAGCGACTGCAGCGGCACGAGCTGTCCGTTCACGTAGGCCCGCGAGCGGCCGTCCGCGCCGAGCACCCGGCGCAGGATGAGCTCGCCCTCGTGCTCGATCGATTGCTCCTCGAGCCAGCGCAGCGCGTCTGCGGAGAGCGAGGAGAAGGCGGCAGCCACCTCGGCGCGTTCCGCGCCCTGACGCACGATGTCGCCGGCACCGCGCCCGCCCGCGATGAGTAGCAGCGCATCGACGACGATGGACTTGCCGGCTCCGGTCTCGCCGGTAAGTGCGCTGAGCCCCGGGCCGAACTCGAGCTCCGCCTCGTCGACGATGACGAGATCGCGCAACCTCAGCTGAGTCAGCATGGCTCGTAAGTCATGGGTTACTCGCCATTGCCGCTGTGCTGACCGCCGCGGCCCCAGTGCAGCTTCGAGCGCAGCAGCCGATAGTAATCGTAGCCCGGCGGATGCAGGAGCGTGATGGTCGCATCGGCGCCCTCGATGAGCAGCTGATCCCCATGCTCGAGCTCGCCGAGAACCAAACCATCGCAGGTGACCTGCGCGCGCGCGCCGAGACGCTCGGACAGGCGGATTTGAACCTTGCTGCCGGCGTGCACCACGATCGGCCGGTCGCTCAGTGTGTGCGGCGAGATCGGTGCCAGCACCCACACATCGAGGTTGGGCTCTACGATGGGGCCGCCGCAGGAGAGCGCGTACGCGGTCGAGCCGGTCGCGGTCGCCACGACGATCCCGTCCCCGCCGTGAGAGTTGACGAAGCGCCCGTTGATCGAGGTCTCGAAGTCGAGGGTGCGGCCCGTGTCGAGCTTGGCGAGCACGACGTCGTTCAAGGCGAGCGCTCCCACGGGAGCGTTGCCGCGCCGCTCGAGCCGGGCCGAGAGGAGCGAGCGCCGGTCCTCGGTGTAGCTCCCCGCGAGCACGGATTCGACGTCCTCGAGCATCGAGGCGGGGCTCACATCGGTGAGGAATCCGAGACGCCCGCGGTTGATGCCGAGCAGAGGCACCGGGCCGCCCGCGACCAGGCGCGCCGCATAGAGGAGCGTGCCGTCTCCGCCGATGGCCACGATCAGGTCGGCGCGCGAGGCGAAAGCGGTTTCCGGACAGGATTCGACCGCGCCGCGCGGGAATTCGAGTCCGAGGTCCGGGTCGACGAGCGTGCGCTGGCCGCGCAGCTGGAAATGGCCGACCAAGCTCTGCATGCATTCGGCGACGCGGAGATCCCTGGCATTGCCGACGAGGGCGATCGACTTGAAGGCGGTCATGGTGAGTCTTTGTAGCATGTTCGACGCAACGCTTCACTTATCGAAAAGCGGCCTATTTGACGGATTCTCCGCGGACTTGACCGGCCGAGTCGCGCTAGGTAGTTTCAAACGTGCTATATGGAGCGTATGGCAGAAGGTACCGAGGAGGCACTGAGCGAGCGCGCGCAGCTCTTGCTCAAGGCGCTGATCGAGAGCTACATCCGCGACGGCCAACCGGTCGGCTCGCGCACCCTGTCCCGCGACTCGGGACTGAGCCTGTCCTCAGCCACCATCCGCAACGTCATGGCGGACCTCGAGGAGCTCGGTTTCGTCGTCTCGCCCCACACCTCCGCCGGCAGGATTCCCACGGACAAAGGCTATCGCCTGTTCGTCGACAGCTTGCTCAAGCTGAAGCCCTTGCAGAGCGAGGAGATCGACGACATCGAGCGGCGTCTGCGCAGCGATGCCTCGAACGGTCGTGCCCTGGTGCAGACGGTGTCGCAGATGCTGTCGAGCGTGACCCAGATGGCGGGGCTCGTGACCTTGCCGAATCCGCACTACGTGGCACTCTCGCAGATCGAGTTCATCGGTCTGTCCGAGAATCGAGCCCTCGCCATCATGGTCATGAACAATCGCGAGGTCGAGAATAGGGTGGTGCAGCTCGAGCGACCGTACTCCGCGGAGGAGCTGCGGCGCGCGGCCAACTACCTGAATGAGGCCTTCGCCGGGCGCTCGCTTCCCGAGGTCCGTGCCTCGCTCCTGAAGCAGCTGCAAGAAACCCGGCAGACCATGAATCAGCTGATGCAGGACGCCATCCAAATGGCGCAGAAGGTATTCGAGACGCCCGCCCAGGACCGGGTGGAATACGTCATCGCCGGCGAGACAAATCTCATGGGATTCGCCGAGCTGTCGAACGTCGACCGGCTGCGGCGGCTGTTCGAGGCCTTCAACGAGAAGCACGACATGCTGAGGCTCCTCGACAATTGTCTGCGGGCGCAAGGAATCCAGATCTTCATCGGGCATGAGTCGGGCTATCAGATCCTCGACGACATCAGCGTCGTCACCGCTCCCTACATGCTCGACAACCAGGTGGTCGGGGTTCTGGGGGTCATAGGCCCGACGCGCATGGCCTATGAGCGCGTGATCCCGATCGTCGACGTCACTGCAAAACTCCTCGGCTCGGCCTTGAACGCGCGCAAGTAGCCCCCAAGTTGGCGCTTTCGAGCGGGAGGTACCCGCCGTCTTCGAGGGGTTGCCAGTGAGCGAAATGAATCCAAGGGCTGAGCAGAGTGCCGATGCGTCGACGGGCGCGGGCGGCGGCCCTGCGGGCGACGCCCCCGAGGCGATTGCGGCGGCCCAATCCAAGGCCCAGGAGAACTGGAATAGCTACATGCGGGCGGTTGCTGAGCTCGAGAACTACCGCAAGCGCGCCGAGCGCGAGGTCGATCAGGCGCGAAAATACGCCATCGAGCGCTTTGCCCAGGAGCTACTCCCGGTGGGGGATGCCCTGGAAGCCGGCCTACGCAGCGGCGCGGCGAATCCGACGGTCCTCCTTGAGGGTGCCCAGGCCACCCTCAAGGAACTCAATCGCGCTTTCGACAAGGCCGGGATCAAGGTGATCGACCCTACGGGTCAGCCCTTCGATCCGAACTGGCACGAGGCGATGGTGGCCCAGGAAAGCCGTGACGTAGCTCCGAATACGGTGACTTCCGTGATCCAAAAGGGCTACTCCCTGAACGGTCGGCTGCTGCGGCCGGCCCGCGTGATCGTGAGTAAAGCGGCCGCAGATTCCAATTGAAATTGTTCGAGATCCCCCCACGTAGGGGTCATTCGTCGGAATTATTTTTAGAGGGTATGACAAATGGCTAAAATCATAGGCATCGATCTGGGAACGACCAATTCTTGCGTCGCGATCATGGAAGGCGGCAAGCCCAAGGTCATCGAGAACAGCGAGGGCGATCGCACCACGCCGTCCATCGTTGCCTTCACCAAGGACGGCGAGGTTCTGGTCGGCCAGTCCGCCAAGCGGCAAGCCGTGACCAACCCTCAAAACACCCTGGCGGCGGTGAAGCGTCTGATCGGACGCAAGTTCACCGACGAGGTCGTGCAAAGAGACATCAAGATGGTGCCCTACAAGATCGTCAAGGCGGACAACGGCGACGCCTGGGTCGAGGAGCAGGGCAAAAAGATGGCGCCCCCGGAGGTTTCCGCGCGCGTCCTCATGAAAATGAAGAAGACCGCCGAGGATTACCTGGGTGAGACCGTCACCGAGGCGGTGATCACCGTGCCTGCTTATTTCAACGACTCCCAGCGCCAGGCCACCAAGGATGCCGGCCGCATCGCGGGATTGACCGTGAAGCGCATCATCAACGAGCCGACCGCGGCAGCGCTCGCCTACGGTCTCGACAAGGAAGGCGGCGACCGCAAGATCGCGGTGTATGACTTGGGCGGTGGCACCTTCGACATCTCGGTGATCGAGATCGCGGAGGTGGACGGCGAGCGGCAGTTCGAGGTGCTCTCGACGAACGGCGACACGTTCCTCGGCGGCGAGGACTTCGACCTGCGCGTGATCAATTACCTGGCCGATGAGTTCAAGAAGGAGAGCGGCATCGACGTGCGCAAGGATCCGCTTGCGATGCAGCGCCTGAAGGAAGCCTCAGAGAAGGCCAAGATCGAGCTGTCCTCGAGTCAGCAGACCGAGATCAATCTGCCCTACATCACGGCGGATGCGGCGGGTCCCAAGCATCTGAACATGAAGCTCACCCGCGCGAAGCTCGAATCGCTGGTCGAAGATCTGGTGCAGAAGACCATCGAGCCCTGCCGCATCGCTCTCAAGGACGCGGGCTTGACCATGAAGGACGTGGGCGAGGTCATCCTGGTCGGCGGGCAGACCCGTATGCCGCTGGTGCAAAAGGCGGTGAAGGATCTGTTCGGGCGCGAGCCGCGCAAGGACGTAAATCCCGATGAGGCAGTCGCGGTCGGAGCGGCCATCCAGGGCGGCGTGCTGTCCGGCGACGTCAAGGATGTGCTCCTGCTCGACGTGACGCCGCTGTCGCTGGGCATCGAGACCCTGGGCGGCGTGATGACCAAGGTGATCGAGAAGAACACCACCATCCCGACGAAGGCAGCGCAGACGTTCTCGACGGCGGACGACAACCAGACGGGCGTGACCATCCACGTGCTGCAGGGCGAGCGCGATCGGGCGAGCGACAATAAATCGCTGGGCCGCTTCGACTTGACCGACATCCCGGCCGCCCCGCGCGGCATGCCGCAGATCGAAGTCACCTTCGACATCGACGCGAACGGCATCCTGAACGTGTCGGCGAAGGACGTGAAGACCGGCAAGGAGCAGCGCATCGTCATCAAGGCCTCGAGCGGATTGTCCGAGGCGGAGATCAAGCGCATGGTCTCGGACGCCGAGGCGCATGCCGAAGAGGACAAGAAGTTCCGCGAGCTCGTGGGCGCGCGCAACAAGGCCGATGCGACGGTGCACACCGTCGAGAAGGCTCTTGCGGAAGCGGGCGACAAGGTCTCCGAGCAGGACAAGAAGGCGGCGAATGACGCGATCGCCGCAGTCAAGACGGCAATGGCGAGCGACGACAAGGACGACATCGAGCACAAGACGCAGGCTTTGGAGCAGGCTTCCACCGCGCTCATGCAGCGGATGCACGAGCAGCAGCAATCGGCAGCGGGCGGCGGTTCGTCGGGCCCGAGCGGCGGTTCTGCTAGCGGCGCCCAGGGCGGCAAGCAGGAGGACGTGCTCGATGCCGAGTTCGAAGAGGTCAAGGAAAGCGATCGCAAGAAGGCTTGAGAGCGGCGCGCTCGCGCGCGGCTCGGGGCGAGGACGGGGGCTTCGGGATCCCGCCCGAACCGTAGTCGAGGGAACCGTCGGTGCCATGCGGGCCGGCGGTTCTTTTTATGGGAGTCGAGCGGGGCGCGCGCGCGGTATGGCGCGGCGTCTAGGTGAGCAATGGCCAAGCAGGATTACTACAAGCTCCTCGATTTACCGAGGAACGCCAGCGAGGCGGAAATCAAGAAGGCGTATCGCCGCCTGGCGATGAAATTTCACCCCGACCGCAATCCCGACGATCCCGAGGCCGAGCACAGATTCAAGGAGTGCAAGGAGGCCTACGAGGTGCTCACCGATGCGCGCAAGCGCTCCGCCTACGATCAGTTCGGCCACGCCGGACTCGAGGGTGGCGGCCGCAGCGGCGGCTTTTCAGCGGGTGAGGCTTTCGGCGACATCTTCGGGGAAATGTTCGGCGACATTTTTTCGGGAGGCCAACGCAGCCGCTCCCAGGTTTTCCGCGGCGCGGATCTGCGCTACGACCTCGAGATCGATCTCGAGCAGGCGGTGTTCGGCACCGAGACCGAGATCCAGATTCCCACCTTGTCGGAGTGCAAAACCTGCAACGGCACGGGGGCCGCGAAGGGTTCGGCGCCAAAAACCTGCGAGACCTGCCACGGTCAGGGGCAGGTGCGCGTACAGCAGTCCATATTCACCATCCAGCAGCCCTGCCCGCGCTGCAAGGGTCGCGGCAAGATCGTCAGCAACCCCTGCGATGCCTGCTACGGCCAGGGCCGTGTGCGCCAGGAAAAAACGCTCCCCGTGAGCGTGCCGCCCGGGGTCGACACCGGCGACCGTATTCGCCTGAGCGGCGAGGGCGAGGCGGGGCGCAACGGCGGCCCGACGGGCGACCTGTACGTCGAGATCCGCGTGCGCGAGCATGCGATCTTCGAGCGGGAGGGGAGCCATCTCTCCTGCGAGGTGCCGATCAGCTTCACCACCGCCGCGCTCGGCGGCTCGGTCGAAGTGCCGACGCTGTCGGGGGACGTGGTGCTCAAGATCCCGAGCGAGACACAGTCCGGACGGGTGTTTCGCATGCGCGAGAAGGGTGTGAAGCCGGTTCGCGGCGGCCCGCCGGGCGACCTGTTCTGCCGCGTGGTGGTCGAGACCCCGGTGAAATTGAGCGCAGAGCAAAAGGAGTTGCTGAAGAAATTCGAATCCTCGCTGCAGACGGGAAGCCACAAGCCCCGCGAGCAGTCCTTCCTCGAGGGCGTGAAGAAGTTCTTCACCGGCGCGAGCTGAGGACTTCGACTCATGCCGAAAATCGCGGTGTTCGGGATCACGGGTCGCATGGGACAGTGTCTGGTCCGCGCCCTGCGTGCCCCGCCGCCCGCGATCGAGAGCCCGGAGCGCCTCCAGCTGAGCGGCGCGCTCGCGTCGGCCGCAAGCGCGCACCTCGGGCAGGATGCCGCGCTCGAGGGACCTGCCACCGGCGTGCGCATCACGGCCGATGCGCGGGCCGCGCTCGGCGGAGCGGGCGTCGCCCTCGACTTCAGCTTGCCGCAGGGCATCGCGGAGCACGCGCAGGCCTGTCTCGAGCGGCGCGTCGCGTTGCTCGTGGGGACCACGGGATTCGATGCCGCGACGCGTCGTGAGCTCGAGAGCGCGGCCCGCGCGATTGCCGTTCTGATCGCGCCGAACACCAGCTTGGGTGTCGCCGTCATGACTCATCTGCTCGAAGTCGCGGCGCGCGCGCTCGGCGGCTACGACGCGGAGATCATCGACGTGCACCATCGGATGAAGCACGATGCGCCCTCCGGCACGGCCCTTGCGTGGGGCGAGGCCATTGCCCGCGCGCGCGGCGCGGAGCTTGCGCAGCTCGCGGTGTTCGATCGGCACGGCAGCCCCGGCGCGCGACGGCCCGGAAGCATCGGCTTCGTCTCGCTCCGCGCCGGCGAGGTCGTCGGGGAGCACACCGCGATGCTGGCCGCGGACGGCGAGCGCGTGGAGCTCACGCATCGAGTGGAGGACCGGATGGTGTTCGCGCGCGGCGCGCTTTCCGCCGCGGCGTGGCTGGCGGGCCGTCCGCCCGGCCTTTATGGCATGAAAGACGTGCTCGGTTTCTGACATGCGGCGCTTTCGGCTACGCGCCCCGGCGACAAGGGCATGGACAGGGGGCGCGGGCATCGTTAATATGCGCGCCCGGAAAAGCCGCGATCGAATCTTTAAAGCGGGAGGACGTTCTGAAGGAGCGCCTCCCGCTTTGCACATGTGCGGAACGTGCTCTTAGAGAGCGAGGATAGGAAACCGGAAGTGTCGACACCTGCAGTGCTGGCTCTTGAAGATGGCACCGTGTTCCGTGGCGTTTCAGTAGGCGCAAGAGGCAACACGACAGGTGAAGTAGTTTTCAATACGGCGATGACGGGCTACCAGGAGATCCTCACCGATCCCTCCTACTGCCGGCAGATCGTCACCCTCACCTATCCCCACATCGGTAACACCGGCACCACACCCGAGGATCTCGAGTCGGGCGCCGTGTACGCGGCGGGACTCGTCATCCGCGACCTGCCGCAAACGCATTCGAACTGGCGCTCCACCGAGTCCCTGCAGAGCTTCCTGACCCGTTGCAAGGTGGTTGCGATCGCCGATATCGACACTCGCAAGCTCACGCGGTTGCTGCGAGAGAAGGGCGCCCAAGCCGGCTGCATCATGACCGGCGATGCGATCGACGAGAATGCCGCGGTGCGCGCGGCGAAGAAATTCCCTGGATTGAAAGGCATGGACCTCGCGAAGGCCGTCTCGACCAAGCGCATCTACCAGTGGAACGAGGGCATCATCTGGAAGTCCACCGCCCGCCCGCCGCGGCCGCAGAGTCGTCTGCACGTCGTCGCCTACGACTTCGGAATCAAGCGCAACATTCTGCGCATCCTCGCCGAGCATGGCTGTCGCATGACGGTAGTGCCTGCACAAACTTCCGCAGATCAAGCACTTGCGATGAATCCTGATGGTATCTTCTTAAGTAATGGCCCCGGCGATCCTGAGCCTTGCGATTACGCCATCAACGCGATCACCCGATTCCTGACCACCGACATCCCCGTGTTCGGCATCTGTCTCGGCCACCAGCTGCTCGGGCTCGCGAGCGGCGCGAAGACCGTGAAAATGAAGTTCGGCCATCACGGCGCGAATCATCCGGTGGCGGAGCTCGACTCCGGACGCGTCCTCATCTCCAGCCAGAATCATGGATTCGCGGTCGACGAGTCCACCTTGCCCGCGACGCTGCGCGCGACTCATCGTTCGCTGTTCGACGGCTCGTTGCAGGGCCTCGAGCGCACCGACCGCCCGGCCTTCAGTTTCCAGGGACACCCGGAGGCGAGCCCCGGGCCTCACGATCTGCGCCTCCTGTTCGAGCATTTCATGTACCTCATGGTCAAGCGCACCCAGGCCAACTCGCGCGGTCGCAGCGCCTTGAAGCAGAAATCCGCGGAAGGCTGATGGCGAAGCGTACCGACCTCGAAAGCATCCTCATCATCGGCGCGGGGCCCATCATCATCGGTCAGGCGTGCGAGTTCGATTATTCTGGAGCTCAAGCGTGTAAGGCCCTGAAAGAAGAGGGATATCGCGTCATCCTGGTGAACTCCAATCCGGCCACCATCATGACCGATCCGGAAAGCGCCGACTCGATCTACATCGAGCCCATCAACTGGCGCACCATCGAGCGCATCATCGAGAAGGAGCGGCCGAGCGCGCTGCTGCCTACCATGGGCGGACAGACTGCGCTCAACACCGCGCTCGATCTGGTGCGCGAGGGCGTGCTCGAGAAGTACAACGTCGAGATGATCGGCGCCTCGCAGCGCGCCATCGACATGGCGGAGGATCGGGAATTGTTCCGCCGCGCCATGGCCGACATCGGCCTCGAATGCGCCCGATCGCGTATCGCCCACAGCATGGAAGAAGCGCTCGCGGTGCAATCCGAGATCGGGTTTCCGACCGTGATCCGGCCCTCCTTCACGCTCGGCGGCAGCGGCGGAGGCATCGCCTACAACCGCGAGGAGTTCGAAGCCATCGTGGCGCGCGGTCTCGATGCCTCGCCTACCAACGAGGTGCTGCTCGAGGAATCGGTGCTCGGCTGGAAAGAGTACGAGATGGAGGTGGTGCGCGACCGCAACGACAACTGCATCATCGTTTGCTCGATCGAGAACCTCGACCCGATGGGCGTGCACACGGGGGACTCGATCACGGTCGCCCCCGCGCAGACGCTCACCGACCGCGAGTACCAGCGGCTGCGCGATGCCTCGATCGCCGTGCTGCGCAAGATCGGCGTCGACACGGGCGGCTCGAACGTGCAGTTCGCCGTCAATCCCGAGGACGGCCGGGTGCTCGTCATCGAGATGAATCCGCGGGTGTCGCGCTCCTCCGCGCTCGCCTCGAAGGCGACCGGATTTCCCATTGCGAAAATTGCCGCGAAGCTCGCCGTGGGCTACACCCTCGATGAGCTCAAGAACGAGATCACCGGCGGCGGTACCCCCGCCTCGTTCGAGCCCACCATCGATTACGTGGTGACCAAGATCCCGCGCTTCACCTTCGAGAAGTTTCCCGGTGCCAACACGCGCCTCACCACGCAGATGAAATCGGTGGGCGAGGCCATGGCAATCGGTCGCTCGTTCCAGGAGTCGATGCAGAAGGCCCTGCGGAGCCTGGAGCTCGGCTACGACGGCTTCGACGAGCAGCTGGCGCTGCCCTTGACGGACGAGTCCGCCGAGAAGCTCGCCTATGAGCTGCGTTGGCCGGGCCCGGCGCGCATCCTGTATGTCGCGGATGCATTTCGCGCCGGCTGGTCGCTCGAGCAGGTGTTCGAGGCCACCAAGATCGATCCGTGGTTCCTCGCGCAGATCGAGGGATTGCTGATCGAAGAGGGGAAGCTCCGCGAGCAAGGATTCGACAGCCTCGATCTGGCGCGCCTCAGGACCTTAAAGCGCAAGGGCTTCTCCGACGCGCGCATCGCGCGGTTGGTTGCGCGCGAGGAGCACGAGGTGCGAGCGCGGCGGCGCAAGCTGGGGCTCCATCCGGTGTACAAGCGCGTCGACACCTGCGCCGCGGAGTTCGCGACCTCAACCGCATATCTGTACTCGAGCTACGAGGAGGAGTGCGAGGCCAATCCCAGCACCCGCCGCAAGATCATGATCCTGGGCGGCGGACCGAACCGCATCGGACAGGGCATCGAGTTCGACTACTGCTGCGTGCACGCGGCGATGGCGCTCTCCGAGGACGGCTTCGAGACCATCATGGTGAACTGCAATCCCGAGACGGTCTCCACCGACTACGACACCTCGGATCGGCTGTACTTCGAGCCGCTCACCTTCGAGGATGTGATGGAGGTGATCGAGAAGGAAAAGCCCGAGGGGGTGATCGTGCAGTATGGCGGCCAGACCCCGCTCAAGCTGTCGCGTGCGCTCGCGGCGGCCGGTGCCTGCATCATCGGCACCACGCCGGACAGCATCGACGTGGCGGAGGATCGGGAGCGGTTCCAGAAGCTGGTCGCCGCACTGAAGTTGAAGCAGCCCGCGAACGCGACGGCGCGCACCGAGGAGCAGGCTGTGCTCATGGCCCGCGAAGTGGGCTTCCCGCTGATCGTGCGGCCGAGCTACGTGCTCGGCGGCCGCGCCATGGAAGTGGTATTCAACGAGGAAGACCTGCGCCAATACATGACCGACGCGGTCAAGGTCTCGAACGACAGCCCGGTGCTGCTCGACCGCTTTCTCGATCTCGCCACCGAGGTCGACGTCGACGCGGTGAGCGACGGGGAAAACGTGCTCATCGGCGGCATCATGGAGCACATCGAGCAGGCCGGCGTGCACTCGGGCGACTCAGGGTGCTCGCTGCCGCCGAACGGTCTGAGCAAGGAGGTCCAGGACGAGCTGCGTGCTCAGACGCGCAAGCTCGCCAAGGCGCTCAACGTCGTCGGTCTCATGAACATCCAGTTCGCGATCCAGAGCGGGGTGATTTACATCCTCGAGGTGAACCCGCGCGCCTCGCGCAGCGTGCCGTTCGTGTCGAAGGCAACGGGCATTCCGCTCGCCAAGGTGGCGGCGCGCGTGATGGTCGGCAAGACGCTCGCGCAGCAAGGTTGCACGGAAGAGCGCATTCCGAATTACTTCTCGGTGAAGGAGGCGGTGTTCCCGTTCATCAAGTTCCCTGAGGCCGACCCCATTCTCGGCCCCGAGATGAAGTCGACGGGCGAGGTCATGGGCACCGGGCATACATTTGGGGAGGCCTACGCCAAGGCGCAAGCCGCCTCCGGTGTGGTCCTGCCGACGCGCGGCCTGTGCTTCGTCAGCGTGCGCGATCGCGACAAGCCCGGTGCAGTGCAGCTGGCGCAGATGCTCATCGCGCGCGGCTTCGAGATCGCGGCGACGGGCGGCACGGCGAAGGTGCTCGAGGAGGCTGGTATCGTCTGCCGACGCGTGAATAAGGTTCGGGAGGGTCGCCCGCACGTCGTCGATATGATAAAAAATGACGAGGTCGCGCTGATCGTGAACACCACCGAGGGCAAGCAGGCGGTGCGCGAGTCGCGCTCCATACGCCGCGAGGCCGTGGCGCGCCGCGTCACCTACTACACGACAGTGGCCGGGGCGCGCGCGACGTGCGACGCGCTCGATCATCTGGGCGACATCGAAGTCAATCGATTGCAGGATTTGCACAAGGAACTGGCGTGAAACGAACACCCATGACGTTGCGCGGCGCCGAGCGCTTGCGGCAGGAGCTGAAGCAGCTGAAGAGCGAGGCGCGGCCGAACGTCATCAAGGCGATCGCCGAGGCGCGCTCGCATGGCGATCTGTCGGAAAATGCCGAATACCACGCCGCGCGCGAACAGCAGAGCTTCATCGAGGGACGTATCAACGAGATCGAGAACCGTCTTTCCAATGCAGAAGTCATCGACGTAACCAAGCTGACTGCGAACGGCCGGGTGGTTTTCGGCTCGACGGTGGAGCTCGAGGATCAGGACGGCGGCGCCAAAGTCATGTATCAGCTCGTGGGCGACGACGAGGCGGACATCAAGCACGGCATGCTGTCGGTCTCATCGCCCATCGCCCGCGCCCTCATCGGCAAATCCGAGGGTGACGTCGTCGACGTGACCGCTCCCGGGGGCACTCGTACCTACGAGGTCATGTCCGTGCGCTACCTTTGAGACGGTGATTCGTAACGCCTACCGCGTCCTGCTGGTGCTCTGGGTCGGGAGCCTCTGGTCGCTGGCCCTGTGGGTGGCGCCGACCCTGTTCTTCGCACAGCCCGACCGGCACCTCGCGGGCCTGCTCGCGGCGCGCCTGTTCGCCGTCGAGACCTACCTTGGCATGGCCGTGGCGGCGCTCGGTGTTGCGCTTCCGGGCAGGGGCCGGCAGTGGGCCGTCTACGGTGCCGTCGCCCTGCTCGCAATCAACGAGTGGATCCTCAAGAGCCTCATGGAAGAGGCGCATGCACAGGGCGCCGCCCTCGGCCTTTCCTTCGGCGCTTGGCACGGGGTCTCCGCGGTCGGCTACCTGATCGGCTGCCTCCTCGTTCTTTGGGGGATCTGGAGGCAGCCACTCTAGAGAGGCGGGTGCGCGCCCGTCGCGGCGGATCCGACAGGTGCGCGCAGCACCCGGAAATTCGCCCCCACTCGCTGCAGGCGCACCCCATCGAGGGAGCTCAAGAAGTCGGCAAATGAATCGGCGTCCCGCGCGTCAAAGGAGCCGCTGATCGCCATGGCGCGCAGCTCCGGATCGTCGATCGAGAACTGCGCCGAATTGTAGCGGTTGAACTCTGCGGCCACCTCGTCCAAGGGACGTCGCTCGAATGCGATCTTTCCCGAAAGCCATGCAATCGCTTCGCGTGCATTTGCGGGCGACGGGGAGAGCGGCAGGAGTCCATCGACGACGCTAACTTTCTGTCCTGCTCCCACCCGCACCGTGCGATCTGTCGCCTCCGGCACCGAGACGGCAACCAGGCCGGCGAGGACTGTCACCGTCGTCGAGTCGGCAATCCGATAGACGTCGAACTCCGTGCCGACGGCAACCGCATCCGCGGCGCCCGCGCGCACGTGAAAAGGCCTGTGCGGGTCGTGTTGCACGGTGACGGCAATTTGTCCACGGTCGAGCACCAGGAGACGCTCGGTCGCGGAGAGGCGCACGGTGACGGCTGTGTCGGTATCGAGATGGATCGTGGAGCCATCGGACAACCGCCAGGTCTGCTGCTTGCCGTGCGCCGTTACGTAGGTCTTGGATACGGGTGAGCGGTCCGCGATGGTCTGCCATAACGCATACAGCCCGCCGAGGCTCATGACCACGACGGCTGCGGCCCCCAACCACAGGCGCCAGCCGTTTCGCAGGGGTGCGGAGCTCACGGAAGAAGCCGGCGACCGGGCGGGACCGGCAGGCGAGACCGGCACGAGGTCCACGACCGTCGCATCGTTATCGCTCCGCGCGAGCTCCACCAGCGCAGCGACGGACATGGGGGGATCCCGCGCTGCATCCTGCAAGGTGCGCTCGAGAGCCGCCACGCCCAGGTATTCCTCGATGTGAATCGGGGAGGCCTTCAGCCAGCCGAGAAACTCCTCGCGCTCGCCCAGCGATAGAGGGCCGCCGCGGTGAGCTGCAAACCAGTCCGCGGCGAGTTGCGAAATGGCGGACTGAATGGGTCGTTCGGATGCAGTCATGGGATCACTTCAACCGGGCCATGCGCCGGCGACAGTGAGCCAGGGCCGTTCCTAGATATTTCTGCACCATGTGCGTCGACACTCCCAAATGCTGGGCGATCTCTTCGTAAGTCAGGCCATGCTGATACTTCATGTACACGGTGGCGCGGCACTTGGGCGGGAGTTGTGCCAGCACCTCACGCAGACGCGCGCATCGCAGCTGCGCATCCAGGGACTCCTCCATGCCCCTGGCTCCGTCGAGATCGGCCCGCAGAAGCGCTTCATCCGCCTGCACGGGCGTCGGGCGACGGCTATCGAGCAACGACTGCTCGTGCACGAGGTTCGCGGCCACCGTGAAGAGGTAGCCTTCGGGGTTGCGGAGCGCGTCCGTGTCCTTGACTCTCAACATGCGCAGGTACACCTCCTGCACCAAATCGACGGCGTCCTGCCGAGTGCGTACGCGACGGACGAAAAATGCCTGAAGCGCCGCTCGATGCGCCTCGAAGAGGCGCTCCATCAACCGGTGCTTCGGCTCAGGCATTCGAGAACGCTTGCATCCGAGACTGCTCGTGCTGAGTTAGAGCCCGCCGAGAGGAAATCCGCTACCTTTATTTTCTGATAGCGGCTTGGGCGCCGGCTCTCGCCCCGGCGCGTGGCTGCTGCCCGCCACGCGGATCATTCTCCAGACCCTTCGCAGGTTTGGGTAGCGGAATTTCCGCGGCCCGGCTCTTAAGTAGTCTGTGGCGGCCGCGCGCAGCGGCCTCTGGAATAAAGCCACTCCAGGAGGGGAAATGCTGGGAGCCCACTTACTCGCCCAACGAGAGCAGCGCGCACGCGTGCCGCGTCGAACGGAGGACCTACGATTCTTGGCGGTGGCGGCGGCCGCGACCGCCGCGCTCGACCACCTCAATCACGGGATCGCGCTCATCGACAAGGGATGTGAGGTGAGCTTCGCCAACAAGCTTGCGCACTCCATTTGCGAGGAGACCGACGGGCTCGCTCTTCGCGGCAATCAGCTCATGGGCACCACCCCGTCCGGATCGTCGCAGCTGAAGGCGGCTCTCAAGTCCGCCATCGTCGAGGGAGAAGCGAGCGCGATTCGCGTTGAGCGACCCTCCGGCCGACGTCCGCTGTCGATGCAGATCGCGCCATTGCGAGCGGGCCGGGGTCAGGCCCCGGTCGAAGCCGCTCTCGTCTTGATCCACGATTCCGATCGCTATGCCGTTCCGCCGAAGCGGCGGTTGCGCGAGGCGTACGGACTCACCGCGGCCGAGGCCGGTGTCGCACAGCTGCTCCTACGAGGAGCGGGTATGCCCGAGATCGCTACCGACTTGCGCATCAGTGTCGAAACCGCACGTACTCACCTGCGTCGAGTGCTCGGCAAAACCGGCGTGCATCGCCAGTCCGATCTCATCTTGCTGTTGCTGCGTGAGGTCGGCGGTGTCCTGTACGAGGAGCGGCTGCAGCCATCCGGGTGACTCGCGCCTCGGGAGCGTTTGTTGGTTTCTAAAAGATCTGCTCACTAACCTGTCGGAAGAGGAGTGCCGCGTGAAACCAAAAAACATGCTGACCTGGATGCTCTGGTCGGCCGCCGCAGCACTCTCGCCCCCGAGCCACGGCCAGGTGCTGAACGACGCGACGGGCATAACCTCCTCGAACTTCCGTAGCGGCGATGCGCATTACGCGATCCCCGTAAGGGCCACGGGCTCGACCCCCACCCCCAAGGCACCGGAGATCGATCCCGCGGGGGCGGCGAGCGGATTGACCCTGTTCCTCGGCGGTCTCGCCCTGGCGCGCGCAACTTGGGCGGCTCGCCAGCGCCGCGGTTAGCGCACAGGACTGTCGGGCGTCACTCCGGCAGCAACACTTTCGCGAGCCCCTCGCCGCGACGATAGAGCACGCCGACGTGTCCCACGCGCTGCACCACCGAAGCGGAGGTGCGGCGCGCGAGCTCTTTCAAGGCGTGGTCCCGCGCCTCCCGATCCCCGACCCGGACACTCACCTTGACGAGCTCGTGACGGGCGAGTGCGCGGTCGAGCTCCGCCACCACCCCGTCCGTGAGGCCTGCGTTGCCGAGGCTCACCAGCGCGTGCAGCGAATGGGCGAGACGCCGCAGGTGCTTTTTCTGCTTTTCCGAAAGCTTCATAGGGGCATTATAGTGACAAGCCCCATGCCCAAACGCTCCAAGAGCAGCGCCCGCTGGCTCGCCGAACATGCCAACGATGAGTTCGTCAAGCGTGCCCAGCGGGAGGGCTGGCGTTCGCGGGCGGTGTTCAAGCTGCAGGAGATTCAGGAGAAGGAGCGCCTGCTTCGACCCGGCATCCGGTGTGTCGACCTCGGGGCCGCGCCGGGGGGCTGGAGTCAGTACGCGGCACGCCTCTTGGGCGGGGCCGGCCACCTCGTGGCCACGGACATCTTGCCCATGGAGGGCATTCCAGGCGTCAGCTTCGTGCAGGGTGATTTTCGCGACGAAGGGGTGCTCGCCGAAGTCCTCGCCGCGGTGGGTAGCGACAAGGTCGACCTTGTATTGTCCGATATGGCCCCAAACATGGCCGGGATAGACGCGGTCGACCAGCCCCGGTCCATGTATCTGGCCGAACTGGCCCTGGAGTTTGCCGGCCGCGTGCTGGTCCCCGGTGGGGACGCGCTGATCAAGCTGTTTCAGGGTGCGGGCTTCGACGAGATCATTCGCGAAGCACGGGGCCGCTTCGGGCGGGTCGTGACCAAAAAGCCGAAGGCGTCACGAACGCGAAGTCCTGAGATCTACCTGTTGGCGCGGCAGTTTGGGATGGTGTAACTTCGGGACACTTCCTGCCACCACGGAACGCGGGACGGGTGATATTGTCGTAAAATGATTGCGGCCGTAGGTGAAACTTGAACGATTTGACCAAACAGATTCTTTTGTGGGTCGCGTTGGCCGTCATCCTCCTCGCGATTTTCAGCCAATTCGGCATGCGCACCGGGCAGCCGTCGACCATCGATTACTCGCAGTTCCTCACTGACGTGAAGAGCAACAACGTCGAGTCGGTAACGCTCAAAGGCGAGATCATCGAGGGTAAGCGGCGCGACGGTAACCAGTTCGTCACCTACAACCCCGAGACCAACAACAGCGCCCTCATCGGCCTGCTCCAGTCGCAGGGAGTCAAATTCCGCGGCGAGCCGCCGAAACAGCAGTCGGTGCTGCTGCAGCTCCTGATCTCGGCCTTCCCGATTTTGATACTCATCGGCTTCTGGGCTTATTTCATGCGCCAGATGCAAGGAGCCTCCGGTGGCCGGGGAGCCATGTCCTTCGGCAAGAGCCGCGCACGGCTCCTGGGCGAGGATCAGGTCAATATTACCTTCGCCGATGTGGCGGGCGTCGAAGAAGCGAAGCAGGAAGTCGTCGAGATCGTCGACTTCCTGAAAGATCCCGGCAAGTTTCAGAAACTTGGCGGCAAAATCCCGAAAGGTGTGCTCATGGTCGGCTCGCCCGGCACGGGCAAGACGCTGCTTGCCCGCGCCATCGCCGGCGAGGCCAAGGTGCCGTTTTTCACCATCTCGGGCTCGGATTTCGTGGAGATGTTCGTCGGCGTCGGCGCCTCGCGCGTGCGCGATATGTTCGAGCAGGCGAAGAAGCATGCCCCTTGCATCATCTTCATCGACGAGATCGACGCGGTGGGCCGACACCGGGGCGCCGGGCTCGGCGGCGGCCACGACGAGCGCGAGCAGACGCTGAATCAACTGCTGGTCGAAATGGATGGCTTCGAGGGTAACGAGGGGATCATCGTCATCGCGGCCACCAACCGGCCCGACGTGCTCGACCCCGCGTTGCTACGACCGGGTCGATTTGACCGCCAGGTGGTCGTGCCGCTGCCCGACGTGCGCGGCCGTGAACAAATCCTCAAGGTTCACATGCGCAAGGTTCCGCTCGGGGACAACGTCAAGCCCTCGGTGATCGCGCGAGGAACCCCGGGCTTCTCGGGCGCGGATCTTGCGAACCTGGTCAACGAGGCCGCGCTGTTCGCGGCGCGCGGCAACAAGCGCTCGGTGACCATGGAGGAATTCGAGCGCGCCAAGGACAAGATCATGATGGGTGCTGAGCGGCGCTCCATGGTCATGACCGAGGAAGAGAAGCGCAACACCGCTTATCACGAGTCGGGCCATGCCATCGTCGGCCTCTCCGTCCCGGAGCACGATCCCGTGTACAAGGTGACCATCATTCCCCGCGGCCGCGCGCTGGGCGTCACCATGTTTCTACCTGAACAGGACCGCTACAGCACGAGCAAGCGCCAGCTGGAAAGCCGCATCGCGACATTGTTCGGCGGCCGCGTGGCCGAAGAGCTGGTATTCGGGCCGGACGCGGTGACCACGGGTGCCTCGAACGACATCGAGCGAGCCACCGAGCTCGCCCGCAACATGGTGACTCGCTGGGGCCTCTCCGACCGCTTGGGCCCGCAGACCTATAGTGAGGAATCGGGTGAGGTGTTCCTCGGACGCAGTGTCACGCAGCACAAGCAAGTGTCGGACGTGACCGCGCACGTCATCGACGAGGAAGTGCGGCGCGTGATCGACAGCAACTACCAGCGCGCGTACCAGATCATCAAAGACAACATGGACAAGCTCCAGACGATGTCCGAAGCGTTGATCAAGTACGAGACGATCGACGAGGAAATGATCAAGGACATCATGGAAGGACGCGAGCCGCGTCCGCCGCGCGACTGGGATGACACGCCGACTCCGACGCCGCGTGGCCCGACCACGACGGAGAAGCCCACGACGCCGCTCGTGAGTCCCGCGGGTCAACACTAAGCCGGCAGCCGGCCGGCGGTTCGCCGCCGAGCGAGGGGGCGCGCCCAGCGGCGCAGGTGGCCGATGCAATGGCAATGCCGACATAGAACCATCGATCTCGCGCGACCGGTCGTCATGGGCATTTTGAACGTCACCCCCGATTCATTTTCCGACGGCGGCCGCTACCCGGGCGTCGAGGCTGCAGTCGCGCGTGCGGCGCAGATGGCCGCCGAAGGTGCCGCCATCATCGACGTGGGCGGTGAATCGACTCGCCCGGGATCGCTCGGCGTCGATGCCGCCACCGAGCGCGAGCGCGTCGTGCCGGTAATCGAGCGCATCGCGGCCGCCCTCGATGTGGCGATCTCCGTCGATACCAGCAAGGTCGAGGTCATGGCGGCAGCTGCACAGGCCGGCGCGTGCATCGTCAACGACGTGGCGGCGTTGCGCGCACCGGGCGCGCGCGCATGGGCGGCGGAAGCGCGCGTGGGCGTGTGTCTCATGCACATGCAAGGCGAGCCGCGCACCATGCAGGCCGATCCCCGCTACCATGACGTGGTGAGCGAGGTGAACGCTTTCTTGCTCAACGCGCGCGCGCAATGCATCGCCGCGGGTATCGCCGCCGAGGCAATCGTACTCGATCCCGGGCTCGGGTTCGGCAAGCGGTACGAGCATTCGCTCGCCTTGCTCAAGCACCTCGATCATCTGACCGCCTCGGGGGCGCCGCTCCTGGTGGGTGTCTCGCGCAAGAGCCTCATCGGCGAGGTGCTCGGGCGAGGCGTCGAGGATCGGCTCTACGGCGGCGTCGGGCTCGCCGCCTGGGCGGTGAGTCGCGGGGCGCGCGTGCTGCGCACGCACGATGTCGCGCCGACCCGCGATGCGATACGTATGGTGAGCGCCGTGCTCGAAGGGAGAGTCAATTGATCGGATATTTTGGTACCGACGGGATCCGCGGCCGGGTCGGCGAGACGCCGATGACGGTCGATTTTGCCTTGCGTCTCGCGAGCGCCGCGGCGCGGGTGCTCGCGCCGGACGGTGGCCGCGTGCTCATCGGCAAGGACACGCGCGTTTCCGGATACATGTTCGAATCCGCGCTCGAGGCTGGTTTCGTGGCGGCAGGTGTCGACGTGCTCCTCATCGGTCCCTTGCCGACGCCCGGCATCGCGTACATGACGCAGCGCCTCGGTTGCAGCTTCGGGGTGGTGATCAGTGCCTCCCACAACCGCTATGAGGACAACGGCATCAAGTTCTTCGACCGCAGCGGCAGCAAGCTCTCCGACGAGCTCGAGGGTCGCATCGAGGCGCTCCTCGACAGCCCGGTGCTCACGCGCGAATCGCAGCGTCTCGGCAAGGCGTTGCGCACGGACAAGAGCCGCTCGCAGTACCAGGAGTTCTGCGCTTCGACCCTGCCGCCGGGGATGACTCTCGAGGGTTTCAAGATCGTGGTCGATTGTGCGAACGGCGCCGGCTACAAGGTGGGACCGCGCCTCTTTGCCGATTTGGGCGCCGATATCGTGCCCATCGGCTGCTCGCCGAACGGCCGCAACATCAACGACGGCTGCGGCTCGACGGCGCCCGAGTTGCTGCAATTGACGGTACCGGGCGTGCGCGCGCAAGTGGGCATTGCGCTCGACGGCGACGGCGACCGCATCGTGATGGTGGACGAGCTCGGGCGCTGCGTGGACGGAGACCAACTTTTGTACCTGCTCGCGCGGGCGCGGCGCGAGGCGGGCGTGCTCGAGGGGCCGGTGGTCGGTACGGTGATGAGCAACCTCGGGCTCGAGCACGCGCTCCAGGAGGCCGGTATCGATTTCCGACGCGCGCAGGTGGGCGATCGGCACGTGCTTGCCCTGCTGCAGGAGGTCGGCGGGATCCTCGGCGGCGAGACCTCCGGCCACATCCTGTGTCTCGACAAGACCACCACCGGGGACGGCCTGATCAGCGCGCTGCAGGTGCTTGCCGTGATGAAGAGCACCGGCGCGAGCCTCGCCGAGCTGTGTGCGCCGATGCCCAAATATCCGCAGGTGATCCTGAACGTGCGCGTGGCGCAGCGCTTCGATCCCATGAGCCACCCCCGCATCGTCGAGGTCGTCGAATCGGTGGAGCGGCGTTTCGACGGCCGCGGCCGCACCGTATTGCGACCCTCCGGGACCGAGCCGGTGATCCGGGTCATGGTCGAGGGGCAGGATGCGAAGCTGGTGAAGTCTGCCGCGCGCGATATCGCCGCCGCGGTCGAGGCGGCCGCTACCTCCCCGCCGGCGGCCGCGTCGGCCGGTGCGGCACTGGGACTTGCAGTTGGCGGTCCACGCGGCTAATCTTCGCCGCCTTTCGTGAGGGGCCTTTTGGTCCCGGGGTGTGGGCATGCGTCGTCCCGTGGTCGCCGGTAACTGGAAAATGCACGGATCGCGCGCGGCCAACGAGACCCTGCTCGCCGAGCTCGGCGAACGCGTGAGGCCCGAATGGCAAGTAGGGGTCGCGGTGTTTCCGCCCTACGTGTATCTCGGCGATGCGGTGCGCGCACTGGAGGAGTCCGAAATCGACGTGGGCGCCCAGGATGTGTGCGCCGAACCGGTGGGGGCCTTCACCGGTCAAGTCGCCGCCTCCATGCTGAAGGACATCGGCTGCCGCTACGTGATCGTCGGTCATTCCGAACGGCGCCGTCTCTACCATGAGGACGATAAGCTCGTGGCACGCAAGTACGCCGCTGTGCTCAACGTGGGCTTGACGCCCGTGCTGTGCCTGGGTGAGACGCTGGAAGAGCGCGAGGGGGAGCACACCGAGTCGGTGGTGGCGCGCCAGCTCGATGCAGTAACAGCCATGAACGGCGTGCCGAGCCTAGCGAAGGCGCTGATCGCGTACGAGCCGGTCTGGGCGATAGGCACGGGCCGCACGGCCTCTCCGGAGCAGGCACAGGCGGTGCACGCGTACGTGCGCCATCGAATCCACCGGCAAGATGCTAAAATATCCACGGAAGTTCGCATTCTGTACGGCGGCAGCGTGAAGGCATCGAATGCCGCGGAGCTGTTCTCGATGCCGGATGTGGATGGCGGACTGGTGGGGGGCGCCTCGTTGAGCGCCGATGAGTTTCTACAGATCTGCGCGGCCGCGGCCGTGAGAAATTGAGAGATCGTTAATGCTGCGTGCTTTCATTTTGACGGTGCACATCTTGCTTGCGCTGATGATCGTGTTCCTCGTGCTGATGCAGCGAGGCAAGGGCGCGGAAGCAGGCGCGGGATTCGGCGCCGGCGCCTCAGGCACCGTATTCGGTGCGCGCGGCACGGCGACATTGTTTTCGAAGTTGACCGCGGTGTTCGCGGCGCTGTTCTTCACGACCAGCTTGCTGCTCGCCTACATGGGCACCCGCACGCCCGCGGAGCCGACCTCCGTGATCGAGCGAGCGGCGCAGGCCGCGGCGCGTGCGCGCAGCGCGCCGCCGCCGGCCCAGACACCGACCGCGCCGCAGACGCCTGCGCCCGCGCAAGCGCCGCCGCCGGTCAACAAGTAGTATTGGTTTTTTTCGAGTCAAGCATTGCCGACGTGGCGGAATTGGTAGACGCGCTAGTTTGAGGGGCTAGTGGGGCAACCTGTGCCGGTTCGAGTCCGGCCGTCGGCACCATAATTGTTCTCACGGCTGATATACTTGGCGGATCAACCGCTCATTGTTCATTTCACGGTCGGCGTGATGTTGTCACAATATTTGCCAATCTTGATTTTCCTCGGCTTGGCCACGGTCCTCGGCCTCGCCCTGTTCACGCTCGGTTGGGTCGCGGGTCCCCGACGGCCGGATCCCGAGAAGCTCTCGCCGTATGAATGCGGCTTCGAGGCGTTCGAGGACTCGCGCATGCGCTTCGACGTGCGCTACTACCTGGTCGCGATCATCTTCATCGTGTTCGACCTCGAGATCGCCTTCTTCTTTCCTTGGGCGGTGTCGCTGCGCATCACCGGCGCCTTCGGCCTGCTGGCCATGCTCATCTTCGCTTTCGTTCTCGTCCTCGCATTGATCTACGACTATCGCAAAGGGGCGCTCGAATGGGACTAGAGGCGGTGTCCGCCGAGTCCGGAACCGTGCGCGGCTTCGAAGTCACCACGGTCGACAAGCTCATCAACTGGGCGCGCACCGGCTCGCTTTGGCCGATGACCTTCGGTCTCGCCTGCTGCGCGGTCGAGATGATGCACGCGGGCGCCGCGCGTTACGATCTCGATCGCTTCGGTGTCGTGTTTCGCCCGAGTCCGCGGCAATCGGACGTGATGATCGTCGCGGGCACGCTCGTGAACAAGATGGCGCCGGCGCTGCGCAAGGTGTACGACCAGATGGCCGAGCCTCGCTGGGTGATCTCGATGGGCTCCTGCGCGAACGGTGGCGGCTACTATCATTATTCGTACGCTGTCGTGCGCGGGTGCGATCGCATCGTGCCGGTCGATGTGTACGTTCCCGGGTGTCCCCCGACCGCGGAAGCATTGCTCTACGGCATCATCCAGCTGCAGAACAAGATCAGGCGCAACAAGGCCATTATTCGATGAGTTCCGTCCCTCCCTCCTCAGGCGCCGCCGCAGCGCCTGCCGCGCCGAGCGCCGCCGCCCTGAACAGGGCCGACCGACTCGCGGCACGCATCGAGGCGGCGCTGCCCGCGGGACTGACCCGCGCTCCGAACGCGACGGGCGAGCTCACCTACGAGGTGCGTCCCGCTCAGCTGCTCGCTGTGGCGGCGACTCTGCGCGACGGCGCGGGCCTCAAGTTCGAAATGTGCATGGATGTATCCGTGGTCGACTATCTGCAGCACGGGCGAGCGGAGTGGAAGACCGAGCACGCCACCCTGTCGGGATTCAGCCGCGGCGTGGCTCGCGGCATGACGAGCGGCGGCGACGAGCGGCCCGGGCGGCGCTTCGGCGTGGTGTATCACCTGCTATCGATCGCGAACAATCAGCGCCTGCGCCTCAAGGTCTACTGCGAGGACGATGAGCAGCCGGCCGTCGACTCGGTTACCGGCGTCTGGGCGTCGGCCGATTGGTTCGAGCGCGAGGCGTTCGACCTCTTTGGTGTCATGTTCCGCGGGCACCCGGACCTGCGCCGCATCCTCACCGATTACGGCTTCATCGGGCACCCCTTCCGTAAGGATTTCCCGCTCATCGGCAACGTCGAGGTGCGCTACGACCCGGAAAAGCGGCGCGTGGTGTATCAGCCGGTCACCATCGAGCCGCGGGTCCTCGTACCGAAGGTGATTCGGCACGACAACCGTTACAACGCGGAGCTGACCGAGGCCCCGGCTGCGTCGATCGCACCGCCCGCGCCCATGGTCGCTCCGCCGCCGCCCCCGCCCGCTGCGCCGGCCAAAGCCAATGGCTGAGATACGCAACTACACGATGAACTTCGGGCCGCAGCATCCCGCCGCGCACGGCGTGCTGCGCCTCGTACTCGAGATGGACGGGGAGGTCATTCAGAAGGCCGATCCGCACATCGGCCTTCTGCATCGGGGCACCGAGAAGCTCGCCGAGAGCAAGCCGTTCAATCAGTCGATCGGCTACATGGACCGGCTGGATTATGTGTCCATGATGTGCAACGAGCACGCCTACGTGCTCGCGATCGAGAAGCTGCTCGAGATCGAGCCGCCGATTCGGGCTCGGTACATCCGCGTCTTGTTCGACGAGATCACTCGGATCCTGAATCACCTCATGTGGCTCGGCTCGCACGCGCTCGACATCGGCGCCATGACGGTATTTCTGTATGCGTTCCGCGAGCGCGAGGATCTGATGGACTGCTACGAGGCGGTGTCGGGTACGCGCATGCACGCCACTTACTATCGTCCCGGCGGGGTGTATCGCGACCTCCCCGAAGTCATGCCGAAGTATCAGTACACGGAGTGGCGCAGCAACAAGGCGGTCGATCGCCTGAACGAGCGGCGCTCCGGGGGCCTCATCGATTTCATCGCCGACTTCGCTGCCCGGTTTCCGGCCTGCGTCGATGAATACGAGGCACTGCTGACCGACAACCGTATCTGGAAGCAGCGCACCGTGAACATTGGAGTGGTGAGCCCGGAGCGCGCCATGCAGCTCGGCTTCTCAGGGCCGATGCTGCGCGGCTCCGGCATCGAGTGGGACATTCGCAAGAAGCAGCCCTACGAGGTGTACGAGCACATCGACTTCGACATCCCCGTGGGGGTCAACGGCGATTGCTACGACCGCTATCTGGTGCGCATCGAGGAGCTGCGGCAGTCGACCCGCATCATCGAGCAGTGCGTTGCGTGGCTCAAGGCGAACCCCGGGCCGGTCATGATCGACGATCGCAAGATACGCCCACCCCGGCGCGAGCAAATGAAAGGCGACATGGAATCCCTGATCCATCACTTCAAGCTGTTCACGGAAGGTTACTGCGTACCGGAAGGCGAGGTGTATGCCGCCATCGAGGCGCCGAAGGGCGAGCTCGGCGTCTATCTCGTATCCGACGGGGCGAACAAGCCGTACCGGCTGAAGGTGCGCGCGCCGGGCTTCGCCCATCTGGCCGCGCTCGACGAGATGGTGCGCGGGCACATGCTCGCGGACGTGGTGGCGGTGATCGGTACCCAGGACATCGTGTTCGGCGAGATCGACCGATGAGCGCGCAACTCTCCGATCACGTTCGCGAAGAAATCGATCTCTGGGTGGCGAAATTCCCGCCCGATCGCAAGCGCTCGGCGGTGATCTCGGCTCTGCATGCCGTACAGCACGAGAACAACGGTTATCTCACCACGGCGCTGATGGATGCCGTGGCCGAATATCTGGCGTTGCCGCCGATTCAGGTGTACGAGGTGGCGACCTTCTACTCCATGTTCGAGACCAAGCCCGTGGGCCGGCATCACGTGTCGGTCTGCACCAACATTTCCTGCATGCTGCGCGGCGCCGACGAGATCGTCGCGCGCTGCGAGAAGAAGCTCGGCATCAAGACGGGGGAGAGCACGCCCGACGGGCGCGTCTATCTCAAGCGCGAGGAGGAGTGCCTCGCCGCGTGCAACAACGCGCCCATGATGATGGTGGATCACGTCTATCACGAGAACCTCACGCCCGACAGCGTCGACAAGATCCTGGACGAGCTCAAATGAACTACGAAACGAATACGGTGCTCTTCGAGGCGCTGAAGCACGAGCGTCCCTGGACGATAGAGGGCTACCGATCGTTCGGCGGCTACGCGGCGTGGGAGCGGATCCTGCGCGAGCAGACGCCGCGCGAGAAGATCATCGACGAGGTCAAGGCCTCGGGGCTGCGCGGGCGCGGCGGAGCCGCATTTCCGACGGGCGTGAAATGGAGTTTCATGCCGCGCTCCTCGCCGGTGCAGAAGTACGCGGTGTGCAACTCGGACGAGTCCGAGCCCGGCACTTGCCACGATAGAGACATCCTGCGCTACAACCCGCACTCGGTGATCGAGGGCATGGCCATCGGCGGCTACGCCATGACCGCGACGGTCGGCTACAACTACATCCGCGGCGAGTTCATGGCCGAGCCCATTCCGCGCTTCCAGGCGGCGCTCGACGAAGCCTACGCGGCGGGCTTGCTCGGCAAGAACATCTTGGGGTCCGGTGTGGACTTCGACTTGCACATGTTCGTGGGCGCGGGTGCCTACATCTGCGGCGAGGAGACGGCGCTGCTCGAGTCGCTCGAGGGCAAGCCCGGCAAGCCGCGCTTCAAGCCGCCGTTTCCGGCTAACTTCGGCCTCTACGGCAAGCCGACGACCATCAACAATACGCAGAGCTACGCCTCGGTGCCGACCATCCTGCGCAGGGGCGCGACTTGGTTTGCGGGCCTCGGGCCGCCGAATTCCGGCGGCACCATCATTTTTTCGGTCTCGGGCCACGTCGAGAAGCCCATGAACATCGAGCTGCCGCTCGGCATCCCGTTCAAGGACCTGCTCGCGATATGCGGCGGGGTGTGGAAGGGGCGCAAGCTCAAGGCCGTGATTCCGGGCGGCTCCTCGGTGCCGGTGGTGCCGGGGGATATCATGATGGCGACCAACATGGACTACGACTCGGTGAAGAAGGCCGGCTCGTCGGTCGGCACCGGCGCGGTCATCGTCATGGACGAGACCACCTGCATGGTGCGGGCGCTCGAGCGCCTGGCGCGCTTCTATTACTCGGAATCTTGCGGCCAGTGCACGCCGTGCCGCGAAGGCACCGGCTGGCTCGACCGCATGCTCAAGCGCATCATTGCCGGCCAGGGGCGCAGCGAGGATCTCGGGCTTCTTCTCGACGTCGCGAACCGCATCGAGGGTCACACGATCTGCGCGCTGGGCGATGCGGCGGCGTGGCCCGTGCAGAGCTTTCTGAAGCACTACAGGCACGAATTTCAGTACATGATCGAGCACAAGGGGCGCTCGATCGTCGAAGGCCAGCCGGCCGCGGCGGCGTGAAGGCACCATGAGCGACGATCTGGTCAATATCGAGGTCAACGGGCAGCCGATGAAGGCGCGCAAGGGCGCCATGATCATGCAGGTCACGGACGCGGCCGACGTTTACATCCCACGCTTTTGCTATCACGCCAAGCTCACCGTCGCGGCTAACTGCCGCATGTGCCTGGTCGAGGTGGAAAAGGCGCCGAAGCCGATGCCGGCTTGCGCGACGCCCGTGATGGAAGGCATGAAAGTGTTCACGCGCTCGCCGAAGGCGATCGCCGCGCAACGCGCGACCATGGAATTTCTGCTCATCAACCATCCCCTCGACTGTCCGATCTGCGACCAGGGCGGGGAGTGCGAGCTGCAGGACCTCGCCGTCGGCTACGGCCGCGACGTCTCGCGCTTCACCGAGCGCAAGCGCGTGGTGAAGGACAAGAGCATAGGTCCGCTCGTGTCGACGGACATGACCCGCTGCATCCAGTGCACGCGCTGCGTGCGCTTCGGGCTCGAGATCCAGGGCTTTCCGCAGCTCGGCACCACCGGCCGCGGCGAGCACATGCAGATCGACACCTACGTCGAGCAGGCGCTCGACCACGAGCTCTCCGCCAACATCATCGACCTCTGTCCCGTGGGAGCGCTCAACAACAAGCCGTTCCGCTATCACGCCCGCGCCTGGGAGATGACGCAACGTCCGCTCGTGTCGCCGCACGACGGCTTCGGCACGAACATCTACGCGCACGTGCTGCGTGGCAGGATCATGCGCGTCGTGCCGCGCGAGAACGAGGAAATCAACGAGACCTGGATCGCGGACCGCGACCGCTTCGGATTCGAGGGCATGTACTCGCCGGAGCGGGTGACCGAGCCCATGGTGCGGGTGGACGGGGTCTTGAAGACGGTCGACTGGGAAGTGGCCTTGACGGCGGCGGCGGAGGGCCTGCAAAACGTCGCCAAGGCGTCCGGCGCCGCGAGCCTGGGCTTTCTCACCTCGCCCATGGCCACGCTCGAGGAGATGTATTTGCTCGCGCAAATCGCGCGCGGGCTCGGCTCGAGCAACATCGACCATCGACTGCGCCAGCTCGATGCGCGCGACGCCGGCGCTGAGGGTGCGTACCCGCACCTCGGCATGAAAATCGCCGATGTGGATTCGCTCCACGGCATCCTGGTCGTCGGCTCGAACCTGCGCCACGAGATGCCGCTGCTCGCGCACCGCATCCGCAAGGCCGCCTTGCGCGGCGCGCATGTCGCCTTCCTGAATCCGCGCCGATTCGAGTACCTGTTCACCCTCGCGGGCTACGCCGTCGCCGAGGACCTCGTGGGCGCTCTCGCCTCCGTCGTAGGCGCCGTCGCAGCCGCGGCGCAGCGTGAGGTGCCGGCCGGCGTGCGCGGGGCGCCCGTCGATGATGACCATCGCGCCCTCGCGCAGGCGCTCGTCCGCGGTGAGCGCCGGGCGATTTTCCTCGGAACCCTCGCGCAGCGGCATCCTCGATATGCCGAGATCAAGGCGCTCGCCCGCACCCTCGGGGAGCTTTGCGGGGCGACCGTGGGCATCGTCACCGAGGGAGCGAACGCGGCGGGGGCCTATCTAGCCGGCTGCGTGCCGCATCGCGAGCCAGGCGGGGCGCCCGTAACCGCCGGCGGTCTGCCGGCTCACGCCATGCTCGAGAGCCGGCTCAAGGGGTACTTCTTGCTCGGCGGGATCGACCCGGCGAGCGATCTTGCGGCGGCGCCCGAGGCGCTCGCCGGTGCGTTCGTGGTCGCCGCGACCAGCCACCTGTCCGAGAGCCTGCGCAACGCGGCTCACGTGGTGCTGCCCATCGGCACCTTCGCCGAGAGCTCGGGCACGTTCGTGAACGTCGAGGGACGCTGGCAGAGCTGGGCGGGCGCCGCCAACCTGGTGGGTGATGGCCGCCCGGGCTGGAAAGTGCTGCGCGTGCTCGCCAACATGCTCAATATTCCCGCCATCGACTACATGAGCTCGGAAGAAGTGCGTGATGCGCTCAAGAAGCTCTGCGGCGATCGCGCGTTGCCGGTTGCGGCCGCGCCGCCGGCCACCGCGGGGAGCGCGACGACGGCCAACGGCGCGCTCAAGGTCGACGGCAAGGCCCCGGCGGGCGCCTGGGTCGATATCCCGCCCTATCAGCTCGACATGCTGGTACGCGGGTCCGAATCCCTGGCGAAGACCAAGGACGGGCGCGAAGCCCGCGCCGTGCTCTGATATGTGGCAGTGGGATCCTTTGCGCGACTGGATCGCGACCTACATCACACCGTACTGGACAACGCCGCTGTTGCTCGCCGTTCAGACGCTGATCATCATGATCTGCCTGATCCTCGTCATGGCCTTCTACACCCTGGCCGAGCGCAAGGTGATCGGATGGATCCAGGCTCGTAAAGGCCCGAACCGCGTCAGCTTCCCGTTCTTCCCCGGCGGCGCGCAGCCCTTTGCGGACGTCATAAAGCTGCTGTTCAAGGAAATCGTGATCCCGGCGAACGCGAGCGGATTTCTGTTCCGGCTCGCGCCTTTCCTGACGCTTGTACCCTCGCTCGCCATCTGGGCGGTGGTGCCGTTCGCCCCGGAACGCGCATTTTCCAACATCGACGCGGGGCTCCTCTACATTCTCGCGCTCACCTCGATGGGCGTGTACGGCGTGATTCTCGCGGGCTGGGCGGCGAATTCGAAATACGCCTTCCTCGGGGCGATGCGCTCGGCGGCTCAGATCGTCGCGTACGAGATCGCAATGGGCTTCGCCATGGTGGGCGTGCTCATGGCCTCTGGCAGTCTCAATATCGGCGACATCATCCGCGCTCAATCGGGGGGCCTCTTTACCTGGAACTGGACTTGGCTGTTTCCGTTGATGGTGGTGTATTTCATATCGGGGGTCGCCGAAACCAATCGCGCGCCCTTCGACGTCGCCGAAGGCGAGTCGGAGATCGTTGCCGGATTTCACGTCGATTACTCGGGGATGGCGTTCGCGCTGTTCTTCATTGCCGAGTATGTGAACATGATCCTGATCTCGGCGCTCACGGTGATCTTCTTCTTCGGCGGCTGGCTTTCGCCGTTCGACGGCTGGACGTGGGTCGTGCCCGCGGATTCGCTGCTCGCGCAGCCGGGCTTCTTCTGGTTCGGCCTGAAGACGCTGTTCCCGATGTTCACCTTTCTGTGGCTGCGCGCCACCTTCCCGCGCTATCGCTACGATCAGATCATGCGCCTCGGCTGGAAGGCTTTGATTCCGGTGACCCTGGTGTGGCTCACGGTGGAGGGCGTCCTCGCGTATTTCCACATCGGACCCTGGAGAGGGCAAGGCTGATGGCGTCACCGCGCAGTTTCTTCAAGACTTTCCTCCTCTGGGAATTGCTCAAGGGCCTGTCCGTCACGTTCCGGGAGATGTGGCGGACGAAGGTGACGGTGAACTATCCGGAGGAGAAGACCCCGCAGAGCGTACGCTTCCGCGGCCTGCATGCCCTGCGCCGCTACCCCAATGGCGAGGAGCGCTGCATCGCCTGTAAGCTGTGCGAGGCGGTGTGCCCGGCCGTTTGCATCACCATCGACTCGGATGCGAACGACGACGGGACACGGCGCACGACCCGCTACGACATCGACCTGTTCAAGTGCATCTACTGCGGTTTCTGCGAGGAAGCCTGTCCGGTCGATGCCATCGTCTTGACGCGCATCCACGAGTACCACATGGAGAACCGCGGCGAGAACATCATGAACAAGGACAAGCTGCTCGGCATCGGCGAGCGCTACGAAGCCATGATCGCGGCGGATCGCGCCGCGGATGCAAAGTACCGCTGATGTTTCCTGCGATCCTCTTTTTCGTCTTCGGCTCCGTGCTCGTGTGCGCGGCCTTGGGCGTGATCCTCGCCCGCAACCCAGTCCACTGCGCGCTGCTTCTGGTGCTCTGCTTCTTCAACAGCGCCGTCATCTGGCTGCTTCTGGATGCGGAATTTCTCGGCATCGTGCTGGTGCTCGTGTACGTCGGCGCCGTCATGGTGCTATTCCTGTTCGTGGTCATGATGCTCGACATCGATACCCAGCGGCTGCGCTCGGAGCTCGCGAGCTACTGGCCGCTCGCCGCGGCGGTGGCGTGTTTCGTGGTCTTCGCCATTCTCAACGTGATCGTGGTGCGGCACTTGGGCGGGGCGGACCTGCGTGCGGCACCGCCGCTGCCCGCCGGTTACTCGAATACCCGGGTGCTGGGCACGGCGCTCTTTACCCGTTACGCCTATCCGGCGCAGCTCGCGGCCATCATCCTCCTGGTCGCGAGCGTCGCGGCCATCATCCTGACGCTGCGTGCCCGCCGCGGCGTGAAGCCGCAAGACATCGCCGCGCAGGTCGCGGTGCGCGCCAAGGACCGGGTGCGGATCGTCAAAATGGCCTCCGAGAAAGCCCCATGATCAGCCTCACTTACGTGGTCGCCCTATCCGGCATTCTTTTCGCCATCGCCGTAGCCGGCGTGTTTCTGAACCGCAGGAACGTGATCGTGCTGCTCATGTGCATCGAGCTCATGCTGCTCGCGGTCAATTTCAACTTCGTCGCGTTCTCGCGCTTCATGGGCGACATCGCGGGTCAAATTTTCGTGTTTTTCATTCTCACCGTGGCCGCCGCCGAGGCGGCAATCGGGCTCGCGATTCTGGTCGTCGTGTTTCGCGAGCGGCGCAGCATCGACGTCGAAGATCTCGACTCGCTACAGGGCTGACGAACAACTCAAGGTCAAGGGATCAAGGCACCATGGAGTCGATTTACCTCACGATCGCGCTCGCGCCGCTGGCCGCGGCTCTCGCGGCCGGAATATTCGGACGCCAGATCGGGAGGGTGGGCGCGCACAGTGTCGCCATCGCGGGCGTCGCGCTGTCTTGCGGCCTATCGGTGTACGTGCTGTATAGGCTGGTGTTCGATGGGATGGCACCGTTCGACGGTCCCGTGTACACCTGGCTACTGAGCGATGGATTGAACATCCAGGTCGGCTTCTTGATCGACCGCCTGTCCGCCCTGATGATGGCGGTGGTCACGTTCGTGTCGCTCATGGTGCATATCTACACCATCGGCTACATGGCCGACGACGACGGCTATCAGCGCTTCTTCAGTTACATCTCGCTGTTCACGTTCTCCATGCTCATGCTGGTGATGTCGAACAACTTCATGCAGTTGTTCTTCGGCTGGGAGGGCGTGGGCGTCGTGTCCTACCTGCTCATCGGGTTCTGGTACACCCGACCCACGGCGACTTTCGCGGCGCTGAAGGCCTTTCTCTTGAACCGGGTCGGGGACTTCGGGTTCATCCTGGGGATTGCGGCGATCTTGCGATACACGGGATCCCTCAATTACGGCGTGGTGTTCGCGCACGCCGACCAGTTGGTCCACGCGCAGGTTCAGGTGACGCACGCCGTCGCCTGGCCGGCGATCACGTTCGCGTGTATCTGTCTGTTCGTGGGCGCGATGGGCAAGTCCGCCCAGGTGCCGCTGCATGTGTGGTTGCCGGATTCGATGGAGGGCCCGACGCCGATCTCCGCGTTGATTCACGCGGCCACCATGGTCACGGCCGGCATTTTCATGGTGGCGCGCATGTCGCCCTTGTTCGAGCTGTCCGAGACGGCGCTCTCGTTCGTGCTCTTCATCGGCGCGACCACGGCGTTCTTCATGGGACTCATCGGCATCGTCGCCAACGACATCAAGCGCGTGATCGCCTATTCGACGATTTCGCAGCTCGGCTACATGACCGTGGCGCTCGGCGTTTCGGCCTACAGCGCCGGCATTTTCCACTTGATGACGCACGCCTTCTTCAAGGCGCTGCTGTTCCTCGCGGCGGGCTCGGTGATCATCGCCATGCACCACGAGCAGGACATGCGCCGCATGGGCGGCCTGCGCAAGTACTTGCCCATCACCTACTGGACGTTTCTCGCGGGAGCGCTCGCCCTCATCGGCTTTCCGGGGACTTCGGGATTTTACTCTAAGGATTTGTTGATCGACGCGGTGCGCGACTCGCACCGCCAGTTCGCGGGTTATGCGTACTTTTGCGTGCTCGCGGGCGTGTTCGTCACCGCACTCTATACGTTCCGGGCTTTCTTCATGACGTTCCATGGCCCGGAGCGCATGGACGAGGAGACGAAGCATCACCTGCACGAGAGCCCGTGGGTGGTGACGGTGCCGCTGATCTTGCTCGCCATCCCCTCGCTCGTGGTCGGCTGGGTCACCGTGCAGCCGGTGCTGTTCGGCGGCTATTTCCAAGGCGCGATCCATGTACTGCCGGCGAACGATGTGCTCGGGCGCATCGGCGAGGAGTTCCACGGCGCGGACACATTTCTCGTAACGGCGTTGGCGTCGCCGACCCTGTATGTTGCCGGCGCCGGCGTGCTCGCGGCCTGGCTCTTCTTCCTCAAGTACCCCGCGTGGGCGGATGCGGCCGAGCGTCGCTTCAAGTGGCTATACACCATCCTGGTCGACAAGTACGGATTCGACTGGTTCATCGAGCACATCCTCATGCCGCTCGCGCGCGGTATCGGAGCGACGTTCTGGCACGCCGGCGATGAGGCGATAATCGACGGCGCATTCGTCAACGGCAGCGCGCGCCTGGTCGGCTGGTTCGGCTCCGTGATGCGTTATGCACAGTCCGGATATCTCTATCACTACGCGTTCGCCATGATCCTGGGACTGGCCTCGCTCCTGCTCTGGTTGATCTGGCGGCCATGAACGATCATCTGCTCGCGATTCTGATCTGGGTGCCCATCGTCGGCGGAATCGTCGTGCTCGGGCTGGGTAAGCACGCGAGCGCCGCCAAGTGGCTGTCGCTGTGCGTGTCAATTCTCACCTTTCTCAGCAGCATCCCGCTGTGGATCGGCTTCGATACCGGGACGGCGGAAATGCAGTTCGGTGAGCACACGGCCTGGATCCCGTCCATTCACGCGGACTTCAACATCGGCGTCGACGGCATTTCGATGCCGCTCATCCTGCTGACGACGTTCACCACGGTGCTCATCGTCGTCGCGAGCTGGACGAACGTCGCGAAACGCATTGCCCAGTACATGGGTGCCTTCCTCATCTTGGAAGGCCTGATGATCGGCGTATTCGCCTCGCGCGATGCCGCACTGTTCTACGTGTTCTGGGAGGCCATGCTCATACCGATGTTCCTCATCATCGGCGTATGGGGCGGCCCGCGGCGCGTATACGCGAGCATCAAGTTCTTCCTGTATACGTTCATCGGCTCGCTGCTCATGCTGGTCGCGCTGATTTATATGTATCTGAAAGGCGGAACCTACGACATCACGCAGCTGCAGCTCATGCCGCTCACGCTGCGGGAGCAGACCTTCATATTCCTGGCGTTCTTCACCGCGTTCGCGGTCAAGGTGCCGATGTGGCCGGTGCACACCTGGTTGCCGGATGCGCACGTCGAGGCACCGACGGGGGGCTCCGTGGTGCTGGCAGCCATCATGCTGAAGATGGGCGGGTACGGCTTCCTGCGCTTCTCGCTGCCGATCGCGCCCGACGCGAGCCGCTCGCTCGACTGGCTCATCATCGCGATCTCGTTGATAGCCGTGGTGTACATCGGACTCGTCGCCCTGGTGCAGCGGGACATGAAGAAGCTGATCGCTTACTCCTCGATCGCGCACATGGGGTTCGTGACTCTCGGCGCATTCATCGGCTATCAAATCGTGCAGCACACCGGCCGTACCGCGGGCATCGAGCTCGGGCTCGACGGGTCCCTCGTGCAAATGCTGTCCCACGGCCTGGTGTCGGCTGCGATGTTTCTCTGCGTCGGGGTGATGTACGATCGCGTGCACAGCCGCGAGATCAGCGCCTACGGCGGCGTCGTGAATACCATGCCGATGTTCGCCGCGTTCATGGTGCTGTTCGCGCTCGCCAACTCCGGCGTACCCGGCACCTCGGGATTCGTGGGCGAATTCTTGGTCATCCTGGCCTCCTTCAAGGCAAACGTCTGGTATGCGTTCCTTGCGGGCACGACCCTCATCCTCGGCGCCGCCTACACCCTGTGGCTGGTCAAGAGGGTGATCTTCGGCGCCGTCGCGAACGATCACGTGCGCGAGCTCAAGGATTTGAATGGCCGTGAGTTCCTGGTGCTCTCGCTGCTCGCAGTGGCCGTGCTGATCGTGGGCGTGTGGCCGGCACCCTTGCTCGACGTCATGCGCGCGACAACGCAGCATCTGTCCGAGCAGCTGTTGATGTCGAAGATCGTTCCCTGAGGTCTCCATGTACGTTTTCAACGCTGCGGAATTCAATGCCGGCCTGCACTACGCGACGCCGGAGATCTTCCTGAGCGCAGCGGCCTGCGCGCTCTTGATGCTGGATCTCTTCCTCAGCGCCGCGGGCCGGCGCTGGACCGGCGCGCTTGCCGTGCTGGCCCTGCTCGGGACCGCCGTGCTCTCCGCGATTCAGCCGGTAGCGGAGCGCGTGGTGGCGCTCGGCGGCCTGTTCGAGCTCGACCGCATGGCGCAGCTCTTGAAAATCGTGACGCTTCTGGCCGTCGCGGCGGTGTTCGTGTACTCGACGGATTACCTGCGGCGGCGCGCAATCCTGAAGGGCGAGTACTACGTCCTCGGGCTCTTCGCGACCGTGGGGGCGATGGTGCTGATCTCCGCGGGGAGCCTGATCACGCTCTACCTGGGCCTCGAGCTCATGTCGCTGTGTCTGTACGCGATGGTGGCGTTCGACCGCGATTCCGGCATTGCCGCGGAATCCGCCATCAAATATTTCGTGCTGGGCTCGATGTCCTCGGGCACGCTGCTCTACGGCATGTCCATCGTGTACGGCGTCACCGGACATCTCGAGCTGGCGTCGATCGCGCAGATCGTCCACTCGAGCTTCGTGGGCAACATCGGTCTCGTATTCGGAATTGCATTCATGATCGTCGGCATGGGTTTCAAGCTCGGGGCCGTGCCATTCCACATGTGGATCCCGGACGTGTATGAGGGTTCGCCCACTTGCGTCACAGTGTTCATCGGCACGGCGTCGAAGCTCGCGGCCTTCGCCCTCATCATGCGCCTGTTGCCGGAGGCGCTCGCCGGCTCCCAGGTCGATTGGAGCCAGATGCTCGTGGTGATCTCGGTGCTCTCAATGGCGCTCGGCAACATCGTCGCGATCGCGCAGACCAACATCAAGCGCATGCTCGCCTATTCCACGATCTCACACATGGGCTACGTGCTGCTCGGGGTGCTCGCGGGCACGGCGCAGGGCTACCAGGCGGCGCTGTTCTACATCATCAGCTACGTGCTCGTCGCGGCCGGCGCCTTCGGCATGGTGCTGCTGCTCGCGCGACAGGGTTTCGAGGCCGACAAGATCACGGACTTCAAAGGACTCAACGCGCGCAGTCCCTGGTTCGCCGGGATGATGGCGATGCTCATGTTCAGCCTCGCCGGAGTGCCGCCCTTCATCGGGTTCTGGGCGAAGCTTGGCGTGGTGCAGGCGGTCCTCGGCGTGAGCTACACCTGGCTCGCGGTGGTGGCCGTCCTGTTCTCGGTGGTCGGCGCGTTTTTCTATCTGCGCATCGTGAAGCTCATGTATTTCGATGAACCCACCGACACGAGCGCGATCGGCGGCTCGCCGCTGATGCGCACTGTGCTGTCGGCCAACGCGCTGCTCGCGATCGCTCTGGGCGTTGCCCCGGGCGCGCTGATCGCGTTGTGTCAGCACGTGCTGCCGTAAGTAAGAGGCGGGGCGGCGGGAAGGCCCTTGTCGATGTCACCGCGTGGAGGCAGGGCGGCGAACGAGCCGATCTTGCGTGCTTGCATTGCGCCGACTACCCGGTAAAATGGCGGGCTCCCTGGTGCGGGGTGGAGCAGTCTGGCAGCTCGTCGGGCTCATAACCCGAAGGTCGCAGGTTCAAATCCTGCCCCCGCTACCAATTAAAACAAAAACTTACGATAACAATCTCCAAACTGGGTTGGCTAGCCTGTGACCAAATTGTGCCCTAGAAAGGCATAGTACTTACTGGAATCACGCAACGCCGGCTCATCGCGACCCACCAGATCAATGGTGAATTCGCGAGGCGAATTTACTGGCGCTCATAATCCCCCCGTGCAGCATTGGTCGCGAATTCAGCATCTTGTGATACTTATGATGCCCTTCTGCCGCGACGTAGCGGCGTGCGTGCGAGCGCCTTGTCCATCGCACGTGGCGAGGCAATCATCCTTGACGACCATCGGGTTCCTGCCCCGTAGGTCGATGCGGGGAGCCTCGATATGTCGTCGGCGAGTTGACGTGTCGGCCTCGTAAATTGTTGTTGATAACTTTTCTCTGAGCATTTCATGTCGTCCCTATGAGCATTCGCGGTTTTGGCACCGAAATCGGAAGGCCGGCACGGTCTAAAGACGGCTACAAGTCCTTCCTCACCAAATGATCGATTTGCATCAGCTCCACCGGCGCTCCGTTCACTTCGATCATGGCAACCAGCACACCAGTACTCGGACTGTTAGGCGCAACGATCACCTTCTGATCGCGGATCGCCTCCGCCAGGTCGTCGACCTCGAAGGCAACGTGCGGAATGGTCTTTACCAGGTCCGGATACGGCGCTTCGTCCCAGTATCTTTGCCACTGAATGCCGAATGGGTTGTTCTGGTGATCGCTTACCGTCACCTTCAAATGCGGCACTGGAATCTCGCCATCGAAATTTGCGGTCGTCGGTATCCCGACGTGGTTGTACTTCATTATCAAGGCTTGCTCCTGCGTTGAGCCGTGCGGACGACGATGTCGCCCGTTGAGCACTAGCTGCTGAATCGGTTTGTTTGGGCAGACTTGCTGCTTGGACTGGCAATCCCGCCAGAGCTATCCAGAAGCGTCTGCGAGCTAGCGACTAACCTTCATAGCGAATTTCCTCGGAGCAGAGGCGAATCTTTGCGGGCTTGTCCTGCCCGGCGCAGCTGAAAAGCTACTCTCCGCGCAGGCCAGATGTCAATTGCAGCACCGACAGCCGCCGGTCACGGTCGGCAACAACGGGTCGACACGGACCGACCGGCCACAATAGGAGGCAGCCGCCGGGCCAATTGCCGTCACTCGACGCTCCAAAGCTCCTTCCGGTAAGCTGACGACCGCGTCCCGGCTCAACGGTGGAATAGATCGCGACATTACACGAAGAACCTGCGGGCGGTTCAGCTCCTCCTGAGCCACACGAAGCTGGAAAGCACTGGCCCACTATTGAGACTTGCATAAATGCCTTGCAACTTTCCCTCTCGCCGTTGGTCCAAGATAATGGGTAGTCTTGGCGAGGCGAGCGATGAGCAAAGCGGAACAAGAGGGCAAGCTTTTACAGCGC
>Ga0187890_10000096_pt1 | contig 60621 bp, 50 predicted proteins | sample June2016WEW_21_1_FD_133005 | JGI IMG/M metagenome (GOLD analysis project Ga0187890, IMG submission 133005) | Peatland microbial communities from SPRUCE experiment site at the Marcell Experimental Forest, Minnesota, USA - June2016WEW_21_10 | ecosystem: Environmental > Terrestrial > Soil >... | reverse complement strand
AGTTCCCCTCTACTCATCAACAGGCCGGATATATGTACGCGTCTCTTTCCCGTTGCCCATCGAAGAAAGCTCTTGCATACGAGGCGGGTCCATATATGCCCCCGGAAAACTCTACCAGTTGAAGCTGGAGTTCTCTCGTAATCTAAGCGGGGTGACGGAGCGATGAAGAAGAGCCGTTACACGGAAGAGCAGATCATCGGGATCTTGAAGCAGCATGAGGCCGGGGTGAGGACGGCGGACCTTTGCCGGGAGCACGGAATCAGCGCGGCGACGTTTTATGGCTGGAAGTCGAAGTTCGGCGGCATGGAGGTCAGCGAGGCGCAGCGGCTGAAGGCGATGGAGGACGAGAACCGTCGTCTGAAGCTGCTGGTCGTGGAGCTGAGTCTGCATGGCGGGGCGCTGCAGGCCGTGATCCGAAAAAACGGGTGGAGCTTGCCGGTCTAAGAGACGAGATGGCGTTCGTCTCGGTTGAGTTCCGGCTGAGCGAACGCACGGCCTGTAAGCTGCTGGGCGTGGAGCGGTCGAGCTATCGGTATGAGCCTTGCCCGGACCGCAACATCGAACTACGCGAGGCGCTGGTAGCTGGCTCGGCAGAAGCCGCGCTACGGCTATCGAAGGCAGCATGCCTTGCTTCAGCATAGAGGCCACGAGGTCAACGTGAAGCGTGTTTACCGGCTGTATTTGGAAGAACGGCTGGCGGTTCGGCGCAGGACGCGCAAGCATCTGGTGCGGGATCGTGCCTTGGAGCCGCGACTGATCCGTCCCAACCAGGAGTGGGCGATGGACTTCATCGTGGATGGTCTGGCAACCGGGAGGATGGTGCGGATCCTCAGCGTGGTGGATGCGTACACGCGCGAGTGCTTGGCGCTTGAGGCCGACACCAGCCTGGGCAGCGGACGCGCGTAACGCGTGTGCTGGAGAGGCTGATCGAAGAACGTGGCCGGCCAGAGAACGTGCGCTCGGACAACGGGCCCGAGTTCACCTCGCGTCGCATGCTGGGCAGGGCGGAAGACTGGAAGGTTGGGCTGGTGCACATCCAGCCGGGAAGGCCGATGCAGAATGGCCATGTCGAGAGCTTCCACGGAAGGTTGCGCGACGAGTGCCTCAACGCGCACTGGTTCCGCACGCTGAACGATGTAAGGAGTACCTCGGCAAGCTGGCGGCAGGAGTACAACTGCGAGCGCCGGCACAGCTCGCTCGACTACAGAACGCCGGAGGAGTTCCGGCAGAGGGCAGGCTATGCAGACGTGGAAAGCAAAGAGCGCTTCCCATATCTGCACAGCCTAGACGGCGGCTGCGAGGTAATCTCGATGCTAAGCCCAAACCGGGAAACTCTGGTTATCAATGGTTGAGAAATCGGGGGCAGGTGAGTCGGTCACCACCGCGAACGAGGGCAAATTGCCGTCGTGATCCAACAGAAGATCCAGTTTGATAGCGCCCTTCCGCCGCCGGTACTTGGCCCAGTTGAACATGGTTGCCGACAAGTCGATGATGCTACCGTCCAGGCTCATTAGCTTATTCTTGAAGCGGAACTTGCGGTATGCGCGTTGCCGTCTCAGTCCTGAATTTCCCGATAACTGCATGAAGGTAGACTCGTTTAGTTCCCGCAGGCGGTTGGCGTCGGCATACGCCAGGGTCGATTTCTTCGGCGCGGCGCTGATGCGCAGATGCTTCAACGCCGATTCGCAACCGGCTAGCCCCATGCAGACTTCGCGCAGCGAATTCATATGCGCTACCTGGCAAAGCAGCATGGCCGCGAACTGTCCCCAGCAGGTGAGCCTCTTGGCGCTGAACTCGGCTTGATGTTGTTTGAAAGCTTTTGCGAACTGTGCAAGGTGGAAAAAGTTGCAAAAGTTGCGAGTAGACAGTGCATACTTGAGTCATGGCTGATCCTTTCGTCTCTGCCTATGGCCCTATTCGGGGGCCCACTTCAGAGTAACGGGGATCATTCCACAACCATACCCCTCCAACCCGGACACCAATCGGTCTATATTGGACAGCAATGCGAATAACAGAAGTGCAAGTTGGATAGGCGTGGTTACTCGCGAAGCGGTCCGACGTGGTTCATGGCTGTCTCAGCGCCTTTGAATTTGCTACAGAATCAGACGATCCCATCTCGCACATGAGAAAAGCGCTAATCACCGGCTGCACTGGCCAGGACGGCTCATACATAGCTGAGTTCCTTCTCGCCAAAGGATACGAAGTCCATGGTCTCAAGAGGCGTGGGTCGAGTTTCAATACCAATCGCGTTGACCACATTTTTCGAGATCTTCACGAAACCGACAACCGCTTCTTTCTGCACTATGCCGATCTCACAGACGGCAGCTCGCTTTCCTCGCTTCTACACAACCTTGAGCCAGACGAGATCTACAACCTGGGTGCGCAGAGCCATGTAAAGGTGAGCTTCGAGATTCCAGAATACACCGCAGATGTCGTGGCCTGCGGGACCCTGCGCCTACTCGAGGCCATGCGGCTAACTGGCTTCAAGTGCCGTTTCTATCAGGCTTCATCGAGCGAAATGTTCGGCAGCGCGGCGCCTCCTCAAAGCGAGGCTACGGCCTTTCATCCGCGCAGTCCGTACGCCTGCGCCAAAGTTTTTGGCCACAACATTACCGTGAACTATCGCGAAACCTATGGAATCCACGCGTCGAGCGGTATTCTCTTTAACCATGAATCTCCGCGACGCGGTGAGACCTTTGTCACGCGCAAGATCACACGCGCAGTTGCACGCATTAAGTACGGAGTTCAACAGAAACTCTTTCTAGGTAACCTGAATGCCTACCGCGATTGGGGGTATGCGCCCGATTACGTTCGCGCCATGTGGCTGATACTTCAACAGGAACGGCCAGACGACTACGTGATCGGCACCGGAGAGGCCCATTCGGTCCGCGAGTTCGTTGAGCTTGCCTTCGCAACCGCTGATCTAGATTGGCATAAGTACGTGGAGATTGACCCTCGCTACTTTCGACCAACCGAGGTCGACTACCTCTGCGCGGATGCCACGAAAGCGCGGAAGGTTCTGGACTGGAAACCGACTGTAACCATCACGGAGCTGGTCCGTATCATGGTTGAGGCCGACATGAAAGAGCTGGAAGCCCGTATCAAGGGTGGAGCCGCGGCTCTTCAGCTTGCGTCCGCTAGCGAAGGCAGACTTCTGTGACCGATTTGCACAAGAAGCGAATTGTGGTCACCGGCGGAGGAGGGTTTCTTGGACATCATCTGATCGCGCACCTTCAGAAAATGACCTGCCGCAACGTCTTCGTTCCGAGACACAACGAATACGACCTGACGGGCTTCGACGCAATTGAACGCATGTTCGATGAACATCGGCCGGAAGTTCTCCTTCACCTAGCAGCTGCTGTGGGCGGCATCGGCGCAAATCGTGCCAACCCGGGCCGATTCTTCTACGAAAACGCGATCATGGGCATTCAACTTATCGAGGCCGCGCGACGTCACGGGGTAGAGAAGACGGTGGTTCTGGGCACAATTTGCGCTTATCCGAAGTTCACCCCGGTACCATTCCGTGAAGAGGAGCTGTGGAATGGCTATCCGGAGGAGACCAACGCCCCTTACGGGCTGGCAAAGAGGGTGTTGCTCGTGCAATGCCAGTCGTATCGTCAACAGTATGGAATGAACGCAATCTTTCTTCTGCCCGTGAATCTCTACGGGCCGGGCGACAACTTTGATTTGCACTCGTCTCACGTGATTCCCGCTTTGATCCGCAAGTGCCTCGAGGCAGTGAAGGCGGGGTATCAGGAGATTGTGCTGTGGGGCGACGGCTCACCTACCCGCGAGTTCTTATATGTGGAAGACGCGGCGGAGGGAATCGTTTTGGCGACGGAGAAGTACGACAGATCCGATCCGGTGAACCTGGGCAGCGGCATGGAAATTTCGATTCGAGACCTTGCAACGATGATCGCGAAGATGACCGGCTTCACAGGGCGGATTGTGTGGGATACAAATCAGCCGAATGGTCAGCCACGCCGGCGTTTGGACGTTAGCCGGGCAGAAAGGGAGTTCGGATTTCGGGCAGCAACACCGTTTGAAGTTGGCCTGCGCAAGACGATCGATTGGTGTCTCAGTTCCGTGTTGTGCAAGGAAATGCTGTGAGACTCCAGGATGTTGTAATTCTCACGATCTCCGCCGAAAGGCAAGCGATACCGTATCGGACTGAGATCCGACGCCGATATTGAGACAGCGGACGATAAGATCCATGCTCAAGCAACTATGAATTAGAGCCGCAGGGTTCAGACCAAGCTATGAATCAACCAAACGCTTTTTCCAACGCAACATCTGCCTGACGTTTGCGTGGACAACGAGGCCGTCTGACAGCGGACTAAAGCGGCCCGAATCTTCTTCTATAAACTGATCTTCACTACGCCGCACATCTTATCCTGTTATAAACTGCGGCGCAGGAAAAAACCGGAGTAAAAACGTGAGCAAAAGAGCGGCTGTGATGACCTATTTCCGATTTGCGACTGTATTGGCTGGGCTTGCCGTCGTGCCCGCTGGTATCCTTGCCGCTGGGCAACAGGGGGCACCGGAAGGTGTAGGACAATCCGCTAGCAATTCGAATGGTGCCGAATCCGACTGCGAGGCTATCACGGATGGTTCGCCTTATATTCCCGTCGACAGTTGGGTGTATCCGGCCATGCTGCGGCTGTATTCACTGGGATATGTGGACACGGTGTATCTGGGTCTGCGGCCATGGACACGCGCAAGCGTGACGCACATGCTGGAAGAAGCCGGTGACCTGATCGAGGACAGCGAAGCGGACGGAGATCGGGACGCGGATCGGGCGCGGGAGATATACGACGCAGTCAACCGCGAGCTGCACTCCGATTTGGTGGGCCCTTGCGGCCAGCATAAGGGCACTGCGCGGATCGAATCGGTTTACAGCGTAGTACGTGCCATCAGCGGCACACCCCTCGATGACAGCTTTCATCTCGGGTCGACGATCGTGAACGATTATGGCCGTCCCTTCGAGAACGGATTCAATAACTACTCCGGCATGAGCGGCTATGCAACCGCGGGGCGATTTGCGCTCTATGTGCGCGGCGAATTTCAGAACGCGCCATCGGCTGCGGGCTACTCGGCCACACTGGCTCAAACGCTCTCCAATGTTGATGAGACGCAGTACTTCATTCCTTCAAGTACGCCGCCCTACGGCCCGACTGCGGCCGTGTATAACCAAACCACGATCCCCCAGGGGCCGATTGCCACGGCGACTCAAGGGCGCTTCATCGAGGCCTATCTCTCCTACCAATATCTGAACCACGTTTTTTCCATCGGCAAGCAGGACCAGTGGCTGGGACCTGCGCAGGGCGCGAGCATGGCCTTTTCCAACAATGCCCAAAACTTCTATGCCCTCGAGATCAACCGCATCGAGCCGCTCAACATTCCTCTGCTCTCGCGTCTCACCGGGCCTTTCCGTTATGAGTTCATTCTGGGCGCGCTGCGCGGCCATACTTTCATGCCCAATCCTGCGTACGAAGCGAACCCTTCATCGAGCCTACCCAACGTGATCACTCCCGGCGATCCCTGGGTGCACGTGGAAAAGGTTAGCTTCAAGCCGTACAAGGATCTTGAGTTCGGCTTTGAGCGCACGGTGATTTGGGGCGGCAAGGGTCATTCTCCGGTCAACATCCACGACTTCCTGCGCAGCTTCTTCAGCACCTACTCGCCTGCCGGCTCGATCAAGAACGGCCCTGCTGATCCTGGCGCGCGCTTTGGCGCATTTGACTTCACCTGGCGATTGCCCTTCGTGAGCCATTGGCTCACGCTCTATACCGACTCGGAGGTGCACGACGATGTTTCGCCGATAGACGCTCCGCGCCGCGCCGCCGAACGGCCAGGCCTTTATCTCTCCCAAGTGCCGGGCATTTCCAGACTCGACATACGCGTCGAGGGGGTTACGACCGACCCACCCACCTCGCGGAGTCAAGGTGGGATGTTCATGTATTGGGAGGGAATCGAGAAGCAGGGCTATACCAATCAGGGACAGCTTTTTGGCGACTGGATTGGCCGTGAGGACAAGGGCGGACAGGGCTGGATCACGTATCATTTAAGCGGCAACGAGTGGGTGCAGGTTGGAGTGCGGAATCAGAAGGTGGACAAGGATTTCATTCCTGGCGGCACAACGCTGAACGATTTCAGCGTTCAGGTGGTCAAGCGCATTGGCAAGGACTTCGAGGTCAATGGCAACTTCGCCGTGGAGCACTGGAAGGCGCCGAGCTACCTTCCAGGCCAGCAAACTGTTACCACTACAACCATCCAACTCGCATTGTTCCCTGAGCGGAAGGTTAGCTTTTAGTTTCCTGTGTTGCGAGTACCACGGACCGCTTTGCATGGGTCGCCCATTCAAGTGAAGATATCCTTGACCTGTCTCCGGAAAACTCCGCCATTCAAAACTGGAGTTCTCTTGTAATTGACAGCCCCGGAAAACTCTGCCAGAAGAGGTCGGAAATTTCGTCCTGGGACGCTTCTCGTTCTTTTGTGAAGTGCGTTGACTTCATCTGCGCAGTCGAATGACTCCTCATCCTATGAGATCTCAGGCAGCTTCTCCTATTTTTCCGATTCGATCAACGGCGTTCCCGGCGCGCGACAGCCCCTGCTTGGCTGGGAAGCTTCTCTGGAGGCGCCCGCCTGGCGGAATCTGCGTTTCAAGATCGATTACTCTGGTTACCTGGGCAATAATCTAGGCGCGCCACAGCGCCCTTACTTCATCGTCGCCGGAGGGCAGTACGACCATCGTCTCGGCAATGAAAAGCTGTTTGCCGAAGGACTCATCGGCGATTGTGGTCTTAATGGAAACTGGGGTCCCAATAAATCGCCGGGGAATTCTGCCTCTTTTGCTGCATTGCTCGGCAGAGGCGTCGATACTCGTGTGTCCAGGCACCTGGCGATGCGATTCGAAGGCGGCTATCAATAAACGAATTTCGCCTTGTACGAAAGCGTGACCGATAATTATCCGTACTAGTTACCGGGCTATCCGAAGAACTTCGCCCGCATCTCCACCGGGCTGGTCTGGATTCCGCATCTGGAGAGACATTCCGCCGAGGAAAACGGGCGCAACCGCGTCGAACGCGAGCCGGTCAAGAGCGAAGTGGTGTTCGAGGATCTCGGAAGCATCGGCCACTTTCATCTCTATACCAGTTCCGGGGTGAAGGCGGCCCTCCATGCCGGCGGTCTGGAATATGACCGCAATTCCTGGGGCCGGTTCCTTGGCGCAAGGATAGATTACATTGCCGAGGTTCTGCCCGTGGCGGTCTTGACCCAGCCAACCGAGGCCGACGTTTGGGGCAACCCGCTTTCCACGAAGATGGAGCACGCTGCGGGTCTGGCGATCACGCTGATCGGCCTGCGCATGCTGTGGAGAGACGGCAAGCGTGTCAAGCCGTATGCTTTCTCGAAAGGTGGAATGATCGGGTTTTCGAAAAAAGCGTTAGCACCAACCGCCGCCTACGAAAATTTCACTCTCCAATTCAGCTTCGGCCTTCAATGCATGCTCAATGATAGGTGGGACTTTCGCGCAGGGGCGCTCTACTTCCATTTTTCCAACGCCTTTGTTGTGCCCAGCAATCCGGGATTCGATTCGACGTCCTACGTCGCCGGATTCAGCTATCACCTCGGCAAGCGAGAAACGAACCTCCGAAAATGAAGTGAAAATGAGCCGGACGTCATGCCTTGTCCGGCAAAGAGCCTGCTATTATCTTTCTCGCGCGAGTATGCGCGAGAGCCGCAGCCGCCGTCGAGGCTGTGCAAATGTCGGAAGGGTTCTGTGCTTCCCACATTTTGCAAAGCCTGTTTTCTGCCTGAACTGCTTTGGCGTTCTGTAGTCGAGCGAGCTGTGCGGACGACTTCGAAATCAGGCAAGTCATAGCTTATTGAGCTGGGTAAAGGACCTGCGGGGCACAATACGGTCTTTGCAATTGGAGCGAACGCGAAAAGATGGCCAGCCCGAGCACTCGGGGATGAATTCCCTGGTGGCTGGGCAAGCAAAATGGAAAATTTCAGCTTGTGAGCTCTTCGTCAAAAATGAAGATGGATGCGGTTGATTTGGTAGCTCGCGCCCACGGCGAACCCGTAGGGAGTCAGATACTTCCCCGTCAGGTAAGGCGGCCCTTTGAGCCAGAAATTGGGCCACAACTGGTACTCATAGTCTATACGGGCAGACAACCCGGCAAACAACGGGTAGGTGGCGCCGCCTCCGGCCGTGTATACAGTGCGAGTTTGGTGGTAAGGCCCGGTGGCCGCCGGATAATCGACGTTTCCGTAGCCCAGGAGGAACTTGATGTAGGGATCAATCTTGCGGAAATCGTATGGGCTATATGTCGCGCCACATGAGGCGACTTCCTCGCGTATGCCGTCTTTGTCCTGCGCAGCGGGGTGGATGCCTACCTGCTCGCCCTCGGCCTCGATCCCGAGTCCGTGCAGGCGCTGAGGCATGGGAAGTCCGAAATCGATCCACAACTTGTCGCCCAACCCGAAACCATTATCGAAACTCCGATTGAAATCGGAGAGTCCGGCGCCTACTGAGATGGGAAGATCGCCCCTCGTAGTGGCTGCAGGAACAACCTGAGAAAACGCTGTGCTGGCCACGCTCAGTGCGAGCGCGGCCAGGACGAGAGGGAGGAACTTAAAGCGCATTCTGCATCTCCTTCACAGTTGCATACCATTGCCATTCGGAAAACCGCAAACGGCGTATGGTTGCAATTCAGGTTTACAAGGCAAGAGCAGAGAATTGAGTCAGGAGTCGATCTGGCCGTCATTCAAAGAATCTGCGCATCAAGTCGCATTATTCCCACTAGAAGAGTCCGGCCCACGCGCCTTCGAAAAAGCCTTAAAACCTTTGACGCCAAGGGCGAGCAAATGTTGCGTGCATTCAAACTGCCGATTTCTTCAGCTTGACGATAGGTTACTCGACAAAGTCAGACATTTGTGTCAGCTACGGTAATTTTCGGGTTAGGGAAGTGGTACGTTTGCGGGGATTTCCTCGATCAAGTTAAGTGTGCCGAAGGTTCCGTCCGTCAACTGCCGCTCGGTATGACGCGTGGTCCTTTTCCCAACACTTGCAGGTCGGAATTCGGAATGCGCACGCGCGCAACACTTGGCGGCCGCTCCGCGCGATCAGTTTTTCGGTTCGCGCCTTGATCGACAGCTGACGCCCGAATGCCGGCAGACCCATAGAGCGATTCCAAGGTGAGCTATTGTGCACAGTTTGCAACGCCCACCGGCGAATGAATCATCGTAAGAAGATGGAAGCTCATCAAAGCAGTGTAACGAATGAGTAGAGCTGAGAGAATCAACTTGGCGCCGCCTCAGAAGCTGGGGGATTGACAGCGTTTTCATACCCCGATCGGTGGTACCGGAGTAACGCAGCAAGGCGATTACGCATCGAGCTCAAGTGCCGGTGGAGTCATGCGCCAACTCGCTTAGAAAATCGCTAAAACAGCGCCGTATTCAGGCATTGTTACCAAGGTAATTCATGCCGGTTACCCCGCTCGTTGACCATGTTTCGATGCAGCATCTTATTGAAACAGTTGTGCTCTCGCCGCAGTTCCCGTGATATGTTTGATGATGCTGTGGGGAAGCCTCCACCGCTCTGCAAACTGCGCGGAAGCGCCGGGTTCCGAACGATGAACCGCGCTGATCAATTTTAGTCGGTGAGAGCTTCTCTTTCTTTTGGATCCCTTAGACGAACTGCGGAGGATGAATCGCATGGAAACTCGTGTTTTGAAAATTGTGGGCCGTATTCTCGCCTTGATTTCAGCAGGAATCATGTTGCCGATTGCGATGTTCAGCCAGGCGGCACCAGCAGCGCGAGGGTCGAGCAGCAACGATAACCCTTCGCGGTCGGACATCTTTCTCGGCTACAGCTACCTCGCTCCCAAGGGAACTGTCCAGGTTCCTCAAGGGAATGGCACCATTGCGCCCTTCTCTTACGATGCCGTGAACGTGGGCGGGATACTTAGCGGAGCCTATTACTTCAATCGCTTCGTCGGTATCCAGGCAGAATATGCCGAACACGAGTGGGGAGGCCCAGAGAACTTCACGAACATCGGTTCCAAGGGAAACGATGACGGCTTCCAGACCATAAGTGGCGGCTTGATTATGCGATTCCCGGATGGAAACATCACTCCATTCGTGCACGCACTGGTGGGAGGGGCATCGGTGGATGGGCCCGACCATGAGTACAACAAATGGGGGCCTGGTTTGACGGCGGGCGGCGGGATGGATTATGAGACCCCGTTGTTCAACCATCACCTCGCGATCCGTCTTTTCCAGGCAGACTACGAGTACATGCACGCCGATTGGGGCCCAGTAGTCCTCGGCGGGCGCGCCAATATCAACGCCGCTCGGTTGAGCGCGGGAGTCGTGTTCCATGCCGGATCGATTGCTCCGCCAGCGCCAATTACGCTGGCCTGCACGGCGAGTCCGGAGACGATCTTCCCCGGGGACCCGGTTACCTTGACTGTTTCGCCGGGCGGCCTGGACCCCAAGGATCACGTGATCTATACCTGGTCCGGCACCGGCGTGACCGGCAACGACACAAACCCCAAGATCGACACCAGCGCGCTGCCGCCCGGCGAATACACCGTGACAGGGACGGTGAAAGAAGGCAAAGCTGGCAAGGAAGGGCTGAAGCCGTGGGAGACGGCCACATGCTCGGCCGGGATTACGGTGAAGGCCTTCGAGCCGCCGACCATCAGTTGCTCGGCCAGCCCCAGCACCATCAACCCCGGGGACAAGAGCGTCATCACGGCACAAGGCGTGAGTCCGCAGAACCGCCCACTCACTTACAGCTACTCGGCGCCATCCGGTACCATCAGCGGTACCGGCACGTCGGCAAAGTATGATTCCACGGGAGCTTCGCCCGGCGAAGTATCCATCGCCTGCAACGTCTCTGACGACAAGGCCCACAGCGCAACTGCAAGCGCCATGGTTACCATCGTCGCGCCGCCTCCACCGCCGCCTCCGGCACCCACACCGGAACAGATACAGCTTGAGGCTCGCCTGGCTCTGCACAGTATCTTCTTCCCGACCGATCGGCCAAGGATCGACAATCCCGAGGGCGGCCTTGTAGCCAGCCAGAAGGGAACTCTGACGACTCTGGCGACGGACTTCAAGAGATACCTTGAACTCAAACCGGGTGCCCGCCTGACTCTGAGCGGACACACGGACGTGCGCGGATCGGTCGAGTACAACCAGGCCCTTTCCGAGCGCCGTGTCGCGACCACAAAGCAGTTCTTGATTAGCTTGGGTGTTCCCGAATCCAGCATTGAAACACGCGGCCTTGGCAAAGAGCAGGAACTCAGCGTAGATCAGGTGAAAGCTCTGGTCGCACAGAATCCTGACCTGACTGCTGCGGATCGGACAAGAGTTCTTCGCAACCTGAACGTCATCGTGCTGGCTCAAAACCGGCGTGTGGACGTTTCTCTGAACTCCACGGGCCAGCAATCGGTGCAACTGTACCCGTTCAATGCTACCGATGCACTGACTCTAATCAGTACGAAGGCTCCTACGCCCAGCAAGAAGGCAGCGGAGAAGAAGACAAAGTAAGGTCAGTAGGCAACCCGCATGGCTCCCCCTCAAAAAGGGGGAGCCATGCTTTTTCAGCACATTGGTGAAGGAGCCAAATGGTTTCGCAAAATCTGAAGTCTATTTTGCCGATTCTCGGCGTGGCGATTTTTGCCTTTTTGCCCATGGGATGCAAGAAGGCTCCGCCGATCACGTTATCCTGCAACGCCAGCGCGCCGACCGTCTATCCGGGCGATCCGTTGTCAGTTACGGCCACGGTTGGGTCGGTGGACACAAACAAGAACACTAATGTGATCTATAGCTGGAGCGGAGAAGGCGTAACTGGCAATGGCACCTCAGCCACGGTCAATACGGCGCCTCTGGCTCCGGGTTCATACACTGTCAAAGCCGACGTCAAGGAAGGCAAGAAGGGCAAAGAAGGTTTAAAGCCGGGCCAGTCCGCGGAATGTTCCTCCGACTATTCGGTGAAGGCTTTCGACCCGCCGACAATCACTTGTTCCGCCAGTCCCAGCACCATCAAGCCCGGAGATTCGGCGACCGTTACAGCGGTCGGTGTGAGTCCGCAAAACCGTCCTTTATCGTACAGCTACACGGCGTCAGCGGGTACTGTCACGGGTAGCGGGACGACTGCTGAGTACTCCTCGGCGGGTGCGCCGACAGGCACTGTTGGGATTACCTGTAATGTCTCTGACGACAAGGGACATTCGGTGAGCTCTTCGACGAGCCTGACAATTACCGCACCCTATGTGCCGCCGCCACCGAAGACGCAGGCGCTTTGCTCGACCAGCTTTAGCAACGATCCCAAGCGTCCGACGCGCGTGGACAATGAAGCCAAAGCCTGCCTGGACCAGGTGGCTCTGGATCTGAAGCAGCAGGCTGATGCCAAGGCGGTCGTGGTGGGCGAGTCGACGGCGGACGAGAACGCCAAGACAGCCAAGGAACAGAAGTACGCGGCCAAACACAAGCATGCCACGGTGGATGAGTTCGCGGCGCAGCGCGCCGTGAATGCCAAGGACTATTTGGTGACGGAGCAGGGAATCGATGGTTCGCGGATCAGCGTAGCCACGGGCACCACTGACGGGCAGACGGAAGAGAACTACCTTGTGCCCTCGGGTGCGACCTTCAGCAACGATGTTACGGGCACAACCCCGGTGGACGAATCGGCCGTGAAACCGCAGGTGCGCAAGCCGCTGGCTGAGCGTCACCCGCAGAAGAAGGCTGCGCAGTAAGCCGAGCGGTCTTCTTCGAACGATTTGCGAGCCCTGCTTAGCAAGACGGGTTCGCGCAACCTGAGACGACTTCTGTTGCACGAAATTGAGGCTGACCGGTGAACCAACCGGCCAGCCTCATTGCTTTTGGTGCCGCATTGACTTCGGGGATAGCTTTTATTCTTCTCTTGGCTTGTCAGGGCACCTTGCGAGTTACTCTGCCGGCTTGGCGCGCCCCGCCCAGGAATCGTGGATCTCCTGGAAAATACTGGAGAGGGGTTCCGTAATTCCCCAGCCCGGATAGTGCGTTTTCATCTTTCGCAGATCACTGATATAGCAGATGTGGTCGCCGGAACGGGATTGATCCACATATTCTGAGACCATCTTCTTGCCTGAAATCCCGGCAACCATGTGAAATGCCTCCAGGATTGAACAGCTATTAGAGCGTCCTCCGCCAATGTCATAGACTTCCCCGGCTCGCGGGCTGGCGATAAATGAGGCAATAAATGCGGCCACGTCGTGGGAATGGATGTTATCCCGCACCTGTTTCTGTTTGTATCCGTAGATGTTGTATTTCTTGCCGGTAAGATTGCATTTGATCAGGTAACTTAGGAAGCCGTGTAACTCGACGCCGGAGTGGCTCGGTCCGGTTAGGCAGCCACCGCGCAGCGCGCAGGTGGGCATATTAAAGTAGCGGCCATACTCCTCGACCATCACATCCGATGCGACCTTTGAAGCGCCGAAGATGGAATGTTTTGATTGGTCGATGCGGAAGCTTTCAGGGATTCCATTCCAGTACGCCTCATCCGCATACTCCCAGCGTGTCTCAAGCTCCTTCAGGGGGAGTTCGTTGGGCGCATCGCCGTAGACCTTGTTGGTGGACATGGATGCGAACGGGGCTTCGGGGGCGTGCTGACGCACGGCCTCAAGCAGGTTGAGCGTGCCCACGGCGTTGATGTCGAAATCGGCAAACGGAATGGACGCGGCCAGGTCGTGGCTCGGCTGGGCGGCGGTATGTACAACAACGGCCGGCTTCAGCTGCTTCAGCAGGTCGACCACTCCCTGCCGGTCGCGGATGTCGAGCTCGTGATGAACGAATCCCTTGATCGCACCCTCTAGCCTGTGTTGATTCCATCGCGTATCGCCCAGGGGGCCAAAGAAGACCGCGCGCTGATTATTGTCGATTCCGTGAATCTCCCAGCCTTCCGCCGCGAAATACAGACACACCTCGGAGCCGATTAAGCCAGACGAACCCGTTACGAGCAATTCCTTCATCAAGCGTTCCTCGCTCCAACCATAGTATGCCGGGCGTACGCCGATCCTGAGTCAAGGCAGTAATGGTGATGCGACGATGCGGCACCGGGGTCGCTCAGAAGGTCGAACTTTATCGGGAGGACGATAGATCGCTCCCCGTCAGGAATTGGATGGAGGGCCTCCCGGAGGACATTCGAGACAAGGTCATCGCCCGCATCGACCTGCTGAAACAGGGCGGGCCGTCGGTGTAGTACTTTGGTGGGATCGCGGTAGGAGCGCATGGTTACTGTTAATGGAGCGGGCAAATCGCTATAATTGATATGTTTCCGATCAGAGACGAGCATCCGCGGTCGCAGAGGCCGCCCAGTTCCTCGCTCCTCGAGACTAGGAGTCCCCCTTCTCATGTCGAGAGCTCACAAACTGCAGCTTTACAGAGTTCTCCGCTACTTCCTTGCCGAATGTGGCTGGCTCATGTTTATCTATGAATGGATACGGGTTTCGCACGAGACACCGGGAAAGGACCAAATCACGATCGTCTTCGTGCTGGTTCCATCGCTGCTCCTGATTCACGCTGGAGTGAGCCTCTGGATTGCGCACAACAAACGTCTTGCGGCAAACGGGAAGCGCGGCCTTGTCAGCCGCTACATTTCCCCTGCGTTTTCGCGAGACCATCTCGGGCGGCAGCTGATTATGGAGAGCGGCTGGCTCTCGTGCAGCGAGATTGTCGTCTCCATCGATGGGGATTCCAAGTGTTACACTCCACGGGCTGAAGTGGGGGGGTAGTTGTTTCAATGATGGCGGCTCTGAAATCGCTCTGGCCGTTCTTTCAAACCATCGATCATTCCATACTTTATGCGGCGGCGCTCCAGTTTTACGGTCTCTATCCGATCGCGATGAGTTGGCTCTGGATCTCGTTGTCGCTGTTTTTCCGGCGAAACCAGGAAGACGCGCAGATGCAGATGCAGGCGCCGTATCCGCTGGTTTCCATCCTTGTGCCGTGCTTTGCTGAGGAAGATACGATCAACGGGACGATCGAGGCTCTGCTGGCACTCGACTATCCAAACTTCGAGATCATCGTCGTCAACGACTGCTCGCCGGACAACACGGTCGTAGAGGTGAGAAAGTTCCTGCACGATGCCCGCGTGAGACTGCTTAACAAGACAGTGAACGAGGGGAAAGCAATGGGCCTGAACGATGCCCTCCCCCTGTGCCGCGGCGAAATCCTTCTTATCATCGATGCCGACATCATCGTTTCACCTCAACTGTTGCGGAATGTTGTTCCCCATTTTCAGGGCACCCGTGTTGCGGCGGTGACTGGCAATCCGAGAGTTCGTAATCGAAATTCTCTGCTGCAGCACCTACAGGCGATAGAGTTCTCCTCGATCGTTTCCATGCAGCGCCGGGCGCAACGGGTGCTCGGCCGAATCCTTACCGTGTCAGGAGCTGTGTTCGCTGTTCGCCGCACCGCTCTGCTCGACGTTGGCGGATTCTCGCCGCAAATGGCCACAGAGGACATGGATCTGGCTTGGCGCCTACAGATGAAGTTCTGGGATATCCGCTACGAACCCCGTGCGGTTGTCTGGATGCAGGTCCCCCTCAGCATTCGCGAGTTATGGAAGCAGCGCAGGCGCTGGGCGCAAGGCTTGGCGCAGGCACTCGCGCGGCATCGCGAAATTCCCTTCCGATGGAAGATGCGGCGAATGTGGCCGATCTATTACGAGTCCTGCGCCTCGATCCTGTGGTCCTGGGTCTTCGTCCTGATGACTGCCTTCTGGGCTGCCTGCAAGATTGCGGGCTTTTCTCCACGCGGAGCCTCTCCGTTCCCGAATTTCTGGGGCATGGCAATCGCAACGACCTGCATAGCGCAGCTGGTGATCGGCGCGTGGGTAGACCGCCGCTACGATCCTCACATTATGCGGTCAACACTGGATGCCGTCTTCTATCCGATCATCTACTGGATGATGATGGCCATCATCACTTTCATCTACACTTTGCCTGCTTTCTTTCGTAAACCTCCGAAGGTACAGACGTGGCGCATTCAGAGAGCCCGCGTATGAGTCGTAGAATTGCCGCCAACGAGACCGTGCCCTTGATTGCGCGCCAAAATCAACGGCTGCGCGCGTTCACCTTCACGACCAGGCAATTCGGACTTCTTTTGATCCTGGTACTCCTTTGGACTGCATCTTCAATGGCTGAACCAGCGTCTGCTCCAAATGCGGCGAGAGAATCCGCCGTGCAACAGGCGAGGTTAGGCGATCCGAAGGGCGCGCTCCTCATTCTGCAGAAACTAGTACAGAATTATCCGGACGATCCCCGCCTTCTGGCAGATACCACAATCGTTGCCAACTGGGCCGGCGATGATAGTTATGCGTTGGAGCTTTATGAACGCATGCAGACACCGAAAGACGACTCCGGCGTGACGGAGGCGGCGGCGCGATCGGCGCGCAACCTCCACGAATACGATCTGGCGCTTCAGCTGTTTCGCCTCGAAGAGGGGCTGTCGCCGAATCGCTGGCAGCCCCATTTGGGGTACGCCATGGTTCTGACCGATCAGGGCCAGTATAGCGCCGCTGCTGCTTTGATGATGCCTCTACTGAGAAACGACGGCGGTGAGCCGGACGTTGAGAGAGGAGAGGCTTATTTGTGTTTGCGGCAACAGGACTTTGCCTGCGCCATTGGTATGTACCAGAAGCTCCTCGAGCAAGCCCCGAAGGAGAGGACGGAGCTCCAGTGCCAGTTGGCAAACGCACTCTCCCAGCTTGGTGGAGACACACAGGCGCAAAACATGTGCGATTCTGCTGATGCCGACGGACGCCTGCGCTTGAATGCGGCAACTGGGGCTGAACGGGTCAGATGGGCTGAAACCATCGATCACGACTGGGCGCAGCGAAAATCCGTCGACGAGCAGGCGCTGGCGATGCTGAACGGTGTGATCGCTGCGTTTCACCCTGCGGACGCCGCATGGAGGCAAGCCCAGTACGATCGTCTGCTAGCGCTCTACGATCTCTATCGAATGCGCGATGTGGTGCAGTCTTTTGAATATCTGCGCGGACAGCGGATTGACGTTCCAGACTACGCGCTTGTCAAGGTCGCCGGAGCTTATCTGGCACTGCGCCGGCCTCGCGAGGCGGAGAATCTTTATCGCGGTCTAGTCCTGCGTTCGCCCGATGATGGCGATTTGTGGAGCGGCCTAGCGTATGCGGAGTTCGAGAGTGAAGATATCCGGGAAGCCTTCCAAACGATCGATAAGGCTGATCGCAACGCACCTGCGTGGCTCCAGAGCTCGGGGTTGAAGGTCCCCCACTTCAATGGTTTTCACGCCAGCCTCGCCATGCAAGCCGCACAGATGCGGGGATATGCAGGCATGCTTGCGGAGGAGCAGTTCCGACTGGGGGACCTGTTGGGCATGGCACCAGCAAATCCCGCGTTGGGCCGCGCTATGGCCATGACCTACTTGGCGCGCGGATGGCCGCTGCTGGCGATGAGAGAGGAGCGCATAGCGGACAGCTTCGAACAGAAGGGTGAGCTTCCAGTTTTGCAAGATGCAGAGATTCTGGAGGGCGCCGGCAGGCGTCAAGAGGTGGATGCACTGCTCGGGTCCCTACTGAAAAGCGAGGGAAACAGCCCCCCTGTCGACCAGTTCCTCACCGACTGCGCTATCGAACGTGGCTGGCAGGCGGATATATCGTGGGGGTACGAATGGTCCAGCGGACAGTTTCTCGGCAACACACAACATTCCGAAGCCCATCTTTACAGCCCATTGATCGATGACCGATGGCGCGTTTTTGCTCGTGCTCTCGGTGATTCGGGGCGCTTCGTTGAAGGTTCCGCCTACCGGTCGCGAGCGGCCGTGGGTATCAGTTACAACTACGACCGACAGTCATTCTGGGGGGAAGCGGCCGGAGATTCAGGAAATGGCGGGGCGATTGCTGCAGGAGCGGCTGGCGGTCAATTTAGCCTGGGTGACCACTGGAAATTTACGGCGGAAGGTGACTCGGACAACGTCACCGACGTGCAATTGATCGCACTTCTTGCCGGCGTTCGCGCGCGCAGTGGGGGCGTGACCGCGGAGTGGCGGGACAGCGAATTGAGTTCGATTCACGCGGGTATCGAAAGAATGCTGTACAGCGACGGCAATCAGCGCTCCGCCGTCTCCGGGGCGTGGAATCAGCGCGTTTTGACTCAGCCACGCTTGCTGGTCGACATTAGTCCTCAATTGTGGACTTCGGCCAATTCCGAAGATCAGAACCGCATCTATTTCAATCCCAAGCATGATTTCTCGCTGGGCCTGAGCGCCGAAGTGAATTGGATTACGTGGCGCCACTATGACCACAGCCTTCGTCAGCAATTCACCGTGTACGCCGCCCCGTACTGGGAGGAGAATTATGGCACGAACGGAGCCGTTTCCGCCGGTTATGCGCAATACTGGGAGCTGAGCAAACGGCTGGAGTTCTTCGGTAAGGTAGCCTGGAACGGCCAGCCCTATGATGGAAGCAGGGAACCATACACCGACCTGAGCTTTGGCCTCAAGTGGGGTGCTCAATGAGACCCATCACCCTACTTGCTTTTCTCCTTGCATCCTCTCTAATTGTGCATGCGCAGACCTCCGATGTGGTGGTGCTTTGTTATCACGATGTGCGAGACGACGTCGGAGCTGCACCAATCAAGACCGACAGAAACCCCAGCGCGGAGATTACCTCGGGAAGCGCGCACCTCGATCCCGATCAATACGCCACCAGCACCTACAATCTTGCCTCGCAATTCGATTGGTTGTATTCGCACGGTTATCACGTCATCAGCTTGCAGCAGCTGATCGATGCTCGTACCGGCCGCCAAAAATTACCCGACAAGGCCGTTTTGTTAACTTTCGACGATGGCTTGCAGAGCACCTACACCAAAGTTTTCCCACTCCTCAAGGCGTATCGCTATCACGCTGTTGTGGCGGTAGTTGGGGCATGGACTGATCTTCCCGCCGACGGAAAAGTGGACTACGGTTTTAGGCAATTCAATCGCGACGATTTCGCAACCTGGACGGAGTTGCGCGAAATGCAGGATAGCGGCCTGGTCGAGATTGCCTCCCACACGTGGGACCTGCACCGGGGAATTGTTGCTAATCCGCAGGGAAGTGTCATTCCTGCAGTGATCGCTCATGCTTACGACCTTAAGACACATCGATACGAGACCGATGGAGAATACACTGCACGCATCCGCGCCGACCTCACGCAAAGCTCACGAGAGATTGAGGCTGAGCTTGGACGCGCTCCCCGTGCGATCATGTGGCCATATGGTGCTTATACGCAAACCGCAGAGTCCGTTGCGGAATCGCTCGGCATGTCGGCAACGTTTACCCTAAATCTGCCGGTTACGTTTCCCGATAAGACCTTCGGAGAAACGGGGCTCAAGGCGATCCCGCGTCTGGTGCTGATGTCGAATCCCTCGGTCGGAGACATGGTGTGGTCGCTCCATCATCTCTACCAGACGAGCAACATTCGAGCGGTTCAAGTGGATCTGGATTATGTTTATGATCCAGACGCTGCGCAGCAGGAGCGAAACCTGAGCCTGCTACTAGACCGCATTAAGAAGATTCGTGCGACCCAGGTGTGGCTGCAGGCTTTTGCGGATCCCGATGGCAGCGGCGCGCCGGCATCGGTTTACTTTCCAAATCGGGAACTGCCGATGCGCGCGGACCTCTTCTCGCGGGCCGCCTGGCAACTGCGAACTCGCTGCGGCGTTCAGGTGTACGCGTGGATGCCGGTGCTCGCTTGGCAACTGCCGGACAAGGCCCTCCAGGCACGCTTGCAGATTCGGCCAAAACCGGGCGTCGCGCCTGAGTCTCCGGTGCGACTCAACCCCTTCCTCCCGGAAACCCGAAGGATCACTGGCGAAATCTACGAAGACTTAGGACGAGCGGCTCCGGTCTCAGGGATACTGTTCAGCGACGATGCCATTCTGCGAGACACGGACGATCTCGGTCCAAATGTACCGCCGCCTGGTCCTGAGCGCACCCGCGCGCTGATCGAATTCACAAACGTACTGGCGGCTCACGTTCAGCACTGGAGTCCCGAGCTGGCGACCGTCCGCAATCTGTTTGCGAAACCGGTGCTTCACCCCGATGCAGAGTCCTGGTATGCGCAGTCCTTGCCTGCGTTTTTGTCCAACTACAATATTGTTGCTTTGATGGCGATGCCGGAACTCGAGAACGCCAGGAAATCTAAATCGTGGCTCACGAACCTAGTCCGCACCGTCGCCGCTGCACCCGGAGGTACGCAGAAGACTGTATTCGAACTGCAGTCGGTTGACTGGCGAAACAAGGAGCCGGTGGCCGCGGGCCTGTTCGCAAAGCAGGCACGCCTGGTACAAGATAAAGGCGCTCTTCACATTGCATATTACCCGGACGATTTTGAGAAAGATGTGCCAGCGATCATCCGTCTCATCCCAGTGTTCTCAGCGTCGCCTTATCCGGCGCCTCAGCCCTGACCAGCCTATTGACGAACAGATTGGGAACAGCGGTCCCGGACCAGTGTTAGCTCCATGGGTCCCGAATCGTTGGAAAGGGATTGTGGAGATTGATGGTCAGGTATTATCGCCGTCGGCAATTCCGGAGGTCAAGATCGGCCCCGGGTGTTTTAAAACACGAAAACCTTTAGTCTTCGGCCGTAACCGTGCTCGCAAGGACGGAGGATTTTGCCAATGAAGAAGAGACCCTTTTTCGTTAAGCGGATCGTTGGGGTATGGACGGAGGCCGAGGTGGGAGTTCTGACCGCGGAGCTGATCCGGAGGGCGGAGATTAGCGAGCAGAGGTTCTGCTGCGGAAGTAGCAATAGGCTGGGCTTAAGTCGGACCAGTTCCGAGAGATGAAGTAACTGCAGTACGAAAATAACCGACGGAAGCGGCTGGTGGAGGAGTTTGGGATTCCCATTCAATAGGTAATCATTGAGGTTCGGGCGGAAAGGCTTGAATTCATACGCTTCCGCGCGTTTGATTTGCTGCTACTATTGCCGCATACGGAAAATGCGAGAATTCTGTATTTTCGCGCCGATGCGATCGGCCGAACGATGGGGACGATGCTCCGATGCAGAGTGAAGAAGACTCCGCGCGCCAAAGGATGGCAGAACAGGGATCGGGCGCGAACACGAAGCGGTTTCTCGTCGCCGCAGGAATTCTGGCAGCAGCCGTCCTGGCGGCTTCTTTCCTTCTAAGACAGCTTGTGTTCGTTCATCTCGCGGCCGGCCCGTCCGCGCTCATCGCCTTAGCTGTACTTGTGGTTTTCGTGTGGCCCGGATACGTCCTTTTCCGCCGCGACACGATCATAGCGCAAGCCCGACGCGCGGAGCAGAGTGCGAACCAGACGGAACTCCGCATGGTGCGCAGGGTACTTGATAGCCTGCCCGACCTGATTTATATCAAGGACGCGAATAGCCGCTTCGTGCTGGCCAACCGGGCGATACGGACCTATATGACGGGCTCACCTGACGGCAACTTGCTTGGGCTCGACGATTCTTCCTTCTATCCCGAAGAGATGGCCCAAGCTTTCCGCAACGACGAGCAGGCGGTTGTGCGCAGCGGAGAGCAGTTGGTGAGCCAGGCCGAACGCGTGCAGGACAAAGGGGGGCTGGAACGCTGGCTCCTGACTACGAAGGTGCCCTTCCGCGATCGCGATGGAAGCATCAGCGGCATCATTGGTATCGGCCGCGATATCACGGCCCAGAAACAGAGTGAAGCGGAGGCCATCAAGGCGCGCATTCAGGCCGAGGCAGCCAGCCGGGCAAAGAGCGAATTCCTGGCCAACATGAGCCACGAAATCCGCACCCCGCTCAATGGCATCATCGGCATGACAGATCTGGCGCTCGACACAGATCTGAATCCCGAGCAACGCGACTATCTTGAAACGGTGAAACTCTCCGCCGACTCCCTACTCAACGTGATCAACGATATTCTCGACTTTTCCAAGATCGAGGCCGGCAAGATCGACCTGGAGTCGATCGAGTTCGACGCCAGGGAGTGTATTGAGACCACGTTGCGCACGCTGGTTCTTCGCGCAGAGGAAAAGGAACTTGAGCTGCTTTGCGACATCGCTCCGGAGCTGCCCGCGATCATCCGCGGCGACCCAACGCGCCTGCGCCAAATCCTCTTCAATCTGCTGGGCAACGCCATCAAGTTCACTGCCGAAGGCCAGGTGGCGTTGAGCGCGGAAGTGGAACGTCAGGAGGACGGGGACTGCGTCCTCCATTTCACGGTTGCCGACAGCGGCATCGGGATCCCCAAAGACAAGCAGAGGCTGATCTTCGACGCGTTTGCCCAGGCCGACACTTCCACAACGCGCGAGTTCGGGGGAACAGGGCTAGGCCTCACCATCACTTCGCGACTGGTGGCCATGATGGGTGGCGAAATCTGGGTGAATAGTGAGCCTGGCAAAGGCAGCGACTTTCACTTCACGGCCCGCGTAGGCGTGGGCAACACCACTGCTTCACACTTGTCTATCGGGTTGCCTATAGGGATGCTGCACGGCGCCAGTGTGCTTGTGGTAGACGACAATCAGACCAACCGCCGCATCCTCGATCGGCTGCTCACCCGCTGGGGCATGCGAGTGGTCTGTGTGGAGAGTGGACAGAGGGCTCTCTTAGAACTCAAGTCCGCACGCGAGTCGGGTAGTCCTTATCGATTGATACTGACCGATATGCATATGCCTAACATGGACGGGTTCGGTCTGGCGGAGCAGATTCGGAACACGCCGGACCTGGGGGCAGCCACCATCATGATGCTGAGTTCCGCCGGCCGCCGCGGAGATTTGGCGCGCTGCCAGAAACTCGGCCTCTCCGCATCCCTTACCAAACCAGTTCGCCAAAATGAACTACGCGATGCCATCGTCCGCGCGTTAGACAGGCGTCGCGCTGACGCAGCGGGAACGGTCGCGCCCGTTGTGGAACGGCGCGCTGTTGTTCCCGGAGCCGCTCTGAATATACTGCTGGCGGAAGACAACGCGGTCAACCAGCGCCTGGCCACACGAATGCTTGAAAAACGCGGACATCGGGTCAAGGTGGTAGGCAATGGCCGGGAGGCTGTCGATTTGCTGCAGCAATCCAGCTACGACCTGGTGCTGATGGACGTGCAGATGCCGTTGATCGACGGGATTGAGGCCACCACGCTGGTTCGCGAGCGCGAGAAAGCAACCGGATTCCACCAGCCCATTGTCGCGCTCACTGCATATGCCGTGAAGGGTGACCAGGATCGGTGTCTGGCGGCGGGCATGGACGGCTACCTTGCCAAGCCCATTCGCCCCGAGGAGCTGGATGCCTTGCTCCACGCCTATGGGTCGAAACGAGCTGAAATTCGCGCTTCCTCCGTCCCCCCTCAGCCGTAATATCGAGGTGCGGCCATGACGAAGTCAGAGCACGCAGCGATCGATCGATACGTGAATATGCCTGAGCTGCTGGCTCGCGTTGAAGACGACCGCGAACTGCTTGCGGAGCTCCTCGCGCTGTTCATCAAGGATTTTCCGAAACTCCGGGATGTCCTGCACCACGCGGTCCATGCCGACGTTCCGAGCCAAGTGGAGGAGGCTGCACATGCCTTGAAAGGTATGTTGGCCAACTTATCGATCCAACGCGGCGCAGAGCTGGCCGCCAACATCGAAGCGGCGGCGCGCGCCGGAGATGCGCGCGAAATCCAGCTGGCGATGGATGCTTTCAACGCGGAGGAAACCGGGTTACTGCCGGCTGTGGCCGCATTCATGGGGGGGAGTGAACCATGAAGATCCTGATCGCAGACGACGACGCGGTTTCACTTCGCCTGCTCGAGAAAACTCTGGAGCGGGCGGGATACGAAGTCACCGCTGTCAGCCATGGGCGTAAAGCGGCGGAGGAGCTGTGCCGTCCCGATGGTCCGCGCCTCGCCCTCCTCGACTGGATGATGCCCCAACTCGATGGGCCGGGCGTCTGTCGTACAGTACGGCGCAAGCGTAGCCAGAGCCATGTCTATCTCGTGCTTCTCACTTCAAAAAGCTCCAAAGAGGACATCGTAGAAGGTCTGGAGTCGGGCGCCGACGATTACCTCACCAAACCCTTCGATCTCGGAGAACTGAAAGCCCGCCTGCGTACGGGAATGCGCATTCTCGAACTTGAAGACAACCTGCTTGAAGCGCGCGAAGATATGCGCTATAAAGCAACCCACGACTCGCTCACATCGCTGCTCAATCGCGGGACAATTCTCGAACTGCTGGCCGGCGAGTTGAACCGCAAGCGGCGCGACAAAAGTTCCGTCAGCATCGCGCTCGGCGACCTTGACCATTTCAAGCTGGTGAACGACACCTATGGACACATCATGGGCGACGAAGTTCTTCGCGAGGTCGGGCGGCGGTTACTCGGATCAGTCCGCTCTTACGACTTTGTCGGACGCTACGGCGGCGAAGAGTTCCTCGTGGTTCTGAATAACTGTGTCGCGGAAAAGTCCGTGGATCGGGTCGAGGAGATTCGCAAAGCGATCGGAAGCTCGCCCGTCCGCACCACGCACGGACGAATACCCATTACCATGAGCTTGGGCGTTGCTGTCAGCAGCCCTTCGGATACACGGCCCCTCGAAGAAATCTTATGCGAAGTAGATGGCGCGCTTTATGCCGCAAAATCCGCGGGGCGCAACTGCTGCCGCCTGGGGAACGTCTGCCGGGAATGACTCTGCCGGTTGTGACTCGCCAAAACTCCATCTGGCGGGAAAACGACTCACGCTTTACTGCTAAGGCACAGGCGGAGCAACCATGAACATCGGTCCGAGGGGGATTTATTGTGCGTGCGAACTGGCGCACGTCTGAAATGGCTCGTCCGGCGCGTCATGATCAACCGGCAGACCCATGTGCTCTTGTTGCCGTTGGCGCCGCAAGTGACCCGCAGCGGCGGTTCGAGCCGCGAGATCGTACCGATGATGAAGACCGCCAAGTCTCGGCATGGATACGACTTCGCAACCTGCTTCGGGATTTTTCAAAGTCTCACGCCCGGCTGGAGTTTTCTTGGCAAGTGGGAAGTGGGCGCGGTCTTCGTGGTCGTAACGGACGTGCTCATTCATGAGGCGTCTCAAATGCAATTCGTTGAGCGCAATCACATGATCGAGCAGATCACGGCAAGTGGAGTGAGATTGATGGACAGATCATGTGGGATCAGGAAGAAATCGAGTGTTTCTGGATTCTGGACGAGGCCAAGGAACGATACGAACAGCGCAGACAGGCGTTAGCCGAAAAGGGTTTCATTTATTCGGATGTGGACCCGCTGCTTTGAGCGCCGAATTCCAGTTGTCATTTTCTATTCTCTTCCTTCCGCGCCGCTCTGATCGTCTCCGCCAGCCCGTCAAAGTTCACCGGCTTCCCGTCCAGAATGGAATAACCCTGAAAGCGTATCTCGTCTTCGCTCTTTTCCGCGCTTTCACCAGGGACGTAGAGGCTGCTCTCGACTAGGCGGAGCCAAAGGGGAAGCCTCCGGAATCTGTTGCGCTTAGAACTCCTTGAGAGTCTTTGGTCGCCATAGGATGCGCACTCCTGACCGTCACTCTCTGTTGCGATTACTCGAGCGACGTAAGTGACAATTTCAGCGTCCGCTGGAGGTTCGTCGAGTGGGACTTCACCTTGCGCGGCGAAATTTCGCCGACTGGTTCGTGACTACGAGTAGCTGCCCGCAACCTTGGCCTCCCTGCATTACCTCGCCTTCGCCTGCCTCACGCTCCTAAACTTGGTCCGAACACTTGAGCAAAGTTAATAGCAGGTCCTATTATAGATTTTGAAGTCTCCGCTATTCTTCCGCCCCGTTGCCAGTTTCCTTTGAAGCACCACAGAATCTGATTCATCGATACAGAAGATCAAAGGTGTCCTTTGAATTCAATTTCAAGCCGCGTTGGCGACGCCAGTCCGACGAGGGGCCGGTGGATGGTGCTTCTCGTTTTTTTGTTAACTACGCTGACATCATCTGCGCAGTCGAGTGACTCCTCTTCCTATAAGATCTCGGGCGGCTTCTCCTATCTTTCCAATACGATCAACGGCGTTCCGGGCGCGCGACAGCCCCTGCTTGGCTGGGAAGCTTCTCTGGCTTCGCCCGCCTGGCGTAATCTGCGTTTCAAGATCGATTACTCTGGCTACCTGGGCAGTAATCTGGGTGCGCCACAGCACCCCTACTTCATCGTCGCCGGAGGGCAGTACGACCATCGTCTCGGCAAGGAAAAACTGTTTGCCGAAGGACTCATCGGCGATTGCGGTCTCAATGGAAACTGGGGCCCCAATAAATCGCCGGGAAGTTCGGCCTCTTTTGCCGCGTTGCTCGGCGGAGGCGTCGATACTCCGGTGTCGAAGCACCTGGCGATGCGATTCGAAGGCGACTATCAATACGCGAATTTTGCCTTGTACAAAAGCGTGACCGATAAATATCCGTACCACTTACCGGGTTATCCGAAGAACTTCACTCGCATCTCCGCCGGGCTGGTCTGGATTCCGCATCTGGAGGGACATTCCACCGAGGAGAACGGACGCAACCGCGTCGAACGCCAGCCGGTCAAGAACGAATTGGTGTTCGAGGATCTTGGAAGCATCGGCCATTTTCATCTCTTTACCAGTTCCGGAGTGAGAGCAGGTTTTCATGCCGGCGGCCTGGAATATGACCGCAATTCCTGGGGCCAGTTCCTTGGCGCACGCATGGATTACGTTGCCGAGGTTCTGCCCGTTGCAGTCTTGACCCAGCCAACTGAGGCCGACGTTTGGGGCAACCCGCTCTCCACGATCATGGAGCATGTTGCGGGCCTGGCAATCACGCCGATCGGCCTGCGCATGTTGTGGAGAGACGGCAAGCGTGTCAAGCCGTACGCTTTCTCGAAAGGCGGAATGATCGGGTTTTCGAAAAAGGCACTTTCGCCAACCGCTAGCTACGAGAGTTTCACTCTCCAATTCAGCCTCGGTCTTCAGTGCAGGCTCAATGATCGGTGGGAATTTCGCGCAGGGGCGCTCTACTTCCACTTTTCCAACGCCTTTGTTGTACCCAGCAATCCGGGATTCGATTCGATGTCGTACAGCGCTGGGTTCAGCTATCACCTCGGCAAGTCAGAGACGAACCTTCGGCCGTGAAGTGACCACGAGCTGGGCGTGATGCCTTGTCCGGCACGGAGCCTGCTAATATCTTTCTCGCGCAAGGATGCGCGAAAGTTAATAACGGGCTTTCGTCCAGCCGTTGAAATAGGCCGAAGCGCCCGTGCTGGAGTACAAGAAGTTCACGCAAGAAGCCGCCGCCTGAGTTAGCTACTTCGCCCCAATGACAATGAAAGCACCATACCTAGTAGACCGCCCAACAGGACTGCCACCCTCAGGCGGACGCTATCGAAAGAGCATTCGGAAATTTTGCCAGCGGGCAGGTAGGTGGGCACAAAATTGGTCACAGTCCAGAATTGCAAGCACAAGGCGAACACGGTCAGCTTCCTATGAGCGGTTCGTAACTAGCTTATTGAAAAGGATATATGGCGGAGAGGGAGGGATTCGAACCCCCGATACCCGTAAAGGTATGCCTGATTTCGAGTCAGGTGCATTCAACCGGGCTCTGCCACCTCTCCGCGTTGGCCATCGCTTCAAGAAGCACTCATAAGTGCGATACGACGCGCTCATAACGGCTTTGCCAGCGACACAGGAACACCGGCCTTGGCTAGTTTATTAGTAAACCAGCTACGATTGCAACGCGCGGCGAACGGATTCCCAGCCTGAACGCGGCGCCCGGCGCCGTTGCGCGGGTTGAATTTGGGCGCATAATCATGGTCTTCCCCGAGTTGTGAGGTCCAATGCGGGAGGAGCCATGAATTAGGAGCGGCGGGCAAACAAGGCCCGGAAGATCGCGAGCGCGATTGTTGCAGCGGCGATTGCGTCCGCCTTGTGCATACTCGTTACTTCGGATTCCTGGCCGCGGGAATCTGCCCCGGTGCACGCGCAGGATCGCCATCCGATTCTACGGCTGGAAAGCAGGAGTTTTACCGATAGAGGGGGCCTCTCGCGGCGATTCACATGCGACGGCGACGACGACTCGCGCGAGCTGCAGTCGCCGAGTCCGCCCGCCTGAACGAAGAACTTTGCAATCTTCATGAGCGATCCGGACGCTCCGGCCGACTCCACGCACTGGATCGCCTTCAGTATTCCCGGTGGCGCTCGCGAACTCGCACAAGGCGTGTCGACACACGGCGCAATGCCTGCCGGCTCTGCCGAGGGAACCAACAGCTTCGGCCGCTTTGGATATGGAGGTCCCTGCCCGCTCCCCGGCAAGGCGCATCATTACCTGTTCCGGATCTACGTGCTCGACGTCGAGCTCGGTTTGACGCCCGGTGCGTCGAGGGATCAGATCGAGTCCGCGATTCGAGGCCATGTGCTGGCTGCTGGTCAAATCATTGGGATCTACGCACGGCCCGGCACCTAGCGAGATGGGTGACTTCGGTCTCCTCAGGGGGCCGCTGCACCAACCTTGCCCCTGGCCCTCAGCCAGCAGTGGCTCGAGCAATTTACAATCACAGTTTCCGGCTCGCATCTAACCCGTTGGTGTATTGTTTGCTTTGGTTACGACTGCACCAGAGGGATGCGGCAGACTGGCGAATGGACCACCGGGGAGCGAGTCTTTGACGATGGAGTTCCACATTTCGCGGAAGGCCCGGGAACGATACGGGTTCGCGGAATCCCTTTTCTCGTACAACGGCAATGTGATCCTGGCCAACCTGCCGGCCTGCCGCGAGTTCGCGCACCGCATGAACCAAGTGCGCGATGTGCAAAAGAATCCTGACCAGGCAGTGCACGCCGGTCAGCTCTTTGCCATGGGACTCATTGACGAGGCCAGCCACGTGTTGATGGCGCGCTTTCGCGAACAGTTTGATCCCCAGGTGATGACCGCGGCGCTTGACTGGTTTGGCGCGCAGGTCGGTACCGACAATCTCGACAAGATGTTGCTTGCTTTCGTGGAGCAGTTCCCGGGCCAGAGCGTCATGCGCGGCAAGGAGACCCCTGCGGAGTGGCTCGCGGGCAAAACGGCCGACATGCATCACCGGGCCGCCGCGCTTGAAGAGCTGCTTCTGCTTTGGTCGGCCAATCGCAACGAAGCTTTTAGGCCATTTGACGAGCTGTTCGAGGACCGGACTCTGGCGGAAAAGACAGTCTACCGGCAAGTCACTGCGCAAATGCCTGAGTATTTCGCATCGCGGCCGCTGATTCCGCTGCCGGGCGCGCAGCCGATCAGCCTGCTCGATTTATTGCGCGCACCCGCGCTGCGCTCGCCTCGATCGCTCAGCGATCAACTGGAGATCATCCGCCAGCTTTGGAAGCCGCTGATCGGCGACGCCCTCGAACGCTTTCTCCTGATGGCCAGCGAAGTTCTGCGCGAGGAGGAACTGGCCGTATGGGCGCAGTTTAACCCGCCCGGAACGCGCCGCGGACCGCAGCAGTGGCCATCGTTCATGAGCCAGGCTGACGTGCCCAGCTTCGCCGATTCGATGCAGGAATACGAGAAATTCTCGCCGGATCAAGCGTGGATGCCGGGCGCGGTGCTGATGGCCAAGAGCACCTACGTGTGGTTGGCGCAACTCAGCCGCTGGCATGGCCGTCACATCGGGCGGCTCGACGAGATTCCTGAAGAAGAACTGGCGGCCCTCGCCCATCGCGGCATCAATTCTCTATGGCTCATCGGCGTATGGGAGCGCAGCCGGGCGTCGAAGACGATCAAGCAGCTTTGCGGGAACCGCGACGCCGTCGCCTCGGCCTACTCGCTCTTCGACTATCGCATTGCCGATGATCTCGGCGGCGAAGCGGCTTACATTAACCTGCGCGACCGCTGCTATCACCACGGCATTCGCCTGGCCAGCGACATGGTGCCCAACCACATGGGCATCGATTCGCCCTGGGTGATCGAGCACCCGGAGTGGTTCATCTCGCGCTGGGATTCGCCCTATCCCGCCTACACCTTCAATGGTCCCGATCTCTCCCACGACGGCCGCGTGGAAATCAAAATCGAAGACCACTATTACGAGCAATCCGATGCCGCCGTGGTGTTCCGGCGCCGCGACAAGGCCACAGGTGAAACGCGCTACATCTATCACGGCAACGACGGCACAAGCTTCCCCTGGAACGACACGGCGCAGCTCGACTATCTGAACGCTGCCGTGCGCGAGCAGGTGATTCAAACCATCCTGCACGTTGCGCGGCTGTTTCCCGTGATCCGTTTCGACGCTGCGATGACGCTCGCCAAGCGCCACTTTCATCGCCTCTGGTTTCCTGGCCCTGGCTCGAGCGGCGCCATTCCTTCTCGCGCGGAGTACGGCATGAGCCAGGCCGAGTTCGACCGTGCAATGCCCCACGAATTCTGGCGCGAAGTCGTCGATCGCGTCGCCGCCGAGGTTCCCGGCACGCTTCTGCTGGCTGAGGCTTTCTGGCTTATGGAAGGCTACTTCGTTCGCACCTTGGGCATGCATCGCGTGTACAACAGCGCCTTCATGATCATGTTGCGCGACGAGGACAATGCCAAGTATCGCTCGGTCATCAAGAACACGCTTGAATTCGATCCCGACATCATGAAGCGCTACGTGAACTTCATGTCGAATCCCGATGAAAGAACTGCAGTAGATCAGTTCGGCCGTGGCGACAAATGTTTTGGCGTCGCGGCCATGATGTCCACGCTTCCCGGCCTGCCCATGTTCGGACACGGTCAGATTGAAGGATTCACTGAAAAATATGGAATGGAGTACCGCTGGCCGCGATACGAGGAGAATCCCGACCGCGCGCTGGTGGAACGCCACGAACGCGAAATCGCGCCGCTGCTCAAGCGCCGCTGGCTGTTTGCCGAGAGCAGCAACTTCCTGCTCTATGACTTTTTTAGCCACAATGGCTCGGTCAACGAGGATGTCTTTGCATATTCCAATCGCAATGGCGGCGAGCGCGCGTTGGTGGTCTACAACAACCGCCACGCCAATGCGCATGGGACCGTCGATTTCTCCGCCGCCTTTGCCGACAAGGGATCGGGCCATCTTCAGCGCCGTCGATTGGGCGAGGGCCTCGGCCTGAGCGGCGACTTCGGCGCTGTCGTTGCCTTCCGCGATTCGCTTACTGGCCTCGAATATCTGCGCCGCGCCGAAGATTTGCTCAACCGCGGCTTCACTCTCAATCTCCACGCATACCAGTGCCATGTTTTCCTCGATTGGCATGAACTGCACCCGACGGCGGAGCAGCCCTGGGACAGGCTCTCGGACTTGCTGAACGGGCGCGGCGTTCTCAATCTTGCCGACGAGCTCGTCAATCTGGAACTCAAGCCCGTGCACGACGCGCTGCGGCAGCTTCTCGATCCCGGTGTCGTTCGGCACTTCGCCGATATTGCCGAGCATCCGCGGGCCGTTGGCGCAGTGCGTGCGAAAAAACTCGATCGGCAACGCAGCGAATTCCTCAAGCAGGCCTGGACGATATACGGCAAATTCCTGTCCGAGGCCGCGGCAGCATACGCAATGCGGCTCAAAGCGGAGAATCAACCTGCGCATGAGAATGAGGCGGCAACAGCCGCGTCCGAGGCAGCAGAATTTACGAAACTTCTGCGCGCAGCCATGCGCATGCCTCAAGTCGAGGCGCAGTTCCCCGCGCCCTGGACCGCCGCTGCTCGCCGCATGCTGCCCAGCCCCAGTCCGCAGTTCACTGCAACGGCGATGTGGGGCCCGGTGCTGGCCTGGTGTGCGCTCCAGTTGCTCGCTGACTTCATCGACAAGGAACGGCCCGAACGCACTGCGCTCGATCTCTTCGACCGTCTCCGCCTACGCGAGCCCCTCGCACACGCGCTTGCCGCCCTCGGGTTCGAGGGTGAAGAAGCATGGCGCGTGGCTGCGCGAATTAAAGTGCTGCTGCTGGTGAGTGCCGGCATCGGCAATGAAACCGCTGCCAGCGGAAAACAGTCCGAGTCCGCGTCATCGGCAAACGCAAAGCCCAAAGCCGCCGAGCCGACGGTCGCACCTCCAGCTGCGCCCGAATCCTCGCAGGCTTACGCTGAGAACTTGGCCCTCCCACCCGCATTGTGGCTCGATCCCGACGTGCGCTGGCTTTGCGGCGTGCACCAAGCCGAGGGTCACGACTATCTAATCCGCGAGCGCTACGAAGAACTGCTCTGGTGGCTGCTCATGCCGTCTCTGCTGCAGATTGCCAGCGAGACCGTACCCATCCAGTCTGTCGTCGAAGAGTTGAGCCAGGCCGTTGCAGCGGCGTTGGCGTCGGCCGAGTCCGCCGGATACCGCGTCGACGTGCTGCTTGGAAAAGGAAAACTCGCCGCTTCCAGCGATTCCCCCAAACCGACCTCGAAGCCAAAACCCACCCCGAACACGAAACCGCGAAAAAAGCGGCCTCGCAAGCCGAGAGAATAGAGTAGGATCTGCCGCACATCGATGAGTCGCAGCTTTTCCTCGACGAAAATTCCGCCGGGGAAGGGCAGCTTCAATCCTGCGCATCAATCCCACTGTCACATGCCAATGTGACCTCAAGCACATCCGAAAGTCCGTGATGAGGTTCAGAGTTCCAACCGGACATTCTCTGGGGAGAACTCCAACGGGTTTAAGTGTGCCTGGGGTACTGGCGAATCGAATCGGGATGGCCTTGGGGCACGATGTTACAGGACTTTTTCTTTCATTTTGTTCCTTCTTCCCGGGAGTCCGCCGATACGCGGGAGGGCCCCGCGCAAACTGTCTGTGCCGGGCCGGGTAGGAGGGGACATGGCAAGCGCCATCCACGACGTCGCCCGTGAAGGCCTGGACGATCAAGAACGCCTGCTCATTGATCAGGCCATCGCCAGGAACGGCAACCAGCCCGGAGCACTGCTGGGAATTCTGGAATCCGTTCAATCTGCCAACGCACACAAATTCCTCTCCATGGATGCGCTGCGCTACATCGCCGCGGAAACTGGAGTTCCTCCATCTCGTGTTTATAGTGCGGCGACTTTCTACGCGCTCTTCAACCTCGATCCGCAGGGTGACAACGTGATCTGCGTTTGCCGCGGCACCGCCTGCCATACGCGCGGCTCGCGCGATCTGCTCGGCAAGCTCTGCCTCGACCTCGGCGTGAGCGAACACGAAGCCGATGAAAATAGTGAAGCCGACAAAATGGCCATCACCACGCCGGATCGCCGCTTCACGATTCGCACCGTGGCCTGCTTCGGGCAATGCGCCCTGGCGCCGGTGGTGGAAGTCAACCATCACATTCTGAGCCATGTGAATGAGCGCACGTTGCAACGCGAGGTGAAGACCTTGACTCTGGGGAGGAAGTAATGCCGCGCATTCAGGATATTGGCGCCTTCAATGCGGTGCGCGAGTCCGGGCTTGCCAAGCTCACGCCATCCATTCCGCGAATTACGGTCGGCATGGGCACCTGTGGCCGCGGCAATGGTGCGGAAGAGGTCTTCCATGCGCTGAACGAAGCTATCCAAGGCAGCGGCCTCGAGGTGGTGTTGGCCAGTGTCGGCTGCTTCGGCTCCTGCTTTCAGGAGCCGTTGGTGGGAGTTCGCCTGCCTTCCAATCCTCTCGTTATTCTGCACCGAGTGCAGGCCAACGACGCCGGCCGCATTTTAGAGGGTGTCACATCGGGAGCCCTACCGAAAGATCTCATCTATTGCAAGATCGAAGAGTGGGACCACGTCACAGCGCACATCCGCTATGGCCAGGACTATCCTGACATTCCATCATGGAATGCAATTCCATTCTTCAAGGGCCAGAAGAAAATCGTGCTGCGCAATTGCGGGCTGGTCAGCCCAGGCGACATTGAGGAATACATTGCCGTCGGCGGCTACCAGGCGCTGTACAAAGTGCTCATCGATGGGCGCACCGACGCTGTCATTGAGCAGATCAAAGCCGCTCGTCTGCGCGGACGCGGCGGTGCGGGATTCCTCACCGGCAACAAGTGGGACTTCATGGCCAAGGCCAAAGGCGATGCCAAATACATCATCTGCAACGCCGATGAAGGCGACCCCGGCGCTTACATGAACCGCAATGAAATAGAGGGGGATCCGCACTCGCTGCTCGAGGGCATGATCATCGGTGCTTACGTGATGGGCGCGACGGAAGGCATCGTCTACGTGCGCGCGGAGTACCCGCTCGCGGTGCGCCGTCTCAATCGCGCCATTGAGCAGGCGCGCGAGTACGGCCTGCTCGGCCAAAACATCCTTGGCCGCGGTTTCAACTTCAACATCGAGCTCGTGCAGGGAGCGGGAGCCTTTGTCTGCGGCGAGGAGACCGCGCTCATTGCGTCGCTCGAGGGTTTCGCCGGCCGCCCGCGTCCGCGCCCGCCCTACCCCGCGCAAAAGGGATTGTGGGGCCGGCCCACCAACATCAACAATGTTGAAACCTGGTACAACATCGCGCCCATCATCACTCGCGGACCCGCGTGGTTCGCTGAGACGGGCAGCGCCAAAAGCCCGGGCACAAAGGTTTTCTCTCTGGTGGGCAAGGTGCAGAACACCGGCCTGGTTGAGATGCCGCTGGGCACGCCGCTCAAGAGCTTCATCTACGACATTGGCGAAGGCGCTGTCGCTGGCCGGCGCGTGAAAGCTGTGCAAACCGGCGGGCCCTCCGGCGGCTGCATTCCCGTGGAGATGCTCGACACGCCGGTCGACTACGAAAGTCTCGCGCAACTCGGCTCCATCATGGGCTCCGGCGGCATGGTTGTCATGGACGAAGACAACTGCATGGTCGACGTCGCTCGCTACTTCATCGAGTTCACGCACTCCGAATCCTGCGGAAAGTGCGTGCCGTGCCGCGTGGGCCTCAACAAGGCGCTGCGGATTCTCGATGCCATCTCCACCGGCAGCGGCACCGCGGAGCACATGAACCTTCTCGACGAGTTGGGCCGCATGATCCGCGATTGTTCGCTCTGCGCGCTCGGCCAATCGGCTCCCAACCCTGTGCTCACCACCATTCGCCACTTCCGCGACGAGTATGAGGACCACATCGTGGCGCATCGCTGTCGCGCCGGCGTATGTCAGGAGCTCGCCCTCTCGCCGTGCGAGAACAGTTGCCCGCTGCGCATGAATATTCCGCGCTTTCTTGAGCTTTACAGCGAGGGCCGCCTCGAAGATGCGTTTGAATCGGTCATCCTCGACAATCCCTTGCCCGCCTCGACGGGGCGCGTTTGCCAGCATCCATGCGACAACCGTTGCCGCCGCCAGTCCTTTGACGAAGTCGTGAACATGCGCGAGGTGCACCGCCTCATCGCGGACTCCATCTATCAGTCCGATCGCTTCGGCACCATGTTGCAGCGCATTCAGGAGCGCAGGCTCGCGCCAACCGGCCGCAAAGTCGCCGTCGCCGGTTCTGGCCCCACCGGACTCACTGCCGCCTTTTATCTCGCCATGCTCGGCCACGACGTTACCGTATTTGAAGAGCGCAGCGAAGCCGGCGGAATGCTGCGCTTCGCTATTCCCGAGTACCGACTGCCCAAAGCCGTCCTGCGCCGCGAGCTCGATCTCATCGAAGGGTTGGGCGTGAAGTTTGTATTCAAGACGCGTGTCGGCTCCGATATGGCGCTCAACGATCTGGCGTCGCGCTTCGACGCCGTCTTCATTTCCATCGGCACATGGAAGGAATCCTGGCTCTATTTGCCTGGCACCGAGCTGAAAAATGTGCATCCGGCCCTGTTGTTCCTTGAGGCGGTGGCGCGCCGCGAAAAGGTGCCTGTCGGCGCCCGCGTCGCGATTATCGGCGGCGGCAACGCGGCCATAGACTCCGCGCGCACGGTCATGCGCATGGGCGCGCAAGCCACCATCCTTTATCGCCGCGAGCGCAAAGACATGCCGGCGATCGATGAAGAGATTCAGGCGGCCGAGGAGGAAGGTGTTCGATTTGTCTTTCTCGCCGCGCCGCATCGTATCCTGGGCGGCGCCGACGGCAGCGTAAAGGCCATCGAGATCGTCAAAACGAAACTCGGCGAATACGACAAATCCGGCCGCCGCCGCCCCATTCCCACCGATGAAGTCCAGCGTTTCGAATGTGACAGCGTGATCATGGCGGTCGGCGAGACGTTCGACATGGATTTCTGCCGCGCCTCAGGTCTCGAGCTCAAGGAGGAAGGAACCATCGTTGTCGATCGCTTTACCTTTGAGACCAGCCGCACCGGATTTTATGCCGGTGGCGACGTAATCACTGGCGCTTCCAACATGTCCAATGCCATGAGCGGCGGCAAGCAGGCGGCACGGAAAATCGACGAGCGCCTGATGGCCCAGTCGGGCAGCGAGCAGCAAGCGGGTCCAGCGGGAATTGCCCGATGGGATCAACTCTTTCCCGAATTCGAATATAGCCATCAAGCGCCGGGAGAGCCGAGCTTATCGCGCCGTCACGCCGCAGCTTCGTTGCCCGCCGGCAGCCGCGTGCGCTCGCAGGAAGAAGTCGTCACCGGACTCAGTCAACAGGAGGCGTTGGAAGAGTGCCGCCGCTGCCTGCGTTGTGATTTGCGCAATGCCCAGGGAGCCGGTTAGTGCAGAAAGGTCATGAGGGGTTGCGTCGTCTTTTCCGCACAGTTTGAGGAAAAAATGGAAATCGGCATTGAATCAAAAACGTTTTTAGCCGCCTGGAGCGAAAGTCGGTAGCCAATGGACACCAACGTCAAAGCAGCCAAAAACGTCTCCCTCCGCATTGACGGCGAACTCGTGACCGCGCACGAGGAAGACACCATTCTGGAAACGGCGCAGGCGAATGGAAAGTACATTCCAACACTCTGCTATCTCAAAGGCCTGAGCGCTGTCGGCGCTTGCCGCTTGTGCGTCGTCGAACTGGGAGGAACCGACCGCTTGCTGCCGGCCTGCACTACGCCTGTGCAGGAGGGAATGTCGATCAAGACTTCCTCCGCGCGCCTCACCCTCTACCGGCGCATGGCCGTCGAGTTGCTCCTCGTCGAGCGCAACCATATCTGCTCGTCCTGCGTTTCGAACGGCCACTGTGAGCTTCAGTCCATGGCGCAGTCGCTCGGTGTCACGCATGTTCGCTACGCTTACAGCAATCCCCGCCTGACCGTCGACATGACGCATCCTCGCTTCGTCCTCGACCACAATCGCTGCATCCTGTGCACGCGCTGCGTGCGCGTCTGCGCCGAGCTGGAGGGAGCCAATGTTTGGGAGGTCTCTTCGCGCGGTATCTACTCGCGCATTGTGAGCGACCTGAAAGACGACTGGGGACACGCCTCGAGCTGCACCGCTTGCGGCAAATGCGTGCAGGCTTGCCCCACCGGCGCCCTCGCTGAGAAGGGATTCGCAGTCCACGAGATGGTGAAGCAAAGCGAGCAGGTTAGCCGCTTGGCCACGCGGCGTTCCACCCACCCCAACGGAGCGCGTTAATCTCTACTTGGGCCCGCTCCAAAAAAGAAGCTTCACCCGCGCCTCGACTTTCTGTCGTTACGTTCCTAGTCCCTCAGTCCCTTAGTCCCTGCGTCGCATTTGTCCCAACCGGCTCGGCCCCGTAGAATGACCAGAGGGCCGGTAGTATGCGCGTACGGCGCCTGAAAATCAATGAGTGAACAGGAAACAGAGGTCTATTCCCAGACGCAGCCCGTTTCGCCGGCGTGGGACAGAATCGAGCGGGCGCGGCATCCGCAGCGCCCTTACCCCATGGATTTTATCGAGCGAATCTTTTCCGATTTCAGCGAGATTCACGGGGATCGCGCCTTTGGCGACGATGAGGCTGTGGCGTGCGGCATGGCGCGACTGGGCGACGATGAAGTGATGGTGATTGGCAACCGCAAGGGTGGCAGCACCAAGGAACGCGTGCGCCGCAACTTCGGCATGCCGCATCCAGAGGGCTACCGCAAGGCGCTGCGCGCCATGAAGCTCGCCGAGAAATTCGGCCGCCCTGTAATCACTTTCATCGATTTGCCTGGCGCCTATCCCGGTGTGGGAGCTGAGGAGCGCGGTCAGGCTGAGGCGATCGCCCGCAACCTGCGCGAGATGGCTCGCCTGCGCGTACCCACGATTTCGGTCATCAGCGGTGAAGGCGGATCGGGCGGAGCGCTGGCGCTGGCCGTAAGCGACCGCGTGCTGATCCTCGAAAATGCGCTGTATTTTGTCATCACTCCAGAGTCCTGCGCCGCCATCATGTGGCGCGACGCGGCGCATAAGCAGGCGGCCGCCGAGGCCATGCGCATCTCAGCGCCCGAAGTCGCCGCCATGGGCTGTGTGGACGAAATCGTTGTCGAGCCGCCGCAAGGCATCCACCTCGATCGCGAGGCCGGAACCGGAATGTTGGGATCGGCGCTCAAAAAGCACCTGGCAGAATTGAAAGCCATGCCCGTCGACGCGATGGTTTCCGCGCGGCAGCAGAAGTTCCGCAACATCGCCCAGTTCTATACGCAAAGCTGACTATCCAAATCTCCTGCGGCCGGCGGGAACGCCAATGTGGCAACCATGAAGCATGATCGAGTGAATGTGCGCGCCACACGCTGCGCGGCCTGTCGAGCCGGCCGCTGCGGCTCGATCCCGGCCCGGAGGCCCGCATGAGCCAACCTGGCTACACTGGCGGCCGCTTGCGCGCTTACCTGCAATTCCTCGCCGCGATCCTCTACTTTTTCTTGGCGCGGTCGTTGGCCTTTCACGGCGCTCAGGGGTTCGTCGGCGATGCCTGGTTTCCGCTCGTCGAGCAGGCCATGCTGGCGTTTCTGCTGTTGGTGGGGTTTGCCACCATGGGCTTCTGGCTCGACCATCAGGCCCACCCCATCAGCGAGCAGGGCTTGCCGCGCCGCGAAGGCTGGCCGCGCGAAATGGGATTGGGGCTGGCCATCGGTTGGGGAGCGGCGCTGGTTTGCGTGCTGCCGATGCTGGTTGTAGGCGGCATTGCCATCTCTCTCTTTACGCAGGCCTCATCCTGGGGCTGGCTCGTAGCCGACGCCGCATTTTTCGCGGCTGCCGCCCTGGCGGAGGAGCTTGCCTATCGCGGCTACGCGTTCCAGTGCTTTATCCGCGCGGTTGGGCCGGCCGGCGCCGTGCTTGGCTTCGCCGCAATCTACGCCATCATGCAGGCGCTCAATCCCGCCGCCAGCCGCGTAAGCTTCATCGTCTCGCTTGCCTTCAGCTTTCTGCTCTCCACCGCCTATCTCCGCACGCGCGCGCTGTGGGTCAGCTGGGGCCTCAACTTTGGCTGGAAGGCGAGCCAGGCGCTCGTCTTCGGCCTCGCAGTCAACGGTGTCAGCAGCCATTCGCCCGTCATTCAGGGCGACCCCATGGGGCCCCTCTGGCTCTCGGGCGGAGCCTTCGGGCTCAACGGCAGTTGGCTGGCATGCATCGTTCTTCTCGCCGCCATCCCCATGGTCTATCGCGTCACGCGCGATCTTGACTTCCGCTATAACGCCCCTGTGATTGTGCCCGGCGGAATCCCGGTTGACCTGGATGCCGCCGCGCGCGCGCAGCATGAGGCAGCCATGGGCCCTGCCGCGGCACCCGCAGCCCCCGGCCTGGTCCAGATCGTAGGAAGCGGAACTGCGATCAAGGAACAGGAAACAGAAAAACCCAAACCACCCGATCCGCCCCAGTAGTCCCTTAGTCCCTAGTCCCTCTCTTATTTGCCTTTTCTCCCCAATTGGAGCTAACGTTTGCCTATTAACGTTCGTCGCAACCATGGGAGGCTCCCATGAACTGGCGTTTGCCCGTCCCCGCGATTTTCTCCATCCGCCCATCCAGCAGATTCGGCCCGGCCCCGTTCGGCCGCCTGCGCACGCGCCTCCTCGCCATCCCGCCCGCCTGCGCATGTGCCGCGATGCTCATAGCTGCAGCGTCCAGTACCCAGGTCGTCACCGCCCAGGTCATCACTGTCGATACCGGCGGTGGCAAAGGCCCAGTCGCGACTCCCGGCCAGGTCGATCGCCAGTTTTCGCAGATCACACCCACCCAGGTTGACTTGCCCAAGACCGAGCTCGACCCCAAGTCGCGGATTCTGCTTGAACGTGACATGCAGTCCGACCAGGGATTCGCCAATCGCCCATTTCCCCGCGGCCACAAGGGGCTAACCCTTCAGGCCAACGGCAAGCTTGAGCCGGCCGGAGTCAGCTATCTCAACATGGTGGTCAATGAGGGGCTCTCCGCCAAGCCCGGCACGCGCGTCGTGGTCAGCAATATCAAGATCGACAAATCCCGCATCATCCTCGATTTCGACGGAGGCCCCGACGCCAAGCATCGGTTCCTGCGCCACATCCAGATCTCCGCCGGAGGACCGATGGACGACCCCGACACGGATCCCACGCTGATTGACCAGCAGGGCGATCCGGCCGGCTCGCGCATCACGCTCGTCTTTCCCAACTATGTTCCCGATCTCACATCGGCCCAGGTTAAAGCGCTGCTGGCCCCGCTCATCTCCTTCGATGTGAAGTCACCCATCCAGGCCTACACTGACACCCTGCCCAACGCCCTCAAAGACGCCATCCTTAGCCACAAGGTGCTGGTCGGAATGAATACCGACATGGTGATGTTCGCCAAGGGACAGCCCAACTCCAAGTCGCGCGAGATGGACGGCCAGATGCCGTTCGAGGAGTGGATCTACGGCACCGCGCCCGATGAAGTCGATTTTGTTCGCATTAATGGCAACCGCGTCATCCGCGTGGAGATTGCCAAGGACGGGCGCCCCTTGCAAGTCTTCACCACCGACGTGGTTTCGCCCATGCTGATGGCTGCCGGAACGCCGGAGCTGGCCGAAACAAAAACACGCACCATCAAGGAAGGCGATGTAGACGTCGATCCCGACAAGCAGGAAGCGCCTGCGCCGCCCAGCTTGCGCAAGCCCGGCGAAACGCTGCCCACGGACCACAGCGCGGGTGAGATGCGCCCCGTGCAATTCCCCAAGCCGCATTCTGACAACACGCCGGGCGCCGATCCCGACGAGCAGTCCAGCACGCCGCAGCCGAGCGCGTCGCCTGCGCAGCCCGCCCCGCAGAACACCCAGACGCAGCCTGCGACTGGCGCGCAGGCGCCTCCGGCCAGCACCACGCCTCCTGCCTCGGACAAGCAACAGCCCCCAGCCGGATCCAATCAGTTGGTCTCGGCGGGTACGGCCGGCACCGTGACGAACTAGCACGCCATCGTCAAAACACGACTCAACGGAACAGGGGGTTCCCTCCCCACTTCTGAAAATGAGTGCTGCCGAATCCTGCGATCGGCGCGGCAGCAATATGCCTGCTTCATCAGGGCCGAAAAGGACGGGTTGCAAGGCTACGGCGTTGGTGGGGTTGGGGCCGTTGCAGATTCAGTGAGAGAAGCCACTCAGCGACGAATCCAGCCGAAGGCCGGGGCTGGGCTTCGCCATCGCAGCTTACCGTGCAGTTTCGTGGATGTGTTTCTGTCTCATGTGGAGATCGAATTGAATTGCGAACCATTTACTGCTTTCCGCTGACGAAGCGCCCTTCGATTCCATGAGAGGCATTTGAGCGTTGCAGGCCGAACACTTCGCGGCGACTGGATGTGAATTCGCGCCATAGTCGATTTGCAATTCCGGTCTCGGTGCCATACGCGCAGTCTACGCCGAACTTCGGGTGCTCGTGCGGTTCTAAGAAGTCATATTCTGAGGCCACGAGGGCAATACGATCAAAACGGTACAAAAATTGGTCGTTAAACAGGCGTACACACCCCGTATGACAGCCACAACGATACGGATACTAACCACCGAACCCGACGGCGATGATGGGTTGATTGTGACGTTCTCAGACGGGACGACCGGCGCGTATGTAATTGAAGAACTACTCGAGTTGAGGCCCATTCGACAGCGTGTAAACACCAAGAAAACGCTACCCCCCAAAAAAGGTTAAGCGTGACGGCGATAATCAACGCATCAATAAGACCCCGCCTGCCAGGGCGGGGCTTTGTTTCAGGGCTTGACTTCAGTCACGCCGCAAATGTTGCAGGATTTGATTTGTGGTGTGAAAGCGTTGCGAAAACCAGCCGCAGATCCTTCGACTCCGGTTTGTGCAGCGGCGGGGGCCGGATTGCGTTCGGGATAATACGGTTGGTGGGCGTGCGAGGTGTTTCTTTACGCCCCGGCAGCGTCTTGCTGACGGACTACTGTGAGCGGCTTGGCCGGCGATCATGCGCCGAAAGGTGCATGATCTCGCCCATGTTAAAGCCCTTGCAGTCGTGAGCACGTTCAGCCGTCCTGAGTTCGGCTTCTGTGTCCGCGTTGGCAACCGTGAGGAAACATCGGGTACAAATCGAGTCGAACGTGCCGTTCGGCTTTCGGCGATGCGGGAAATCTGGGCGGGGCGATGGGGACATGGTGTGCTTCTCCTATGCCTCTGAAGCGTTCATCAGGCTATTCGCCCATTCTCTTCATCAACGCATGAGAAAGATGGTCATTCCGGCTCACGCCTTTCCAGCGCCCTGGCTGGCCGCGTCAGCTATATTCCTGCGATCTCGCGGTGCCGGGCAAGAGACACTCCAACGAAAGCGAGCCCATCGGTTTTTGGCTTGTCAAATCAGACAGTTAGCCTGGTAGCAATCGACGGCCTGACCACCAAGCGTCTGGAACGCAAAAACGAAAACGTCATCCTAATTGAGATTGAGGCGTATAAAACTGCACAGAATGCACGTCTTCGTCGTGCAACCATTCTGGAAAGACACCACAAGCCCGCCTCTAAGGGCAGAACTTGAAATGGAGGGGTCTTCCCCGGTTCCCCACTGTCCACGTGGAAGCCCCCGTTTTCCAACTCGTTCAATCATGTGTTACACACCCGAGTTGGCCCTGACGCATGGAAGCCGCAGAGGTCCATTTCCCCCAAGCGGACCGCCCGATACTGCATCGCTGAGAGCAGGTTGATGTAGGTCTTTGGCCTCGAGCCGAGAGACCAGCCTGTGTCGTTAGTTGCCAGGTTGAGTTCCGGTGACTGAAATCGTCGCCGGAGCAATCAGCTGTTTCGAAGGGAGAAAGAATGCAGACACGACTGGAATCCGAAGTTTCGGCACGATTTGGAGTTCTTCCAAACTTCTTTTGCCTCACGACAGACGATCCTGAGATTACGACAAATCTGTGGGGATTCGCTCAGTTCGCTTACTTGGATAATCCATTGCCTTCTCTTCTAAAGGAGAGGTTGTTTGTTTACTTATCCCTTTGCTGCAGGGTTCGCTACTGTATCGCCAGACATATTGGATTCTTGGTGGGCTTGGGTCGTCCAGCGGGCGACCCGGAGTGCCTGCCGCAATCAATCGCAGAAGTGTTGCCCCTGCTGAGTCATGATCTTCCCTTTGATTCCGAACTGGATCAGCACATCGCCTTGTGCCAGAGGATGGATCTAATGTCTTTGGCTCTGGAGCCAAACAGCGCGCAGGAAAGAGCGGTCTTTGCTTGCGCAGCACATGTCTTCCTGAAAACTCCGGATGCGCCGAGGGCGCTCGATGCCCTCGAGCGTGTATTCGACAGAAAGACGCTGGAGTACACCAAGCTTCTTCTTGCCTTTATTCGGACGGCGCATTACTGGACGGAAATACATCCTGAATTGGTTTTGGAAGACGACATCAATCAACTCTTGATCGCGCATGAGGCCCTTGCCGCACGCGTCCTTGCAGACGCGGCCGAATTACCGGAGAACCTGCTGGCTCGTCGAGTCTCAGAAGAGCTGATCTCTTTGCGCGATTTGAAAGAGCGAGAGTCGAAGCTCGAGCTGGACTATGGACTGCTCGATACCCGATACCAGAAGACAGAGGATCGACTGTTCGAAAGTGAGCAGGATCTTCATTACTTAGTCGTCCTCGGCTCGCAGATCCCGTGGACAGCAGATGCTCAAGGGCAGCTTTTGTACTTTGAACCGCGATGGCTGTCATGGGTGGGGCTTTCTCTCGATCAGGTCATTGGCGACAAGTGGCTACGGGTCGTGCATCCCGACGACATAGACAACACGCGGGAAGCTTGGGCGCACTCGGTATTCACCGGTGAGCCGCTGGAGGTTGAATACCGGATCCGCGATGCCTCTGAAACGTATGTCTGGGTTTGTTCGCGAGCGGTTCCTCGCCGCGACGCTGATAAGCGCATCGTGAAGTGGTACGGCACCACAGAGAACATCGAAGGGCGAAAGGAGGCTGAGTTCGCCGTTCGGCAGTCGGAGAAACTGGTTGCTCTTAGCCGTCTCTCGAACTCTATCGCCCATGAGGTCAATAATCCGCTTGAAGCGGTGACGAATCTGCTGTACCTGGCAAGCACGGCTCCGGGATTGCCGAGCGACGCACGAGATTGGCTTGGTGAGGCAGACGCGGAGCTGCAGAGGGTCGCGCACATCACACGGCAGGCGTTGGGATTCTACCGAGAGTCGACTGCGCCGGAGAACGTCAGCGTCAATAGTCTCATTGAGTCGGTGATCGCGCTGCTCAAGAGAAAAATCGGAGCCAAGCGCGTGCGTATTGAGAAGCAATGGCGCGCGACGCTGGAGATCAGCGCCGTCGCCGGAGAGCTGCGCCAGGCGTTTTCGAATTTGCTCGCGAATTGCCTGGATGCGGTGGACGAAGGTGGGACGATAAAGCTGCGAGTCGGGCTGTGCACCCTCGGTGACGATCGACCGGGGATCCGCATCACGTTTTCCGACAATGGCAGCGGGATTGAAGCGGCGAAACGGTCGCGCATCTTCGAGCCGCTCTACACGACAAAGGTCGAGGTGGGAACCGGGCTGGGGCTTTGGGTTTCAAATCAGATCGTTGAAAAGCATCGTGGGCGAATTCAGCTGCGGTCTTCGACGGCGGGAAAACGGCGGGGATCGACGTTCAGCATTCTGCTTGAACGGTAAAGGCGTGGAGGAACACCTGTCCGCGGACGGAGGATCTGGGGCAATCCCGCCTACTCGCCGTCCGCTTCGAAAGACCCGCGCTCAGAGTCCTTCGCTCCTTGATGCGTCAAACCGCGTGTCAAGTCCCTGACCCCGTACTTTCCCAGCAAACCCTTGAAAACACTCCGCAAACTCTCCCGCCAAGTTTGCCGATCATTTCCATCTTCGGGCGCATACTCGTTCCATGATCCGCAAACAGCACAGCTCCCGGCTATTGGCTACCTGCGTCTCTCCGTGGTCCGCGTTAGCTCCGCTAGCCCCGCTAACTCCGCCAACTCTGCTAGCCCCTAACTCCTTTGTTTCCGTCAAAGGAATTTATTTAAGAAAAAATTTAGGATGTTTCGCCTACTTTTATCCATCTAACTCGTTTATAATCAACAAAACTATCTCGGAAACAGCGAAAAATGACGTCAAGTTAGGTGCAATTGATTCCCCGCAACCCCTTTGTTTCTAACGTTTCGTTCGCTCGTTTTGTCACTTGCCGTAAAGGTCGGTTTCCGAGACCACCGGCTCCAGGTTCTCGCCCTGTTTTGAGCGGTGCGCGGCAGTAAACATCGACCCGCGTGCGGGGACGATCGGAGCGAACGCCATGAAGCCGATCTTCGGCGCGATGTCGTCGTAGATGGCTTCCACGCCGCCGCGCAGGGTGTACGTCTCATGCCAGAAGCCGGTGCCCCCTGAGTCGCGGAGAAAGCTCTTCCACCACTGGCGATGCGGTTCGGAGCGCGTCCATTTGAGCAGCGAGTCAATGTCGCGCTAGTACTGGCGCATGCCGGCATGCATGGGGAAGAGCGAGAAGATGAAGTTCTCGTGGCGCAGCAGGCCGTCAGGTTGATCGGCGACAGACTTCGAGATCCTGGGGCCGAAGCCGAAGAGAGTCTTGAAGCCGGTGAGGCGGTTGACGCGCATGCCCAGGTAGACAACCACGAGATCGGGATAGGCGCTGAGATCGACGGTGCGGCGATTGACAGATGCGGGCATGGGAGCCTCCTCGGGGGGAAGTTTCCCGGACGAGTACAGGATACAAGCGAGCGGGGAACAAGGGAACGCGGCGGCGAATGCATCAGGGTGTGAACGGGCGGGGGATGCCGAAGGTACACTGTTCCAAGCATGGCCGCCGAATCCACACTGACCATCGACGCTATTCCCGGCAGCGCTCCGGGAACGATGATTTTGCGCCTCGCCGGGCCAATGACCCTGGCCAATCTTCCTCCGCTTCGCGCTCACCTTCGCAGTGGCGAACCGCCTCGTCTCACCATCCTGGACATGACTGGCGTTTCGTTCATGGACTCCTCGGGCATAAACGAGATCATCAGCCACGAGGTCTACTGCCGCGACCACCATGTCCGGCTCGCGCTTGCCGGAGTCACTCCCCGCGTCCTCGGCGTCTTGCAGATCACGCGATTGGACAAGGTTCTGACGATTGCGGCCACTGTGGAAGCTGCGGAGGCGATGGCTTAGTCCTCCTTCCGGTCCGAAGTGTCCGGCCTAGCAAAGAAAAGAGGCCCCGGCGCAACCGGGGCCTCTCCACAGCTTGTGATTTTTGAATCCACGCGGGTCTACGGGGTGGTCTTCTTGGCGGCAGGCTTCGCGGTGACTCCCGCCTTGGGCCCCCAGTACGCCGGATCGGCCTTGATGAACGATTCCGGCACATAGCTCTGGGCAGGATTGACGTAATAGATCTCGGTACGATCCTCTTCCAGGGCTGCGGCGCGGAGGTCGCGCATCTTTTTCTTCTCTTCGTCGGACAGGCCGGCTTCGGCCTTGTTGAAGTCCGCGTCGGCCGCGTCGATGTCGTCCATCGAATCGTCGGGCGTCAGGCAAACAAAGTAGCCGTTGTCTTCGCCGTATTCGTCACGGAAGCAGTCCCAGTGCGCGCTGGGGCCAGCCTTCTGCCCAAGATCCACCCACATCTTGGCCAACTCAATGAACTCCTTGATGTGGCCTTGACGAACATGCAGGATGTCGGCTTCAAGAAAGCGATGGTGAAAAAGGTCAACGTCCGGACGCAGGCTGATATCGTCCGCGTAGCTCAGGATCAACTGATTGGTATCCCGCAGAAGTTCGCCATCGGCTACGTTGATGGGCTCGACGGCCGCAGCAACACCCGGGTTATCGAAGATCTTGTTGGCTTTTGCCAACTCGCCAAAAGAGTTGAATCCTGAGATGAAAATGGCTCGCGGATGGCCCGACATTGAGTTATAGGCCCAGTAATGGATGGGATACTTGGCTTTGATCATGGCCTGAACGTATGCGCTCTCGGTCTTGTCATGGGCAAGGCCGCCCTTGCCGGGCTTGGTGTATTCGACGGTGACTTGCAGGTACTTCGGTGGCTTCATGGGTGCCAAAGATGGATCCTGCGCGGCGGCTATCGGGATGCAGGAAGCCGCAAGGGACAGTCCCAGAAACAGGGAGCTGGTCTTTCTCATTTGCTTAATCCTCCAGGTGTAGCTCATGGATCGTTCAAAGGAGGGATCGTGAAGATGAGGAAGCGTAACGATCTGAGCCTGTGTCTTTCTATCCCCTTATACGCATTGATGTAAAGCTATTTCTCCGCACAGCGCCGGCTGCTTAGCGGTCGAGCACTTGGTAGCGCGCCATCATGCCGGCCAGCATGTGGTCGGAGATGTGGCAGTGATAGAGCCAGATGCCAGGAGCGTCGGGCACCATGTCGGCGGTGATCATTTGCGCGGATGCGATGTTCAATACGTCGGTCCGTTGGCCGCCCACCAGCACGGTGTTGCCATGCCAATGTGGCGTGTGTCCGTTGAAGAAGTCGCCGAGCGTGGCCACATACCAGCGCACGTGATCGCCCTTCTTCATCACCATCATGGGCCCATTGCCGTAGATGTATCCGTTGATGGACCACTTGATGTTGGTTTCGAAAAATCCCGCACCCGCGACGGTGCCTAAGATCCCTGTCGTTGTGACGGGCTTGGACTCGTAGCGATTGAGTTTGGTGGGATCGGGGATGTGGGCCTTGATGTTGTCGTCGAGATACCAACTCTCGTTCTCGTTGATGGCGATGTAGATGGTGACGAACTGCTTGTCGACATCCTTGGGTGCGCCGTCGGGACGCGCCATGCCGCGCCGTGTGATGACGAGTCCGCCAAAGAGTCCGGAAGCTACATCGCGCAGCTCGTCGCAGTGCGAGTGGTAGAGCCAGAACAGGGAACTGGGATCGTTGGGGCCGGATCCTGCGCGGTCGGGGACTTGCCAGGTGTAGGTGTGCGTGGCTCCGGGCGCAATGCAGGCGCCACGGTCTTCCATGTCGCCGCTGCCGCCGTTGTAGTTCGCGCCCTCGGAGTCCTTCTCGTAGCGAACACCGTGAGGATGCATGCCGTAGGGATGCGTGGCGTTGTTCTTGAAGACCACTTTGATGGTGTCGCCCACTTCCGCGTACAGAATCGGGCCGACGATGCCGAGGTACGCGTCCTGGGCCGCGCGCGGCTTGATCGTGGTGAAGGTGGCGTCCGTGTATTCGCGGTAGACCGCTTTCTTATAGACGCGACCGATGTGGTCGGCGCTGGTCTCGGTGAATCCCTTGGCAACGGAGTCGAAGGGCATGCCCATAGCCTCGTCGCGGCCTGAGGGAGCGTAGTCCCAGTTCACTTCGTCGGCGGCAACGTAGTAGGTGCGCGTCTTGCCTTCAGGTGCGGGTGCGGCGTGAAGGGGCGCGGGAAGTGCGCAAAGAGTGGCGGCTGCAAGGCAGATTGCGCCCAGCGTTGCACGGCGGAGAGTTCGCTCGTTCATCGTTCCTCCGGGGAATCGGTTGGGCGGCGTGCGCGGGAAACCTGGCGCTCGTGGCGCTTGGATGGAGCTGTTGAGGGTTCTGGGGAAGCTACGACCGTGATTCTACTTCGGTCGCCATGGCCCGGCAAAGCACTTTCTTACGGAACCGATCCTTGCCGGTCTGCACGGTCCGAGAATGGGACTCGCTGCCCGGCTCATATAAAATGGATCGAGCGAGTCGTGTTCTTTGTGCGCAGTGCGGATGCTTTAAGCGATCCGTTGCAGCGAGTGAGAGCAGCGGCCGCGCCGTTGAAGCCGTCTCGCGATAGCGGGATGAGTGCAAAGACACATCACAAGGAGAACCAGCTACTGATGGCAAAAATTGCAAAAACAGGTGACCGCAAGAAGGTCATGGACACCACGAAGTCCACCGATTGTCCCAAGTGCGGCAAGCCCACGCGCATCGTCAAGCGCGTGAAGGATCGCGAGAGAGGCGTTCCGGGCGGAGTGTATATTTCATGCTCCGTATGCGAGTTTTACGAAAAGCTTTAAGCGTTGGTTGAGGTTTTATCGACAGCGCGGCCCGGCGAAAGCCGGGCTTTTTGCGTTTGAACCGCGCGTCAGTCTGTAGCGACCCAACTCCAATCCCCGCTTTTCCGCTATCCAATCGCAGGATTTCCGGAACCTCTTATAGACTCATTGCGTACTCCACCTACAGGAGAACTCAATGAAGACCTTTGTTCGCCTCACCCGCCTCGCGGCATTGCTTTGCCTGACTGGCTCGCTCAGCCAAGTGGCCGCCCACGCTGCGTCGAAAGACACCTCGGGCACCATCGTCATCGTCTTCAAGGATGGCCACCGCCAGAGCTTCAACCTCTCTGACATCGATCGTGTCGAATTCGCAGGAGGAGCTTCCTCCGCTTCCGCGGACAGCTACAGAGTCCCCAGCCGTGGCCGGTTCATCGGCAAATGGGAGTGCGGCGACGGTCAGGGAAATAACTTCTATATCACGCTGAACGAGGATGGCACCGCCTTCAGATCGATTGGTGACGTTCGCGGCCACTGGGAGTATGTTGACGGCGAGGCTCGCGTAACCTGGGAAGACGGCCGCAAGGATGCGATTCGCAAATCCGGACCGCAGTACTTCAAGTTTGCCTACGGGGAGGGCAAGTCGTTCACTGACGACCCTGACAATGTGGCCCACGCGCGCAACACGTCGGCCGGCCCAGCCTAGGCTACAGGGCTCTTATAGCGCTTCAGCCATCTCCTTAAGCACCGCCTGTGCTGCTACAGCGGGATCGGCAGCCTGTGTAATCGGCCTGCCCACCACCAGGTAGCTGGCGCCGTTGACGATGGCGTCGGCGGGAGCGGCCAAGCGCTTTTGGTCGTTTGTCTCAGAGCCCGCGGGGCGAATTCCTGGAATCACCAGCACGCCCTCGGGGCCGGTGAGCGCGCGCAAAGCGGCAACCTCCTGCGGCGAGCAGACAAAGCCGCGAATGCCGGCGGCGATACACATCTTCGCCAGAAGCTCAACCTGTTGCGCAGGCGAGCGGTCCACTCCGGCTGCCTTCAAGGCGGCTGGGTCCATGCTGGTGAGTACCGTGACGGCGAGCAGCTCGGGCGGATTGGCGACGCCATCGAGCGCGGCTTTGGCAGCAGCCAGCATTGCCGGACCTCCGGCTGCGTGGACGTTCATCATGCGAACGCCCCACGCGGAGGCCGAGCGAACGGCTCCGGCCACGGTGTTGGGAATGTCGTGAAACTTGAGGTCGAGGAAGACGGAGTAGCCGCGCTCCACGAGAGGCTCGAGGATGGCGGGCCCCGCGGCGGTGAAGAGCTCCAACCCCACCTTGAACCACTGGCAGGTTCCTTCGAGTCTTTTGACTAGCTCGGCCGAGGCAGCGGCACTGGGCACGTCGAGAGCGACAATGAGACGCTGGCGCGCGGCTTCGATCTTGTCGTTTTTCTCGGCGAGCGGCGAGCGCGTGGGAGCGAAGGAGGAATTCAAACGCTCGGGGATGGGCATATTTCGATCCTAACGGATTGTGGGCGATACGATAAGAGGTAGTAAAACCGGCGTGGAGAGAGGGACCGTTGCGAATGCGTTGGTGGGTGACCGGGATCTTGTGGTTGGCGGCGACAGGGTCGGCCTGGGCGACGGCCGTCGATACCAACCCCATGAACAATGACCCGCAAGTTCGCGCGGCATTCAAGGATTTCTACAATCTTGATTACGCGGGCGCCGTTCAAAGCTTCGAGCGCTATCACGCGGAACATCCGGGCGATCCTCAGGCGACGGCGTACCTGCTGAACGCAATCATCTTTCAGGAGCTTTACCACGAGGACCTGCTGGATACTACCTTCTACGCGAATGACGGTTTCCTGACCGGGCGACACGCCACCGAGGAGGATCCGAAGAAGCGCGACCAGATTTTTGCGCTCGCCGATGAAGCTGTGCAAGAGGCGGATTGGCGGCTGAGCCAGAATCCCAATGACGTGAATGCGCTGTTTGCCCGAGCATGGGTGCGTAGCTTGCGATGCACGTACGTGGCGATGGTGGAGCGCGCCTATGGCACGGGGTTCCACCTGGCGACGAAGGCTCGGGACGATGCCGCCCGCGTGCTCGAGCTGGATCCGAATTACGTGGACGCGAAACTGATCACCGGGGTTTATGAATACGTGGTCGGTGCGCTGCCCTGGCCCTTCAAGTTGATGATCGGCTTTGCGGGAATTACGGGATCGAAGGCCACGGGTCTGGCGATGTTGCGCGACGACGGCGACCGCGGCGTGTTGACCAGCGTGGACGCGCGAACCGCGATCGCGCTGTTTCTGCGCCGCGAGGCAAAGTACGACCAGGCCATCGCGGTGGTGCTGCAACTCAAGAACGAGTATCCGCACGATTACCTCTTTTGTCTTGAAGAGGCCAACCTTCGCAAGGACGCGGGCGAGGGCATGCGAGCTGTTGAGGCTTACCGTCAGATCCAGGACGACAACGCGAAGCCGGGATACTTTGCCGATGCGCGCATGGAACTGGCCGACTTTGGGCTGGGAGACGCATTACGTGGCCAGCGACATGACGATGAGGCCGCACAAGCCTATGAGCAAGCCGCATGGACGCCCGGCGTGGGACCAGAGCTCAAAATCCGTTCGCTGCTCGATGCCGGCGAATGTCGCGATATGGCCGGCCAGCGCCAGCTTGCGATTCGCGACTACCAGGCGGCAATCGACGCCGGACCCAATACATCGCGAGCCGACCAGGCCCGAAGGTACATCCGCGCACCGTACGGCGGAATCTGAAGACCAGAGAACGAGATGCACGATGGAACCGGCGGGGATGTGAATCCGTATGATGAAAGCAGTGGGCTTATTCCGCGGAGGGATTGATCATGGCAGCCTTTTGTCAGCAATGTGGTAGCGCTTTGCACCCAACGGCGCGGTTTTGCTCGGGCTGCGGGACGGTTGCGCCGATGGCGCAGCCCATGCCGGGCCGGCCTCTGATTCGGCCGCACGCGGGGCGCATGATTGGCGGCGTTTGCATGGCGTTGGCGCAGGCCAATGGATGGGACGTGGCCACAGTCCGCATTCTTACGGTGATCGGCTTCTTCGTTTCGAGTGGACTGGTCGGCGTGGCCTATGTGGCCGCATGGATCGGCATTCCCGAGGAGACGATGCCGTATCCGGGAGTGTATCCTCCCCGAATATGAGCCCGAATATAAGCCCGGGCATGAACGGTGAATACCTTTCTGGCGGCGCAAGGCTCAGCTATAGTGACGCGGGCGAGGGGCTGCCGGTTGTTCTGCTGCATCCCACGCCTCTCGACCGTGAGTATTGGCGACCGCTTATGCGAGAGCTTGCGGGGATTCGCGCGGTTGTTCCCGACCTGCGCGGACACGGGCATTCGGACCTCGGATCAGGGCTGCCGGCGGGAGCATTTACCCGTGTTCCTGGCGCGCCAGTGCTGACGATGGCCCAGATTGCCGCGGACATTCTCGCGCTGCTCGATCACCTAAGAATCTCCAAGGCAGTTTTTGGCGGATGCTCCATTGGCGGCTACGTGATGCTGGAGTTGTGGCGGAGGGCGCCGCAACGGATGCACGGCATGATGTTTGTGTGCTCCAAGCCGCAGCCGGACGCAGAGGCAAGCCTGACCAAACGCATGGAGACCATCGCGCGGGCGCGAGCGGACGGCGTTGCAGCGCTCTTCGACGGTATGGCGCAAAATACGGTCGCGCCTTCGGTTCGCAAGGAGCGGCCCGAAGTGGCGAGCGAAGTGCGGGGGCAGATGACGTTGACGGCCGAGGCGTTAGTTGCCGTGCAGGCAGGGCTTGCGGCGCGGCTGGATTCGGTTCCGACCGTGGCCACGATTCGCGTGCCGGTGCTGGCCATTGCTGGCGCAGAAGATTCAAACGTGACGGCGGCCGATATGGAGGCGTTCCGCGCGGCTCCCGGCGGATGCGAGTTGCACGTGGTGGCGGGCGCCGGTCACTTTGCGGCGTACGAACAGCCGAAGAAGGTGGCTTCGTTGATGGCGCCGTGGCTGAGGCAGTTTGCAGCCTAATTGCCGGCGCGAAGCCGAATCAGATGCCGCGCTGATAGAATTCCGCACGAATCGCTTTCCCATCTCGAGGAGAATCGTATGAGCAATGTTGTCCTAAAGAATTTCGGCCGCCGCGAATTCTTGCGCGCCTTGCCGGCGGGTGCGGCTGCTGGATTCACGATTGCGAATGCGTCGCTGTTCGCTCCGATCGCCGCCGCTCAAGCGAAAAGCACAGCCGGCGGGGCGAGCTTTCAGCTTTTCACCGCGCAGCAGATTCAGGATGACGAGAAGGCGCTCGAAGCCAGCCCGGGCAACAACAATCTTGTGCAAGGGAAGAACTTTGCGGTGGTGCTGACGGTGGAAACGTCGAAGACTGGCGCGGAGTATGAGTGGCACGAGGGGCGGGATCATGTCTTTCAGATTCTGGAGGGCGAAACGATCTACGAAGTGGGCGGAACGCCAAAGGGCGCGCATAGCATCGGGCCGGGCGAGTGGCGTGCGCCGCAGGCCGACGGGACCACGAAGTTCACGCTTAAGAAGGGCGACATGCTGGTGGTTCCGCGCGGCACCCTGCACAAGAGGAGCACCGCGGGAAGCGTGACGTTCTACCTTATATCGCCGCAGGGAAGCAGCCAGTAGCTCTCAGCCGGCAGCGAAGAGCAAAGGCTGGGTGGCAAGCACTTGAAGCTATAGGCTTGTCTCTAATTCCGGCTGCGCATTTTCGCCAGCAGATTCAGGATCTCGATGTAGAGCCAAACCAGCGTGACCATGATGCCGAATGCGGCATACCATTCCATGTATTTGGGCGCACCGCAGGCAACACCCTGCTCGACGAAGTCAAAGTCGAGGACAAGATTAAGGGCGGCGATGGCCACGACGAGGAGGCTGAAGCCGATGCCGATGGGAGTGGCGCCGTTCACGGTCGTGAAGTTGATACCGAAGAAACCGAGAATCATCTCCAGCATGTAGAAGAGAAAGATGCCGCCGGTGGCCGCGACCACACCGAGCCGAAACTTCTGCGTGACCTTGATGATTCCAGTTTTATAGAGAAACAACAGGACGAAGAGGGTGCCAAAGGTGAGGGCTACGGCCTCCATGGCGATGCCTGGGTAGCGCTGTTCGAGGATCGCGGACAATCCGCCGAGCACAAGCCCTTCGAGAAGCGCGTAGATGGGCGCGGTGATGGGCGCCCAAGTCCTTTTGAATGACGTGATCAAGGCGAAGATGAGTCCGCCGAAGAGGCCGATCATCAATGCAGGACCGGCGAAGCTCATGTCGCGAGTCTGCATGAACGAGTTCCAGGTCCACGCAGCGGTGACCACTGCGCACAGCAGCAGAATGCCGGTCTTGTTGATGGTGCCGCTCAACGTCATGCGCGATGCCGCGTCGATGAGGCTGCCCCCGTATTGGCTGCCCTGAAAGTCGCTGAAGGTGTTCTTGCCGAGGGCGGGATTCGATGTCTTCATCAGTGCCATTGCAATCACTCCGTCGTGCGGGCCTGGCAATCCTGACGTAGTTTCAGGGCAGTTTGGCCGCAGTTTTCATTCTATTCGATGGAAAAAAGCCCGCGAAAGTTTCAGGTGCGCATTCGTTTGGCTAATCGAGAGCCTGCATGCCGTATGTGGCTTCACGGCGAGCGGCCGTGGCCATCAGGTTCTCGATGGCGGCGACGGGCTGAATTCCGCCGCGCGCGCCCTGCGCCATGCAATTCATGGCCGCGGCGGCGCATGAGAACTCGAGTTGCTGCTCGAGCGGCCAATCGCGCAGAAGCCCGAAGATAAAGCCTGCGCGGAAGATGTCGCCGGCGCCGGTGGTGTCGACAACAGGCACGCGGAAGGCTGCACTGTGGATCAACTGCTTGCCGTCCCAGGCCAGCACGCCGCTTTCCCCGAGTGTAGCTGCGCTCAGGCGGCATCCATAGCGCGACTGCATCCGGCGCAGTGCGCGCTCGAGATTAGTTTCGTTCATCAGACGGCAGGAGAAATCCTCGCTGACGATCAGATAGTCGATATTGGCGACGAGCTCTTCAATGCCGGGATAAGTGTCATCGAGGTCGGCGACGACAGGAATGCCTGCCTCGCGCGCCCAGGCGGCGGCTTGCGTGGCGGCGGCTGTGTCGTGGCCGTCGACATGTAGAAAGCGAGCATTCACGACCCATTCGCGGCGAAGATCGGCGGGTTGAAGAATCATCTGTTCGTTGCGCTGGCAAATGACGGTGCGCTCGCCGGCCGCATCGATGAGGATGACGTTGTGCAGGCTGGCGCTTCCGGGAACGGTGACGATCCGCGCTTCGGCGCCCACGCGGCGGAAAGCCTCCTGGTGCAGGCGCGCCGCATCGTCGTCGCCGAGCTTGCCAACGTAGCGGGTGCGCAGGCCCCAGGTCTGGCAGGCGACAACGGCGGTGGCTACCTGGCCGCCGGGCTGCGTGGACCGATTGCCGTAGTGAACCTTGGAGCCGGGTTGGGGAAATCGATCGAGCGGAATCAGAGTGTCCGTCGCGTTCAAGCCGACGCCGACGACATCAACGAGCTCAATGGGAGGCAAATCAGCCACAAAAACATTGTAATGGCCCGGCGAAAGAGGCCGAGTGTGATGAGAATTCGAGGGCCGAATGCTGTAGGCTCAGATTATTCTTTTGGTTCTGGACGAGACCTGTGGCTCAGCCAACATCCTCGCGCCCATTTCAACGCCCTGAGGGCGACGCACTCTATTGCGGAGCGGTGTCGCTGGAGGCGCTTGCTAAGCAGTTCGGCACACCGCTTTATGTTTACTCGGCAGACCAGATTGCGGGGCGGCTGGGGATGTTCCAGGGTGCGCTCAAAGGGCGGGACCACCTGGTTTGCTACGCGGTGAAGGCCAACTCCGCGCTGGCGATTCTGAAGCTGCTGGCGGAGCGCGGCGCGGGTTTCGACATCGTGTCGGGAGGCGAGCTGGAGCGCGTGCTCGCGGCAGCACCTGAGGCAGCTGATCGCGTCGTTTTTTCAGGCGTGGGGAAGACGGCAGCGGAGATGGACGCCGGGCTGAAGGCCGGAATCCTGGCGTTCAACGTGGAAAGCGAAGCAGAGCTGGCACTCCTGAGCGAGCGCGCACAAAAGTTAAAGATTCGCGCACGCTTCGCGCTACGCGTAAATCCAGACGTGTTTGCGGATACGCACCCGTACATTTCCACCGGGCTCCGCGAGCACAAGTTTGGCATTGATATTCGGCGGGCGCGAACGATCTACAAGCACGCTGCGCGAAATCGCTGGCTTGAGCCGCATGGCATCAGCGTTCACATCGGGTCGCAGATCCGTTCCGCTGAACCGTTTGGCGCGGCGATCGAGCGAGTGGGCAAACTGGTGGGGAAGTTGATGAGCGAAGGCATCGAGCTAAAAACGATCGATGCGGGCGGTGGCCTGGGCATCGACTATCACGACGGCGGTTTTGACGCGGCGGGCAAGGTGGACGAGTACGCCGAGGTGCTCAATTGCGCGCTGAGCGATTTTGATGGCCGATTACTGATTGAGCCGGGTCGATTCTTGGTGGCGCAGGCCGGCGCATTGCTGGCGCGGGTGCTCTACGTGAAGCGCAATGGTACGAAGAATTTCGTGATCACCGATGCGGCCATGAACGATCTGATCCGCCCTGCGCTCTACCAGGCGTATCACGAAATTGTTCCAGTGCGGCCGCGGGCAGGGAGGGCGCTCGTCGTCGATGTGGTGGGGCCGGTTTGCGAATCTGGCGACTTTTTTGCGCGCGACCGCAAGCTCGCGCCAATCAAGTCCGGCGACCTAGTAGCGCTGCTCGATGCCGGCGCCTACGGCATGGCACAGAGCTCGAACTACAATTCGCGTCCGCGCGCGGCAGAAGTGCTGGTCGAGGGCACGAAGGCGCGGCTGATTCGCAGGCGCGAGACGATGGCCGATCTGCTGGCGACAGAACGCGTTTAGCTCGTTAGGCGAGATGTATTCTCCGACGAAATCCAGGGTCGAAGTAAGATGACCGAACCGCCGGGCCGGCATCGGATGATGACGATGAAGGCGACAGAATTTGAGTTTCGTCACCAAACACTTTTTCACCTCATCGTTGTCGGTGCGGCCTTTTTCACGTATGTCGTCGATCCCGTCGACATTGTTTGGGCCGCTGTGGAGCGCCGGCCGAACGCCAGGTTGCTCGAGCGTCTGTGCTTTGCTTTGGCCACCGCATTGATCGGCGCCGGCGCACTGCTACGCACTGCTGCGGTTGCATCAGAGCCGGTCAAATTCCAAAACGGCGAGCAGGGCTCGGGCATTCGCCCGTCGGGACACATTGGCAGCGTTCTATTTTCGGCGGGAGTTGCTTCGCTTGCGCCTTTTTCAGGGGCCGTGATTCTTCTGCTGGGCGAGTTCGTTCTTGCTCTTCGACTGATCTTGTTGGAGCGATCATGGGGTCGCGAGCAGGATCCCTCAGCCGCTTCGCCGACCTCGTGGCTCGGAGCCATACGGGAGGAATCTGCGAAGTGGGGCATCTTCGTGACGATGGTCGTTTTCACTTGGCTGCTGATCGACCGTGTGGCCGAATACCTGGCCATCGCCAGCCTGGTGATGTGGGCTGCGCTCAACTACAAGACAGTCTGGAGTCGCGCTACCCGGTGAGGAGCGGCAATTCGCGCCTGCGTGCGGCAGAGGTTCAATCCCGCCGCACACGACACCGACGCCCATCGGGACCGACCTGATATGGTGTTGCGCGGGAGGTTTCCCGATGCGATTCGCGACGTGGACGGCACGAGCACTGATCATCACAGTGGCGGCGGCTGGAATTTCTGCCATTGCCGGCGCAGACCCATTGAAAGTGAAGACCGAACAAGGCAAGATCCGCGGCAAGCTGATCAACGACGGCAACGTGCAAGAGTTTTTGGGGATCCCGTATGCCGCGCCGCCAGTGGGGGACCTGCGCTGGAAGGCACCGCAGCCGCCTGCGCACTGGAAGGGTGTGCGCGATGCGACGATGTATGGTGCGCACTGCGCGCAGAACCATGTCTTCGACGACATGATTTTTCAGGATGCGGGCCCCAGCGAAGATTGTCTCTACTTGAACGTCTATACGCCCGCCGGCGCGAAGGCCGACAGCAGGCTGCCCGTGATGTTTTGGATCCATGGCGGCGGGTATTCGGGCGGCAGCGGGGACGAGCCGCGGCATAACGGAGACTTTCTCCCGACCAAGGGAGTCGTACTCGTAACTATCAACTATCGCCTTGGTGTTTTTGGATTCCTGGCAACCACAGATCTCGCGAAAGAAGCCGGTGGGTCTGCGGGGAACTACGGGCTGATGGACATGATTGCGGCGCTCGGTTGGGTGAAGGGAAATATCGCGCAGTTTGGCGGTGATCCCGGGAACGTAACGATTTTTGGAGAGAGCGCGGGCTCGTCGGCGGTGAGCACGCTCATGGTGGCACAACCGGCGCGGGGGTTATTCCAGAAGGCGATCGGCGAGAGCGGAGCAGCATTGAATGTCGGCTCGCATGGGCCGGAGGAGCTCGCTGGACGAGAGAAAAAGGAGCAGCTCTGGGTGGAATCGCTGGGAGCAGCCAATCTGGCCCAGTTGCGTGCTTTGCCGGCGGGAACGATTCTTGCAGCCGCAGCTGCAAAGGGCGCGCCGAGTTTCCCGGTCGTGGTCGATGGCCGCTTCCTGACCGAACCGATTGCCGACACCTACGCCGCAGGCAAGCAGGCGCACGTGCCCCTGCTGGTGGGTTGGAACCGGGACGAGGGCAGCTTCATCACTTTTCGAGGGAACGTTACGGCCGCGCAGTGGAAGGAGACGGCGACGAAACTGTTTGGCGATCGATCGGCTGAGTTTCTCGAGCTGTATCCAGGGAACGACGACCAGCAGGCGCTGCGGTCGGCGATCGATTACAACGGCGATACGTTTATTGCGTTCAGCACGTGGAAGTGGGTTGTGGCGCAGGTGAAGACGGGGGAGGCGCCGGTGTATCGCTATCACCTGGAACTGGCCGCGCCGCCGAGCAAGTTTCATCCGGGCTCGTACGCTTTTCACTCCGATGACATCGAGTATGTGTTCGGCACGCTCGACACGCGGCCCGGAGCGGTTTGGCGCCCGGAAGATCGCAAGCTGAGCGAAGAGATGATGGATTACTGGACGAACTTTGCCAAGACCGGCGACCCAAACGGGGCGGGACTGCCGGAATGGCCGAGGTTCGACAAGACCAGCGAGTTAATTCACCTGGACAGCACGATTACTTCCAGGCCTGACACGACGCTGGCGCGATACGAGTTTCTGATGGAGAATCCGCCGAAATCGGATCAGTGAGCCAGGGGATTCGAGGGAACTATTGATGGACGCCGGAGGCTGCGATGAAGCCCGCGTTTTGCGAGGAAGTCGCGGCTGGTGAAAGCGGGGCCGCGAAGCTCGATCCGCTGGCGTTGAGGGCCGTGGAGTAATCGGGGCCCAGGCCGAGACTCTTGAGCGCGCGGGAGTCGGGCATCAACTTGGTTTGCCAGCCATGATCGGCCTGATACTTCTGCATAGCAGCAACAGTAGTGGAATCCCAATTGCCGCTGGCTTCGCCTGTCAGGTAATGTTCGCGGATCAGGGCCTGCTGAATCTGCGTCACGCGATCGGAATCGATTGCCTGCTGGCCGCGCGCGCGGCGCGTTCTGTGCCGGCTATGCGAGAGCTTGTGGGACGTGCTGGAGTGGCTGGTGGTGGTTCGGCGTGCGTTCGCCGCGAACGCGGGAGGCGCAAGAAGAGCCGCGGAGATCAGAAGCGCCAATCCTGCGCGAGATGGAAACATCCTAAACCGCCCGACCAAAAAGAAGATTTCAAGAACTGTTCCAAGAAGTTTAGCGAACGAACTCTTGTGCGGCAAGGGGAAAACGATTCGACTGCCACGGAGCGGATTACTTTGGGTACCGGCGCCGGAGGCGAAAGTTCGCCGCCGGCGCGGCTCCGGAACTGCTATAGCGTGCCACCAATATAGTTGATGCCCAGTTCGGGATGATGGGGGTCTATGACTTCGAAGACCACATCGTCGCCGGTCTTGAGCTTGCTTACAACGGCATCAAATTGTTCCTTGTTCGGAGTTGGCTGCCGGTTGACGTGCGTGATGACCAGCCCCGGCTCGAGTCCCTGCAAGTCTGCGAACGAACCGGTGCGGACAGAATTAATGACTACACCGGAAGTGTGGATGCGGGAGACCGTTGCCGGCGGGGCATCCTGGACAACGACGCCAAGCTTGGCCTCACCTGCGCCTCCGCTGTTCTCCTGATCGTTTTCAGGCTGCGGATTGTTGAGATCGGCGAAGACCTTGTCGCGATCGCCGATAGTCACGGTGGTGTCCTGCGGCTTGCCATCGCGCATGTAGCCCAAACGGATGCTCGAGCCGGGTGCGCGGCTGGCGATTTCGTTTACGAGATCGTCGCCGTCCTTGATGGGGCGCCCGTCGATGGTGGTGATGATGTCGCCGGCCTTGATGCCTGCCCTGTCGGCGGGCCCACCGGGCTGGACTTCCTGAACGAGAACGCCATTCTTGAAGCCGTAAACCCGATTGACGGCGCCTGATAATCCTTCGCGGAACTGAATTCCAATGGAGCCGCGAGTGACCT
>Ga0187890_10000095_pt1 | contig 61015 bp, 46 predicted proteins | sample June2016WEW_21_1_FD_133005 | JGI IMG/M metagenome (GOLD analysis project Ga0187890, IMG submission 133005) | Peatland microbial communities from SPRUCE experiment site at the Marcell Experimental Forest, Minnesota, USA - June2016WEW_21_10 | ecosystem: Environmental > Terrestrial > Soil >... | reverse complement strand
CGACCCGTTGCCGCCGGTCGTGAATGTCCGCTTTGATCCACGCCAATAAACCAGCATGCAGGGAGCACATAATTGGTGGCAAGCCGTGCTGCTTATCGACGGCGGACCATCTCGTATTCACTCTCATCTGGGCCCTCCGGGAATTGTTCCCGAACAATCACTTTTGCTTCATGGTGATTAAGCGACGAGGAGAATTTGAAAGTGATCCAGGATGGCATCCCTAGGCAATTCGTCTTCTTCCGATCGCCATCGAACTTGATTTGTGCTGATGTTATACGTAAGTCGGTTTTGGAACGCGGCGGCTCGAAGCCTACGGTTAGTGCGTACTGGTCGATTGGCAGAGCTTCGCAATAAGGCTGCGACAATACGCGGAATTTGAAATGATGAGGCCTTCCGCCGGTGATTTCAAAACTAATAGCCGGCCCATCAGGCTGGGTCTTCCAAACGCCCTTTATTATCCTGTCGAGCACGTCGTCAGAATCTATTTTGACGGACGGTGGAGGACCCATGAGATGTGCCAGCCGAGTTCGATCATTCACAATGACTATAGGAATCATGCTCGGCTGAGCAGGTTGACCGTGCCAAGTAGACCTTTTTCCGACGTAAAGTATTGACCACTCGCACTTCTTGTCGCTCTGGCAGCCGTAGGAATATTGGGTCGCCTCAAAAGACGTAGAGGATAGCCCATGATTTGAAGCTTCTGCCTGGGCAAGCTGCAGCGCAGAACGGAGCGTAAGGTGGGCGCCTTTAGGTTGTAATGTTGGGTCAGCCGTAGCTACGGCGCCTGACAAGGAGTCGAAATCGGCACCTTGAGCAGAACCTACTATCGCCGAGAAAAAAACTACTTTTGCAAGAAAGGTAATCATGAAGCCGTCTGACTTGATCCTTGAAGTGACCTGTTGCGAATTACTCGGCAATCTAGCTGAAAACGGGACACGACCAGTTTACGCCGCGCCCGGAGCGGCAGCTAAGCGGCAAACGAACCAAGACTCCGAACGTCGGGTAGTGGCCGGCAACCGCCGGATGCGGTCGACGTCAATCTATAACGTCAGCGGTGGGCGAAAGCGGGCCCGGTCCCCTTCGACAACCGCAAGTCGGCCAGGAAGAGAAGCCACAAATCCTGGTGCCGACAGAAAGCGCTTCAGCGCCTTCGCGATCTCTTCGGCCACAGCGGTATCCGGCAAACGCAGCACGACAATACCTGAGTACCGATCAGGCGGATATCGACGTATATCGGCGAAATCCAGGTCCCGAGTAATAAGCGCGGCACGATATCGCAATGCATGTTGGGCGATTTGTTCGTCCGTCGCCGACGCCAGCCCAATATCGCGCGCGAACTCCATCTGATGCCCCAGGCTTTGCACCACGGCAATGACCGCACGCGGTAGGTTGGCGTCGATCAGAAAGCGCATGCCGAGCTAGGCGCTCGGTAGTGGATGAAACGACTCCTGCTCGGCCAGTTCCCCTACGAACCGGAGAGCAGCTCGAATATCCTCCGCGGTGACGTCGTACTCGCGCTGGACTTCCTCGAAGGTCATGCCCCCAGCCAGGCTACCCACCACGACTGTGATGGGTACGCGCGTGCCCCGAATGACGGGCTTACCGTGGGAGACGGCCGGATCGAGGACAATGCGGTTCGGGACGGTCATGGTTTGTCAGATGATAGTGATTTGACGGTACTTGTCGAGTGCGACCGCCGGATACTGTCTTATCGCCCGGCAGGGCCGCAATACCCGCATCATTCAGAGGTCGATTCATGCGTTTTGCCGGATAGGCAAATTGCCGCTCGTGTCAGACGATGCTCGACATGGCCGCAAGTCCCTGCATCCAATGTCGCATCGATCCGCAACTCAAGTCGCGGCTGCGGGCGATTGCGGTAGAGCGGGGATTGACCGAGTCCGCATTGCTCAAGCGCTTGGTTGTCGGCTCGATCGGCGTGGTTCCCACGACCGAGGCGAAGTTGTTTGCCATCGAGCCGATCGGGCCGCGCGCTCGCGTCTATGTCCGGCTGCGGCCAGGTGATCACGCGCTCCTTCGCGAACGCGCCGAGCGCCGCGGATTGGCCTCGGCGACCTACGTCTCGATGCTGGTTCGGAATCACCTGCGCTTAGCGCCACCGCTCCCCGATCGCGAGCTCGCCGAGCTCAGGCGCGCCGCGGGGGCGCTGGGCGCGGTCGGTCGGAACTTGAATCAGATCGCCCGCGTCGCACACCAGACCGGCCGGGTGGAAGGGCTGACGACCGCAGACCTTCGAGCGATTCTCGCGGCCTTCGAAGCATTGCGGGCCCATTTCAAACGCTTGATTGGAGCGAACATAGCCAGCTGGGAGGCCGACGATGCCAAAGCGAGTCGTTGATCTGCGCACCGAGCGTCCCTTGCTCGATATCGCGAGCCTCGGCCGGCGCGGGCCGGAGGCGAGACTGACCCCGAGCGAGGTGGCCTCCATCGCAAGGACTGCCCGGCGAGTCCCAGAGGTCATGATCAAAGTGTCCGGCGGCGCTCGGACGCTGCACGGCGTCGGCGTCCATTTTGACTATATCGGGCGACAGGGTCTGAACGAAATCGAAACCGATATGGGCGAGAGGCTGATGGAAAGAGGATTCGAGAAGGGTCTGATGCTCGAGTGGGATCTCGACCTGGATGTGCTGTGTCGCCATGCCGATCGATCCGTCGCCTTCGGCCGAAAGCCTCCCAAGCTTGTTCACAATCTCATTTTCTCGATGCCGAAAGGTACGCCGTCCGACAAGCTTGCGGCGGCGGTACGGGCGTTCGCCCTGGACCGATTCGCGCTTCAGCATCGCTACGCGATGGCGTTGCATACCCACCAGGGCCATCCACACGTCCACCTCGTCGTCAGAGCGGTGAGCGAACAGGGCGTGCGACTCGACATCCGCAAAGCGACGCTTCGCGACTGGAGGCAACAGTTCGCGGCTCATCTACGCGAACAAGGCATCTCGGCAAACGCCACGGAGCGCGCCGTGCGTGGCGCAACGCGAGTAGCAAGGACAGACGGCGCCTATCGCTCCGATCAGCGCGACTCGTTCACCTGCGTTCAGGCTAAATTTGCGTCGTACGCTCGTCGAGCCGCCAATCAATTCGAACCGGGTAAAGCGGCCCTCGTTGCAACCCGTCGCGAAGTAGAGCGAGGTTGGCACATCGTTCACGACATCCTCGAACGCGAAGGACACTCCGAGGTCGCTCGGGACATCCGCCGATTCCTGGCGCAGATGCATCCACCCCGGACCGAACGTGAGCAAATCATCCTGGACGGCATGGCCCAGCGAGAAGGGAAACACAGCGAGCCGCGGACCCGATAGCCATGTTTTGGAGGCTGTGTTCCTCGCGGGGATTGCGGCCCGAGCAAAAACACAACGGACCGCGCGCCGCGCATGGACATCAGTATCCGCAAATCCATCATTTGACAGGCATTCGTCGCGGGTCTCGCACGAAACGTCCTATGGTCATGGCGAACGGCCTGCCGTAGCGTGTCAGGACTACCGATCGCGACTAATTCAGCCGGATTTTCAGCACCAGCCACGCGGCCGACATGTTTCTCACGCCACAAGAACTGCAGCGGCTTACCGGCTATGCCCGGTCTAGCGCGCAGATCCGTTGGTTGCGCAAGAACGGTTGGCGGTTTACTGTAAATGCCCTCAGGGAACCTATCGTCGCGATCGCTGAGTCAGAGCGCAGGCTCGTCAGCGGCAAGGGAATGACCAGGCATCACGAGCCGAATTTCGGGGCGTTGAATGGGTAGACGGCGCAAGCAGGACACGCATTTGCCGAAACGCATGTACATGCGGCGCGGCGCGTACTATTTCTGTCACCCGGCAACGAACGAATGGCAACCTCTCGGTAAGGATATCGCTGCCGCGTTCGCAGCCTACGGGAAGCTCGTAGGCGGCCAATGGAGCGGCCATAACCTGGGCGAGGTCATTGATCGGTATCGAACCGAGGTCTTGCCGCTCAAGCGCTCCGCGAAGACGCGGGCCGATCAGGCGAAGCAGCTCGAAAAGCTCAAGGTAGTCTTTGGCGACATGCCGCCCGACAAGATCACCGCGCAGCATTGCTACAAGTACTTGGACGGCCGCGCCCAGCATCCGGTAGCTGCCCGGCACGAGATATCGTTGCTCGGCCACGTGCTCGCCAAGGCAATACGCTGGGGCGCGGCTACCGTGAATCCGGTGCGCACGCTCGAGCGCCAGCCCAAGGGCAAGCGAACTCGATACGTCACTGACGCTGAGTACGACGCCGTCTACGCGCTGGCCAATGAGCGGATGCGGATCGCCATGGACTTGGCGCTGCTGACCGGGCAGCGCCGCGGCGACCTGCTATCACTGAAGCGCGCGCAGTTGACCGACGAAGGAATAGTCTTCAGGCAAAGTAAGACCGGCGCCGGCGTGCTGGTCGAGTGGACCGACGAGCTGCGTCGGATTACCGACCGGGCCAAGGCGCTCAAGCCGCAGGTGCCCGGCGATTATCTGCTCAGGAAACGCAACGGCCGACCGTATACGGCCTGGGGATTCTCTGCGATCTGGCAGAGGCTCATAGACAAGGCGACGGCTGCCGGCAAATGCGGCGAGGCGCCCGCGCTCGCCGAGCGGTTCACGTTCCACGATTTGCGAGCCAAGTGCGCCAGCGACAAGGACGGGTTGGAGAGCGCCGCGGCGCTCTTGGGTCATGCGAGCTCGCAGACAACCAAGTCCGTTTATCGCCGCAAAATGCCGCGAGCGACACCGCTTCGCTGAAAAATATTAGACGCGGCCCGGAATATTGGACAGCGGAGCTTGAGAGGCGAGGCTTAAGTTCTTGATTCAGTGGCGCGCCCGGAGAGATTCGAACTCCCGACCTCCTGGTTCGTAGCCAGGCGCTCTATCCAACTGAGCTACGGGCGCACTTGCAAATCAAACATCGGCAATCCTGACCAAGCGGGATTGCGCATGGCCTCGAAAGCCTTCACTCCCTCTACCTCGACTCGCACGGACCCGTTCGACCCGGAGCGACTCCAGCCGTTCTCGAGCCATTGGCGGAGAGGGAGGGATTCGAACCCTCGATGGGCTTTTGACCCATACGCCCTTAGCAGGGGCGCGCCTTCGACCACTCGGCCACCTCTCCGGACGGGGCCAGAGGCCCAAATCAAGGAGCGCGGGATGATACCCGTGCAGAGCAGTCTAGGTAAAGCCGGAGATTAAGAAGTCTTTATTCGACGTCGTCGACGAGGTGCGGCACCGCGCCCGGCGATCTGCCCTCGCCATCTTCTTCGCGCTTGATGCGCTCGTAGATTTCCTCGCGATGGACCGCGACGTCCTTCGGAGCATTGACCCCGATGCGCACCTGGTTTCCCTTGACCCCCAACACCGTGACGGTGACCTCGTTACCGATCATCACCGTCTCACCAACTCGTCTCGTCAAAATCAACATGGTTTGTGCTCCTCAGCTTCCTTGGCACTTTGCAGTGCGACGAACGGAACTCGAAGACCGGCGCCGCCGTCAAGCATCCCATCGTTCCTCGGCCGGAGAGATCTCGGCCGATTAAGCAGAATACAAGAATCCTGGCCCTTATGGACCCAATTTGTCATTAGTAATAAATACATCGTTCAATTAGCGAAATTCAGTTTGCGAGCCGATTCCGGACCAATCCTTCCACGCTCGCGAGCGCCGCTCCGAGCTTCTCGGGCTGAGTGCCGCCCGCTTGTGCAAAATCTGCACGGCCACCGCCCCGGCCGCCCACCTGAGCCGCGACGGCTCCGGCAATGTCGCCGGCTTTGAGTTGAGCGACCAGATCTGCGGAAACCCCTGCAACCAGCACGACTTTCCCATCTTGAACGCTCGCCAGGACGACGACCGAAGATCCGAGCTTCTGTTTGAGCTGATCAACGGAATCTCGCAGCGCCTTGGCATCAGCACCCTCGATCTGCACCGCCAAAACCTTAACGCCGCCGACGGCCTTCGCCTGAGCCGACACATCGCCGCCCTGCCCCGAGGCCAGTTTCGACTTGAGCTGCTGGACTTCCTTCTCCAGGCGCTTAGAACGATCAACCAGCTCGCGAACCTTCTCGTCCACGTCTTCGCGGCTGCCTCGCAACACGCCTGCGATATCGCGCACGACCTGGTCCAATCGGACAACCCACTCGTACGCGGCCTGGCCGGTGACCGCCTCGATCCGGCGCACGCCCGCTGCCACCCCGGTCTCGCTGATGATCTTGAACAACCCGATGTCGCCGGTTCTTTCGACGTGAGTACCGCCGCAGAGTTCCATGGAGAAATCGCCGAAGGAGAGCACACGCACGTCGCTCTCGTACTTCTCTCCGAAAAGGGACATCGCGCCCGACGCAACGGCATCGTCGAGCGCCATCACCCGCGTCTGCGCCGGGTCGTTGTGGCGTATCGCCCGGTTCACCATCTCCTCGATTTTGCGCAGCTCGTCGGGGGATACGGCCTGTGTATGCGAGAAGTCGAAGCGCAAGCGATCCGGTGCGACCAGAGATCCTTTCTGCTGCACGTGCTTTCCGAGCACCGCACGCAGGGCGGCATGCAACAGGTGCGTCGCGGAGTGATTGAGGGCGATAGCGGTCCGCCGCTCACCGTCGACGCGCGCATCCAGCTCATCCCCCACGCGTAGCGTCCCGGATTCGAGCACGCCGATGTGCGCGAAGGAGGTGCCGATTTTCTGTGTGTCACGAACCGCAAAGCGTGCGCTCGGGCCGCTGAGCGTCCCCGAATCGCCCATCTGGCCGCCGCCCTCCGCGTAAAAAGGGGTCTGATCCAGAACCACTTGCCCTTCCTGGCCGACACTCAAGGTATCGACCACGGCGCCGTCGAAAATCAAGGCGGTGATGCGGCTCAGGCCGGTCAATCGGTCGTATCCCGAAAAATCCGTTTTGCCGCTGAGTTTGACGGAGTCCTTCAAGGCAACTCCGAACTTGCTCGCGGAGCGGCCGCGGTCCCGCTGCGCGGCCATCGCCGCGTCGAAACCCTGCTGATCGATGCTGAGGCCGCGCTCACGCGCGACGTCAGCGGTCAGGTCGACGGGAAATCCATAGGTATCGTAGAGGCGGAAAACGGTCTCGCCAGGAATCACCGGCGAGGAAAGCTTAGCCGTCTCGGCATCGAGCAGCGCCATGCCCGTCGCCAGCGTCTCGGCAAACCGCGACTCCTCCTGCGCGAGGACCTCGGCGGCACGCCCCCCCCCTTCGATGAGTTCCGAGTAATAGCCGCCCATTTCGCGCACGAGCGTAGGCACGAGCTTGTGGAAGAACGGCTGGGTTTGCCCGAGCTTATATCCATGCCGGATGGCGCGTCTGATGATGCGACGCAGCACATAGCCCCGCCCCTCGTTCGAGGGCACCACCCCATCGACGATGAGAAAGGTGCATGCCCGAATGTGATCGGCGATCACGCGAAGGCTTGGAGAATCGAGATCACGAGTGCCCGTGATCTCAGCGCCCGCCCGAATCAATGCCTTGAAAAGGTCGATATCGTAGTTGCTATGCACACCCTGCATGACCGCGGCGACACGCTCCAGCCCCATCCCGGTGTCGACCGAAGGCTTGGGCAGGGGCACGAGCACACCGTCCACCGATCGATCGTATTGCATGAAGACGAGATTCCAGATCTCCACATAGCGGTCACCTTCCTCGTCCGGGGATCCCGGGGGGCCACCGGGTACCTCGGGGCCGTGGTCGTAGAAAATCTCGCTGCAGGGGCCGCATGGACCGGTCTCCCCCATCGACCAGAAGTTGGATTTCTCGCCCATGCGCGTGCAGCGCGTGGGATCGATGCGGATCTCCTCGGTCCAGATGCGCGCCGCCTCGTCGTCCTCCTTGTAGACAGTAGTCCATAGACGCTCCTTCGGGATCCCCAGCGCGCCGGTGATGTAGTTCCACGCGAAATGAATGGCCTCGCGCTTGAAGTAGTCGCCGAAACTGAAATTGCCGAGCATCTCGAAAAAGGTGTGGTGGCGGGCGGTGTAGCCGACATTCTCGAGATCGTTGTGCTTGCCACCGGCCCGCACGCAACGCTGCGCGCTCGCCGCGCGCGTGTAATTACGGGTGTCTTTGCCGAGGAACACGTCCTTGAACTGCACCATGCCGGCGTTCGTGAACAGCAGCGTCGGATCATTGCCCGGAACGAGCGAGCTCGAGGGCACCACCGTGTGGCCATTCTTGCGGAAAAACTCCAGGAAGCTCGCCCGGATCTCCGAGCTCGTCATCATCCTCAATTTAGGGTCACGTTTCATATATCGTCTTTCGTATCGGCGTCCAAGTCGGTATCAAAGCCCAGTGCATTTCGAATCTGTGCGCCGCGGAATCCCCGATATGCCAGGAATCGAGCTTGGCGCTGCCGATCAGCGTAATTGGTCGGCAGCGAAGTTCCAAACTTCTTTTCGCGCGCCCGCTTAAGTTGAGTGGCCCAGTCCGCATAGGCGGCAAGGGACGCCTCGACCTGCGCGCCTGGAAGCCCGAGGTGGCGCAAGTCCATGCGTATGCGATTGGGGCCTTGGCCGCGCGCGGCGTGGTAGGCGACGAAATTCTCGAGATAGCGGTCGTCGTCCAGCAGCTTCTCGGCCCGCAACCGCTCGATCAGCTCATCGACGACGGCATGATCGTATCCCTTGCCACGTAGTTTATCGCGCAACTCCTCGGAGGAGTGATCGCGCCGCGACAAGCTGTCCAGCGCTGCGGCACGAGCCGCCGGAGCGTCGAGGGGATCGACCTCCCGGCCCGCGCCTCGCGCGCTACGCCTCCTTGGCGTCGGCACCGCGATTCATGGTCGCCTTCTCCGGGATCAGCTTGGCGCGGATCTGCGACTCGATGTCTGCTGCGATCTCCGGATGTTGCTGCAGGAAAGTCCGGGCATTGTCCTTGCCCTGTCCGATACGTTCGCCCTTGTAGCTGTACCAGGAGCCGGATTTCTCCACCAGATTGTGCAGCACGCCGAGCTCGATGAGCTCGCCTTCCTTGGAGATACCGGTGCCGTACATGATCTCGAACTCGGTTTCGCGAAAAGGCGGCGCAACCTTGTTCTTCACGACCTTGACCCGGGTCATCGAGCCCACTACTTCCTCGCCGTTCTTGATCGCGCCGATGCGGCGGATGTCCATGCGCACCGAGGAGTAGAACTTGAGCGCGTTGCCGCCCGTCGTCGTCTCCGGATTGCCGAACATCACACCGATCTTCATGCGGATCTGGTTGATGAAGATCACGATGGTGTTCGAGCGCTTGATGTTGCCCGTGAGCTTGCGCAGCGCCTGCGACATGAGCCGCGCCTGCAGACCCATGTGCTGATCGCCCATCTCGCCTTCGATTTCCGCCTTCGGCGTGAGCGCAGCGACCGAATCGACTACGACCACATCGACGGCGCCGGAGCGAACCAACATGTCGGTGATTTCGAGCGCTTGTTCGCCGGTATCCGGCTGCGAGACCAGCAGATCGTTGACCTTGACGCCTAATCTCTCCGCATAGACCGGATCCAAGGCATGTTCTGCGTCCACGAACGCCGCCGTGCCGCCGTGCTTCTGCGCTGAGGCGATGATGGCCAGCGTGAGCGTCGTCTTGCCTGAGGATTCGGGGCCGAAAATCTCGATCACGCGGCCGCGCGGGATTCCGCCGACCCCCAGCGCAATATCGAGACCCAGGGACCCCGTCGGGATCGATTCCACTTCGTAGGTCGCACCCGCATCGCCCAAGCGCATCACGGAGCCTTTGCCGAATTGCTTTTCGATCTGACTCAAGGCGGCAGCCAGAGCCTTCTTCCGATTCTCTTCGATCATTGGGAGTCCTTCACAACGTGTGGCGCTATTATTTCATATCCAGCGCCCGCCGCAGAGCTCATATTCGCTCAAACTTCAGAGATTCATGGGGCGCGCCCCGCGCCATCCAGTAGTGGCCAACTGTCGACTACTGTATAGATGGATCCCTCAGCCGACCTCGCGGAGCGAACCAGTTGGAAGTTCTGCACTGTCCAGGAAAATTTGGACATTGATTTAAGCACAGACACTTGCGTGACTTTTCTCGCGAGCGTTACATGCGCTCGAAAGGCTACCGGGTCGGCGGGGAGCCCCAGGCGATCGATTTCAGCGTGCAGTGCGCGGTGAAGCTCTAGCAGAGCCGCGGGAGGCTCGCTCGCCACAGTCGCCACGATTTCCAGCTTCTGCCAACGCTCACAGGCATCGAAACAGACTTCGAACGGCGGGCAACGCACTGCAGCGCCGATCGCGCGCAATGCGACGGCCAGCTCTCTTGACACCTCGCCGACGAAGGCGACGGTCATGTGGTAATTCTCCGGGGGCACGAGCCGTGCCTCCTTGGGCAGGCCAAGCGCGACGGTGGCCGATGCGATCTGTCTGCGCATCTCCTGACTGGGGAATGCCGCGAAGAACAGTCTCACGAGGATCCGAGTGAATCAGCCGCGCAGCAGATGTGCGAGCGCCCAGCGCACCGTGTTGCGCCGCACGGCCTCGCGGTTGCCGCGAAAGCGCTTGCGTTCAACCTCGAGAACCACGCGCCTGCCGCGAATCTTCGCCCAACAAAACCACACGGTACCCACGGGCTTTCCGGGCACACCCCCGTCGGGGCCGGCAATACCCGTGACGGCGATCGCGTGTGAGGCTCCCGCCTGTTTGAGCGCCCCACGAGCCATGGCGCGCGCCACGGCCTCGCTCACGGCACCATGAGCGGACAGGACCGAGCGCCGCACGCCGAGCCGTCGCACTTTTGCGTCGTTGCTGTAGGTCACGAAGCCCTCGCTGAACCATCGAGAGCTGCCGGGCACGTCAGTGAGCGCTTTTGCAATCCACCCACCGGTGCAGGATTCTGCGGTGGTCACGGTCTGCGCATGTTTCAGCAAGCGACTTCCGAGGCGGCTCGCAATTTTGAAAATCTCTGCATCGGAGTCTTTAATGGGAGGCATCGCGCAATGACATTAGCAGCGGCCTTATGCGATGTGACTCGGTGGTAGGTCCGCCTGGTACCGCTCATAAATCTTTGCGTAAGCGGATTCGAGATCCTGGGTGAAACGCCGGGTATCGAATAAAGGCGCGCTAACGCGATTGACCGCAAGCTTGTCGCGGATTCCCTTCAATTCGCCTGGATTCAGCGCGAGACGCACGGCCGTGTCTTCATATTCTTCCTTGCTCGCAGTGACGAGTTCGGGTAGGCGTATCGCCTCGAGCAAGCTTGCCGCATAGCGGCTTGCGAAGCACCTGCCCGGACAAGTCAACACCGGCAGGCCCGCCCACAAAGCATCGCTGGCGGTTGTGCCTGCATTATAGGGCGTGGTGTCCAGGAAAAGATCCAACGCACGAAATCGGGCCAAATATTGGTCGACGGGCAGACGTTCGGCGAATACCAGGCGCCCTGGCGCGATGCCCGAGCGCTGGGCTTCTGCGAGAAGATTGCGTTCCGCCACCGGATTATCCGCATAGAGGAACAGCACGGCGTCCGGCACCCGCGTCAAGATCCGCATCCACATTGCAAAGTCGGCCGGCAACAGCTTGTGGATCGCGTTGAGGCATGAAAACACAAAGCCGTCCGGCGGCAGCCCCAGTTCCTCTCTCGAAAATATTCGATCAGCAATCGCGCGTTGTGGGTCGTTGACTTGATAGCTCGGCAAGTAAATGATTTTTTCGGAGTAATGTTGTATTTCTGAGGATGGGATCATGATTCGATCGGCCACCAGGTAGTCCATATAGGGTGCGGCCATCGTGCCCAGATAGCCAATATAGCTAAGCTGTAGTGGAGCGGCGCGAAGCGCGAATATGCCCGTACGCTGCTGGTCAGTGTGGCCGCCTAGATCCACGGCAATATCGATGCCAAGTTTCCGCGAGAGCTTCGCGACTTCCAAATCGGGAAGATCCTGAACGTCGATGAATCGGTCAAAGGCTCTCTCCAGCCGCGCGCGCATCGAATCGGCGCTTCGCACGCCAAAGGCGAAGGCGGAAATCTCAAATCTCGATCGATCGTGGGCTTCGAACAACCCGGCGCTGAGTCGCGCCACGGGGTGATTGCGAAAATCCGCCGAAAAGTATCCAACCCGGATCTTCCCGGCGTGCGGCCTTTTTGTCAGCGCTCCAAGCGTATCGTCGGAAGGATGTTCTTCGCTGACCCAGATGCTCGCCGCCGCGCGCTGTAGCTCCGGCGAATCCATCAGTGCCACCATCGTAAGCGGATGACAGACGGGCCCGCCGACTTTCACCGCTTCGGTTACTACCTGAAGATCGGAATCGAAATCGCGCCAATCGCAAGTTTGCATTTTCGCAGCCAGACGGCTGCCCAGGAGATACTTGCGGTCGGGATTGAGCTTCATTGCGCCATCGAAGCATGCAATGGCTCGCTCGAACTGCTTCAGACCAACCAACGATGTACCAAGGTAGTAGTACGCTTCCGCGTTTACGGCATCGAGCTCAATGACCTTGTCGTAGTCTGCAACCGCCGCTGCTAATTTTTTTTCCTCGAGCATAAGGTTGCCGCGATTGAGATAAGCGCCGGCGTAATGAGGCTTGAGCTCAATGGCCTTATCATAGTCGGCAACGGCATCCGCGAAACGCCTGAGCATGTGCAGCGAGACGCCGCGACCCAGGAATGCCTCCGCGTAGCTCGAGCTGAGCTCAATCGCCCTGTCGAAGCTCCGCACCGCCTCTTGGTGTCGCCCCAACTCCTCCAACACATTGCCCCGGTTGATATGAGCCTCGACATAATCGCCCTTCAGCGAGATGGCGTTGTCATAGCTCGCAAGCGCCTCATCGAAGCGCCGCATCTCCATTAGCACCGCACCCCGGTTATAAAGAGCCAGTGGGTCTCCCGGCTCAAGCGCAATCGCGCGATCGTAGCTCGCGAGCGACTCATCACGCCGCCCGAGGCGCTCCAACACAGACCCTCGATTGCAATACGCGTGCGCGTACGATGGATTGAGAGCGATCGCCCTATCGTAGTCCGCAAGAGCCGCCCGGAGTCGCCCGAGGCCGTTCAATGCGTTGGCCCGTTTGTAATAGGCTTCCGCCCGATCCGGTGATCGCTCGATGACCATGCCGTAAAGACCGATCGCCCTTTCGAGCTGTCCGTCCTCTTGGAATTTGCGAGCCTGTTCAAAGAACTCGTCGCTCGACGCATCCCTCACAATCCCCTCTGAGCGTTCGATCGCGCGCGGCTTGGTCTTCGACCTGAACAGATCGCGGATTTTAGGAAGCATGCGCTATCATAACAGTGTGAAACATGCGGTGATTTGAATGGGAGCACACATCGGTGCTCCGCCGGTGGCGCGGCCGGAAAACGCGCGAGCTTTGCGAAAATCAGGGCAGGTAATTCTTCGCGATCTCGGTTCCCTCTTCGTTCGACATGGGCTGCTTGAACGACACGATCCAAAGATCGTAGCAGCTCGGCCGGGCGGCGCCGACATTGAACTTGAACCCCGCTTTGAAAAAAGCATCGTTCAACGTGGAATAGGTAAACCCAGTCTTGTGTGCCATATGGATCTTGCCCTTCGCAACGGAATCTCGATGCCCGTAGACAACATCTATCGGTGCAATCGGTCCCGCTGGCGACTCGTACAGGGTCTCCATCAGCCTGTCTTTGACTACGGCCTGGCAGACGCTTATCAGGTCCGGACAGGTCAAAACCACAATACCGTCATGCTTCAGCACCCGATGAAATTCAAGCAGAACCGTGTGAACCTCATGCGGGAATACATGTTCAATGTTGTGGGATGAGTAGATGGCATCGACGCTCCCGGTGGTCACCGCCTGCATGTCGGTGAGGGTCCCCTCGATGTCCGGGTGGACCGACGGATCGATGTCGAAGCGGATCTCACGCCATTCATCGGAGCTAAAGCCCTTCAATCGCGATTTATTTTGTGGACCACACCCCACGTGCAGGAAGGTCTTCATCACTCGCCTCCGAAAAGACATCTGCCCAACATCGCCCTCGGCCCAAGGTAACACAGGTCCAACGGGCCTCGCTCCTTCAGCGCCGACAAGTGGATCGCGGCGCGGCGCGCTGGCCGGAAAGTCTTGCCGTAATCGACGCCAGCAGATCATCTGGAAACAACCTACACGGCCATCTATGATCGGTACCAGCTTTGCCACCGGGATCCGATAAGATTTTGATCACTCAGGCCGCCGATTCGCCGGACCACACGCCCATGATGCAGCAGTACCTGCGCATCAAGGCTCAGCATCCGGATGTCCTGCTTTTCTACCGGATGGGCGACTTCTACGAGATGTTCTACGACGACGCGCGCCGCGCGTCACAGCTTCTGGACATCGCGCTTACCCAGCGCGGCGCCTCCGCGGGAGCGCCGATTCCGATGGCGGGTGTCCCCGCGGTCACCGTCGACACCTATTTGGCCCGGCTGGTGCGCAAAGGCGAATCGGTTGCGATATGCGAGCAGCGCGGGGAGCCCGGCAAGACCAAGGGACCGATGGAGCGCGAGGTGGTGCGCGTCGTGACGCCTGGAACCGTCACCGACGAGGCGCTGCTCGATGAGCGCCGCGATACTGTGCTCGCGAGCGTCTTTGGGCGCAACGGACGCTTCGGCCTCGCGTGGCTCGATCTGTCGGCGGGCCGCTTCACGGTCATGGAAGTCGCGGACGCGCAGGCCCTGGAGACCGAGCTCGAGCGGCTTCGACCAGCGGAGCTATTGGCGCCGGATGGCGCGGCGCCGCCGGGCAGTCCACGTTCAGGACAGCGGGCATGGCGGCTGCGACCGCCGTGGCACTTCGAGCTCGACTCGGCTACTCGCATGCTCACGGAGCAATTTCAGACACGCGATCTGGCGGGGTTCGGCTGCGCGGACAAACCACTGGCGATCGCCGCGGCAGGGGCGCTGCTCGCCTACGCGCGCGAGACCCAAAAGGCGGCCCTCCCGCATCTGCGCTCGCTCACGACCGAGGAGCGCGAGGGGGCCTTGATCATGGATCCCGCCACGCGCCGCAATCTCGAGTTGGACGAGAGCCTCGCCGGCAAGCCCGAGCTTACCCTTGCGGGAGTGTTCGATCGCACGGCCACTGCAATGGGCGGGCGGATGCTGCGCCGCTGGCTGCACCGCCCGTTGCGCGATCGCGCGCTGCTGCGCGCTCGCTATCAAGCTGTCGCCACCTTGATCGAAGGCTCACGTCATTCCCGCCTCGCAGAATCGTTAAAGGCGATCGGTGATCTTGAGCGCGTCTTGGCGCGCATTGCGTTGCGCTCCGCGCGGCCGCGCGATCTGGTGCACCTTCGAGCCGCGCTCGGCGCGATGCCGGCGCTGCTCGACGCGGCGCGGCGCGTGACCGGGGAAACGCCTTCGCCGTTGCTCGAGCGTCTCTGCTCGGCATTCGGCGATCATCGCGCCGACCATGAGCTGTTGCGCAATGCGGTGGTCGATTCGCCGCCGCATTTCCTGCGCGACGGAGGCGTGATCGCGGCCGGCTATGACCCAGAGCTCGACGAATTGCGGCTGCTCGGCAGCAATACCGACCAGTTCCTGCTCGAGCTCGAGCGGCGCGAACGTGATCGAACCGGCCTTTCGAGCCTGCGCCTCGGCTTCAATCGCGTGCAGGGTTTTTACATCGAGATCAACCGCTCCCAAGCGGAACAGGTCCCCACGGACTATCAGCGCCGCCAGACCGTCAAATCCGCCGAGCGCTTCATCACGCCGGAACTCAAGGCCTTTGAAGAAAAGGTTCTCGGGGCTCGAGACAAGGCGCAGGCCCGCGAAAAAGAGCTTTTCGAGGGACTGCTCGATCACCTGATCACGCGGTTGTCAGTCCTTCAAGAAACGGCGGCGGCGATCGCCGAGCTCGACGTCATCACGTGTTTCGCGGAGCGCGCGGCCACGCTTGACTGCGTCGAGCCCGAACTGACCGAAGCACCGCTCTTGGCCATCGAGGGCGGCCGCCATCCGGTCGTAGAGCAAGCCAGCCGCGACCCTTTCATTCCGAACGATGTGCACCTCGACGATTCGCGCCGCATGCTGATCATTACCGGACCCAACATGGGTGGTAAGAGCACGTATATGCGTCAAACCGCACTCATTGTCATTCTCGCCCATATTGGGTGCTTCGTGCCCGCGAAGCGCGTGTTGCTGGGACCCTTGGACCGCATATTCACCCGCATCGGGGCCTCGGATGACCTGGCAGGCGGTCGATCGACGTTCATGCTCGAGATGACTGAAACGGCGAATATCCTCCATAATGCCACGAAGCACAGTCTTGTCTTGATGGATGAGGTCGGGCGCGGCACCAGCACCTTCGACGGGCTGTCGCTCGCCTGGGCCTGCGCCGCCTTCATCGCCGAGAAGATCCGGGCATTTACCTTGTTCGCCACTCATTACTTCGAGCTCACCAGTTTGCCCGCGGAAATCTCCAGTGCCGCAAACGTGCATGTCGAGGCGGTAGAGCACGCCGACCAGCTCGTTTTCTTGCACAGCGTCAAGGAGGGACCCGCGAACCAGAGTTACGGGCTGCAGGTCGCGGCGCTCGCCGGTATCCCCAAGGTGGTGACTTCGGAGGCGCGGCGTTATCTGACTGAGCTCGAGCGCGAGCGCGATGCGCTGCGAAGTTCGGCTTCGCCGCAATCCCAGCTGCCGCTATTCTCCTCGCCCAAGCGCGCGCCGACACCGCTTGCAGAATTGCCCGTTCTCGCCGCGCTGCGCGCGGTCGATCCCAACAGCTTGAGCCCGCGTGAAGCGTTGAATCTACTCTTCCGGCTGCAGCAATTGGACGCCGACATGCCCGCAAAGGAGCAGCCGACTTGAAAAGCGCCGATCCATGTGCGGGTCTCACACGCTGAGAACCGGAACGACTATGACGCAACCCGCGGAGACACGAATCGCCGAGCGGTTGGCGCGGGCGCAGGCCCTTCACCAGCAAGGACAATCGGCATCCGCACGGCTGATCTACGAGGAGATACTCGACGCGCAGCCCGAACGGTTTGAGGCGCTGAATGCTCTGGGTGTATTGGCCGGTCAAGCGGGGGACTTGTCGCAGGCCGTTCAATATTTCGACCGTGCGATCACGGTCCAACCCGGCAACTCCGGAGCGCATTGCAATCGCGGCCTGGCGCTCAAGCAACTCAAGGAACTGGACGCAGCGCTCGCGTGTTTCGATCGAGCGATAGCGCTTGATCCCAAGAGCGCGATCGCGCATTACAGCCGCGCGGAGGCCTATAAGGATCTTGGAAGAATCGATGAGGCCCTCGCCGACTACGAGGCGGCCACCGGCATCAATCCGGGGTTCGTGCACCCCTATTATGGGCGCGGCGTCGTTTTGCAGCGAAGCGCTCGAGCGGAGGCGGCGATCGCGAGCTACGACCAAGTCCTGCGGATCAAACCCGACCATTTCGATGCCCACCTCAACAGGGGTGTGTGTCTGTTTTCGCTTGGTAAATATACCGAGGCTCTCGCGAGTCTTGAGCAGGCCATCGCGCTGCGGCCGAAGCAGGCCCCTGCCTACCTCTTGCGGGGCAATGTGCTGAAGGAGCTTCACAGACTGGAGGCGGCATTGGCCAGTTACGATCAAGCCATTGCCATCGCACCGGGCGATGCAGAGACCCACTGCGCCCGCGGCACCGTGCTGCTGCTGCTCGGCTCGGTCGAGGCAGCCTTGGTCAGCTTCGATAGAGCGATCGCTATCAAGCCCGACTATGCGGATGCCTATTACCATCGCGCCTTTTCGCTGCGCATGATCAATCGTTTCGCGGAGGCTGGGGCGGACTACAAAGTCGTCGCCAGACTGGCGCCCGATTTCGAGTTTCTTCCCGGGACCCGAATGGAGGCGAGCCAACACGCCTGCGACTGGACTGAATTCGACACGCTCGTCCCAGAAATTGTGGCAGGTGTTGAAAGCGGCCGCCGCGTCTCGCACCCCCTCATCTTTATAGCCCTTGTGGATTCCGCCCGCCTGCAACACAAAGCGGCGCGCATTTGGGCTGACTATGCCTGCCCCGCGCGTGATTCACTGGGGACGATTGCACCGCGTGCACGGCCTGGGAAGCTCAGGCTCGGCTATTTTTCCGCCGACTTTCGTGAGCACCCGATTGCCCGTCTGCTGTCCGAATTGATCGAGCTTCACGATCGGTCGCGATTCGAGATCATTGCATTTGCATTTGGTCCAAGAACCGAAGACGAGCTGCACCAGCGCCTAACGCGCGCCTTCGATAGATTCATCGACGTACGGGAAAAATCGCCCGGCGAGATCGCGTCCCTGGCTCGAAGCCTCGATGTCGATATTGCGGTAGATCTCGGCGGCTACTCGTATGACAGCAGGCCGAGCATTTTTGCGTACCGCGCGGCCCCCGTGCAGGTGAGCTATCTCGGCTATCTGGGAACCATGGGCGCAAGCTACATCGATTATATCGTCGCCGACCACACCATCATCACAGCGCACACCGAATGTCACTTCACCGAGAAAATCATTTATCTGCCGGACACCTTCCAAGTGAATGATCGGAAACGTCACATTGCGGAAGATTGTACCCGACAGGACCTGGGCCTGCCGCCGAGCGGCTTCGTGTTCTGCTGCTTCAACACGAGCTACAAGATCGTGCCCAGCACATTCGGGCGCTGGATGCGGATCTTGAACAAAGTGCCGGGCAGCGTACTGCTCCTGTACGCAGCCCATGAGACCGTCGAGGTCCACCTGCGCGCATACGCCTCGCGCCAAGGAGTCGACCCGCAGAGGCTCATCTTCGGCAAGTTCTTGCCTCCGTCAAAGTATCTGGCGCGATACCGCGCAGCAGATTTGTTTCTCGACACTTTGCCTTACAACGGTGGGACCACTGCGAGTGATGCGCTGTGGGCCGGGCTGCCCGTCCTGACCCTAGCCGGCGAGTCGCTGGCCAGCCGCGTCGCCGCAAGCCTGCTCACGGCCATCGGCTTACCGGAGCTCATCGCCTCGACGCAGCAACGCTATGAGGAACTCGCCATCGAACTCGCCTTGGATCCGCAGCGGCTGGCACAGATCAGGGGCAAGCTGCGGGACAACCGGCTCAGCAGCCCCCTGTTCGATACCCCGAGATTTGCGCGTAATCTAGAAGCTGCCTACACGGCCATCCATGCCCGGTATGAGGCGGGATTGCCGCCGGATCACATAAATCTCTGACGGAGCTCCAACATCAGCCAGCGAGATGCTCGTTGATGTGCATGGGCGCCTCGCCTGATCGGTATCGTTCGTAAATCACCTCGTAGGCCGCCTCGAGATTTCTCGTATATCTCTCGGTATCGAACAGCGCTGTAGCCCTCTGCGCAAGCGTGTGCCTCAGGTCGCCCAGCCGGACTGGGTGCTCGGCTAGCTCGCGAGCCTTCTCTTCATATTCTGCCGCCGAGACCGCGATCAGCTCGGTTAGACCGGCCGTGCGCAGCAAGCTGCTGGCCACGCGACTCGCGAAGCTCTCTCCTGGGTACGTCAGTAACGGCACGCCCGCCCATAACGCATCGAGCGCGGTAGCGTGAGCGTTGTATGGACGCGTGTCGAGAAATAGATCGGCACCCCGCAGCCGGGCGAGGTGCTCAGGTAGGGACGCGATTCGGCCGGCGAAAATCAGGCGTCGACCGTCGACGCCGCGGCGCGATGCCTCTTTGCGCAGGTTCTCGCACATCTCAGTGTTGGACTGCGACAGCCAGAGGACGCTGTCTTCGACACGACTGAGAATCCTCATCCATCGATCGAAGACATCGGGTAGGATTTTGTAGCTGTGATTGAAACAGCAGAACACGAACCCGTCGCAGGGCAGTCCCAGCTCCTCACGCGAGAATGTTCTGTCGGCGATCGCATAGCTCGAATCGAAGGGCATGAAACTCCCGGGCAGATAAACGATCTTCTCGATGTAGTGCCCTTGATGATTGCGCGGAATGACCGTCCCATCGGCGATCAAATAGTCCATGAAGCCCGCGCCCATCGTGCCTGGATAGCCCAGAAAATTGATCTGGACCGGTGCGGCCCGCAGCGCAAATATTCTGGTGCGGGAAGAGTCGCTGAAGCCGTTTAGATCGACGGCGATGTCGATCTCGAGCTCGCGAGCCATGACGGCCACGTCCAGATCGGATTTCTGCCGAACATCGATGTAGCGATCGAATGCTTTTTCCATGCGCGTCTGCATGGGGTCGACTCTCTCCGGACCGAACGCGAAGGCGATGATCTCGAATCTCGACCGGTCGTGATGCTCGAACAAGCCTGCGGTGAGAAATCCCACGGGGTGCGTTCGCAAATCGGACGAGAAATATCCGATCCGAATCTTGGCCGACCGCGGCCGATTGAGCCGTGCGGGCGATATGTCCCCGATTCGCTCGAGATCCGCGTCTTTTGCGCGCGGCCCGAGGATCTGATCCTGAGCCCAAATTTCCGCCGATGAGCGCAGCAGCCCCGGCGAGTCCATCAGCGATGCGAGCGCCATCGGAGTGCAGACGGGCTTTCCTGCTTTCACGCCTCGGGCGATCAGATCGAGGTCTTCTCCAAGGCCCTCCCACCGACAGATCTGCATCTTAGCCGAACGGCACGTGCCGATGAAGTACTGGCCGGCGGGATCGAGTGCGATCGCCTTCTCGAAGTTAGCAACGGCCAGGTCGAGTTTCTTGAGGCGAACGTAGGCGGAGCCCAGGCTGTGGTAGCCCTTCACGTCGTCCGGGGCGAGCTCCGTCGCCTTGAGATAGTCGAGGACGGCAGCGTCTTGGCGCTGCAGCTCGCAGAGCAAGTGGCCTCGTTTAAGATAAAGGGCCGCCGAGCCCGGCTGGAGCTCGATCGCCCGACTATAGTCGACGAGCGCCTCCCCGAAGCTCTTCAACGCAAAGAGCGACGCGCCGCGCCCTTGGAAGGCCTGGGCGATCGTCGGATTGAGCTCAATAGCTCGCCCGAAGCTTTCGGCGGCTGCCTCGTGCAGCAGCAGCTCCCGTAGGACGTTACCCCGGTTGACGTATGCCTCAACAAACTCCGGTTTGAGCGCGATGGCCGCCTCATAGCTCTCGAGGGCGTCGCCGAAGCGGCTGAGATCCTTGAGCACGGAGCCGCGGTTGTAATGCGTCAGAGCGTCCGTGGGATCGATGGCGATCGCACGGTCGAAGCTCGCAAGTGCCTCGTCCCGTCGCTCGAGCCGCTCCAGGACGGATCCTCGATTGCACAAGGCATAGGTGTACGAAGGATTGAGGGCTATCGCCCGATCGTAATCGGCAAGGGCAGCCTCCAGCCGCCCCAATCCGTTCAACGCATTCGCGCGCTTGTAGTAGGCCTCCGCTCGATCCGGTCCCCGCCCGATGACGCTACCGTAGAGTTCGATGGCTTTTTCCAGCTGCCCCTGCTGCTGCAGACTCTGGGCCTGCTCGAACAGCTCATCGCGCGATGTACTGCTCGGGGACGCTGCGGGACTGTCGATCGGCGCCCCGCCCACGGCAGCGCTCGACTTCGCCGTGGGGTTGAACAGATCTCGGAGTCTCGAAAGCATGCAGATATGATATCAGCACGGAAACGTGCGCTGATTTGAACCAGAGCACAAGGTGCCGGACAGTGCACGGCTCAACCTGTGACCTTCTTCATGTCGCCGATACTCCGCCAAAACAGGTCCTCACCAGATGTAATCGGCGATCCATCTCCGGACTGGCAAACCCTAAGTTTTTGATGAGCTCGAGGCGCTGCCGCGTCGCGTTCCCCGTATAAAACGAGGAGTACGCGCCGAGCCGCTCCAGTTGTTCGAGGACCGCGGCCAGTAGCCACTTGCCGAAAGTGTCGCCCGGGGAGATTGAATCGAAACGTTCGCCCGGGGCGAGGAATGGCTCGTCCAGACTTAGCGAAGTTTTCTGCAAGACTGCTGCTGCGAGTTGCTGGAGTGCATTTACGGACACCGCTCTCGCGCCGTAATCGGCCGCGACTCGCGCGAGGCTTGCCAGGCGCAAGTGGTCGGGCAGCCGCTGGCAGATCGATGTAAGTATTCTGAAACTGGCGCTCAATGCGTTGAGTCGTTCTGCGGCCGCAAGGCGATCATCCCGGCTGACTGCATAACAGGCTAGCGCGTCCTCGATCGCCCGACTTTCTTCGGTCTCTGTCGCATCTTCCCAATCGTTGGCGAGCTGAGCACCGTATGGGAGACGGGCGAGGGCTTGCCGCCAACCGTAGTCGTTGCTGGTCTTTGTCGCCGCGGATGATGAGCTCCGCTCCGAGTCGACTAAGAAGCCTCTGGCCGCCAACTGCGCGGCTCGACTCGGCTTACAGCAAAACAGATTCAGCAGGTAGCTATCGGGGGTCGAATCGGCATCGAACGGAGCCAACACGCCGAGCCCAGGAACCAGCCGGTAAGAGCGGTAGCCGAGCATGGCGAAATCCTGCACCAGCTCCAGGTGAAAGCCTTGAGCCATCTTTACCTCGTACTGAATCAGCGGCGAAAGCTCAGCAAGGAACCTTCGGCCTCCCTTGAGAATATTGGCCTCCTCTCCCTCTGCGTCGATTTTCAAAAAATCGATATCCCTCCAGCCGTATCGCGCAAGGCACTCGTCGAGAGTCACGACCGATACGCTCTCGCTTGCCTGCGCGGCATCATGCGGTCGAATCAGCGCATTCAATTCCGAATGATCGTTCAGCGCCAGTCGCCCCGTGCCGCACTCGCGCGATACGGCGCTTCGTTCAACGACGACATGCCCAAAGCCGTTGGCCGCGATTCCCTTGCCGAGAAACGTGGCGCAGCTCGATGACGGCTCGAAGGCCCAAACGCGTCCTTGTGCCCCAACGGCTTTTGCCATGCACAGGGTGTAGATACCATAGTTGGCACCTATGTCGATCACCTTGCATCCGGGACCGATCAGGCGCCTCAAAAAGCGTAGTTCGTCCTCAAACCAATCCTGCTGTTCCGTGAGCACGTAAGGCGTGATCAGATTCAGCGAATCCGGTACAACGAGTCGTACTCCGTCGACTAAAGTGAGCGTTAGGGAGTCTGGCATGGCCGGTCCGAGTATATCGTACCCATCAAGCCGCGGTGGATCCCGGCTTGTCGCTGGCTGACAAAGGAAAGGGTATCACCATGCATCGACAACGTGCAGCCCCCGATCGCCATCGATGAGCGTTGCGATCAAACGTCTTACGTCCGTATCGAACGCGCAGATTCGAGCGCTCGCCGATCTTTTGATCGATTGCGTGGAGGGCGGTGCATCCGTGAGCTTCATGAGCCCTTTGAGCGTCGAGAAGGCCACGGGCTTCTGGCGTCGAGTGGCGCGAGCAACGGCGCGCGGCGAGCGCGCGCTACTCGTCGCAGAGGATGAGAGCGGCATCGTAGGCACAGCGCAATTGATTCTCGACCTGCCCGAAAATCAGCCGCATCGCGCCGACCTGTCGAAAATGCTGGTGCATCGCCGGGCGCGGCGTCGAGGTGTGGGAGCTGCAGTACTGCGCGGGGTGGAGGAGCTCGCGCGCGAGCTCGGCAAGTCGGTGCTCGTGCTGGACACCGCCAGCCCGGACGCCGAGCGGCTCTATGCCCGGCTTGGGTGGGTACGCGTGGGAGTCGTTCCCGACTATGCGCTCCTGCCCCGCGGCGGCTTCTGCGCAACGACGTTCTTTTACCGACGCCTCGAACCCGACTCCTAAAGCGCCGCTTCTGCCGCGAAACGCCCGTCGCGCAAAAAGGAGATGAATCTGCCGAAACCCACGGGGCCTTATTAAGTTAAAGTAATTGTGAACTCAATCCCCTTTCGCGCCACGCGGTGCTTCTAGACTCAAACTCGAGCCCGTCAACGCATTCGATGCCGCGCGGTAGCTAGCATCCAACTGCCTGGCGGAGTTCTAGTCCTGGACATACTGAGCGAAGCGTCTGCGGCGGTCGATGCGTCAATCACTGCCAACGCGGGCTTCCGCGCTGTTCACTCCGGAGTCGTGCTTCTCTTCGCGATTTCCGGCACCGCTGCGCTGATTTATCAGATTTGCTGGCAGCGCTTGTTATTTGAAGGATTCGGTGTTGACATAGACTCCGTCACCATCGTCGTGTCCACTTTCATGCTCGGTCTCGGCTTAGGGGCCCTCGCGGGTGGAGAGCTCGCAGACCGACATCCCGATCGAGTGATACCCATGTTCGCGATAATTGAGATCGCGACCGCCGCGTTCGGGGTTTGTAGTCCATATCTCATCCGCGCAGTCAGCGCTGTGGCCGTCAACGACTCGCTTGCTACGATCGCCGCCGTGAATTTTGGTCTCTTGCTGATTCCGACCACTTTGATGGGCGCCACGCTGCCGATCCTCGTGACTCATGTCGTGCGCCGCTATCAAAACCTCGGCGTATCCATCGGCGTTTTGTATTTCGCCAACACATTGGGGGCTGCGTTGGGAGCGGGCGTCACCGGATTCGTCGCGCTTTATTATTTCAAGCTAACCTCGACGATACACATCGCCGCGGCGCTCAATTTGATGATCAGTGCCGCGGCGTGGTTTGTGCTGCGGCCGCGCGATGTTTAGCTTTCCCTGGTGGTTATCGCTTCTCATAGGCTTTCTGAGTCTGAGCGAGGAGATACTGTGGGTGCGCGTCGCCGGTTTCGCCTACCGCACATTGCCTCCGGCATTCTCATTCGTGCTGATGTTCTATCTGCTAGGCATTGCATTGGGCGCCGGCATCGGAAAATACCTCTGCGGCCGGATACAGAATCTTTATGCTGCAGCGGCCGTTCTGTTGGCGGTTTGTGCGCTATTTGATGTACTCACGCCTTTGGTCATCGCCGATTACCTCTCGCCGAGCGATCGGGCCCTCGCCGTTCCGGCCATCGCGATCGCACTTCTAGCGGCCTCGAAAAGCTCGCTTTTCCCCATCGTGCATCATCTCGGATCTGTTGCGAGCGGCCCGCGAATGGGGCGGTCGGTGTCCAGAATCTACTTCGGGAATATCTTGGGATCCACGCTGGGCCCGCTCGTGACGGGTTTTGTGGCTCTCGATTTCCTGACGGTCGATCAATGCTTTGGGGTCGCGGCCATGATGTGTCTCCTCGCGTCCATAGCGGCTGTACTTAGATCTTCCAAGCCCAAGCTCATTTTGCTGACTTTGAGCGTAGCCGCGGTGTCGAGCGCGATCTCGTCGAGCACTATTCGTCCCGGCCCAGGCTCGCTGGGGACACTCGCCGCGAGTGGTTCGAATCCCGTCACGCATTTTGTCGCCAACCGGCATGGCATAATTCATACCTTACGCACCACCGGCGGCGATATGGTTTATGGGGGCAATGTTTACGACGGCATGACATCGATCAACGTCGATACCAATCCGAACCACCTCGAGCGGCTGTACATGGCGGCGCTCTTGATGCCAAGTCCGAAGCGAGTGATGTTCGTTGGACTATCCACCGGTGCCTGGGTGCGCGCCATTCAAGGATTCCCTGATGTCGAGCGCATTGACGTGATTGAGATCAATCCGGGATATGTCGATTTGATCCGATCATACGGGCAACTCGCCGTGTTATTGCAGGATCCACGGATTCACATACACATCGATGACGGTCGCCGTTGGCTCAGACGCCATCCGCAGACACGCTTCGACCTCATCGTCCAAAACACCACCTTCTACTGGCGCGCAAACGCCGGCAACTTGCTGTCTCGGGAGTATTTTTCCGAAGTGAAGAGTCACCTGGACCCAGGCGGCATCGTGATCTGCAACACCACCGGTTCGTTCGATGTTCTCGCTAGCGCCCAAGCCGCGTTTGGATATGCGTATCGATACAGCAATTTTGTATACGCCTCGGATAAGCCGTTGGCGACGACCGTGTCCCGCTTGTGGAACGTTCGACGCCCGGACGGCGCGGCGTTTACCAGCAATAGTGACGGTGATTCGCCAGACAGCGTTGTCGCACTTCTCGCAAGGGCGCGGTTGGAGCCGACTGGGGAATTCATCGCGCGGCGGCACGCCGATGCGCAGGTCATTACTGATGACAATTTGCTCAGCGAATATAGGCATGGCGAGCGATTCGGTCCAACCTGGCTGCGAGCGCTGCAGCCTTCCACCCCCTCCAGCTTCAGTCCCCTTGATCCGTGAATAGGCGAGCCAATAGCTCCCTAATCGAAGCCGGCAATCCACGTCCCTCAGGGATCGAAGGCACCGTTGCGCAGGAAAGTCGCGGTCTGGCGTGCGACCGCTCGGGAATAAACCATACCGCTATGCGTCGTGCGCAAGCTGAGATGCTGCTTCGCGCCGGCGAGACGCGTTTCCTCGACCAGCACGGTGCCGTCGCTCGGTGCCTCGAAAGGTCCCATGAAGCGTCCGAATCCCAGCGGTATGGTACCGGCGATGATGCCGAGGTCACGTGCTCCAGACCATTGCCGGTCGCGCTCCGGCAGCAGCACTTCGTGCGCCGTAAGGCCCAGCATGCGGCGACCAAAGGGAAGCCGCGCAAGGTTGCGCGCTGCGCGGCTGCCTCGAACTGGCGTCCCGAGCAGCACGATCCGGCCGTGCGGCAACACGGCCTCCTCCGGGGCACCCAGCCCCGCAGCGCGCTCGAACAATTCGAGAATCACCAGACCGCCCATGCTGTGACCGACCAAGTGCAGGGTGTCGGCATGCAGGTCGGCGACGAACGCTGCAAGCGCGCGAGCGTTCTGCGCCAGGCCCGCTCCGATCGATGCGTATTGGAACGACAGCGCGGTGCAGCTCAATTGTCGCGACAATCGTTGCCGCAGCAGGAGCGATTCCCACCCGTTGAGCCACAATCCGTGCACATAGACGACGAACGTGCGCACGGCCGGCGGCTAGTGGCGCAGCTGCCGAATCACGGCGCGGTTGGTGCTCGAGGAAGCCAGGTCGATGGCCTCGGCGGCCGGCAGCCAGCGATACTGCACGTGCTCGGACTCGCTGAGCGTCACCGGTACGCGCTGCAAGAGCTTCAAGGCGAATGCGTGCTCGAGGTTGCGCGTGATGCCGAGCGCATATTTCTTGCCGAACGAGGGCAGGATCTCGTAGACCTGCGTCCACTGCAGGTTGCGCAGAAACCCTTGAGTAATGCCGGTTTCCTCGATGAGCTCGCGGCGCGCGGCCGCATCCGCCGTCTCGCCCCACTCGAGACTGCCGGTCACCGATTGCCAGAAACCCGGCGGCTTGCGCCGCTCGAGCAACAGAAACTCGCCGCCCGCGGTGTAGATCACGATCAGGACCGATTCCGGACGCCGAAATGATTGCAACGGCTACTCGACCTTGGGCGGGATGCGCACGCGAATGTGCAGCTCCTTGAGCTGCGCCTCGCTCACTTCGGTCGGAGCATCCATCAAGGGATCGGCCGCGGTCTGCGTCTTCGGGAACGCGATGACGTCGCGGATGCTGTCGGCGCCCGCCATGAGCATCGCGAGCCGATCGAGGCCGAATGCGATGCCTCCGTGGGGCGGAGCGCCGAACTTGAGTGCGTCGAGCAAGAAGCCGAATTTGATTCGCGCCTCCTCGGGGGAAATGCCGAGCAGATCGAACACGACCGACTGGAGTTCCTGCGAGTGGATGCGCACCGAGCCGCCGCCGATTTCGGAGCCATTGAGCACCAAGTCGTAAGCCTTGGCGAGCGCATCGCCGGGGCGCGCCTTGAGGGCAGCCGGATCGAGATTCACCGGGCTGGTGAAAGGATGGTGCATGGCCGCCCAGCGCTTCGCGTCGCCGTCCCACTCGAACATGGGAAAATCGACCACCCACAGGGGACGCCATCCAGACTCGACCAACCCAAGATCCTGGCCGAGCTTGAGCCGCAAGGCGCCGAGCGCGTCGCTCACGACCTTTGCCGTGTCCGCACCAAAGAAAATGAGGTCGCCGTCTGCCGCCATGGTGCGTTCGAGAATCCCCTTGACGGCTACGTCGCTCAAGAATTTCAAAATCGGCGATTGCAAGCCGTCGCGACCCTTCGCGATCTCGTTCACCTTGACGTAAGCGAGTCCCTTGGCCCCGAAGCGCGCCACGTAGGCGGTGTAATCGTCGATTTCCTTGCGTGAGAGCCTGCCGCCCTGCGGCGCCCGCAAGGCCGTGACCCGGCCTGCCGGATCGGCAGCCGGTCCTGCGAATACCTTGAAATCGCAGCCCCGCACGAGATCCGCCACGTCGACGAGCTCGAGCGGCACGCGCAGATCGGGCTTGTCCGAGCCATAGCGGCGCATCGCCTCGGCGTAGGTCAGACGAGGCAGCGGATTCGGCAGCTCGACGCCGAGCACTTCGCCGAACAAGAAGCGCACCAATCCTTCCATGATTTCCTGGATCTGCGCCTGGTCGAGGAATGAGGTCTCGATGTCGAGCTGCGTGAACTCGGGCTGGCGATCGGCACGCAGATCCTCGTCGCGGAAACAGCGCACGATCTGATAATAGCGGTCGAAGCCCGAGATCATGAGGAGCTGCTTGTAGATCTGCGGGGACTGAGGCAGCGCGAAGAACTTACCGGGGTGCGTACGGCTCGGCACCAGATAATCGCGCGCCCCCTCGGGCGTCGCCTTCGACAGCATCGGCGTCTCGATGTCGACGAAGCCCGCGTCGTCGAGATAGCGGCGCATGGCGCGGGTGATGCGGTGGCGCAGGAGCAGCCGCTCGCGCATCTCCTCGCGCCGCAGATCGATGTAACGAAAGCGCAGGCGCACTTCCTCGCTCACGTGCTCATCGAGCTGAAAGGGCAACGGCTCCGAACGATTCAGGATTTCGAGCGATTGACAGAGGAGCTCGACCTTGCCCGACTTCAGATTGGGATTCACCGTACCCGGGGGACGCAGGCGCACGGTGCCGGTGACCTTCAGCACGAATTCGTTTCGCACTCGCTCCGCCTGAGCGAAGACCTCCGGCGTGTCCGGATTGAATACGATCTGCAGAAGTCCCTCGCGGTCACGCAGGTCAACGAAGATGACACCACCGTGATCGCGCCGTCGATGGGCCCACCCGGCCACAGTGACGACCTTGCCGACCAACGACTCGCCGACCTGACCGCAATAGTGAGTGCGCATAAGCTCTAGAAACAGCAGGGAAAGGGCGCGATCCTAAGGCCTGGGGCCGGCATCGGCAAGCCCGGGCCGCAGCGGCGAACCCCATTGGTGCGCGAGCTACCGACCGCGGGCGGGCTTTGCGCGGCTGCGCTTGATCGCGGGCCGCGAGGGTCGCTTGGCGGGCTTGCGTAAATTCGCCTTGTGGCCACTCCCCGTCCGCTCGGAGCGCGCCGCCGCCTTCTTGGAAGACTCCGCCGGCGCCGCCTTTTCCGCAGGCTTCTCGGCGGGCTTGTCCGCCTTCGCCTCCACAGCGGGCGCTTCCTTGGTCGCGCCCTCTTTCTTATCCTCTTTGGGCGCATCCTCGGGGCGATCGGCCAAATTGCGTTTGCTGTCCTGATCCGATTTGAAATCGGTCTCATACCAGCCCCCGCCCTTCAAGCGGAACACCGGCGCGGACATGAGCTTCTGCAATTGCGGCTTGCCGCAATGCGGACATTTCTTGAGGGGCGGATCGCTGACCTTTTGCATGGCTTCGAGCGCATGTCCGCAGTTATTGCACTGATACTCGTAAAAAGGCATTTGCTTCCTTCATCCCCGCATAGATCTCCCGCCCGCCAGTATAGCCAAGGGCCGGATCGACATCGCTGGGCCGAATTTGGGGCGACCGCTGTCGGAGCGAGCGCTCCCTAGTGCAGACGCTCCTTCTCGAACACCAGGGCATCGCGCTTCACCTTCACCACCACCCGATCCCCCGCCGTGAAGTCGCCGTGCAGAATTCGCTGCGCAAGCGGATTCTCGATCTGAGTCTGGATCGCGCGTTTCAAGGGCCGGGCGCCGTACACGGGGTCGAAACCCGCCTCGCCGAGGCGATCGCGTGCAGCCTCGTCGAGCGTCAGCTGAATGTCGCGATCCGTCAAACGCCGGCGCAGTCGGGCGAGCTGGATATCGACGATCGCACGAATCTGTTCGCGGCCGAGCGGGTGGAATACCACGATGTCATCGACTCGATTGATGAATTCCGGCCGGAAATGCTGCGAGACCACCTGCAGCACCGCGCCCTTCATGGCCGCGTAGTTCGCCTCGCCACCGAGTTCCTGAATGGTCTGGCTGCCGAGGTTCGAGGTCATGATGATGACCGTGTTGCGAAAATCGACCGTGCGACCCTGCCCGTCGGTGAGCCGCCCGTCATCGAGCACTTGCAGCAGCACGTTGAATACGTCCGGATGCGCCTTCTCGATCTCATCGAGCAGGATGACGCTGTAGGGCCGCCGCCGCACGGCCTCCGTCAAATGGCCGCCTTCCTCGTAGCCCACGTAGCCGGGCGGGGCGCCGATGAGCCGCGCCACGGAATGCCTCTCCATGAACTCCGACATGTCGATGCGCACCATGGCCTCTTCGGTGTCGAACATGAACTCGGCGAGTGCCTTGCAGAGCTCGGTCTTGCCGACGCCGGTGGGCCCCAAGAACATGAACGAGCCGATGGGCCGATTCGGATCCGACAGCCCGGCACGCGAGCGGCGAATCGAGTCCGCCACCGCCTTCACGGCCTCATTCTGGCCCACGACCCGACGCTCCAGCACCTCCTCCATGCGCAACAGCTTCTCGCGCTCGCCTTCGAGCATGCGCGCGACGGGAATCCCGGTCCATTTCGACACGATCTCGGCGATCTCGACTTCCGTGACTGAGGTGCGCAGCAACTGGTTCGGTTTGTGCTCGGCCTCGAGCGCCTTCGCGAGCCGTTGCTCGAGATCCGGAATGCGACCGTACTGGAGCTCGGACATGCGCGACAGGTCCTGGGCGCGGCGCGCCGTCTCGAGATCCTGCCGGGCGCGCTCGAGCTCCTCCTTGATGTGTGCGGCGCCCTGTACCGAGGCTTTCTCGGCCTTCCACACCTCCTCGAGATCCGAGTATTCCTTCTCGAGCGCCTTGAGCTGCTCCTCCAACGTGGCGAGCCGTTTGCGCGAAGCCTCGTCGGTCTCCTTTTTCAACGCCTCGCGCTCGATCTTCAGCTGGATGATGCGCCGGTCGAGCTTGTCGAGCGCCTCGGGCTTCGAATCGATCTCCATGCGGATCAGCGATCCGGCCTCGTCGATCAGATCGATCGCCTTGTCCGGTAATTGTCGATTGGTAATGTAGCGATGCGACAGCGTCGCGGCAGCGACGATGGCAGGGTCGGTGATCTCGACGCCGTGGTGCACCTCATAGCGCTCCTTGAGCCCGCGCAGGATGGCGATAGTGTCCTCCACCGACGGCTCGTCGACGAGCACCTGCTGGAAGCGCCGCTCGAGCGCCGCGTCCTTCTCGATGTACTTGCGGTATTCATCCAGCGTCGTCGCGCCCACGCAGTGCAGCTCGCCGCGCGCGAGCGCGGGCTTTAGCATGTTGCCGGCATCCATGGAGCCCTCCGCTTTGCCGGCGCCGACCATGGTGTGCAGCTCGTCGATGAACAGGATGATCCGCCCTTCCTGCTTGGCGAGGTCCGTGAGCACTGCCTTCAGGCGCTCCTCGAATTCGCCGCGGAATTTCGCGCCGGCAATGAGAGCGCCCATGTCCAGGGCGAGTATGCGCTTGTCGCGCAAGCCTTCGGGTACCTCGCCATTGACGATGCGCTGCGCGAGACCCTCGACGATGGCCGTCTTGCCGACGCCGGGTTCGCCGATGAGCACGGGATTGTTCTTGGTGCGCCGCTGCAGGACTTGGATGGTGCGACGAATCTCATCGTCGCGGCCGATGACCGGATCGAGCTTGCCCTGCGTTGCCCGCTCGGTGAGGTCGATGCTGTACTTCTCGAGCGCCTGGCGATTCTCCTCGGCGCCCGCATCTTCGACTTTTGCTCCGCCGCGCACTTCCTCGATCGCCGTTTCCAAGGTGGCGCGCTCCGCGCCCGTAGCCTTCAGGAGGCGTCCGAGCTCGCCGCGATCGTCCACGGCGGCCAGCACGAAGAGCTCGCTCGAGATGAACTGATCGCCGCGCTTCTGCGCAAGCTTATCGGTCAGGTTGAGCAGCTTGTTGAGATCGTTGCTGATCACCACATCGCCGCCCGCACCTTGCACCGTGGGCAGCCGGTCGAGCGCCGATGCCAGCTCCGAACGCAGCTTCGGCACATTGGCACCCGCTTTCTCGAGCAACGGCCGCGCGGTGCCGCCTTCTTGGTCGAGTAGCGCCGACATGAGGTGCACCGGCTCGATGTACTGGTTGTCACGACCGAGCGCCAGCGACTGGGCATCCGCCAGGGCGGCTTGGAATTTGGTTGTCAGCTTGTCCATGCGCATAGGAGAACCTTCGAGATCGTCGGAATGCCCAGTAGGTGGGGGTCGCGCCCCGCAATTCAACGCCCCGGAGCCACCGTCGGGCCTATTTTTCGAGCCAGATGAGAGTGGCCTGCCGCCCGGTCCGGCCGTCGCGGCGATGAGAGAAATACCGCTCCGGGGACGCGTAGGTGCAGGCGGTGCCGCCATAGACTCGTTCGATCCCGAGGCGCTCGAGCCGACGCCGCGCCAGCAAGGCGAGGTCGGCGAGGTACCGGCCGCTCGAGCTTGGCTCGAACGCACCCCCGGCCTCCGGGTCACCGCTCAATAGCGCCTCGCGGACTTCGGGCCCGATCTCGAAGTGAGCGCGGCCGATGCCGGGTCCGATCCAGGCGAGCAGCGATCGCGGAGGTACCGCGAGGGCCAGCACCGTTGCCTCGATCACTCCGGCGGCCAGGCCCCGCCAGCCGGCGTGTGCGGCCGCCACAGCACCTCCCGAGTTCAACGCTAGCACTACGGGGGCGCAATCCGCCGTCAGGATGGCGCAAACCTCCCCGGCGCGACGGGTAAATGATGCGTCCGCGATGCGGCCTGCCTCGCTGCAGACGTCGAGATCGAGGACCCCCGTACCGTGCTGCTGCGAGAGCCACACCGGCTCGCCCGGCAGCCGAGCGGCGGCACACAAGCGCCGGCGGTTCTCCGCCACCGCCTCGGGCCGATCGCCGACATGCCCCCCTAGATTGAGCGATTCGAAGGGCGCGACGCTCACGCCGCCGCCGCGCCAGGTCGAGAGCGCCCGAACCCCGGGCGGTGCCGGCCATTCCGGAGTGAGCCACTCGAGGCACATCTCAGGTCTGCATCGAACGCCGCGATGCGGCGTGTGTGGGCGCATCCTTGCGCAACGCCTGCAGGAGGGCGGTAAAGTCAGCCGGCGGAGGCACCTCGAACGCGAGCCGCTCGCCGCTCTGCGGGTGATCGAAGGCGAGCGCCGCCGCGTGCAGCGCTTGCCGCTTGAAACCGCGCAGTGCCTCGAGGAGCGCATCACCGGCACCGCGCGGGCGTGCCAGACGGGTGCCGTAGACCGGGTCCCCCACCAGCGAGTGCTTGAGATGCGCAAGATGCACGCGGATCTGGTGAGTTCTGCCGGTATCGAGCTTGACTCGGAGGTAGGTGTGTCCGCGAAAGCGCTCGAGCACGCGATAGTGGGTTCGCGCCGGACGCCCGTCGCTTCGTATGGCCATGCGCAGCCGATCGCTGCGATGGCGACCGATCGGCTCATTCACCGTGCCCCCGCCCGTCATCACGCCGACGCAAATCGCGAGATACTCGCGGGCTATCGAGCGTGCGAGTAGCTGTCGGCCGAGCGCAGTGTGAGCTTGCGGTGTGCGCGCGACCACCAGAAGACCGCTGGTATCCTTGTCGAGGCGATGGACGATACCGGCTCGAGGCAATGCCGCAAGGGTGGGGTCTTTGCCGAGCAATGCATTTTGCAGCGTATGGCTCGAATTGCCGGCGCCGGGATGTACCACGAGCCCCGCCGGCTTATCGATCACGAGGAGCTCGGCATCTTCGTAGACCACCGCAAGGGGGATCGCCTCCGCCAGCACTTCGCGCGCAGGCGCCTGCGGACGTATGGTCAAGCGGACTCGAGCACCGCGGGACACCTTGTCGCGAGGCTTCCCCGAAAGTCCGCCGAGCTGCACCTCTCCGGCCTCGATCCAGGCCTTGATGCGGGTGCGAGAATGCTCCGGAAGCAGCTGCGCGAGCGCACTGTCCAGCCGCGATCCCTCCAGTTCCTGCGGGATTTCGAGCTCGAGAACCTGGAACTCGTCATGCATGGAGCGACTCGAAGCTAGCGGCAGGCCATCGGGTATACTGCCGCGCGTTTGGAATCAGGCCATTGTAAGGAATCGGATGTGAGACTGCGTGATCTAGTTCGTCCGGGTGCCGTCGCGGCGCTTGCCATCGGCACGGCACTCCTCGGCGCCGGCTGCCGCAGCCATCGAGCCGACGATGCCCGATCGGGTCCCGAAACGATCTACGCCCGGGCGCAGAAGGCCATGAAGAACTCGAGTTACGGCGAGGCGATCAAGCAGCTCGAGGCGCTGCAGTCGCGTTTTCCTTTCAGCGAGCCGGCGCATCAGGCACAGATCGATTTGATCTATGCCTACTACAAGAATCACGAGGTGGACCCGGCCATCGATGCCGCAGATACCTTCATCCGGGAAAACCCGACCAATCCGCGGGTCGACTATGCCTATTACATGAAGGGCCTGGTGTACTTCGAGCGTCAGGCGAACTTCCTGGAGCGCTGGTTCAACGTCGATCTGTCGCGCCGCCCGCCGATCAATTCGAAGAAGTCGTTCGACGCCTTCGACGAGCTGCTCAAGCGTTATCCGCACAGTCAGTACGCCGGTGACGCCCGCCAGCGCATGATCTTTTTGCGTAACCGGCTGGCCGACTTCGAGCTCTATGTCGCCAGGTACTACATGCGCCGCGGCGCGTACGTGGGCGCGCTCAACCGCGCGAAGTTCTGCATCGAGAACTATGACGGCGCGCCGGCGGTGCAAGGCTCGCTGAAGGTCGTCGTGCAAGCGTATCGCAACCTCGGCATGACGGACTTGGCTGCGGATGCCGAGCGCGTCTACGACGCCAACTATCCCGGCAGCTCCAAGGAGGTCGAGGCGAAGAAGTCCTGGTGGCGGATTCTGTAGCGCTCAGCCGTAGGCGGCGGCGAATCAGCGCGCCCGGTAGCCGCTGGTGATGGGATAACGCCAGTCGCGACCGAACGCCCTGCCGCTCACCCGCACTCCCGGTGGCGCCTGCCGGCGTTTATACTCACTGCGTTTTACTAGATCGAGGATACGACCGACGGTCGCGCGGTCGAATCCGCGTGCCGCGATTTGATCCACCGACAAATCCTCCTCGATGAAGGACTCGAGGATCGGATCCAGAATCTCATACGGCGGCAGGCTGTCGGTGTCCTTCTGATCGGGCCGAAGCTCGGCCGAGGGCGGCCGCTCGATGACCCGCGCCGGAATCGCGCGCGAGCGCGCGTTGCGCCAGGCCGCCAGCCGGTAGACCAGCAGCTTGCTGCAATCCTTGATGGGCGCGAAGCCACCGGCCATGTCGCCGTACAGGGTCGCATAGCCGACGGCCATCTCGCTCTTATTGCCGGTCGTCAGCAGCATCCGTCCGGTCTTGTTCGAGATGGCCATCAGGAGCACCCCTCGGCACCGCGATTGGATGTTTTCCTCCGCCGTGTCGGGCGCCCTGCCGGCGAATTCGTCCTTGAGCGCGGCCAGTGTGGCCTCGAACATGCCCTCGATGGAAATCTCGCTGTGCTTCACTTTGAGCCAGGATGCCTGAAGAGCCGCGTCCTCCTTGCTCATCTTAGAGGTGTATCGCGACGGCATCGCCACCGAATGCACACGATCAGACCCCAGCGCATCGACGGCGATACAAAGGGTCAAGGCCGAATCGACGCCGCCCGACAAGCCCAGCACCACACCCGGAAACCGATGCTTGTCGACGTAGTCGCGTGTACCCAAAACCAAAGCGCCGTAGACGCTCTCCTCCTCGCCCTGGAGCGGCGTAAGGTCGCCCGGACGAGGCTCAACCCTGCGACCCTCCCCGGGCTCGAGATCCACCGAGTACAGTCCCTCGACGAACGCGGGCGCCCGCCTCGTGACTTCGCCCCGCGCGTTCATGACGAACGAATTGCCGTCGAATACCAGCTCATCCTGGCCACCGATCAAGTTGACGAACAACAGTGGAACGCCCGTTTCCGCTACGCGCCGGCGCACGACGTCACGCTCGCGCTGGCTTTGCTTGTTGACTTCATAGGGAGAGGCATTGATCACCAGCAGCACCTCGGCCCCGGCACTGCGGGCTTGAGCGGCGGGCTCCGGCTCCCATATGTCCTCGCACACCAAAATGCCCGCTTTGATGCCGTTCAGTTCGACTACGGTGGGCAGCGTCCCGGGGGTGAAGTAGCGCTTCTCGTCGAACACGCGATAGTTCGGCAGGCAGGCCTTGCGGTGATTTGCGAGCACGGCGCCATCGCGGATTACCACCGCGGAATTGAAAATCCGATCGCCGTCGTATTCCGGATAGCCGGCGACGAGTGTGATCCCCCGCACGTCGGCTTTCAGCCGCTCGATCGACCGGGCCACCTGTGCCCGCAAACCGAGATGAAACAGGAGGTCCTCGGGGGGATAACCCGAGACGGCGAGCTCCGGCAGCATGACCACGTCGGCGCGGAATTCGTCACGCGCACGGACGGCCGCCGCGATGATGCGCGAGGTGTTTCCCTCGACGTCGCCGACCACCAGGTCGAGCTGCGCCATGACACAGCGCATCCGCCGCTCGCCACTCAACGCGGCCTCCTATCCAAGTGCTGAGAATGCATGGTTTATCCGCCAGTGCCGAGCCGGTCGCATCGAGGAATGCTATTCTGAATTAAGCTGGGATCCAGAGCAAAATGAACCCCCAGACTCAGGTGAACGTTCCGAACCGACAATTCGCGGCAGCCCGAGGTCCCAAGATCGGGCTCAACTGGCGCGTCCTCGGGATTTTGAATCTTTACCGATTCCTCGTGCCGCTCGTGCTCCTCGGTCTTTATTGGCTGGGCGGATCGCGCGGTCTGCCGGTCGAGTCGCCGCGGCTTTTCTCGGGCACCGCCCTTGCGTACCTCTGCTATGGATTCGCGAGCATCATCCTGGTGCGCACGCAACTCGCGGGCGCGTACATCCAAACCATTCTCCAGGCCACGATCGACATCGCCTGCTTGATGTTGCTTTTTCACGCCTGCGGCGGGATCTCGAGCGGCCTCGGACTGCTGCTCCTGCTGCCCGTCGGTGGCCTCGCTTTCTTGCTGCCCCCGCGCCAGGCGCTCTTCCTGGCTTCCGTAACGGCGATCGCGGTCCTCGTGGACACGATCTGGCAGCAGATCAGCGGCCACAGCGACATCGCTGTCTATGCGACCGCCGGGCTCCTGGGAACTGTGCTTTTCACCATCGCGGCATCGGCGAGCGTGCTCGCGACGCGGGTGAGAGAAAGCGAAGATCTGATCCGCCAGAAGGATCTGGATCTTGCGAACCTCGCTGATCTATCGCAGTACATCGTGCAGCACTTGCGTGAAAGCCTGCTGGTCGTCGACGGCGCCGATAAGATCCGGCTCATCAACGAATCGGCAGCCGAGATTCTGGGCGATGTGCAGGCCGTTCCGGGAGCCCTGGTCGGCGAGGTTTCCCCGCGCCTGCTCTATTCGTTGAGCACTTGGCGACGGACCGGGCCGCCCGACGAAGCGCCGTCGACCTTCGTCGCCGCCGACGGGGCTCGCCTGATTCAACCCCATTTCGCTCCCCTCGACGCGACCGCCCCGGGGCCCACTCTCATATTCCTCGAGGACACGAGTCTCCTGGCGGAGCGTGTGCAGCAGAGCAAGCTTGCCGCCCTCGGCCGTCTGTCCGCGAGCATCGCGCACGAGATACGCAATCCTGTCGGCGCCATGAGCCATGCAGGGCAACTCCTGGCCGAGAGCCCGAACATCAGCGCGGAGGATCGTAGGCTCACCGACATTATCCGCAACAACTCCGAGCGCGTGAGCACGATCATCAACAACGTCCTGCAGCTTTCGCGGCGCGAATCGAGCCGGCCAACTCGCCTTTCGCTCGGCGATTGGCTCAAGGAGTTCTTGGCAGAATTCTGCGAGACCATGCAGGTACCGCTCACGCAAATCAAAGTGCATCAAGAGTCGGATGACCTCGAGGTGCGATTCGATCCGAGCCACCTGCATCAAGTGGTATGGAACCTATGCGACAACGCGATCAAGTACGGCGAGCCGAGCGGCGGCATCAAGGCAGAGATCCGCCTCAACCGGCTGAGCCCGAGCTATCGACCCTATCTTGAGGTCGCCGACCGGGGCGTGGGCATCCAGCCGCAGGCCGTGGATCGGATCTTCGAGCCTTTTTTCACGGATCGAAAGGGTGGCACCGGGCTCGGACTATTCATCGCGCGGGAGTTGTGCCAACTGAATCGCGCCGTCCTGCTGTACGAGGCGCGCATCGGCGGCGGCAGCACCTTCAGGGTCGTCTTCAGCGACCCGCAGCGCTGGGAAGAATAGTAGAGCTAGCCCTCGCGCAGGCTCCGCAAGGGACCAATGAACTTCTCGTAGTTGCGCCACCGGGCAATGGACGTATTGTAGATTTTCTGTCGGACTTGCCAGAAGCTGGCAGTGGCCACCACGCGCTCGGTCTGCTCGAAACTCATACACTTCTCGTTCCACTCGAGACCGATGAAATCCAGGACCCTGCGAGTCCACCCGGCCTGATCAGCGACCAACTCCGCGTACGGAACATCAAGGATTGCTCCCGCCGGAAGTACGGTCCGCCAATGATCGATCAGACGTCTATGCTCACGGTAGTAGTGCGCCAAATCCGATAGATCGAAGGTAAAGTTGGCAGTGAGGGGAAACCCATGAAAATAACAAGACAGGCAGGTATCGACCGGATCACGCTGCATATAGATGATGCGTGCGTTCGGAAATACCCTATGGATGATGCCCAAGTAATCCGAATTGAGGGGTGCCTTGTCGACGATCCGCAATGCGTCCTCGGAATGCGCTCTGAGTGTGTGGAGATAGGATTCGGCGAGGGTCTTCACCAACGATTCGTCAGTCAATCCCTTGCGAATCTCGGCCTCGTGATCTTTCGTCGCATCGAACCAAAATGGAAGCTCTCCGGCGGCTTTTGCCGACGGATGCGAGCAGATGATTTGCTCCATGAGCGTGGTACCGGAACGCGGCATGCCCACCACGAACACGGGGACGGTTGAAGTAGAGGCATTTTTCGGCGGCTGCGCAAGCGTCTCGCGCGTGTACACCTCCTTGAGATCCTGAACGAGCCGCGTGCGCTTCTTGCGATCGTATGGCTCCGCAGAAGCTTTGAGTATCTCGTTGGCGCTCTTGTAGCTTTCGAAAGCACCAGCGAATTGCCCGATATCGTCCAAATACTTGCCCATCGCGAAGCGCAACACCCCCTCTTCGTACGGATCGATTCCGCTCGCAGTCAGTTCCTCGGCGGCCTGTAGCCAAGGTGCATCGGAGAGTGTCTGCTTGCGCAAGCCGACCCTCGCCGCCATGGCCATGGCGCTCCCTGATTCGATCTCCATCACGCGATCGAGCAGCTTGCCGGCCTCCTCCCAGCGACCCTCGTTCGCAACGATATGCTCCATCCCCAGCAATGCCCCGGCGTGGCGGGGTTTGGCTTTGAGAACCTTTTTGAAGCGCGCTTTCGCGCCACGGGAATCTCCAGTGAGAGTCAACGCGTATCCCAAATCGCAGTGTGCACCCCAGTAGTTCGGTTTCACCTGTACTGCGCGTCGGAGAAAGACCGTGGCTTCGGAAAAATAACCCCTGCGTCGGAGCACGTTTCCAAGGTTCGAGAGCGCCTCCGGGTATGCGGGCTTTATGGCTATCGCCCCGCGGTAATGCTGTTCGGCCTCTATGTAGCGGCCTAGCTTGAAGAGCACCGAGCCCACATTGTTGAGTGCCTCGGCATGCCGAGGATTGGCGTTGAGCAGCTCTGCATAGCAGGCAAGCGCCGAGTTGTAATCACCTTGCTCGAAGAGTTTATTGCCCTTGGCGAGTAGTTGACCCGGCGTTGGAGATTTGCCCGGACTAGCATCCGCCTCGTTGGGGGCGCTGGTCTTCGAGCGCCGGCTCGACATGTCCACCACTAATGACTGTGTTACCTCGTCCGCCACAGTCTTCTCGATGCCGTTTTCTATCAGTCTCCATTTAAAAGCATTTGCCAGCTTTGCCCGTTGATAGAAATTCAGCCTAAGACCGCGCACCTCCGCTTGCGCTCGTCTGACGATCTCGCTCAACGCGCCGTCGGTCGGACCAACATCGGACCTATCGATTCTGGCGGCAGAAGGGGTAAGCTTGTCTGCCAGTGCCGCGCCCGCTTCTGAGGCTTGTCGCGCGTTGAACCATTGGAGAATCATCAGAATGGGCTCCGTTCGTAATTTGTCGTCCCTGTGTCCACTACGAGCTGTTCGCGAGCAAGGGCGAGACGCCGCATCGGTGGCGTCAGGATCGGTTTGTACCCTAAGCTTGCCGCTTACGTAAAGTGGCCAGTGGAAATGATCCAGCAGAGTCGACACCGGTGTTCGAGGAACAGTGATGGCCCTCACAGTTCTCGTCCCTAACATACTGCTGGGCCCGCGTCTCGAGGGCTCAGCGAAGGATGCACTGACACTACGATGCCTGCCATGTCGAAACCCAGCGTACTGATCGTCGATGACGAGCCGGACATTTGCGAGCTTCTGTCTATCACCTTGGAACGGATGAGCCTGGCTCCACGCATCGCCGACACCGTCGCCGCAGCGCAAAGGATGCTCAAAAACGAGCGGTTCGACCTATGCCTTACGGACATGCGCTTGCCGGACGGAGACGGGTTGGATCTCGTGAAATGGATGCAGCAATACTCCGCCAGCGTCCCGGTCGCCGTGATCACGGCGCACGGGAACATGGAGACCGCGGTGCGCGCGCTCAAGCTCGGCGCGTTCGACTTTGTCTCCAAGCCTCTCGATCTTCCCAATTTGCGCAAACTGGTGTCGACGGCAATCAAGTTGTCCGATTCCAGCGACGGCGGCGACACCAGCGTCTTCGGCCCGCGCTTGCTCGGCAGCTCTACCGCCATGCAGCACCTGCGCGAGATGATTGCGCGCGTGGCACGTAGCCAGGCGCCCATACACATTTACGGCGAGTCGGGAACGGGCAAGGAGCTGGTCGCAAAGCTGATCCACGAGTCGGGCCCGCGCCGCGACGGTCCTTTCGTGCCGGTGAACTGCGGAGCCATCCCCACCGAACTCATGGAGAGCGAGCTCTTCGGGCATAAGCGAGGCAGCTTTACGGGAGCGGTGAGCGACAAGAAGGGATTGCTCCAGTCCGCTGAAGGGGGCACCTTGTTCCTCGATGAGATCGCCGATCTGCCGCTGCATATGCAGGTGAAACTGCTGCGCGTCATCCAGGAGAAGGCAGTCCGTCCGATCGGCGAGTCGGCCGAGGTCAGCATCGATGTAAGGCTGCTGTCGGCGACCCACAAGAACTTGGCGCAGTTGGTTGCCGAAGGTAAGTTCCGGGAAGATCTATTTTACCGAGTCAACGTCATCGAGATGCGCGTACCCGCACTTCGCGAGAGACCCGAGGATGTGCCGGAGCTGGCGGAGGCCGTGTTGCGGCGCCTGGGACGCCGGATGAAGATCACCCCCCCCGTGCTGGCTCGCGATGCTCTGGCGGCGCTCGAATCGTATGCCTTTCCGGGTAATGTCAGGGAGCTCGAGAATATTCTGGAGCGTGCCATCACCATGAGCACGGGCGGCGAGATGCGTGCTGCGGACATTCAGCTGCGGCCCTCGCCTGTCGGATTGAGCCCCGGCGCCAGCGCGGCCGGTGCTCCGCTGGGAGATCATCTGGAGGACGTCGAGCGCGACGCCATCGTCAAAGCGCTCGAACAAACCCGGTACAACAAGACCGCCGCCGCGAAGATGCTCGGAATGAGCTTTCGCGCGCTCCGGTACCGAATCAAGAAGCTCGGCATCGAATGACGCGCAGTCATCAGCCCAATGCCGTGATGCCGTCAGCGGCTCGCCTCGGTTACTCTCGCCATTGATGACAGAGACCCTCGATTATCCGCGGGGCCGTAGCGGCTCCAACGTCCTGAAGCTCATTAAAGTCCGCGGCGCCGTTGCCGGCTCGGTGCTGGTGCTCCTGCCCATGGCACTATGGTGCCTGACGCACCAATATCATGGCTTGGTCGGAGACTCGGAGCTCTATGCGGTACAGGCTCTCGCACGCAATGATTCGAGCCTCGCGCGCGATGTTTTCCTGAGCGGTGCATCGCAAGACCGGTTCACGCTATTTTCCCCCATCTATTCGTTTTTTATCAGGATTCTGGGGCTGCGGACGGCGGCCATATCGCTCCTGGTTCTTTTCAAGATCTGTTTCTACGGCGCGATCTGGGCGTTCAGCCGGCGGCTCTACGGCTCACACACGGCGCTTCTTACGACGGCTCTCGCCGTTGTCATCCCCGCAGAATACGGGGCCTATCACGTCTTTCACATCGCCGAGGACATGCTGACTGCCCGCACGCTTGCCGAGGCACTCGCCATGACCGCTCTCAGCCTGCACGTGTACGGCCGCAAGACAGCCGCGCTCGGGCTCGCCGCGTTTGCTCTTTGCTTACATGCACTCATGGCGCTGCCGATGGTCTTGCTCCTCTTCGGCCTCAGTGTTGGTATCAGGGCAACCATCGTGGGGGCGCTGGTGATGGTCACGTCCGTGCTCATCGCAGCTTCGGCGGCTGTGCTGGCGCCGCACTGGACGCCGAGCTCTCTTGCGGTGATGGATCCGGGCTGGCTTGAGATGGTACGGGAGCGCTCCCAGTTCGTTTTTCTGCAGCTCTGGCGATTGCAGGACTGGGAGCTGAACTGCCAGCCGGTGTTTTCCCTGGTACTGAGCATGATCGTGCTATGCGAGCCGCGAATCCGTGCGTTGTGCGCGTCCGCGCTGATGGTCGGCGTCGCGGGACTTGCAGTGGCACTCGTCGCCGGCGGCGTCGGCCCGGTGGCCACCTTATTGCAGGGCCAGGCCTGGCGCTGGCTGTGGGTGGCGGATCTGATGAGTCTGCTGCTGGTTGTGCCGACGGTGCTTCATCTGTGGCGCTCCGGCCGATGCGGCCCGCCATGCGCCGTGTTTCTACTCGTAGGTTGGCTGTTCCCGGCGACCGGCGGTGTCTATTGGATCGCAGCCTCGCTGTCTCTCTGGGCCGGCCGCAGACACTTGTCTGATAGCGCCGGCCCGTACCTGCGGTACGCCGCACTCGCATTGGGCGCATTGGTCATCGCGTGGATCCTCGCTCATGGCTGGTCGGCGCCCATAGCCCCCCCAAGCGATGCGGAAAACAAGGCTCTCGATCTTGCGCGCAGGATTATGGGTCTGAATGGCGTCCCCGTGCTCTTCGCCTTCCTCGTCGGTTACGCCATCGCGCGCAGCCGATCGATCGCCGCGCGGAACGTGATCGCACTCGCGCTGGGGACCGTCACCGCGTTTGCGGCCCCCGGCGCACTCGAGGACCGCCGCGCCGAGGGCACCGCCGCGCAGATCGCGGAATTTGCCGACTGGCGTGATGTCATTCCACCCGGCGCCAACGTATTCGTGGTGAGCCATTATTATTCAGCGGGCTTTTCCTGGTTCACACTGCAGCGCCCGAGCTACCTCACCGTCGATCAATCTTCCGGCGTGATCTTCTCGAGAGCTGCCGCCGCCGAAATCCGCCGCCGATCGGAGGTATTACGCCCGATCGAAGAGCCGGACTGGCGCCTCCTGACCCGACGGGCAACTCACGGCGCGAAGTTCGATGCGCGGGCTCTGCCACTTACGAAGGACCGTCTGGTGCAGATCTGCGCTGACCCGGCGCTTGGTTTTGTGGTGGCGAGGGAGGACGTTGGATTCGGTTCGCGGATGCGCCACAACTGGCCGGGGGCTTGGAACGGCTGGAATCTCTATGACTGCAGGCGGGTCGACGGTTTGAAGGTCTCGGGATGAAACCCGACGCGAAGATCGCGGTCATCGCCGGGGCGGGCCCGGCGGGCCTTACAGCCGCTCTCGAATTGTTGAGACGCTCCGAACTCATGCCCGTCGTTTTCGAGGCGGACAGCCAGGTCGGCGGGATCTCCAAGACCATCAACTACCGCGGCAACCGCATGGACTTGGGGGGCCACCGATTCTTCTCCAAATCGGATTGGGTCATGGGGTGGTGGCAGGACATCTTGCCGCTGGCCGAGGATCAGTCGGAGGCAGGCACGATGCTACGCATCGGCTACCAGGGTCGGCAGCGCGAACTGCTCCCGAGCACATTCGGTGCGAGCGGATCCGACGCCGTACTGCTGGTGCGCCGCCGATTGTCACGTATCTTTTATCGGCGCCGTTTCTTCGACTATCCGCTGAAGCTCAACCCCAACACCATCAAAAACATGGGCGTCCTCGAGGCCTTGCGGGCGAGCGTAAGCTACGCGCACGCACAGCTCACGCACCGCTCGCCTGAGGCGTCCCTCGAGGACTTCCTCATCAATCGATTTGGGGATCGGCTCTACCGGACCTTCTTCAAGAGCTACACTGAAAAAGTATGGGGGGTCTCTTGCGACCAAATCTCCGCTGAGTGGGGCATCCAACGCATCAAGGGCCTCTCGGTCGGTAAGGCCGTGACGCACGCGTTGAAGGCGCCGTTCCGCTCGCCCGCGGACACCGCACAACGAGGCATGGAAACCAGCCTCATCGAGCGCTTCTTGTATCCGAAGCTCGGCCCGGGTCAGATGTGGGAAGAGGTGGCACGCCGCATCGCCGAGCGCGGCGGCGATGTATTTCTCAATCACCGGATCGTGGGAATCGAGCGCACCGACCGGCATGTCACGGCGGTGCAGGTGCGTGATGAGAAAGCGGGAGACGTGCGCAAGGTACCGTGCGACTACCTCATCTCGACCGTACCGGTGCGCGATCTGATCACGATGCTGGCGCCCGCGGATGCGCAACTGATGCGCATCGCGGCGGGACTCCCCTATCGAGATTTCATGACCGTCGGGTTGCTGTTGCGAAGAATGACCCTGCCGCGCAATCGCCAGACCCTCGCCTCCGAAAACGGCCTACCCCCCGATAACTGGGTGTACATCCAGGAGCCCGACGTCAGGATCGGACGCCTTCAGGTGTTCAACAACTGGAGCCCATCGATGGTGGCCGACCCGGCCACTATCTGGCTCGGCCTTGAGTACTTTTGCCGCGACGGGGACGATCTCTGGTCGATGGCCGACAGCCGATTCATCGACTTCGCCGCGGACGAGCTCCACAAGATTGGAATGATCGATCGGGGCGACGTGCTCGACGGCACGGTGGTGCGCGTCCCCAAGGCCTACCCCGCTTATTTCGGTGAATATCGCGAGTTCCATAAGTTGCGGGACTATCTCGACCGCTTCGCCAATCTCTACCCCATCGGGCGCAATGGCATGCACCGCTATAACAATCAGGATCACTCCATGCTGGCCGCCGACGCCGCGGTCAGCTCCATCATGAACGCGGGAGCCAGCAAGGCCGGCATCTGGCTCATCAACACGGAGGAGGATTATCACGAAGATACGGCGGAGGGTGTCGGGCGCCAACGCACCACCTCGCGAGTCGTACCACATTGACATTTTTTGTCAGCTTGTGACGCATCTGGGCCTCATTGCCGTCCGGCGGCGACACTTCTATGTCAAACACGCGCCCGGGGAACGCCGGAAAACACCTGTTATTCAGTGACTTGCGACATGAGGACGGCGGCTGGCATGACGCTTGCTCTCTCCTCGTCACCGGCGCAAGCCGTTGCTTCAAACGTTCCACTAGGAGTAATCATGTTTAAGACAGTGCAAAAGGGTTTCACCCTCATCGAATTGATGATCGTGATTGCGATCATCGGCATCTTGGCCGCGATCGCGATCCCCGCTTATCAGAACTACACCATCCGCTCGCAGGTTTCGGAAGGTTTGAGCTTGGCGGACGGCTGGAAGACTTCAATCTCTGAGTATTACGCCCAGCACGGCAGCTTCCCGAGCGGATCTAGCTCGGCCAACCCGACCCCGACTGGCGATATCGCCGTCACGGGCGCGACCGTCGGTAAGTACGTCGGTCAGATCAAGGTGATAGCCGGCGGCGAGATTGACGTCACGTACACTGGTACGCAAGCGAACGCGAAGCTGTCCAAGGCCGGTCAGAACCTGCTGTCCTTCGTGCCGGGTCTCGATGCCAACCAGGATGTGGTGTGGATTTGCGGCACCGCGACGACCCCGACTGGCGTCACGCTGGGCGACGGCACCAATGCCGGCACGCCTGCCGACACCACGGTCATCCCGGCTTACCTGCCGACCTCTTGCCATAGCTAATAGCTGACAAGCGACTGTTCAAGCAGTCGAAGGCCCCTCCTCGGAGGGGCCTTTTTTTTGCTGTGAGGCCACCGATTCGAATTGGGAACAAAGTCACGCAGGCCGTCCATGTCATATGCGACCATTGCCCCTCATTTGACAGTTGCTCACCGCTGTCGGGAGTAGGCTAGTGCTTTCCAGTCGTTGGGGATACTCGTAAGTCCATGAATGACAACGCCACAGCGCTAAGCGGCACCAATCGCACGACGCTCGGCGGCCTGGCCCATCGGCTCGTTCAGGACGGGCTCCTGGACGAGGCGGCGATGCTGGACGCCGTGGGCAAGGCGAAGGAGAAACGCGCCAATCTGGTAACCCACCTGGTGACATCAAACCTCGCGACGGCCCGCGACATTGCCATCTCCGCCTCGAACGAGTTCGGCGTGCCGCTGCTTGATCTCGACTCAGTCGCCGTCGACATGGACGCGGTGCGGGCGGTCAGCGACAAGCTCCTGCAGAAGCATCGAGTGCTGCCCTTGATGAAGCGCGGCAAGCGCCTCTTCCTGGCAGTCGCCGACCCCACCAATCTGCACGCGCTCGATGAGATCCGCTTCCAGACTTCGATGAGCATCGAGTTCGTCGTGGTCGAGGACGACAAGCTGCAGACGGCGGTCACGAAAGCCATCGACCAGGCCGATGCCGCCATGCCGTCCTTCACGGACGACGATCTCGATCTCGAGAACCTCGAGGTCTCCGGCGGCGACGACGACCCGAACGCCGAGGCGCTAGGGCGCGATGACGTCGAGGACGCGCCCATCGTGCGGTTCGTCAACAAGATCCTCCTCGACGCCATCAAGAAAGGGGCCTCGGACATCCATTTCGAGCCCTACGAGAAGATGTTCCGCATCCGCACGCGCATCGACGGCGTGCTCAAGGAAGTCGCGTTGCCACCCGTGCAGCTCGCCGTCAAGATCGTCGCGCGCTTGAAGGTCATGGCCCGGCTGGACATCGCCGAGCGCCGGGTGCCGCAGGACGGCCGCATCAAGATGCGGCTTTCCAAGAATCGCGCCATCGACTTTCGCGTCAGCACCTGCCCGACGCTGTTCGGCGAAAAAGTCGTCTCTCGTATCCTGGATCCCTCGAGCGCCATGCTCGGCATCGACGCCCTGGGATACGAGCAGCTGCAGCGCGACACCTATTTGAGATACCTCGCGAAGCCGCAAGGCATGATTCTGGTGACCGGCCCCACGGGTAGCGGTAAAACGGTGTCGCTCTATACGGGACTCAACATCCTCAACACCGAGGACACCAACATCTCTACGGCCGAGGACCCGGCGGAAATCAATCTGCCCGGGATCAACCAGGTCAACGTGAACAACAAGGTGGGGCTCACGTTTGCCGCGGCACTCCGCGCGTTCCTGCGCCAAGACCCGGATGTCATCATGGTCGGCGAAATCCGCGACCTCGAGACGGCGGAGATCGCCATCAAGGCCGCGCAGACGGGGCATCTGGTGCTCTCGACCTTGCATACGAACGATGCGCCCCAGACTCTCACCCGCATGGTCGACATGGGCGTCAAGCCCTATGCGATTGCGACCTCGGTCAGCCTCATCATCGCCCAACGCCTGGCGCGCAAGCTCTGTAGCAACTGTAAGCAGTCGGTGGACATTCCCGCCGAGGCGCTGCGCAAGGAAGGCTTCGAGGAAGCCGACATCGCCAACGGCATTCGCGTGTACAAGGCCGTGGGTTGCGCGCAGTGCACCGACGGCTATAAAGGCCGTGTCGGCATCTATCAAGTCATGCCGGTCACCGACACCATCGGGCGCATCATCATGGAGGGCGGCGGCGCCATCCAGATCGGCGATCAGGCGGCCAAGGACGGAATCTGGAATCTGCGCCGCGCGGGCCTCGAGAAGGTCAAGAACGGCATTACCAGCTTGGAAGAAGTCAACAACGTCACCGTCGAATAGAGAGCTAACGCAAGGATTGATTTATGGCGATATCTGCGACAGCGACCAAGAAAGACACCCAGTTTCTATGGGAAGGTAAAGACAAGCGCGGCAACAAGGTTCGCGGCAAGTCGCTCGCGGCAAGCGAGGCGGCTTTGCGCGCCGACCTGCGCCGTCAAGGCGTGGCCGCAACGCGCGTCAAGACGCAGAGCAATTCATTCTCCAGAGGGGGCAAGGTCACCGCCGAAGACATCGCGGTATTCAGCCGCCAGCTCGCGACGATGATGTCGGCCGGCATCCCCATGGTGCAGGCGTTCGAGATCATCGGCAACGGCCACGAGAAGCCGGCGATGCAGAAACTCGTGCTCGACATCAAGGCGAACATCGAGGGCGGCAGCACCCTGCACGAGTCGCTCGCGAAGTATCCGCTGTATTTCGATACGCTGTTCGTGAACCTCGTCGAGGCCGGCGAGCAAGCGGGCGCGCTCGAGTCGCTCCTCGACAAGATTGCGACCTACAAGGAAAAGACCGAGGCGCTCAAGAAGAAAATCAAGAAGGCGATGTTCTATCCCATGGCGGTTCTGGCCGTGGCATTCGTCGTCTCGCTCGTTTTGCTGATTTTCGTGATTCCGCAGTTCGAAGAGCTGTTCAAGGGCTTCGGCGCCGATTTGCCCGCCTTCACCCAGATGGTCGTGAATCTGTCGCGATTCGTTCAGCATCAGGGCTGGTGGATGATCTGCGTGATCGGCGGCAGCATCTATACCTTCTTCTACTTCCTCAAGCGCTCGAGGCCGATGCAGCTGATGTTCGACCGCCTGCTGCTCAAGTTCCCGATCATCGGACCGATTCTCGTCAAAGCCGCGATCGCCCGCTTCGCCCGCACTCTGTCGACGATGTTCGCCGCGGGCGTGCCGCTGGTGGAGGCGATGGGCTCGGTTGCGGGCGCGACCGGCAATATCGTGTACGAGGAAGCCGTGTATCGGATGAAAGACGAAGTGGCGACCGGCCAGCGGTTGCAGCGCGCCATGGAAAACACGGGCCTCTTTCCTAACATGGTCGTCCAGATGATCGCGGTGGGCGAAGAATCGGGCGCGCTCGACACCATGTCGAGCAAGGTCGCGGACTTCTACGAGGCGGAGGTGGACAACGCGGTCGACAGCATGTCGAGTTTGCTCGAGCCTCTCATCATGGCGATCCTCGGCGTACTGGTCGGCGGCATGGTGATCGCCATGTACCTCCCGATCTTCAAGCTCGGCCAAGTCGTCGGTTAGTTTCTTCCAGCGGCGGGCATCGATCTAGCGCATGCTCACCGAGATCGTCGCACTGTACGCGGCTTATCCCGTCCTGTTCGCGACGGCCGCGTTCGTGATCGGTCTCGTGGTGGGGAGCTTCCTGAACGTCGTCATTTATCGCCTGCCCATCATGATGGAGCGGGATTGGCACGCCCAGGCGGCGGACGTCATCGCCTCAGCGGCATCTGCAGCCGCCGTTTCCAACCCCACGCCCGCGGGGGCCGAAGCTGCGGTCCCTCCGGCCGAGCGTTTCACTCTAGCCGTCCCTCGATCCGCCTGTCCCGCTTGCAAAGCCCCCATCAAGGCGATCCACAACGTCCCGGTGATCAGCTGGCTGATGCTCCGCGGACGCTGCGCCGCGTGCAAGGCGCCCATTTCTCCGCGCTATCCCGCGGTGGAGCTTGCGACAGGCATCTTGTCCGCCTGGGTCGCCTGGCATTTCGGCTTCGGCGCGGCCGCGGCGTGTGCCATTGCGGTGACCTGGGCGCTGATCGCGCTCACCGGCATCGACATCGACCATCAACTCTTGCCGGACAGCATCACCTTGCCGCTCGTCTGGGCCGGTCTCCTTGCCGCGGTCGCTTTCGGGCCCCAGCCGGGAGCAGCGCTCCCGGTCTCGCCGAAAGATGCGATCATTGGCGCCGCCGCCGGCTATTTGAGCTTGTGGATGGTATTTCATGCATTCCGACTGGCGACAGGCAAGGAAGGAATGGGTTACGGAGACTTCAAGCTTTTCGCGGCGCTCGGCGCCTGGATGGGCTGGAAAGTGCTGCCCGTGGTGATCCTCCTGGCGGCGGCGACCGGGGCCGTCCTCGGCATCTCGATGATCCTGCTGCGCGGTCGCGATCGGGCCGCACCCATGCCCTTCGGACCCTATCTTGCCGCGGCAGGGTGGCTCGCGATGCTGTACGGCCACGACCTCGTCGACGGCTACTTGCGCGTGTCGGGCTTGCGACACTGAGCATGCCGCGGCGCTTGCGTATCGGCCTCACGGGCGGAATCGCGAGCGGCAAGAGCACGGTCGAGCAGCGTTTCCGCGAGCTCGGGATTCCGGTCATCAATGCCGACGACTCCGCGCGCGCCGTCGTAGCACCCGGAGAGCCCGGGCTCGCGGCGGTGATCGCACATTTCGGCCGCCGTCTGTTGACTCCGGAGGGTGAGCTCGATCGTCGTGCTCTGCGCTCGCTGATCTTCGCCGATCCCAACAGCCGCAAGGAACTGGAGACCCTCCTCCACCCGCTGATTCGCGCCGACATGGATCGACGCGTTCTCGAGTCGGAGGGTCCCTACATCGTCCTCTCGATCCCGTTGCTGATCGAGGGCGGCGCGCGCGATCGAGTGGATCGCGTGCTACTCGTCGACGCCGACGAGTCGCTGCAGCTCGAACGGCTGATGAGCCGCGATGCGGTGAGCTCCGAGGAAGCGCGCGCAACGCTCGCGGCACAGGCCTCGCGCGCCGCTCGGCTTCAGGGGGCGGACGACGTCATCGAGAACGCGGGAACCGTCAGCGAATTGCGACAAGCCGTCGATCGCATCCACCACCGTTATCTGGAGCTTGCCGCACTCCCGCCTTAAAACCTAGGTTTACCATCGCCCTTCTATTGGATCAGAATAGGGCCATGAGCTCTTACCCTGAACCGCATCCCGACGCCGATCCGCAATTGGCACCCGTGGTGTACGAACAGCCGCTCAATGAGCGCATGCGGACGTTTCTACGCCTCGAGTTCCTTTATACCCAGGCGAGCTACCATGCGGAGCTCGAGAATGCCTGGAGCTCGCGGGCCGCGGTGTCGAGCCTCCTCGAGATCCTGGCCATCACGGCACGCGGCGATTCGCGCAGCGACGTACTCAAGGAGCTCGAGCGCCACGTCAACGTGCTGAGGGAATATCAGTCGAAGACCGGCGTCGATCCGAGCCGGCTGAAATCGCTCGTCTCGAACCTCTTGAAGCTGCGCGAGGATCTGGCGACCGCGGGCGCGAATTTCATGGGCCCGCTGCGCGACTCGGAGTTCCTGAGCGCCATCAAGCACCGCAGCGCCATTCCCGGCGGCACGTGCGACTTCGATTTACCCGACTATTCCTTCTGGCTCAACCGCCCGGCGCCGGTGCGCACGGCCGAGTTTGGCACCTGGCTCGCCCTCATCCGCCCGCTGTGCGACAGCATCGCCGAGCTTCTTTGGCTCACGCGGCAGAACGCGAAGCGGAAATCCGAAACGGCGGTCGGCGGAATCTTCCAACTGCAATTCGACCGCGAGAATCCCTGCCAGCTGGTACGGGTGACGCTGTCCTCCGAAAGCCATCTGTTTCCGGAGATCAGCGGCAACCAGCATCGATGCACCATTCGGTTCTTGCACTGGATGGATACGACCAATCGGCCGGTGCACGTCGAGACCGACGTGCCTTTTCTATTGACCTGCTGTTCTTGAATCTGCGCTGACGATGACAGCCGTGGTGAAATGCCCGACCTGTGGGCGTCCGGTGGAGTGGTCGGAGCAGTCGGCACACCGACCGTTCTGCAGCGAGCGCTGCCGGTTGATCGACCTGGGGGCCTGGCTCACCGAGCAGCACAAGATTCCGGACGAGCCGGGAGAGGCGTCGGAGGAAACTCAAGGCGACGCTCACTCGGGGCCCGTATGAGTATTGCCTGACGAGCGCCGCATGGAGCCGCAATTTTGGCATGAACGCTGGCGCACCGGCCGAATCGGTTTTCACCAGCCCAGCACCGATCGCAGCCTGCAGGCGCAGTGGCCCGGCCTGCAAATGGGCCAGGGAAGCCACGTCTTCGTTCCGCTCTGCGGCAAGAGCGTGGACCTCTTGTGGCTGCGCGATCGAGGGCACTCGGTCACCGGCAACGAGCTGTCCGCGACGGCCGTCGAGGCTTTTTTTCTGGAGAACGGCGTTCCGGCGCGACGCCGTGTGGAAGACGGCTTCGATGTTTACGAGACAGAGCGGATTCGATTGATCCGCGGCGACTTCTTTACTCTGACGCCGGCGTTGCTTGGGCGTGCCGAAGCTGTCTACGATCGCGCCGCGCTCATTTCCTGGATGCCCGCGCTTCGTGCCCCTTACGTCGGGCACCTGGCGAGCCTGCTCGCACCTGCTGCTCGCATGTTGCTCATCAGCCTGGAATATCCGCAAAGCCAGATGGCAGGTCCCCCCTTCTCGGTGACCCGCGACGAGATCATGCGGCTCTACTCGCCGCAGTTCAGTATCCAGGAAATCGCCCGCCAGGACATCCTGGCGAGCGACGCTCGGCTGCGATCGGCCGGGATCACGGAGCTGTTCGAAGTGTGCTATCTGCTCGTGCGGCGCTGATCGATCGATTCTAAAAGGCGGAACATGGCCGACCCCCGAAGCACTGCCAGCTATCTCGCGCCCGCTCTGGTGGCCTGCGCCGCGGCCACATCACCGCATGCCGCGGAACTAACCATCGATCGGCTATTCGACGCGCCGGCGCTCGCGGGTCCCGCCGTCACGGGACTCAAGATATCGCCCGATGCCTCGCGGGTGACCTACCTGCAAGGCAGACCCGACGACAAGGACCGCCTGGATCTCTGGGAGTACGACCTCAAGGACCGGCAGGCGCGCCTGCTCGTGGATTCGAGACTCCTCGCGCCGGTGGACACGGCGCTCTCCGCGGAGGAGATCGGGCGGCGCGAGCGCCAGCGCACTGCGGCACTCTCCGGGATCCTGGAATATTCGTTCGCGCCGTCGGGCCGCGCGCTGCTATTCCCGCTCGACGGCAAGCTCTACTACTACGACCTCGAGAAGCCCGCGTCGCAGGCCGCAGCCCGCATCACACCCGCGGATGCCTTTGCCACGGATGCCTCGATTTCACCGCGCGGTGACTATGTCGCCTACATCCGCGACCAAAATCTACACGTGATCGACCTCGCCTCGAAGTCTGACCGGGCATTGACTCAGGACGGCGGCGGCCCGATCAAGAATGGCGTCGCCGAATTCATCGCCCAGGAGGAGATGGGCCGGCACGGCGGCTACTGGTGGGCGCCCGACGATCAGCACATCGCCTTCGTGCGCGTCGATGAGAGTCCGGTGAAGCTGACCCAGCGTTTCGAGATCACGGCCGACAACGTCGAAACGTTTCCTCAGCGATACCCGGCCGCAGGCGACCCCAATGTCCTGGTGAGGCTGGGTGTGGCCGACGTGCGCACCGGTGCCGTCACGTGGATCGACCTGGGAGCGGATCCCGACTTCTATCTCGCGCGCGTCGACTGGCTGCCCGACGGCAAGACCCTCGCGATTCAGCGCGAGAGTCGCGACCAGCGCCGCCTCGATTTGGTGTTCGCAGACATCGGCTCGGGCGCGAGCCGCCTGGTGCTCAGCGAAACCAGCGACACGTGGATCGAGCTCAACGACGAGCTCACTTTTCTCAGGAAGTCGAGGGAGTTCGTGTGGGCGTCCGCGCGTGACGGCTTCACGCATCTGTATCTTTATGACTACGCCGGCAATCTCATCCGCCGGCTGACAGCCGGACCCTGGTGCGTCGACGACTTCCGTAATCGCGCCATCAAGGGCGTCGACGAGAAGCGGCGGCTGATCTACTTCACCGCCACCGAAAAAAGTCCCGTCGAGCGCCAGCTGTACCGCGCCTCGCTCGACGGCGGCGACGCCGCTCGGCCAAGCCGCGTCTCGCAGGAGGATGGCGTGCATGAGGTGATCATGTCGCGGGGCGCGCAATTCTACGTTGACCATTTCACCAGCCGCACGCAACCGCCGCGGCTCAGCCTGCGCAATCCCGACGGCAGCCCGATCGCGTGGCTCATCGATAACCGCCTGGACGCGCAGCACCCGGATGCGCCCTATATTGCGGAGAACGCCATCCCCGAGTTCGGCACGCTCGCGGCCGCGGATGGACAGGCGCTCCATTACCGTATGTTCAAGCCCGCGCATTTCGACCCGGCCAAGCGCTACCCGGCCATCGTCGAGGTGTATGGCGGCCCCGGCGTTCAGCGCGTCCTCGATGCCTGGACCGGTGCATCATTCACACAGATTCTCACACGCGCCGGCTACGTCGTGTTCCAGCTCGACAATCGCGGCAGCGCCTCGCGGGGAACAGCCTTTCAGGCCCCGATCCATGGGCGGCTCGGCGAGATCGAAGTCGCCGACCAGGTGCTCGGCGCGCGCTGGCTGGGCTCGCAACCCTATGTCGACGCATCACGCCTCGGTGTGTGGGGGTGGAGCTATGGAGGCTACATGACCCTCATGCTGATGTTCAGGACGCCTGGGGTGTTCGCGGCCGGCGTCTCGGGGGCGCCCGTCACGGATTGGACGCTCTACGACACGCACTATGCCGAGCGCTATCTCGAGCGCCCCGCCGAGAATGGCACCGGATACGAGGCAAGCTCCGTCCTGCCGTACGCCAAGGACCTGCGCGGCAAGCTGTTGGTCATTCACGGGATGGCGGACGACAACGTGCTGTTTCTCAACAGCACGAAGCTGTTTCGACGGCTGCAGGATCTCGGCAAGCCATTCGATGTTATGGTCTATCCCGGTGCAAAGCACGGATTGCTGCGCCAGCATGATGGCCGGCATGCTTATGCGGCTGTTCTCGCCTTCTTCAATGCGAATCTTGGTCGCGATTGACCAAAGTACCGCCGGCGCCGGCGAGTAGCGGCGTCGCAACGTCCGGAACGAAGGCAGCCGAGGCGAACGATTCTTCGGGTCTCTGCCCCGGCCACTGGATGCCCATCAGATCCGCCAGCGAGTAGAAGACGTTGTGGCTCCGAATTTCCTTGCCGGCGTTTTGTTCGACTGCGCGCACCTTGTCCGCGTGAGCCTGCCGGTAGGCAGCGTTCACCCACACGAACGCAGGAATGTCGAACTGATGTCTCGAATAAACCGCAGCACCATGGCCGGACATGCCGTCCAACGCATACAGATCTTCGCCATGGTCGGAAAAGAACGTCACGGTTGCCGGGACCGACAGCTTGCGAACCGCATCGATGATTTGGCCGAGAAACCAATCCGTGTAGGCCACGCTGTTGTCGTAGGCGTCCACGATCTGCGGATCGGGTTTGCCGGATATCGCATCCGCGTCGGTCAGGGCTGTGCCCGAGCCGAACAGCGCAAATGCCGGCGGGTACCGGGAATCGTACGCCCAGTGTGAGCCTATGACATGCAATCCGATGAATTGCGGTTTCCCGCGCGACCCGATTTCGCGATTGAACTCCGGAAGCAGGATTTGATCGAGCGGCAGCCGGCTTGCGGTGAGCGTCTGCAACGAGGGCGGGTAGACCATACGCCCTGCGTGAACCCCGGTCAGCAACGATATGTGCGGGTCCTGGTTCATGAGCCACGCGGTGGAATAGCCGGCCTCGCCGGCAAGATCTACGAGGTTCCCTCGCACGGCCTTCATATCGAACCGCGCCGGCGACATTCCGGTCAGCAGAATCGGCACGGCACAGACGGTCACGTTGGCATCCGCGACGGCATTGGTGAATAAAATCAGCTCGCTCTGGAGGCGCTCGATGTTCGGCGTGGTCTTGCGTGAGTAGCCATAGGCCGACCAGGAGTCACGCCGGGCGCTTTCCCCGATGATGAGGATATGAACTTCTTCCCCCGGCACTCGTGCCGCGCTGTACGGCACCTTTGGGACGGCCGTGCCCTGCACCGCTGCGCTCGCGGCGTGCAGGGGACCGTTGACGAACATCGCAGTGCCGATGACCGGGTTCACCGCGAGCCCTCCCATGAACGCCAGCGGGTTCTGTGCGGCAAAGGCAGTGACGAGCGTGAGCGCACCGAGAATGCCCCAGCGAACATACGACCTACCGGCGGGGAAGACCGGTGTGAGCGGCACGAATGCGGCGACCGCGATATACGCGGCCGAAAGAGCGGCAGCGCCGATCAGAAGCCGCTGCCCCTGCCAAATTCCAAAGAATCCGACCACCTCGTCCCACGACGAGGTGGCAAGCACATAGGCCAAAAGCTCCCCGGGCGGTGATCCGTACGTAAGCGTGTAGGCGGCGTAGACGGTTGCCAAGATCCACAGCGGGGCGTGCAGCAAAAAGAAGCGCCGCGAGGTGCCGGCAAAAAACGCCAGCAACCATAGGAGAAGACCGACCGAGCCGACGTACGCCATGAGACTCGAGAGGCCCTTGGCGCGAGCGAGACATCCCGCCAGGACGGCGTACGGCAGCAGCAGCACGCCCCACGCAACGAGCAATCGGGCGGTTGCGGCGAGTGGACGAAGGGGCGGTTGTTGCATCAACGGGACGAGTTTGCCAGGCGATCGTGCCCGGCACCTGACGATGCAGTCACATTGTGCAGCTTGCGCGTGCCCACGCAACTATGTTCCCAACGCTCGCCCGCAGGATGAGACCGCCGACTGCCTCCGAGCGCCGCAGCCACCCCTGGAGCGGCCGCTTGAGACGCGGCGGAATGGGCAGAAGACGCGCCCAGTAATGCATCGGGTACTCATTCGTAAACGGCTTGATATCCGCGGTCTGAAAGCCCGCGCGCCGCAGCGCCGCTGCAAGGCTCGAGGGTGAGAAAATTTGCAGATGCTCGATGTCGATGATGGGCGAGCGAGCGCCCAAGAAGCGCATCAGCCAGTGCCGATAGTTGTGGGACACCAGCATCAGGAGACCGCCGGGCTTCAAGAGCCTGCGAGCGGCGCTGAGCAGCTCGAGGGGCGCGGGTACGTGCTCGATCGTCTGATTGACGATGACCAGCGTGAAATAGGCGGCCGGCAGGGACCCGGGATCGAAGCATTCGATGCGAATCGAGGAGCGTAGCGCTGCGGGCGCCGAGCGGGCGGCCTCGCGCGAGGGCTCGATCCCCACCAGTTCGGCGAATCCCAGAGTGCGCAGCCGCTCGAGAAGCGCACCGTTTCCGGCGCCGATCTCGAGTGCGGAAGCCCGATCCGGTAAGGAATCGAGCCGGCCACGCAGCGCGCCGGCATAGCTGTCCGCTGCATGGCGCGCCTCGGCGTCCGTGTCGTAACCCGCCTCGGCGTAAGCGCGCGCCAGAGATTCGGGCCGCGGCACACGTGGCGCGTAGAGCAGATCGCATGTGGGGCACACGACCATCCGCAGGCGCATGTATTCGGGCTCCTTGCGCGAGGCGTAGGAGAGCGCACCAAGACGCGTGGGATCGATGCGCTCGGCGAACATCTCGCGCGTCGTGTCGCTGTCGCCGCAGACCGGACAGGCGCGAACGACAGCCCTCATGGTCCGCGCGCGAGCACCGTGTAGCCGAGCGTATCTTCGGCGGTTCCGGGAAGTGTGAGTCCCAAATGTCCGGCAAGCACCGCGATGATGCCCATCGGCAGGAACGCAGCGCCGAGCAAACGTGCCGGCACGCCGGCCACGCCCCGCCGGCTGTTGCCGGCCAAGAGAAGCAGTACGAGCCCCCAGACCTTGTATCCTGCGACCGCGAGTGCGCCCCCGCGGGCGTACACCCGAATCTCGCGAAACCCTGCCCGCGCGAGCACTAGCTCGAGCCCGGCGGGAGTGAAGCGCCAGTAGTCGTGGGGAACGAAGTGCCAGCGCGCTGCAAAGGGCACTGTGAGGATGAGCCGCCCCCCCGGCGACAGCACGCGCCTCAATTCACCCAGAAAGTCCGCGGGCTCCTCCACGTGCTCCAGGGTCTCGGTGCACAAGACAGTCCCCGCCTCGCCGTCCGTGAGCGGCAGCCGCGCCCCGCGGAAGTAGCGCGTTTCGGGCGCGCGGTAGCCAAAGTGCTGCTCTGCCTCCTCGATGTCCACGGCGATGTAGCGCACCTCGCGCGGCAGCAGGTCGCGGAACGGTTGCGCGCCCGCCCCCACATCGACGAGCGTCCCGCGCACTTGCGGCAGCAACGCGGCGAGGTCCCTCCAGATGGAGCCGAACTGCAGGTCCGCGAATCTGCGCAGGCGCACTCTGAATCGCGCCGCCGTATCGAGCGCGCGCTCGTGCGCCGGCGGCGGGAATGCTTCGGCGCCTCCGGCCGTCGCGCCTCCGGCGGCCGCGACTCCACCCCCGCGCGTGCGCAGGCCGAGATCCTCTCGTCCCAGCGTCCAATCAGACACGGTCGCCCGCCTTGCGAATCTCGCCGGCGCGGATCAGGTGGCGGCGGATGAACGGCGGACGCGCCTTCACCTCCTCGAAGATCTTGGCGATGTACTCGCCGATCAAGCTGATCGCGAGGATGGTGAAGGATCCAAAGAACATGATGAGCAGCACCACGGTGGTGATGCCGCGCGGCGCAAGCTGCGGGTAGAACAGCCGGGCGAGGAACTGCGCGAGCCCGAGCAGCACCGAAAGGAGCACCAGGATCACACCCGTGAAGGTAAGCACATCGAGGGGCGTGCGGCTGAAGGACAGAATGCCCTTCTTCGCCCAGCTGAAATTCTTGAGCATGCTGTTGGTCGAGCGCCCGAACAGCCGCTCCGGCCGGGTGTAAGGCACGCCGGTCTGACGGAAGCCTACGTAGGCGCGCAGCCCGCGCAGGAACAGGTCGCGCTCGCCGCACGTCAACAGCCAGCGCACCACCCGGCGATCGATGAGCGAGAAATCGCCGGCATCGTGAGGAATCGGCACCGAGGAGAAGTAATCGAAGATCCGGTAGAACGCCTTGTAGGCGATCTGCATGTACCACACCGCCTCGCGCTTGACCCGCTCGCCGTAGACCACGTCGAAACCCTCGCGCCATTTCGCGACGAACTCGGGAATGAGCTCCGGCGGATCCTGCAGATCGCCGTCCATCAGAACCACGGCGTTCTTCGCCGCGATCTCCATGCCGCTGCGAAATGCTGCCTGCGAGCCGAAATTGCGCGAGTGCGTGATGCCGAGAATCCGCGGATTCGATGCGCTCAAACGCCGGATCGCCTCCTCAGAATCGTCGGGACTGCCATCGTTCACGAAGACGATCTCGTAATCGATGTTGAGCCTCGTGAACATCTGCACCAGCCGCTCGGCCATGATGGGGATGGCCTCCACGTCCTTGTAGCAAGCGATGATGGCGCTCACGCTGTAGACGCTGTCGAGCGCGCGCTTCTTGGAGGCGCGTTCGTAGATCGACACATCCTCGAGTCCCGCATACCACTGCGCCGTGCGTCGCAAGCCCGCGTCGAGCGCGACTTCGGCCCGCCACCCGATGACTTCGGCGGCGCGCTCCGGATTGGCGTACCACTCGGCGAGGTCCCAGGAGCGCGCCGGCATGGTCGAGAACTCGGGCTCGCCCTCGACGGCGAACTCCCGCCTCGCCAGGTGGGCGAGCTCACGGATCGTTGTTTTGCGACCGCTGCCGACATTGAATGATGCTCCGTAATACTCAGGGCGGAGCAGCACCGCCGCGCATAGAAACGCGCGCACGGCATCGTCGACGTACACGAAATCCCGCGAGGTCTCCGGATCGACGAAGGGTGGCAGGCGGCGCTCGGCGGCGTGCGCGACCAATGTCGGGATGAGCCGCGATCGATCCTCGAGCGGTCCGTAGACCGAGTACAGCCGCAGATTGGCGCAGCGCAGCCCTCGATGGTGTCCGCAAAAATACACGAGGCCCGCGGCCGCGTTCTTGGTGACGGCGTAGTGGCTGTTCGGCGCCGCGGCGGTGCTTTCATCCGGGCCGGCGGAGCGCGCACCGTACTCGGACGAGCTGCCGGCGTGAACGTAACAGTGCGCGCCGCGACTGAGGAGCTCCTCGAGCAGCTCCTGCTTGAACACCACGTTCGTCTGATACATGCGCTCGATATCCTGCTCGAACGAATAGGCGCCGTAGGCGACGCAGTCGAACACCGTCGCGGGCTGCACCCGGTCCAAGAGCGTCTTGAGGTTGCCGCGGGCCAGCAGATCGACCGTGATGACCGCATCCGCGCCGTAGGCAGCCAGGCGCCAGGCCGGCTCACGCGACGCGGTGCCGATCACATCGGAGCGCACCCCGCGCAGCAGCTGCATGAGGTTTGCACCGATGAAGCCGCTGGCGCCGAGCACCAGGATGGGTCCGCGCAACTCACGCGCAAGCGACTCGGCCGTGCTCATCGCTTTTCCGGCACGGAGACTCCGGTGCTTGCGCCGGGGAGGAAGTGCCGCTCCTGAGGTAGGGATTTGCTGTTCCTGAAAATGGACGTTTCCGTCAGTTTTAGGGTCTTGTCGGATGTCTGTGCAGGCACTAGCTTTCGCCGATGTTGCTGGTGTATCGATACCGCATCAAGTCCCTCACCGGACTGCTCAGCCGGCAGGCGCGGGCGTGCAATTTCGTCTGGAACTTCTGCAACGATACTCAACAGCAGGCCCTGAAGTGGAACAAGCGCCGGCCGAGCGGTTTTGATCTGAATCGCTTGACTGCGGGGAGCAGCAAGGAGCTGGCCTTGCATGCGGGCACCATCAACGCCGTCTGCGAGCAATACGCCAAGTCCCGCCGACAGAGGAACCGGCCGTTCTTGCGCTGGCGGGGCCGGCGCTCCTTGGGCTGGGTGCCCTTGAAGGGCCGCGATCTCAAGCGCGAGGGCAAAGCCTTCCGCTTTGCCGGAAACACCTTCCGAGTGCTTCACTCCCGCCCGCTCCACGAAGGCAAGATCAAGGACGGCACGAACTTCTCCTGCGATGCACGCGGGCATTGGTTCCTGAACATCGTCGTCGAGGTGGCTGCGCCTGCAGCTCGGCCCGTGCGCCGCGGGATCGGCATCGACTTGGGCCCCCGTATCACCCGCGCACGCCGTGACTTTCACCACAAACTCTCGATGCGCCTCGTCCGAGAGTTCGACTGGATCGCGGTCGGCAATGT